>Ga0194055_10002753_pt1 | contig 13849 bp, 10 predicted proteins | sample SepL449m_MetaG_FD_155482 | JGI IMG/M metagenome (GOLD analysis project Ga0194055, IMG submission 155482) | Anoxic zone freshwater microbial communities from boreal shield lake in IISD Experimental Lakes Area, Ontario, Canada - Sep2016-L442-9m | ecosystem: Environmental > Aquatic > Freshwater >... | reverse complement strand
GGCGGTGGGGTCATTCTGCAGATTCGGCAGCGTCGCCCAACCATTCTGTGCCAGTTGGTTTTTCACCTGCGGCCGAACACCGAGAACCACCGGAGAGGTGACCAGGGAGCGGTCGTCGCTGACCACCTGCTTGCCCGCGGCGGCCTGCAGCCGCGCCGACTGGATCGAGCTGGCCGGAAGCCACAACGCCGGCTGAGGCCCGAGTTCGGCCGGCCATGATGTGGTCAGGCCGCGCAGCACGGGTTCCGGATCAGCCGGTTTCACAACGACTTTCACGCACTTGTCGCCGACCGGATCCGCTTCGGCGTTGAACGCGTCCGCGAACGGTCCCACGGTGCCGGCGATCGACGGATCAGCCACCACCGCCACGGTGTCGGTTCCGCCGAGACACTGCTCGGCCGCGTCAGCGGATCGCTTCGAGAGCGCGTGCCCGAAGAACCGCCACAGGATCACCGCGCCGACGAGCAGCACCACCGCGGCCAGCGCGGCGACGACACCCCGGCTGATCTCGCGGGGACCCTCGTCGTCGCGGCGCCGACGGCCCTGAAAGCCGCTGTCGGCCCGCGGGATCCGCCCCGAGGACGGAAGGGAGAACCGGCCGGAGGGAGGATTGGCGTCGTCGGACGCCGCCGGTTCGTCTCCGGGGTAGCTGTGCCTGCCCATCGGCGTCCTGGTCCTCTTTCCTGTGGTTGCCGGCCCCGCCTACTGGCCGAGGCTGGCCTTCAACTCGCGGCGGCGCCGGTGCAGGATCGGCTCGGTGTAGCCGCTGGGCTGCACCGCACCGGCCAGGATCAACTCCTCGGCAGCCTGGAAGGCGATGCTGGCGTCGGGGTCCGGCGCCATCGGGCGGTAAGTCGGGTCGCCGGCGTTCTGTTCGTCGACCACGGCTGCCATTCGGCGCAGACTGGTCTTGACGTCGTCTGCGGTGATGACGCCGTGGTGCAGCCAGTTCGCCAGCAGCTGGCTCGAGATACGCAGTGTCGCACGGTCTTCCATGAGCGCCACGTCGTGGATGTCGGGCACCTTGGAGCAGCCGACACCGGCGTCGATCCAGCGGACCACGTAGCCCAGAATCGACTGGCAGTTGTTGTCCACCTCCTCGTGGATCTCTTCCGGCGTCCAGGTCGAAGCGCTGCCGGCCAGCGGGATGGTCATCAGGGCGTCGAGGGTCGCCCGCTTCTTGCCGGCCAGTTCCCGGTGCACGCCGTAGACGTCGACGTAGTGGTAGTGCATGGCGTGCAGGGTGGCGGCGGTGGGCGAGGGCACCCAGGCCGTGGTGGCGCCGGCGCGCGGCTGGCCGATCTTCTGCTCCACCATGGCAGCCATCAGGTCGGTCATCGCCCACATGCCCTTGCCGATCTGGGCCCGGCCGGAGAACCCGGTGGCCAGACCGACGTCGACGTTCTGGTCCTCGTAGGCCAGGATCCACGGCTGGGTCTTCATGGCGCCCTTGCGGATCATCGGGCCGGCCTCCATCGAGGTGTGGATCTCGTCGCCGGTGCGATCGAGGAACCCGGTGTTGATGAACACCACCCGGTCGGCGGCCGCCTGGACGCAGGCCTTCAAATTGAGCGTCGTACGACGCTCTTCGTCCATGATGCCGACCTTGATGGTGTTGGCCGGCAGGCCCAGCACATCCTCCACCCGGCTGAACAGCTCGCAGGTATAGGCGACCTCGTCGGGGCCGTGCATCTTGGGCTTGACGATGTAGATCGATCCGGCGCGGCTGTTCTGGCCGCCCAGTCCGTGCAGGGCGATCAGGCTGGTGAACAACGCGTCCTGGATGCCCTCATAGACCTCGCGGCCCTCGTCGGGCCCCTCGCCGAAGACGATCGCGTCGTTGGTCATCAGGTGGCCGACGTTGCGGACGAACAGCAGGCTGCGGCCGGGCAGTGTGAGGGTCCTGCCGCCCGGAGCCGATCCGTCGGCGACATTGGACCCAGCGGCGGTGTAAGTGCGGTCGCCGTTGAGCACCCGGGTGAAGGTCTTTCCGCCCTTGCTGACGACCTCGGCAAGGTCACCCCTGTTGAGCCCCAACCAGTTTCGGTACCCGAGAATCTTGTCGTCGGCGTCGACGGCGGAAACCGAGTCCTCGAAGTCCATGATCGTGGTGATCGCCGACTCCAGCACCACGTCTTTGATGCCGGCTTTGTCCGTCGAGCCGATGGGGGAGTTGCGGTCGATTTCGATCTCGATGTGCAGGCCGTGGTTGACCAGCAGGATCGACGTCGGTGACGCCGGATCGCCGGTGTAGCCGGCGAACTGGGCGGGGTCGGCCAGACCGGTGACGTCGTCGTTGCCGAGCACGACCTCCAGGCGACCGTCGGAGACCAGGAACCGCGCGACGTCGCGGTAGCTGGCGTCGACCAGCGGCACCGCCTCGTCGAGGAACCGCCGCGCGTAGGCGATCACCTTGTCGCCGCGCACGGTGTTGTAGGCCCGGCCGTCCTCGCCGACCTTCGCCGCACCGTCGTCCTCGCTGATGACGTCGGTGCCGTAGAGCGCGTCGTACAGCGAACCCCACCGGGCGTTGGCGGCGTTGAGCGCGAACCGGGCGTTGAGGATCGGCACCACCAGCTGGGGACCGGCCGTCGTGGTGATCTCCGCGTCCACGCCGGAGGTGGTGATAGTGAAGTCGGCCGGTTGGGGCTGCAGGTAGCCGATCTCGGTCAGGAACTCCCGGTACTCGCCCGCCTCGAATCCACCGATGACGCGCTGGCGGTGCCACTTGTCGATCTGGGCCTGCAGATCGTCGCGGCGGGCCAGCATTTCGTCGTTGCGGGGGGTGAGGTCGGCGACGACCTTGTCGACACCCGACCAGAACGTCGCGGCGTCGATGCCGGTGCCCGGCAGCGCCTCGGTGGTGATGAAGTCGTACAGCGGCTCGGCAACGCGCAGATTGCCCACGACCACCCGGTTCGTCATTTTTCCTCCCTGCAGGAAAGTCGGTTGATCCTATCCGCCGACGCTGGATGCTCCGACGGCACGCCGGGTGCGACCAGCGCGCCGTCGAGCAGTTCTTCGCAGCGCTGGGCCAGTGCGGCGCGCAGCGGCGCGGCCTGCTCGGCGATCAGCCCTTGACGCCGGACGTACTGGGCGCGGCCCTCGGGTTCCTCCACAGCCACCGGCTCAAACCCGAACTCCGCCAGGTCGTACGGGCTGGCCTGCATGTCCAGCGCCCGGGCGCGAGCGGCCACCTGCAGGCAGGCCCACAGCAGATCCGAGTCGACCAGCGGGCCCAGCTTGTAGCACCACTTGTAGAGGTCCATGTTGGCGTGCAGGCAGCCCGGCTGCTCCCACTCGCTCTGCGCGGCCCGGGTGGGGCGGCCGTCGTTGCGGGCCGCGGCCGGTCCGGTGAAGAACCGGAACGCGTCGAAGTGGCTGCAGCGCAACGGCATCGATTCGACGACGGCATCGGTTCCCGCCGCACCCAGCCGCAGCGGGACCCTGCTGTGCCGGACCTCCCCGGCGCGGTAGACCATCGCCCACTCGTGCATGCCGAAGCAGCTGAACCGGGGTGCCCGGGTGGCCGTTGCGCGCAGCAGGCCGGCGACGTAACGCACGGTGTCGAGACGGGAACGCAGGTATTCCGGGCTGACCGTCACCCCGGCGCCGGCCTCGGCCCCGGTCTCGGAGTAGCCCGCGCGGTGCAGATAGTCGCGGCCCGCCGGTCCGGCGAGCACGGTGCCGTATCCCGGGTGCCAGACCGCGAGCTGGCGGGGCCGCAAGCTGTAGTAGGTGAACAGGAAGTCCCACACCGGATGGCGCTCGCCGGCGGGGGCGCGGCCACGATGGGCCGCGGTGAACGCCGCAACCCTGGCACGGTGGTTCTCGGCGCACGCCGTCCACTCCGGTTCGGCGAGAACGCGCCGCTCAAGCACGGGGGGTGCCGTCGCGGACCGTCCCGACGAGATCCTCGACCAGGTCTTCCAGCGCCACCATCCCGCTCACCGTCCCGTCTGGACCGGTGAGCAGAGCAAGGTGGCTGTTGCTGTCCCGAAGCCGGGACAGTGCGTCGGGCAGCGGCATGGCGGCGGGCAGCCGCGGGAGGTAGCGCACCGCGGCGGCGCTGACCACCGCGCCCGGATGGTCGACGAGATCGAGCATGTCTTTGATATGGACGAAGCCGATGTAGCGTCCACCCGCGTCGACCACCGGGAACCGTGAATAGCCGGTGCGCGCCAGAGCCGCCTCGATGTCGGCCACACCCGGCCCGGTACCGGCCGTCGCGGCCGGCACCGTGCAGATCCGCTCCAGCGGGACCGCGACGTCGCCGGCCACCCGGTTGCGGATCTGCAGCGCCCGGGACAACCGGGTGTGCTCCTCGGGGTCCAGCAGGCCTTCCGACCGGGATTCGGCGATCATCTCGGCGAGTTCCACCATCGAGACGGTGTTCTCCAGTTCGTTCTTGGGTTCGACCCCGAGTGCCCGGACGACGGTCCGGGCGCACCAGTCGTACACCGCGATGATCGGACGGGTTGCCTTGACCCACAACAGGTATGGCGGCACCAGCAGCATGGCGGCCTTCTCCGGGCCGGCCAGCGCGATGTTCTTCGGGACCATCTCGCCGAGCAGCACGTGCAGGATCACCACGGTCGTGATCGCCACCACGAAGCTCACCGTGTGCAGCACGGCGTCGGGCACTCCCAGCAGATCGAACATCGGGGAGAGCAGGTGGGCGACCGCCGGCTCGCCGACCCGACCCAACACGATCGATCCCACGGTGATACCCAGCTGGGCGCCGGCCAGCATGACCGCCAGGTTCTCCCCGGCGCGAATGACGGTGACCGCGCTGCGCTTGCCCTGCTCGGCCAGGGCTTCCAAGCGGTCTCGGCGGGCCGAGATCAGCGCGAACTCGGCGCCGACGAAGAACGCGTTGGCCGCGATCAGCAGCACCGTCAGCAGGATGGCCAGCAGGTCGCTCATCAGTGCAGCTCCGCGGTATCCGGCGAGGAGATCCTGACCAGGTCGAGCAGATCCACGCGGCGCCCGTCCATCCGGGCCACCGTCGCCCGCCAGCGCGGTTGGGCGTTGACCGGCGCGTCGGGATCGAAGGCACGCAACTCCACCGAGTCGCCTTCGGCCGGGATGTGTCCCAACGTGTGCATGACCAGACCGCCGATGGTCTCGTAGTCGCCCTCATGGGCCCGGAAGCCGGTCTTGTCAGCGACTTCGTCGATCCGTAGCAGGCCCGAAACGCGATGGCCCCCGGTAATTCTCACCACGTCGGAGTTGACGGCGTCGTGCTCGTCCTGGATCTCGCCGACGATCTCCTCGATGAGGTCCTCGACGGTGACCATGCCGGCGATGCCGCCGTACTCGTCGGCCACCAGGGCGGTCTGCAGTGCGGTGCGCAGGATCTCCTGCATCAGCGCGTCGCCGTCGAGGGTGGACGGAACGGTGGGCACCTTCTGGGCCAGCCGGTCCAGCCGGGTGCCGACCCGGTCGGGATGGGGAATCTTGAAGACCTGCTTGAGGTGGACCACCCCGATGGTCTCGTCGAGGTCGCCCCTGGTGACCGGGAACCGGGAGTGGCCGGTGGTGCGCACCATGTCGAGGAGGTCGGCCACGGTGTCGCCGGCCTCCAGCGAATCCACCTTCGAGCGCGGGGTCATGAAATCCTCGGCCGTGCGGGCACCGAACTGCAGCGAACGGTCCACCAACTCCGCGGTCGGCCGATCCAGCGAACCCTGTTTGGCCGAGGTTCGCACCAGCGACACCAACTCCTGCGGCGAGCGCGCCGAGCGCAGCTCGTCGGCCGGTTCGACGCCCAGCTTCTTCAGCACCCAGTTCGCCGTCCCGTTGGTGATCCGGATCAGCGGTGTGACCAGGGCCGAGAACAGCACCTGCGGGCCGGATACCAGCCGGGCGGTCTGCAGCGGCACCGCGATCGCGAGGTACTGCGCGACCAGCTCGCCGAACACCATCGACACCGAGGTCGCGATCAACAGCGCCAGGATCAGCGCCGTGGTGTCCAGCCAGCGCTGCGGGTAGCCGAGGGCCGCGAGCGGCGGCGCCAGCAGCCGGGCGATCACCGGTTCGGCCAGGTAACCGGTGATCAAGGTGGTGATCGAGATGCCGACCTGGGCACCCGAGAGCTGAAAGGACAGCGTGCGGTGCGCCTTTTGGACCATGCGGTCGCGTGGTCCGCCGGTCCGGGCATTGGCATCGACCGTGCTGCGCTCAAGCGCGGTCAGCGAAAACTCCGCGGCCACGAAGACCGCGGTGCCAAGAGTGAGCACGGCGAAGGCGAGCAGGCTCAGAACTACGGAGATAACACTCACTCAGTCTCCGTCACAAGCGCGGCCGGGCGTGACGCCTGCGGCACTCGGGTTCCCTTCGGCTCGGACAAAACGAGTACATGGTAGCCCGTGCGGGTCACCACCCTGCCGGCAATGGGTGACCCTCGGCGAAACCGGCGGCCGACTGCACGCCGAGCACCACACGCTCGTGCAGTTCGCCCAGCGTGCGCGCCCCGACGTAGGTGCACGCGCTGCGCACCCCTGAGGTGATGTGGTCGATCAGGTCTTCGACCCCGCCGCGGGCGGGGTCCAGTGCCATCCGGGAGGTCGAGATGCCCTCCTCGAACAGCGCTTTGCGAGCCCGGTCAAAGCTGCCGTCGCCAGCGGTACGGGCGGCCACCGCCCGCTTGGAGGCCATGCCGTAACTCTCCTTGTACGGCCGGCCGTCGCGGTCGAACATCAGGTCGCCGGGGGATTCGTAGGTGCCGGCGAACCAGGAGCCGATCATGACGTTCGCCGCACCGGCGGCCAGTGCCAGCGCGACGTCACGCGGGTGACGGACCCCGCCGTCTGCCCAGACGTGGCCACCGAGATCCTTTGCGGCCGAGGAACATTCGAGCACCGCGGAGAACTGCGGCCGTCCCACGCCGGTCATCATCCGGGTGGTGCACATCGCACCGGGACCGACACCGACCTTGACGATCGACGCGCCGGCGCCGATCAGATCGGCGGTGCCCTTGGCCGAGACGACGTTGCCGGCGGCCAGCGGGACGCCCAGGTCCAGGGCGGCGACGGCTTTGATGGCGTCGAGCATCTTCACCTGGTGGCCGTGGGCGGTGTCGATCACCAGGACGTCGACGCCGGCCTGCACCAGCGCGCGGGCCTTGGCCGGCACGTCACCGTTGATCCCGACTGCCGCGGCGATCCGCAGCCGGCCGCGGGCGTCGACGGCGGGGGAGTAGATCCCGGCGCGGACGGCGCCGGTGCGGGTCAGCACCCCGGCCAGCGATCCGTCGGCAGCGGTCAGCACCGCCACTCCGATGGGCGCGTGCTGCAGCAGTTCAAACACCTCCCGTGGGTCGGTGCCCAGCGCCGCGGTGACGAATTCGGTGGTCGCGACGTCGCGCACCCGGGCGAAGCGGTCCACCCCGGTGGTCGCGGCCTCGGTGACCACGCCGACCGGACGGCCCCCGTCGAGGACCACCGCAGCGCCGTGCGCCCGCTTGTGGATCAGCGCGACCGCGTCGGAGACCGAGCCCTCCGGCGTCAGCGTGACCGGGGTGTCGGCCACCAGGTCGCGGCTCTTGACGAACTCCACCGTCTGCTCGACCGCCTCGATCGGCAGGTCCTGCGGCAGCACGACGATGCCGCCGCGGCGGGCCACCGTCTCGGCCATTCGGCGGCCCGCTACCGCGGTCATGTTGGCGACAACGACCGGGATCGTGGTGCCCGTTCCGTCCGCGGAGGACAGGTCGACGTCGAACCGGGAGGTCACGTCCGAACAGTTCGGAACGACGAAGACGTCGTTGTAGGTCAGATCGTGGGCGGGATGCTGGCCGTCGAGGAAACGCACCCGATGAGCCTAAGGGCGCATCAGTCCGATCGCACCGACTCAGTCCAGGTCGACCTGCATCGGCGCCACGTTCCAGATCTCGTCGCAGTACTGGGCGATGGCCCGATCCGAGGAGAACTTACCGCTGCGGGCGGTGTTCAGGATCGACATGTGCGACCAGGTGTCCGGATCGCGCCAGGCCGCGCCGACCTTGGCCTGGCAGTCCACGTAGGCCCGGTAGTCGGCCAGCACCAGGAACGGGTCGTGGTGGACGAGGTTGTCCAGCACCGGCCGCAGCACCTCGGTGTCGCCGTGGGTGAAGGTCCCGTCGGCGATGAGCTCCAGCACCTCGGCGAGTTCGGCATCCTCCTCGATGCGGGAGGTGGGCCGGTAACCCTGCGCCCAGAGCGCCTCGACCTCGTCGACGGTCATGCCGAACAGGAAGAAGTTCTCCAGGCCGGCCTCCTCCCGGATTTCCACGTTGGCGCCGTCGAGGGTGCCGATGGTCAGCGCGCCGTTGATCATGAACTTCATGTTGCCGGTGCCGGACGCCTCTTTGCCGGCCGTGGAGATCTGCTCGGACAGGTTGGCTGCCGGGTAGATCAAGTGGGCGTTCTGGACGTTGAAATTCGGCAGGAACACCACTTTCATGAACCGGTTGACATCGGGGTCGTTGTTCACCGTCGCGCCGACGGCGGTGATCAGCCGGATGATCCGCTTGGCCAGGAAATAGCCGGGTGCCGCCTTGCCCCCGAACAGGAAGGCGCGCGGCGCGATCACCATCCCCGGGTTCTTCTTGATCCGGTTGTAGAGCGTGATGATGTGCAGCGCGTTGAGGTGCTGGCGCTTGTACTCGTGGATCCGCTTGACCTGGATATCGAACATCCAGGTGTGGTCGAGTTCGATGCCCGTCGTCGAGTGGACGTACTCGGCGAGCCGACGTTTGTTGGCACGCTTGACTTCTCGCCAGCGTTGCCGGAAACCCGGGTCGTCGGCGTAGGCCTCCAGCCGGCGCAGTTCGCCGAGGTCGGTGAGCCAGCCGTCGCCGATGGTCTCGTCGAGCAGTTCCCGCAGACCCGGGTTGGACAGCGCGACGAAGCGGCGTGGCGTCACCCCGTTGGTCACGTTGCCGAACCGTTCCGGCCACATCTCGTAAAAGTCCTTCAGGACACTGGCTTTCAACAATTCCGAGTGCAGGGCGGCGACGCCGTTGACGGCGTGGCTGCCGACGCAGGCCAGATGCGCCATCCGCACGCACCTGCCGTTCTCCTCGCCGATGAGCGACATCCGCGACGCCCGGTCCTCGTCGCCGGGGAAGCGCTCCCGCACCTGTTTGAGGAACCGTTCGTTGATCTCGAAGATGATCTCGGCGTGCCGAGGCAGGGACTCGACGAAGATCTTCAGCGGCCAGGTCTCCAGCGCTTCGGGCAGCAGGGTGTGGTTGGTATAGCCGAAGGTGGGGACGGTGATCGCCCAGGCCTCGTCCCAGCCGAGCCGGTGTTCGTCCATCAGCAAACGCATCAGTTCGGCGACGGCGATCGACGGGTGGGTGTCGTTGAGCTGGATCGCCCACTTGTCCGGTAACGCCGACAGCGGCAGACCTACCCGGTGCAGGTGGATCTGCAGGATGTCCTGCAGCGAGCAGCTGACGAAGAAGTACTGCTGCTGCAGACGCAGCCGCTTGCCCACCTCGGGTTCGTCGTTGGGGTAGAGCACCTTGGAGACCTTCTCGGCCACCACCTCGTCCTCGACGGCTTTGTAGAAGTCGCCGGTGTTGAACGCGTCCAAGGCGAAGGACTCCACCGGACGGGCGCTCCACAGTGTCAGGGTGTTGCAGTTGTTGACCCCGTAGCCCTGGATGGGGGTGTCGTAGGAAACACCCTTGATCATCTGCTCGGGGATCCAGCGCACCCGGAGGTGGCCCGCCAGATCCTCGTCCTGTTCGGTGAAGCCGCCCCAGTTCACGACGTGGCTGGCGTCGGGTTTGTCGATCTCCCAAGGGTTTCCGCTGACCAGCCAGTCGTCGGTCTTCTCGACCTGCCACCCGTTCTGGATCTCCTGGTCGAAGATCCCGTACTCGTAACGGATGCCGTAACCGATGGACGGGCGCCGCAGAGTGGCCAGTGAATCCAGGTAGCAGGCGGCGAGCCGGCCCAGACCGCCGTTGCCCAGGCCCGGCTCCTCCTCGCAGGCCAGCACCACGTCCAGATCCTGGCCGAGTTCGGCCAGCGCCTGGCGGGCCTGCTGTTCGATGCCGAGGTTGAGCAGGTTGTTTCCCAGCTGCGGGCCCATCAGGAACTCCGCCGACAGATAGCAGGTCACCTTCTCGGACCCGGCGAGCCAGTCCTGGGTGGTCGCCATCCAGCGGCGCTGCATCCGGTCGCGCACGGCCAGTGCCAGTGCCCGGTAGTAGTGCCGATGGGTCAGCGCCGATGGCGGGCGGGCGATCGAATACAGCAGATGATCGCTGATCGCCCTGCGAAGCGCTTCGGCGGACAGGGCGGTGCGGGTGGACTCGTACGGGACACCCGAGGCGGCATCGACGACGTCTGTCACGGTTCTCTCACTGAACGTGCCACGTTCCCCGGCTCAGACCTGGACCTCGCTGTGGTCCCCGCTCCACAGCGTGTGGTAGCGGGCGGCGGGGTCGGCATCGGTGCGGCCGTAGGTGTGCGCGCCGAAGAAGTCCCGCTGGCCCTGGATCAAGGCGGCGGGCAGGCGCTCGGCACGCAGGCCGTCGTAGTAGGACAGGGCGGAGGAGAAGCCCGGGATCGGGATGCCCAGTTCGGTGGCGGTGACCACGACCCGGCGCCAGCCGTCGATGGCCGACTCGATCGCGCTGCGGAAGTACGGCGCGACGACCAGGCTGGGAAGCGCGGGATCGGCGGCGAATGCCTCCTTGATGCGGTTGAGGAACTTGGCCCGGATGATGCAGCCGCCCCGCCAGATGGTGGCGAGGTCGCCCGGGGTGATGCCCCAGTGATATTCGTCCGAGCCGGCCTGGATCTGGTTGAAGCCCTGCGCGTAGGCGATGATCTTCGAGGCGTACAGCGCCTGGCGGACGTCCTCGGTGAATTGCTTTGCGTCCGTTGGACGTTGGCCGAGATGCCCGGAGGCCAGGCCGACCGCGGCCCGGCGCTGGGCCACCGAGCCCGACAGTGCCCGCGCGAACACCGCCTCGGCGATGCCGGTCACCGGAACACCGAGGTCGAGTGCCGACTTGACCGTCCAGCGGCCGGTGCCCTTCTGCTCGGCTTCGTCGACGATGACGTCCACCAGCGGCTTACCGGTCTTGGCGTCGACCTGACGGAGCACCTCGGAGGTGATCTCCACCAGGAAGCTGTCCAGGTCGCCGGAGTTCCACTCGGTGAACACGTCGGCGATGGCGGCGGCGCTCAATCCCAGGCCGTCGCGCAGCAGTTGGTAGGCCTCGGCGATCAGCTGCATGTCGGAGTACTCGATCCCGTTGTGCACCATCTTCACGAAATGGCCGGCGCCGTCGGGGCCGATGTGGGTGCAGCACGGCACCCCGTCGACGTGAGCGGAGATCTCCTCCAGCATGGGTCCCAGCGTCGTGTAGGACTGCGCCGGGCCGCCCGGCATGATCGAGGGCCCGTTGAGCGCGCCCTCCTCGCCGCCGGAGATGCCGGCGCCCACGAAGTGCAGGCCGCGCTCGGCCATCGCCTTCTCCCGGCGGATCGTGTCGGTGTAGAGGGCGTTGCCGCCGTCGATGATGATGTCACCGGGCTCCATGGCGTCGGCGAGTTCGTTGATCACCGCATCGGTGGCCTCGCCGGCCTTGACCATGATCAATACGCGACGCGGCTTCTCCAGCGCGTCGAGGAACTCCGCGATGCTCTCCGAGCGGACGAACGTGCCTTCCGAACCGTGCTCGGCCAGCAGCGCGTCGGTTTTGGCGACCGTTCGGTTGTGCAGAGCCACGGTGTAGCCGTGCCGGGCGAAGTTGCGCGCGATGTTGGAGCCCATCACCGCCAGTCCGGTGACGCCGATCTGCGCGGTCGCGTGGGTCGAGCTCATATAACGCCTTTCGGGTCGGTGATCAGAACCAGTAGGTCCACAGATGACGGAGCTCCGTCAGCCACGGCACCGCGACGGCGATGGTCGGCACGACCAGAATCGCCGCGGCAGCCAGGTAGGCGCCGACGGACAGCAGCGAGCTGTTCGGCGGGCCGGACAGCCGGCGCACCCGCACCACGGTGCTGGGGCCGCCGGCGGCCATCGCGCCGACCGGGGTCGGGCCGCAGGCGCAGGTGACCAGAGCGCGAGCCAGGGGCCGGCGGCCGCCGGCACGGACGGCGGTGTCGTCGGCGAGCAGTTCGACGAGCAGGCGCACCGCGCTCAGCGCACTGCCGGAGCGGACGAACCGGGGAAACGCGGTGTGCACCGCAGTGAAAGCCTCCAGCACCAGATCATGCCGAGCACGCAGATGCGCCCGCTCGTGGCGCAGGAGCGCGGCCAGTTCCGGATCGGTCAGCGCCGAGACCGTGCCACGGCTGACCACGACGCGGCTGCGCACCCCCGGCAGGCAGTAGGCCAACGGCTCGGAGACGTCGAGCACCCGGATGCCGCCGAGTTCACGCGCGCCCAGAAGGTCGACCATCATCCGGTGATGGGCCCGTCGCCGCCGGGTGCCGACCGCCACCTCGACCACCGCCACCATCAGCCGCGCGCCGATCACGACCGTCACCGCGAACACCAGGACGGCCGCCAGCCACATCGGGGCACCCATCGTCGTGAATTCATCCGGGCTGGGTGAGAACAACCGCGCGGCCAGCGCCAGGCCGGCGCTGAACGCCGACAGCACCGCAGCCAGCGCAATCGCCTGCCACAACACCACCGCGGCCCGGGGCGCGCGCATCGGCCACGACGCCCGCGCGAGCAGTGCCGGGACCGGCCCCACCAACGCCAGCGCGAGGATGCTGAACACCAGGGCCGACATGCCTGACAGTCTCCCTCAGGGGTGGGCTGGCCGCTAGCAGATCCGCCGCGATTCTTGCCGCGCGATTCTTGCCCCGGACCCGCGCGCACGAGCGGCGGCTGACGGTGTCGGTCTAGCGGTGTTTGTTCTCCAACTCCGCGAGAGCCCGACGCAGTGCATCGGCTTCGTCGGCACCGACGCGCTCGACGAAATGCACCAGCGCGGCGTGCCGGTCGCCCGAATCGTGGGCCTGTGCCAGCGCGTCGACCATCAGGCCGGCGACGAGCTCGTCGCGCCCGTGGGTGGGGGCGTAGCGGTGGGCGCGGTCGTCGCGGATCTGATCGACCAGGTTCTTGCGGGCCAGCCGCTGCAAGACGGTCATCACGGTGGTGTACGCCAGTTCGCGGCGTTCGCACAGAGCTTCGTGGACCTGGCGGACCGTCTGGGACTCCCCGGAATCCCACAGGTGGTCCATGACCTCGCGTTCGAGATCCCCCAGGCCGGTCAATTTGGCCATGTCACCACCTTCGTGTCCGTTCAGGCTACGCCGGTACTACCCGTCGTCGTACCTGTGCCCAACGATTAACTCGCCGGCGGGCGGAGAAAGTTCCGCCTGCGTCAACAGCGCCACCCCGGGGCGTGCCCGGATGCCCCGGCGGTGTAAATACTGATGGCGTGGCCGAAACCGAACAGCCTGAACTCTCCGCCCCGTTCGACGCCGAGATCGGGCTGGTCTACACCGCAGTAACCCCAGACGGGGTGACGGCGGAACTGACCGTCACACCGAAGCTGCGCCAGCCGATGGGGATCGTGCACGGCGGTGTCTGGTGCTCGGTGGTGGAGTCACTGGCCAGCGTGTCGGCCTACACCTGGCTGTCGGCCAACGGCGGCGGCAACGTCGTCGGAGTGAACAACAACACCGACTTCCTGCACGCGGTGACCGAAGGCACGGTGTACGCGTCGTCGGAACCGGTGCACCGCGGCCGGCGCCAGCAGCTGTGGCTGGTCACCGTCCGCGACGGGGGTGGCCGCACGATTGCCCGCGGGCAGGTTCGGCTGCAGAACCTCGAACTGGTCTGACACCTTAGTGCGGGTGGCCGGCCAGGCGCACTAAGG
>Ga0194055_10002751_pt1 | contig 13850 bp, 19 predicted proteins | sample SepL449m_MetaG_FD_155482 | JGI IMG/M metagenome (GOLD analysis project Ga0194055, IMG submission 155482) | Anoxic zone freshwater microbial communities from boreal shield lake in IISD Experimental Lakes Area, Ontario, Canada - Sep2016-L442-9m | ecosystem: Environmental > Aquatic > Freshwater >... | reverse complement strand
GTGGATTTATTGAAGGCGTAAGATCCGGCAAGCAAACCGAGAAATATCTAAGCAAGATTGTCAATCGACTAACTTTGTTTGGAGCTACGGCACTTGGACTGCTAGCGCTATTGCCTATTATTGCTCAAATATTCATAAATACCAGCATTGCTATAAGTGGAACAAGTATCCTAATCTTAGTATCCGTATCACTTGAAACATTGCGTGCTATAGAATCGAGAGCCCTAATGGTGACATATGACCAATATTCACAGCCAGACTTCTTCTATGAGGCTGAAAATGGCGCAGAAGCAGCACTTGGAGCTAAGAGACTTAAGTTTGGCATTCCAAAACTTTTAAAGAAATCTTCTAAAGACAAGAAAAATAAATAATTATTTAATTAATTCTTAGACTTCATTAAATCTAGTATAATTTTATTATGATTAAAAAACTTATTATTAGCTTAACAATTGCGGCTTCAATAACAGCTACAGTTACATTGGTTAATATAGGCCATTCTGTAAAATCTATCGGTGGAGATGGTGGTTCTACATGTACCTATACAACAGACCCGAATAATGGTTGTAACAATGCTTTTCCGTGTAAATCTGTAGTTTCATATAATGGATTTCCAATTCATGATGGGCAAGTAAATCAATCTGGTGATACTTCTTGCACCAATAATAACGGTCACACATACTCAGTTTTTGGAATAATTGAAAACCTAGTAATCTGGTTCTTGATTATATTTGGCCTAATCGAAGGCTACTCATTGGTTCGAAAACGTTTATCTGTTGGTAAAACTAATCAATCTATAAAAAAGTAGCAAAAATCCCTTTCGAAAAGTTTTAATAGATTGTTTACTGTTTTTTCAGGACTCTAGTTCGTGAAATGCTTCTTTTACTTTCGGTCTCATTAGATAGATGATTATAACAATTGTTCCAGCTGCAGTTCCTCCGAGCTTATAATATGTAAGTTTTATAGCCTGGTCAGCTTTTTTTCTTTCCTCAGCTAAAGCTAATTTTATCTTTTCTAGTTTATCATTTTGAATAGAGTTGATTTTTTCGGCCCGATTAATAGAATTATTGGTATTAGTCGTTACTGTTTGTAGTCGCTGTTGTAGACCAAAAAGCGTGAAAAAACTAAGTATTGTAATTGCTAGAGTTAGTCCTTCTAGCCAAAGCAATATTTTACGTGCAATCTCCAGCCTTAGTAGTAGTCCAATAGCTAACATCAAGTCAAGTAGCATTATAATTGAATAGATTATGCTGTTTTGTGTTGTGTCAAATAGGCCTATCACAAAACCAATTAATGTATATCCACCAATTATGTAAATCCCTATCGGTACTCTAACTTTTTGTTTTCGCATCTGAGAACCAGTCATTCCAATTGGATAGTCAGATTGTGAGCTTGTACTTGGTTCAGGGTATACGTTAGATGGAGTGAAAGCGTGCTGCTCTGCAGTAGTAATGTTCTGTGGTGATGTCGCGTTTGTATTTTCTTGAATTGGAACTGCTGGCAATGATGCTGGTGCTGGTAAGGGTGATGGCGTAATATTAGTTTTAATTACTGGGCTTATAGGTTGAACAAGTGGATTATTTATGACAGCTTTAGACTGGTTGGGCGATGGATTTGGTTTTTGATGGTTGTCGTCTTGCATATTGTATTTTTATCTAATCATAAGCTTAAAGTAAAATCGTTCGAATAGCAATTCATCCACTATTTTCTAATATCTATAATAGGTTCGAAATGATTCATCTATAATAGAAAAGATATAATCTATAAAAAAGTAGTAAAAAAGACTTTACAAACAGGGTTGACAGGTGATATAATTTGAATCTGTTATATTTATGGCCCAATCAAAAGAAGTAATCGAATTATCCGGAACGATCGTAGAGACGTTGCCAGGGACGCAATTCCGCGTTGAGCTCGAGAATGGCCATAAAATTATAGCTCACGTTGCTGGCAAGATGAGGAAGCATTTTATCCGAATCGTACCTGGCGACACCGTGACGGTCGAGTTGACCCCTTACGATCTAACTAAGGGAAGAATCACCTATCGGAAATCATAATAAATAAGCAGTGTGTCATGTGCGCTGAGGAATAAGGAGCATGATCCGTATGAAAGTACGTGCAAGTGTAAAGAAAATTAGTCCCGATGACAAAATCGTCCGAAGAAAAGGACGTATTTACGTTATTAACAAAATGAAGCCTAAACATAAACAGAGGCAAGGTTAACTCATATGGCAAGAATTTCCGGTGTTACAATACCTAATGAAAAGCAAGTATGGGTTGCACTTACCTATGTATATGGCATTGGTGAAAAATCTAGTTATGATATCTTAGCTAAAGCTAAAGTAGATCCTACTGTTAGGGTTAAGAACTTAACTGATAGCGAAATAACAAAAATTCAAGATGAAATCAGTGAAAAATATACCGTTGAGGGTGAATTACAAAGAATCGTTACTGGAAACATTAAAAGACTTCAAGAGATTAACTCATACCGTGGACTTCGACATAAGGCACACCTACCTTCAAGAGGTCAGCGAACCAAGACAAACGCCCGAACCCAAAGAGGACGCAAAGTAACTGTTGGTGGTACAGCAAAGAAAGGTGCAGCTAAATAGTTATTATGGCTACTAAAGATTCAACTACCAAGAAGAAAAAAGCTAAGAGAAGCGTTGATACCGGTCAGGTTCATATTCTTTCTACTTTCAACAATACAATTATTACTTTTACCGATACTAAAGGAAACGTTTTATCTGCAAGTAGCTCAGGCGCTTGTGGATTTAGAGGCTCTAAGAAGGGCACAGCTTATGCAGCTCAAGTAGCATGTGAGAAAGCAGCTCAGGCCGCTAAACAAACTTATGGCTTTAGTACAGCTGCTGTATTCGTTAAGGGTACTGGTCTTGGAAGAGACGCAGCAATTAGAACAGTAGGAAATGCTGATATAAGAGTTGAAAGTATCGCAGATGTAACTGGAATACCACACGGTGGCGTTCGACCAAGAAAGGCTAGGAGAGTTTAGTTATGGCCAGATCATTACAATCAGTTGTTAAAATGAGCCGAAGAGAAGGTTACGCCCTTCATCCTAAAGCCCACAAAGCATTACTAAAGAGAAGTACTCCTCCAGGACAGCAACATAGAAATATGCGTGCTAAGACTAGTCAGTACTCTTTACAGTTACGTGAAAAGCAAAAAGCTAAAAGATTATATGGTCTTCTTGAAAAGCAATTCTCTAACATGATGAAAGAAGCTTCAAAGAAACAAGGTCAATCTGGCGAGCTATTGCTCATAAACCTAGAGAGACGTTTAGATAACGCTGTTTACAGAGCAGGATTTGCTCCAAGCCGACAGGCAGCTAGACAGCTTGTTTCCCACGGTCATTTTACTTTAAATGGTACTCGCGTTGACGTTCCTTCAATCAGAGTAAAGCCTGAAGATCTCATCGTTCTACGTTCAAAATCTTCAACTAATGAATATTTCAAGAAATTAGACGACATTTCACCAGCACCATCCATTATCCCTGATTGGCTCAAAGCTAATCGAAAGAAATTCGAAATTAAAATCAGTGGGCTTCCAACGAGAGAAGACGTTGAGCCAGATATTAATGAACAACTAATTGTGGAATATTATTCACGCTAAGGAAGGACTAAAATATATGTCAAATACAATCCATACACCAAGAATCGTCAGTGGAGATGACCACAGTGCAACAAGCGCTACTTTCGGCATTGAGCCTCTTCACAGTGGTTATGGAATGACTCTAGGAAACAGCTTAAGAAGAGTACTTCTATCAAGTATCGCTGGAGCAGCAATAACTTCATTTAAGGTTGAAGGTATAACTCATGAATTTACTACTATTAAAGGTGTAAAAGAAGATGTTATAGATATAATGATGAATCTTAAGAACATTCGATTCAGAGTTTATTCTGATGAGCCTCAGGCTATTAGAATAACAAAGACCGGAAAAGGTCCTGTTAAGGCTAAGGAAATCAAAACCAACGCAGATGTTGAAGTTGTTAATCCTGATCAGCTAATCGCAACTCTTGACGACGATAAAGCTAAATTCGTTATGGATATTATTGTTGAAAAGGGCCGAGGTTATCGTACAATCGAAGAAGGTGCTGCCAAGAAGCCATCTGACATGATTGCTGTCGATGCAATTTTCAGCCCAGTACTTCGAGTGCGATATAAGGTTGAAAATACTCGTGTTGGACAGATCACCGACCTAGACAAGCTTATTATTACTATCGATACCGATGGATCAATAAGCCCTCGTGATGCATTTGAAGAAGCTTCAGCGATATTAATAAATCAATACACTGCTTTAGCCGGTCAGACTAGAGTCGTTCATCAAACCGAAGAACTAGATGCTGAAATGAACAATGATGACGGGAATGGTGATAGCTCAGAAGATTCTGCTGAACTAATGTTACCTATCGAGGACTTAAACTTCTCAGCTAGAACTTCAAACGCTTTAATTAATAACGATATTCACACCCTTAAAGACTTATTTAACCTATCAGACGCTGAGCTTCGTGACTTAAAAGGTTTTGGAAACAAAGCTCTTGATGAAGTTAAAGAAAAAATGGCTGAGTTGGAGATCTAAATGCACAGACACGGATATAAAGGTAGAAAATTCCATAGGGAACGAGATCAGCGAGAAGCTCTTATTAAGAGTTTAGCTGAAGCTCTAATTATCCATGAGAAAATCGAGACCACAATATTCAAAGCTAAAGAACTAGTACCTTTTGTTGAGAAATTAGTTACTAAAGCAAAACAGAATAGTCTTCATTCAAGGAGACAGGTTCTAAGTAGCTTGCAAACTGTAAGTTCTGCTCATAAACTAGTCGATGAACTAGCTCCAAAGCTTCAAAGTCGAAATAGTGGATACCTTAGAATTACAAGAACATCTCTAAGACGTGGTGATAATGCTCAGTTAGCTAGCGTTAGCTTCATATTAGATACTGAAAAAGCTGAATCAGTAAAAAATGCTAAGCCTGAAGTGATGAAGAGTGAAGATTCTAAGCCCGCTGCTAAGAAGACTGTTTCAACCAAAGCTCCAGCAAAAACTGTTACTAAGGCTAAGCCAGCCACAAAAACTAAGGAAGTTAAATAATGAAAACTTATAGCGCAAAACCTACAGACGTTACTAGAAAATGGTATATTATTGATGCTACTGAAGCACCACTAGGAAGAATTTCTACTTTAGTTGCCAAACTGTTAATTGGTAAAGATAAGCCGATGTTTACTAAGCATATTGATTGCGGCGATCACGTTATTATTATTAATACCGATAAGCTAGTAGTTACTGGTAAAAAAGAAACTGATAAGATTTATTACCGACACAGTGGTTATCCAGGTGGCTTAACTGAGACTAGCCTAGCTATGCAGAGGGAAAAAGATTCTACTCGAATTATGATTCATTCTATTCGTGGAATGCTACCTGTAAATAAATTAAGAGACGCAAGACTTGCACGACTCAAAGTCTATCCAGGCGAGACTCATAACCATGAAGCTCAAAAACCAGAGAAGATTAATTTAAAGGATATTAAATAATGGCAACTAAAGCTAACACTTATTTTTATGGACTTGGACGACGTAAAAGGTCTACAGCACAAGTAAAATTACAATCAGGTAAAGGTAACATTGTTATCAATGGCCAGACTTCTGATGAGTATTTTGACCTGTCTAAGCACTTAACAACTCTACTTACTCAACCTTTTACTGCTCTTGATTTAGAAGCTAATAAGTTTGATATCACAACTAAAGTTTCTGGCGGTGGACACACAGGACAAGTTGAGGCAATTCGACTTGGTATATCTAAAGCCTTAGCAATAATGAACGAAGATTACAAAGCTACACTACGACGCGCTGACTTACTAGGTCGCGACTCTAGAGAACGTGAAAGAAAGAAATTCGGTCTTCGTGGCGCAAGAAAGCAGAGACAGTTTACAAAGCGTTAGTCAGTTTTCTTCTATATTATTATTTATATAGACCAATACCTTATATCTTTTGTTAAAATACTATTATGGATAAATTTACTATCACTGAGGAAGAATCAGGAATAAGACTTGACGTCTATGTTCAAGAACAAATGACTCAGTATAGTCGCAGTACTATTCAAAAACTGCTTAAAAACGGAACCATACTCATAAATGGTAAGGAGACAAGATCTGCTTACAAACTGAAAGAAGGGGACGTTATTGATGCGAGTAATGTTGGTATGGGTGTTGTTGAAGACATTGATCTCAAAATCGTCTATGAAGATGATGACTGTGTTGTTATAGATAAACCTGCCGGTATACTCTCTCACTCTAAGGGCACACTAAACACAGAAGCTACTGTAGCTAGCTGGCTAGAAACTCGAATTAAAGACATTAAAGGTGATAGAGCTGGAATAGTTCACCGTCTTGACCGTGGAACATCAGGTATTATGATTTGTGCAAAGAATAATAAGGCACAACTATTCCTTCAGAAACAATTCTCAGATAGAAAAGTTAAAAAGGTTTACCTTGCCATAATATTTGGAAGAATTGACCCAGAAGAAGCAATTATTGATATGCCAATACAGAGAAATCCAAATTCTCCTTCAAGATTTAAGGTGTCAGTTAACGGCAAGAGTGCAATAACTCACTATAAGGTTATAAAAACAAAGGGTAGATATTCACTCCTTGAGCTAACTCCTCAAACAGGTAGAACGCACCAGCTGAGAGTTCATTTGGCTCAAATGAAGCACCCTATAGTAGGAGACAACTTCTATAAAGGCGAAGAGGCAGATAGGCTTTACTTGCACGCTGAAAGTCTTGAAATACTACTTCCATCTAAGAAAAAAATGAACTTTGTATCTGAGCCTTCAAAAGATTTCTTAAAACTGGTAGATTAACTATGATTAAGCCGTTAATGAACTCAAATACTAATAAAGAGGTAATGAGTTTTATTTCCAGTCCAGCAAATTGTTTAGTTCTAATTGCTCGAAATGGATCGGGCAAAAAGACAATAGCTGATTATTTAATATCTGAACTCATATCTCCTGACCAGAAACTTTTCGAGGGCAGGGATATTATGCATATTCAACCTATCGAGGGGAATATTTCAGTTGAAACAGTACGTGAGATAAGTAAATTTTTCAATCTAAAACCACTTAAGGGTAATGGCTTTACTAGAGCACTTATTATTGAGCATTCAGAAAAGCTCTCTAGAGAGGCACAAAACTCACTCCTGAAGACAATTGAAGAACCGCCAGCAAGCACTCTCATAATCTTGACTCTAGATTCCAAGCAGTCTCTTTTACCGACACTTCATTCTAGATTAACCTCAATTTATATTGATAAAATAGATCAATCATCTATTAACGATCACTTCGTTTCATCAGGATACGACCTAGAGTCTATTAAGCTTGCTCTCTTAGTGAGCGACAACAAGATTGGTATGGCAACAGATATTCTGTCTAATGAGTCTAATACTAGCTTGGAAACGTTAAAGATCTGTAAAGAGATAATTGGGATGAATAAAACTCAAAGATTAGTTAAGATAAATGATTTTGCCAAGGATAAGCAAAAAATTCGTGATTTAATTGATGGAATTATAAATATAGCTAAGGCATCCTTAGAATTCTCAGCTACGAGAAACCCTAAGCCCTCTGAGGCATGGAGTAGGGCACTTAGTACATCAATCGAAGCTAAAGAAGCTATTCTCGCTAACGCAAGCCCTAAATTAGTCTTAACTAAACTATTTCTGGCGATTTAAATAATGGTATACTAAAGAGACAATATTATGTATGGCTTAATAATTATAATAGTCTTTGGCTTGCTAGCACTTAGAAATATGACAGTTCATGATGATGAATTTGGTCAAATTTCTGGCAAGTCCGGAAATCGAATGGGAAAGCTTTGGGACATCGCTCATCAGGGGATGCGAGACAATAGATTTTTGAGAGCTGAGAAGGCACTGTTAACTATTCTAAAAATAGATGAGAAAAACGCAGCAGCATATAACCGACTTGGAATACTCTATGCCAAACAAAAAGAATATAAAGACGCAATTGATTGTTTTGAAATAGCTAGCAGTATCGAAGCATCTCCTTCAAGTCTTCATAACCTTGGTCTTATATATTTTGAGACAGAAAATTATGACAAAGCTGCAGTGGCTTTTGAACAAGCACTAAAGCTCGAAAGTGATCTTGCATCAAGACATGTTGCATACGCTAAGGTTCAAGAGAAACTCGGAAATGATAAAATGATGTTCCAGGAGCTAGAAAAAGCGGTCGAACTAGAGCCCAATAAAGAGACCTATACTTTACTCGTGAAAGCTTATATAAATAGAGGCATGGAAGATGAAGCTAAAGAGATGGCGAAGAAGCTGAAGAAGTATGATAAGTTAACAATTGCACCAAAAAGAATGAAAAGACGCCCTAGAGTTGTTATTTAGCACATAAATTTGGTAAAATAGTTAAATTGTGCCGATGTAGCTCAGTTGGTAGAGCAGCGGTTTTGTAAACCGCAGGTCCGGGGTTCGAGTCCCCGCGTCGGCTCCATGAAATATTGCAGGGATAGTGAAGCGGTCAAACACGGGTGACTGTAAATCATCTGGCTCAGCCTTCGGGGGTTCGAATCCCTCTCCCTGCACCAAATGTACTTTAAGACCTCTTCGGAGGTTTTTTGTTTATTGTTGGGTACGGTTCTAAGCTTTTATATTTCCTGACGCATGTCTGGGGCGCTATTTTTCGAAGGAATAATTCATAGGTTTGATATTATGAGGAGTTGACCATATAAATTGATGGGGTTATGACCAGTCGTCAGCAAAATGCACGAAATATATAATTCTTTATTTTCTCATCTATTCTAGAAATTGCTTTGTACCCAAATATTCACTATATATAGTATTATTTAAGCAATGCTTAAGTTTAAAAATAATAACTCTCAAGGCTTCACAATAATAGAAGTACTTATAGTACTAGCTATTGCTGCTCTAATATTACTTATCGTATTCCTGGCAGTACCTCAGCTTAATAATAACTTCCATGATTACCAAAAAAAGCGTGACATCAGCAGATTAATTATTGATCTTTCTTCATATTATGATAGTAATGGTAGCTATCCAGAGATGACAGATTCATGCCTTAGTGCTACTGAATCTTATTCCTGTATCAGTTACGGGGCTCATAAAACTGATAAATGCTACCCTGGTAGTGCCACTTATTCTACATGTACTACAGGTGATGAAACCAATGGAGGCTATGCTTTTTTCAAAAGTGAAGCAGACCAAAGTTCTTATTATAAAAATATTGACACATATGGATGGGCCCGTGAAGTTAATGGAGGTTATCCATACCTACAAAATTACGATTTAACCTGGATTGGATTAGGACTGGTTAATTGTAATGGTGCATTAAATGGTAGCACCTCTAGATATAATGACTCAAATTTTTCGCATAACGGTGATCCTACTGGGGTCTGTAATGGCACGAATCATTTTTATAATATTAGAGGAAATTGGTTGCCTGATCCAATCAATGATACTATTTTTATCAACAATAAAGCTAGATGTTTGCCTAATGATCATATAACTTTTGTTGGAAATATTATAGGAACCCCATATGCTTCAGACATTGCAATTGTCTATCATATATCCAGTGGGTATCAATGCATGGATATTATAAAATAATACCAATATCTCTCATTACTGAAAAAGGTATATACTTAAAGCAATGCTTAAGCTAAAAAATAACAAATCTAAGGGCTTCACTATAATAGAAGTATTGATAGTACTAGCTATAGCTGCCCTGATACTACTTATTGTATTCCTGGCAGTACCTCAGCTTAATAATAACTTCCATGATTACCAGAAAAAGCAGGATGCTGCAAAATTGAAAGTAATCTTGCTTCAATACTATGCTGATCATCAGTCAGATGCATGGCCATTTCCAGGTGGATATACTAATGGTTCTTATTGTATTGCTGGTCCTTATTACTATCCAGACCCTATTGTTAGTGCTAGTTATTCAATTCAAAATTTTAATTTTCCGAGCGCAACTAGTAACGGAGGTTATGATTGCTCTATCCCTGGAACAGCAGTTCGAGATTGGTTTCTTAATAACATGATACCTCAAATGAGTTACTATAAAAATCCTGATTATTTTATTTACCAATCAGGTAATTCAACTTCTGCTATTAATACGGTGGCACCTATCAAAACAAACTGTTCGGGTACAACCGTTCTAGCTTCTTCGCTTAGAAATCCCGATGGCACTTATACTTTTCCGATTTTAGACTGTAAAATAGAGTTAAATAGAATTGAAATTGATACATCGGACATATGTATCAATAATAATTCCTATAAAGTTGTTGATTTTAGTAGTTCACAACCATCTGCGATGATAACGTATAAATTGTCCAGTGGGAAAGCACAATGCATAAATATATTTTAATGGTGGTAAATTCTAATTTTATTTTTCACTCCTACCATAAAAGATAACTTCAATATATAATAGTATGATAATTGCCGTTGTAGCTCAGTGGTAGAGCACTTCCATGGTAAGGAAGGGGTCTCGGGTTCAAATCCCGACAACGGCTCCATAAGTAATCTATTAGTTTAGGATAATTAATACTTAAAATTGTTATATTGTAAATTAGATAGTATACTACCCTTAATTAATAAGGGGTATAGAGATGAACTTGAAAAGTAATAAAATTGTTACACCGAAAACACTATTATTAGTTGCTGTGTTAATTTGTATAGGTTTATTTATATGGCTAAATCACTCAAGAAGCTTGGCAAATTCGAAGCCAATTAGAATAGGTCTTGAAGCACCTCTTACTGGTTCTCAAAGTACTGTAGGTAAGGGTATGTTAAATGGAGCGATTCTCGCAGCTAACGACCTTAACGCATCTAATGGAATACTCGGTAGAAAAGTAGTTATTGTGCCTATTGATGATGCTGCTGATCCAGCAACTGGCGTAACTGCAGCTAAAGCAGCTATAGCATCAGGTTTGGACGGAGTTGTTGGGCCATATAACTCGGGTGTTGGTGCCAAGACATTGCCTCTATATATTGCAGCAGGAATAGAGCCTATGCGATTTACATCTTCAGACTCTACAGCTGGGCTTGGTTATACATTACAGCCTATGACTTCTCAAATAGCACCTGTTGCAACTAATGCCGCTGCTAATTGGATTAAAGCTAAAACAGTTTCAATAATATATGATTCAACTACAACATATACCTTAAATGCTGCTCAAACAATGAAGACAGATTTTACTAATGCTGGGATTGACGTTAATAGTTACCAAGCGATTAATCCAGGTGCTACCTCATATACTACAGATGTTACTCAAGCTGAATCCAGTAATCCTGATTTAATTTATATAGTCACATATTACCCAGAAGCTGGTATTATCGCTAAAGAAATCAATCAGTCAGGTACAAGTGCTAAATGTCTTGCAGACTTTGGGGCTTATGACGATGGTTATGTAACAGCAGCAGGAATTCCAGCGGCTCAGAATTGTCCTGTCGTAGGAGTACCAGCACCATCAGATTTTCCTGGATCAAGTACTTATTTAAGTGCCTATACAGACACATTTAACACTGCTCCAGGCACATGGTCACCATATGCATATGATTCAGTGAACATTCTTGCAGCTGCAGCAACCTCAGCCGGTAACTTAAATATGTCTAATCTAACCACTGCCCTTAATGGCATAAAGAACTATAAAGGATGGACCGGATCAATTAGCTTCGATAGTAAAACCGGTAATAGAGTACCAGCTCCTGTAGTTGCAGTATCCACTAACTCAAATGGTGAACTACATACTAATACAGACTGGATAAAGAGTATTAATTACTCATATTAGATAAATCTTGTTTAGTTGTTTTACGAAACTTTTTGTTCGTAAAAATCAAGCTTTGATCTTTCACTCTTATTAGTACCACCCCAAATACCATCTTCATCATTTTCGAGAGCAGTTCTTAAACAGTTATTTTTTTCTGGACAAGCGTTGCAAAGTTTTTTAGCAGCAATTTGTGACTTGTTAGATGCACTTGGGAAGAATATTTCTGGGTTAGAATCACTACAAGCTGCATTATAATAATCGATGTAATTAACTTTTCTAGATAAATAGGAAAGCATATCTCTTGGAGCGATTAATTCTTCTCTGACATCAATTTCGTCCTCAGAAAGGAGCTCATTAATTGCCATAAATCTTTCGATCGCTTCATCTGACATATCTGATCCAGATATTACTGATAAGGTTCTCTTAACATCAAATATATCTGTATTATCTGGAAAATCGCCACCTAGTTCAATATAATCAATAACTTCTTGGTTACATAGTTCTAATGATATAGGTTCATCATTAGAATAGTAATTATATCTATTCTCAATTGATTCGGTAGGATTTTCGGCGCTACTAGTATAATTATTCATTTCCATCGGTATATTATAACATAAACATAATGATAATACAAATAACCATTAATATATTATATAATAACCTGTTTACATTCTATTCTCTATCTGTTAAAATAGTTAGATTATGGCTAAAAAAGGTGATAAACGAAAAATTATTGGAATGGTTAGTGAAGAATCTAAGGAGAGGATTTACTATACTACCAAAAACACAATGAACACTCCAGACAAGTTGGAACTTCGTAAGTATAGCCCAAAACTTAGAAAACATGTCCTCTTTGTTGAAACTAAGAAGAACTTAGGACGAAACGAAGTAAAACCTAAAAAGCACTAGAATCACTAGTGCTTTTTTATTATAAGATGTTATTTAATTCTAATAACATCAGATATTAATCTGGGGATATTTCTTGGTCTATCGCTATCGGGCATATTCTCTATCAATCTATGACTTTTTTGTAAATTGGGAGACTCTCTCAATTTTCTTAAACCATTAGCTTCAATTTGTGCAATTCTCTCACGAGTTAAATTTTGACCATCAATGCCAAGACCCATGGTCGAAATTTCTTTTCTCGTTTTACCATCACCACCTCTACCTAAGCCATATCTAAGGATAATTATTTTTTTCTCACGATCAGACAGGCTCGAATCTTTTAATAATTTAAGAGCTCTCGTATTGAAGTCTATTTTTTCCGTAATGTTTTCTGGTGTATTAGTATAGAGTGGATCGGCTAACATGTTATCTAAGGTTAATATTAGGTCATCTACATCCTCAAACTGTTCATTGGCATCGGTTGATTCATCCAGAAGTAATTTATTAATGTCTTCTAGATATGACTCATGGTGTGTTAGACCGACTTCTGTAAGTTCTTGGGCTTTTTGTATGGTAATACCAAATTGATGGGAAATTTCTTCAATAGAAGGCATCCTATTATTACGAGATAAGAATTCTTGACTGTAGTTACTTATATTTTGAACCTGTCTTGGAAGATCACTTGGTAAATTTAATGGAGTTTCAGCATCTAAATCGATAAAACTTTCTGCGCTTATATCGTCTTCATAATCTCCTAGTGGATCATGATCTTGTGAATCATCCTCCGCTAAGTCATCAAACACCTCATTGGTTGGTTGAGCTAGATATTCCTGAATAAATGGTTGTAGTTCTTTGGAGTAACTCGAAGCTACTTCCTCGAGCTCAGCTCTATTTACTGGCTCTATTATTCTTTCGTTTTCCATAATAGTCCTTTGGAATATATTACCTATTAATGCGCCGCGTTAATAGGCCTAGTCCTAATATTGATGATGATGCAGCAGCTACTAATAATAATCCGCTATAATTCATCCCTGAGCTTGCAAAGCCTGTCTTGGGAGCCGCTGGTCCAGTATTATTTGCGTTTATAACTTTTGGCAAAGGTGGAAAAGCTGAAAAACTAGTAAAGTAAGCTGACTCATTATTAGTTGTGTA
>Ga0194055_10002750_pt1 | contig 13853 bp, 12 predicted proteins | sample SepL449m_MetaG_FD_155482 | JGI IMG/M metagenome (GOLD analysis project Ga0194055, IMG submission 155482) | Anoxic zone freshwater microbial communities from boreal shield lake in IISD Experimental Lakes Area, Ontario, Canada - Sep2016-L442-9m | ecosystem: Environmental > Aquatic > Freshwater >... | reverse complement strand
CTGGTAGCCCAGCATGAATGTGCGACAACCTTCGCGGGCTGCGCGTTCAAATGGTGGCAAGTACCAAGAGCGCAGTTTGCGTGGGCTCACATCAGCCTCAGTGGCATCGCGGCCACCTTGAGTTTCGGAATATGCCACAAAGTGTTTCGCGCACGCCAAGATTGCGGTTTCATCATTTAGGCCATCGCCTTGGTAGCCCTTAACCATGGCTGAACCAAGTTCACCAATCAAGAACGGATCTTCACCAAATGTTTCGCCAACCCGACCCCAACGCAGATCGCGCGCAATACACAACACCGGCGAGAAGGTCCAGTGCAAACCGGTGGCCGCAACTTCAACTGCGGTAGCCCGAGCAACTCGCTCAATAAGACCTGAATCCCACGAGGCGGCCATACCCAGCTGGGTAGGGAAGATAGTGGCACCTGGCCAGAACGAGTGGCCATGAATGCAGTCGTCGGCTGTGAGCAGCGGGATCTGCAAGCGGGTCTGGGCTATGAGTTTGGCCGAGAGAATCATGTCGTCGGGCGAGGTATGCAGGATAGAGCCCACATGGAAGTCGTTGATGAGCCCAGTGATGTTCTCCCGAGCATCCAACTGCAACATCTGCCCAACCTTCTCCGGCAGGGTCATGCGACCAATAAGGTCGGTGATCCGCTCGTCGATAGAGAGCTGGGGGTTCTGATATGGCAGGGTGTCATTCACCCTGCAAGTTTAGTGTAGAAGCCTTGGGAGCATTGATTTGGAATTGGGCAAATTGATGTTTCATCTTTGCCAATCAAATGAATCTCTGAATCTGAATTTAGCAACGTTAAATAATTACTAGGGCGGCTAATCGAGAATTAGATTTTTTCACCGTGGGCTACCGGCGTGGCCAACAACAAAAAGTCACACTTCGACCTTAGTATTGAGGCTGAAAGGTAAAATTCATGAAAATTGCTTCATTCTTTGCTGGTGCCGGTGGGCTCGATTTGGGGTTTCATCAAGCAGGTTTTGAGATACCTTGGGCAAACGAATACGACAAAGCCATATGGTCAACTTACGAGCGAAACGCTCCAGGCACGTTACTCGATAGAAGAAGCATTACTAATGTTCTCGGTTCTGATATTCCAAGTGTAATCGGGATGATTGGCGGACCTCCCTGTCAGAGTTGGAGTGAAGCCGGTGCTTCACGAGGCATTGAGGACCATCGTGGTCAATTGTTTTTTGAGTATTTACGATTGATTAAAGAGAAGCAACCGCACTTTTTCCTTGCGGAAAATGTCTCAGGAATTTTGTTTTCAAGACACAACGACGCTCTGGATCAAATTCTTGGAAATTTTTGCGAGTTGGGTTACAACGTTTCATTCGGTTTGCTTAATGCCAACCATTACGGGGTTCCTCAAGATAGAGAGAGGGTAATCATCGTCGGCTACCGCACTCAGTTGAATAAATTTTTCACCCCACCAGAACCTGATGATGACGAGAATCTAACTGTATTGCGTGATGCTATTTCCGACTTAGTGAAATCAGCCAGGTCAGCAAAGAGTGATGTTTATGCAAATGGGAATTTAAAAGTTCCAAACCATGAATATTTAGTCAGTGGATTTTCCTCAATGTATATGAGTCGAAATCGGGTGCGATCCTGGGATGAACCGTCGTTCACAATTCAAGCGGGAGGCCGGCATGCTCCGTTACATCCACAAGCTCCAAAAATGCAACTTGTCGGAAAGGATAAAAGACAGTTTGTGTCTGGTTCGGAGCAGCTCTACAGACGCCTGACTGTCCGAGAGGCAGCAAGAATTCAAACATTTCCTGATGATTTTATTTTTGATTACAAGAACGTCAACGATGGGTACAAAATGATAGGAAATGCGGTTCCTGTGGAATTTGCAAGGCGACTTGCAACGCAAATCGCAACTGACATAAGCCCATTTTCAGAGAAGAAGTTTAGGAAAGTTATCGAAGGTGACCTGAAGTCCTTTGATGAAGTTTGACAAGAGAACTGCACACGCGAATGCGTTAAGATCGCTCCTCAAGCATTAAGAAATACACAGTTTTCCGGTCTTTTACTGGCCAGCCTTCCCGCCAACCTGAATTTGGGGTACCAATCACATTCTCAAAGACCCAAGGAGAGTTCCCGAAATTGGAAGCAATACCTAAGGCTCTGGCGTGTTCTGAATCACTTGATTGCCCAACCCATTGCCGACGGATACTTAATGAGATTTTGTCCTTGGTGCTCTCGAAATACTTTTCGAAGGTCTGTAAGGCTATTTGCTCAACCGAACTTAAAATGGCTGGTGCCGTTAAAATCAATTCTGCAGGATGTGAAGATGGTCCTTTCGGACTGCCAATAAGCATCAAATACCGAAGCAATTGTGAAAAATCATTTTCATCAAAGACTAAATCCCAAGGTTGGTTCCTTGATTGGAGATTACCTGCATGGAATTCATGAACCAAATTATCGAGCTTGAAGGTAGATAGAACCGGTCTGGATAGGTTTATGGATTCGAAGAATTTTGGCAAATATTTTCTCTGGATCCTGTTGAAAGAGAAATTCCCGCCTGTTTGCTTAATCGAGATCCCTCGATTATTTAAGTAGATGTCGGCTTTCTTGCTGGAGTTATCTGAGTGCACCTGTGCCGCATCTGTAACGGTTTCGATACTGCCATTACTTCCAGGGTTTCCAATGTGCGTCAAATTGCCAAGTTGTGGCAAGTCGCAAGTGCCGAGATTTGCCAACAGAAATTTGATCACTGCAGACTCATTTCCAGGCATATTGAAGAGTAGCCTTGCCCAAGGGTAGATTGCAACCTTTTGATGTTTATAAGCAATGAATCAAGTGGAAAGTTAAATTGCGCTCTTTTTGATTTTGGCATTATGAAAAGTGGTTGAAATCCTGATGCTTTTCAACCACTGCAAGCAGTCGTCCTCATTGGAAATTCCATGTGTGTAGAGAATTTTTGCTATGTCTCTACCGGAAAACACGATAATGGGGTGTTGGTCTGCCCTTATCTCTGAATATGCCTGCTCTGATAAATAGGATGTAGTTACAAGTACTCCAAATTCCCGGTGTCGAAGTCGGGAGATCAAACGAGCGATTTCTTTTACCCCAACCCCATTTCCGGGTGCATAACACTTTGCTTCTAGGCTGAAGTTAAGTTTAACCATGTCATCAATCGGACCAATCCCAATCCAGCCTGTGGCATCGCGACCCCCATCTCTATATGGGCGTGTGGTGTCGATTTCTGTCCGCTCGAGACTCTGAAGCCTCCAAAATTCAGCGGCGATTTCTTCAAACGAGTATGGATCATCTTTGCAGAATTCATAAATTGTGTTAACGAGTGATTTTTCTATTGTGCTAGTGGGGGTCTGCTGAACTACAGTACGACCAGTGTCCATCTGTTGACTAATTAACGGAGTATATGTTCCGGACTTATACCAAATCTTTAAAGCTTTTGGTGCCCGTGGGTCAGACAAATCGGGGTACCCTAGCCTGACAGACTCTCTCAACCAACCACCATCGATGTGCTTATCATCCGTACCTGGGTCCAAAATCGTAAATACCGCACGATAATTCTGAAATCTATTACCGTCCTCAACTCGCCAAATTGCGGTTAAGTCCATGTCTGGCGAAAGATTCTTAGTGCCTGGGACAGCGAAGCCTAAAAACTTAACATCAAATCCTGTCCCGGATTTTTGAAATATCAAGAAGATTGGACTTTGTAATCGGTCATCTTCATTGCCCGAATGAGCTGCAGAGAAAGCTCGGCGAAGTATTTCGTTGCCTTTGCCGGGCGTGTTGTGAAGTTCTTTTCCCGGATGGCGGTTATCGCCGTAGTAAACGAAAGTTCCTCTGTAAGGGTCGAGTTCGTCCGGCCATGAAGGCTCTAGTCCTGTTGTGAAGAGCACAACAATTCGAGAAGTCTGAAAATTACCCCTGTATCGAAATCCCCGAGAGTTTGGCAGCCCAGGTAGGAGTTTGCTGATGACTTCGTTTGTCTTGCCATGCCCCTCTGATCCACCTTGATATATGGCATCAACGAAAAAATCAGCCGTGGCAAAATTTTCCCATGCAATTACCCGAGTGTCCCTGACCACACTTTTAGCTTAGATGATCAAACCGCCATTTTCCCGCAAACGCATGTACCCGGTAGGTTTCAAAAGTATCTAGTCAACGCATGGGATATCGGTCCTACCAATATGGATTAGTAAAAAATCAAATCAAAGGCTAACGAATGTAGGAATCAAGTATTGACTTGAAATACTTGAAGTAAAAAGATGTCCTTTCACTTATGGAATCTTTACCCCATGTTTCCAAGCTCAATTTGCTTTGATCAATATGCAATTCCTTGAAAAGTTCTTCAAGTTTTGCGCGGTGGGCAGGTGTTAATCTACTCAAATCACTCAGTGACTTTGTTAAGACTAGGTGGCACTGGTTATACCAAATGTCTTTTTTATCAGGAGTTTTATTTGAAGCTTCTCTATTGTCATCTGGGGTTAGGAGCACCAGATTGCCAATGCTTTGGAATGGCATTTCCTTTTCAAGGTCCTGTGGTAACACGTGATCAAGATCCCATCCAAACTTTTGTCCTCTCAAACGCCTCGTTCTCATGGCCTCTTGGATCTTGAGTTCTTTGCCGCAAGCATGATCTAAGTGACCCGAAAGATAAGCGAGGACTGCCCGAATTTTCTTTCGATCCGAGGCATTTCGATAGTCCCATTTACGGAATTGAGCCTCTAAATTTTCATATAGATCATTTGGAGGCATTGCATGCTCTTGAAATACAGCGTTTAGATCTTGAATTGTGGCATCGGATCCAAGCTCGGAGACAGCATGGGCCCAGGCTGGTACGAGCGACTCGAAGCTAGCGGTTCGCTCCTTACCGAGTACATAGAACATCGTCCGGGTATTTACTTGGTCGGCTAGTCGTGTAAACACATCTTTATTTTTAATATTTGAACCAGCAAGAAGAACGGGATAATGCTGAACGGAGCCAAGTTCTGCGGAAAGAAAGATCTGTGGAATGGCACCATGCTGCTGGGAGCTATTATCTGCGAGCTTTGCAAGGAAGTCTGCAGAGCCGGCAAGATCCTTTGAAAAAATTTCTGGATCTAAAGGACTATCTTTATGATCAAATTGACCATTCCAAAACGGTACTAGGTCGTCATAGGTAATTTTGATCCCCTTTTTTGTTGCGGCAAGTGCGCGAAGTAGATATTTTGGATCCTGAAGACGCACCTTCTTCTTGCACTGGTTTAGGCTTTCAGTCATTGTTTTCCAGTTATCCGAAATTTCTTCAAAAGACTCGTCTGGAACCCTTTGGAAAAGTATATTTTTAATTAAATCTGCACTGCTGAGTTGCATTCCGCGATCGTTTATGCGGTCATAAACAGCAATCGCTTCACGCTGATTGTCTAGTTGCAATTCAACTAGTTTCACTTTATGGATAATCTTGGTGAGCCACTTTATTAGATTGCGATCTTCCCAAGCCTCATCTTTAAGTTGTTCGTAGATGTGTTTTGCAACCTCAGAAAGATTTCTTTGGGTCAAAGTTTGAGTATCAGCGCTGAGAAAAATGTCTTCGCCAATATCTGTAGATAACTCAGACCAGTCATAAATTTCAGCAAATATTTCATTTGCCCTGCCTTGATTCATAAAGACCTTTGGAGTGTAAGTTCCAAAAGGATTCTCATCAAGGCACTGTAAGGATTCGGTAATCAAGGTTGTGTGGGCATTATTTGTGCCATCGATTAAGTTGTAGTTCTTCAAGTACTTTCTAGCGCACATCAAGAAAAGGGTTAATGTCAGAGTACGTTGCTGACCGTCAATAAGTAGCGAACTCTCTTTGCCATGAAAATCTTCCGCATTGCAGAGAATCACCGAGCCTATTAGATATTCATCTGCCTTTTCGTCATTTACAAACTTCAGTAGGTCGCTAAGTAAAACATCAACCTGACCTTCGTCGCCAGTTTTCCATGAGTATTCGCGTTGCCAAGGGGGGATTACAAGCGTTCTCTTTTGAGAAAGATAATCTTTTAGGGTTCTAACTGGCACTCTGCCATCAGTAGTTTTAAGCATGCTCAGCAGTTTAGTTCATGCCTCTGACAGTTGTTGTAAATTTTACTTTTTTCGTTGTATTTCGGTGCCGTTTTCCCAGAAGTGGATGATGAATCAGGCAAAAGCGCTTAATCAGACTTTCCTGAAACCCTCTCGAAAAAGCGATGGGTCACACTCAACAAAGAGTGTGACCCATCGGTCATAAGTTAGAGATTCTTAATGCGAAGAGCCTTCAATCGCTCCGGCTTCACCAGCTGCATGCAATGCGTGCTCCTGATGTTCACGGGCTGCCTGCAACTCTTCGGCAGTAGGCACTGGAACATTCTCGCTGTAGTACCAAGCCGATAGGCGAGCGCGTACCTTGCTTGAACGTGCCTTCGGGTTCTTCACGCCATGCTCGTCCACTACTGGTGGTAGTGCCAAGGCTGGAACATCGCTCTTGCCCAAAATCATGGCTGCTTCTTCCATTGAGATTGGTTCGTGAATCTCGATGAACTCACCATGCGGTAGGCGCAAGATGCGGCCGGTCCCGTACTAGTGCGACAGTGGACCAAAATTGTTCACCTTTAGCGAATCTACCTTTGCGACTTTTAAGCGGGTTAGGGTTCCCTTATCTCGCGCCATCTCTGTAAGACATAAATGTCAGTCATCTGTGGTTTCCCAGCATCGCGAAAGAAACGAGGTAACCATGGCCAAACTCAATTAAACCCATCTGACACTTGTGGTCGACCGATCTGGCTCTATGGGGTATATCTGTGACGATCACCAGAGGGAAATCAACTCTTTCAACACGTCGCTATACATAGTAGTATCTGGGTTAAATAGACAACAAAATCGCAGAAAGAGGCAGAGTATGGAAAATGGTATCTACACGCACGTAGTGGTAGTAGTCGATCGTTCTAATTCCATGTATGAGAAGAAATTGGACGTGCAAACTGCGATAAATGATCTAATCTCAGAGCAATTCAACCAACCTGGAAAGCTAACTCTGACGTTGACTGAGTTTGATAACAGCATTGACACAGTGAAGCGAATGTCAACTGAAAAGTTTGATTACCAACTTCATCCGAGATTTGGCAGCGCTCTTTTTGATGCAGTGAGTCAAGAAATTGCTCAGACATCATCAGACATAGCTGCACTTGCTTTAGGGCAGCGACCTGATTTGGTTAAATTCATCGTTTTTACGGATGGCCACGACAGCGAGAGCTCTATATACACTCTTGGACATGTTCAGGAAGCTGTACAAATTTTGCGGGCTACCGGAACTTGGGACTTCGGGTTCATTGGTGCCGATTTAACTGAGTGGCAGTCAAAAGAAAAGCCAGGGCAGCCGGGAATTGCAGAGCCCAACTCTGTGCAAGGGATTGTAGAGAGAATTAAAGCGATTCATACTAAGGGCTCAGCTGGTGATTGCGAAGAGTGCTTCATGATGCCGCACCCATGTCCAACGCTGGAAGAATTGGACAAGCTGGAAGCATTGGAACCGGGTAATTAGATTTAAAGATAACGAATAATCAACATCTCTGGTAAACATCCCAATCGGTGGACAAAGTATTTGGCTCGTTCTGAACGATACGGTCTGGAAAGATTTTTACGTTCTACTCACACTGAAGGCTGATTGGCTCCTGAGCCGCCCGCAGAAGCTCGATTATTTCCCAATTAGATCCAGTCTCAAGCACTTTTGGGAAAGCTTCATAAACCTTTTGTCCAAGTGGAGTTGAAGAATCACGAAGTGAATCCGCTAAAAACTTTCCCTTGCTAGCGGAAAATTCAATTTCTGAAAGGACTTTTTTCACGGTTTCACCATCCAGATACAAGTAAAGGAAGTGACCTTCGTGTTCGATGTCAGCACTCAGCCATTCCTGGTATGGATTATTCGGTAAGTCAGGCAGTCCGATTTGATGTAATAAAAAGGCCTCGACTCCGCCATAAGTTTGAAGGATATTTATGGTTGCTAGATGACTCAGCTGTTCTGCTCCCGCTTTGGTATAAATCTGTATTTCGCCATCAAGATCACCGGAAGTTATTCGTGCGTAGAAATTTGGACCAGCCTCGCCAAAATTAGTTCTACCTTCCCATGACGGCGGACCTTCACCACAGGTGTACCAATAATCCAGCATGATCTCATGAGTGATTAACGGCCATTCAAACTCCATCGAATCATCTAGGGGTAAGTAGCCGGTAATTTCACCTAGATTGAGAGTAACGAGATGAGTTCCGTTAACAACTACAAGAGACGGTAAGACTTCAATCGGTTTTGATTCAAAATCAAATAATTTGAATTCATATTCTTCAAATCCGTGCCAGTTTGAGTGCCAAAGTTTCGCTACAGGAAGCTTCGCCCAAGCAGATTCATCTGGCACGAGATCTGGTGCGATTGGAACGAGAATCTCCAGTAGTTTGCTAATTCCAATAGTTGAAGAATGGATAAATGTGATTTCTGGACCAATAGATATTGCATCTAATTCATTTGCAAGTACTTGGAGTAATGAATCTGCGCTGGGTAGTTCTCGCTCGGTAACGTCGAAGTTAGATGCAGTATCGACTCTTTTCCAACCATTGCTGACCGCTTCAATTTTGGTAGAAGCGAAGGAGCCATCTACAAAGAATCGCTCAATCAAGTATGCATCTGGCGCATTGGCTTTTGTCATCTCCTTCAGTGCTTTGTCGCGCTGCTTAAAGAACTCTTTGTCTAATATTTTTGACATTCGAACACCACCACAACTGACTGAAACCGATGTTATTCAGTTTAGTTAGGGGAATGACTTTTATCGATGAGTCATCCTCACTTTCTGTGCCTTAACTGCTGAGGTGAGTGTAATTAATGGTGACTTTCAATTTCCTGCCCTCAAGGCAAAAGTGCCAGTGCCAAGATACTTATGCTCTGGAAAACTCCAGCTCATCAAACCTTGCTACAAGTTCCGCAATGTCTACTAGTAAATCCTCGCTAATCGTTAATTCACGTTCTATTTCAGCAATTTCATCGACGTCTATCCGACTTTCGATCCAAGCTCCACCATGCCTCTGAAGTAGGCCAAATTCGGTGGCTAACAGTGCAGCAGAATCGCCAGAGACCGTTCTTGCAACTTGTAATTTTTGCGAGTGCCGCGGGTCAAAAAACGGGTGAACTGGTTGATTTTGTTGGTTGTTAAATGGCGACCAGCTTTCTTCAACAGAATTGTGCTGGTTCAAGTATCCACCGGGGTTAACTTCACCTTTTGTAGCTATTTGTAGCGCAAGGTGAACTAAGTCCTCGGCTAAATACTCAGGAAACCCGTGTAACTTGCTGCGCCATGATTCTGGAATAGCTCGGGCACCCCAAAGTGCTCCGACAAGTGACCCGGCGATGGCCGCGACAGTATCTGTATCACCGCCACAGCGGACAGCTCGCTCAAGTGAAATCTGCAAATGTTGGTTTCTTGATAACCCAAGTTCAGGAATTTCTGGGGGTGTTCCTGCATGGGCTATGGCTGATAGGGCTGCCTGGAATGCCGCCACAACCCAACCGTTGTTTTCGAACTGAAAGGATTCGTATTTGTAGGCTTCCGAAATACGGTGTAGCCATTTTTGCTGATCTTCGGGTGGCAAAAACCTGACAAGTTGAGAAAAATCAGGCAATTCTCCATGAAGTACCGTATGTCGAATTGCCTGACACCAAAGTACACATGCATCGCCAGCATCGCTTTCGTAATGGGTTAGATCGCTAATCTGTCTTGCTGCAATCGTGAGAGATTCCTGATCATGAAGATAGGCCAGCGCAATCGGAGCCGTTCTCATTAGAGATCCATTTCCAGCGCTTCGGCCGTTGTCGTTATGTACTTCTAGGGCTGCGTTTCTTGCACCTATTGCGTCTCCATTTGTCCCTACTAGTTCTAGTACAGCGCTAGTCTGAAGGCCGACATCCTTTGCTCCATCTGTCCAGTCAATCCATTTCTGGACAATGTTGTCTTGAGCTTGTTTGGTAAGTAGATCGTGGCCAGATGCTGCCACTTGAGCTATGCAGATTGCCATGTCTGTGTCGTCGGTCCACTCACCGAGCTCCCAGCCGTTACCGCCATTCATGGCTATCGGTTGTGTGTAAGGCACTCTCGCTTTAAATTCGTAGCCCGCGCCTAGTGCATCTCCGCAAGCCAGGCCCAGCATCGAGCCAATGGCTCGGTCCAGTTGGTTCGGAGATAAGCGCGATTTATGAGTTCCACCAGGCATCAAATCAGCATATAGCTCTCTCCTCTTGCTCCTGCGGTGTTCACCCGTAGCGAATAAAAACCTGAAACTTTTAAGCAACGTAAGGGTTTCCTGATTTCGCATCATTCCTATCTGACTTAAATGTCAGTTGCCTGTGGTTTCCTAGCAGCACGAAAGAAATGAGGTAACCATGACCAAACCCAATTACACCCACCTGACCCTTGTGGTCGACCGATCTGGCTCTATGGAGTCCATCCGTGACGATGCTCAGGGCGGAATCAACACCCTGCTGAAAGAGCAGTTCGCCGAAGATGGCGAACTCACTGTCACGCTCGTTGAGTTCGACACCACTATCGACACCGTGGTGCGCATGACAGATACGGCGCCAACTTACACACTCGTCCCTCGCGGAAGCACAGCTTTGCTAGACGCAGTTGGTGGCGAGATTGTGCGCACAGGAGAGAACCTGGCTGCGCTATCTGACGAGCAAAAGCCTGAGCAGGTTCTGTTCGTTGTCGTTACAGACGGCCATGAGAATGCCAGTGTGGAATACCAGCTAGAGGCTGTGCGTAATCTGATTACTCAGCAGCGCGATCAGTACAACTGGGCGTTCCAGTTCCTGGGCGCTGCCGAAACCGCATGGCAAGGCCGTGAAATGGGCATGAGTTCATCGTCATTTACTGGCACCGGCCGGGGACAAGGGACTGCCTACAACAGGCTTAATAACGAGATGAAAGAAGTTCGTCGTCTCAAAAAGCAAATGTTTGAGATGGAAGAAGTCATCCCAGAAGTGGATGATGAATCAGCCAAAAACACTTAACCTCAGGTTCACCCCGATTTGCAACGATAATTCTGCTGCCCTGCGAACAGAATTGGCCATGAACTCTTGTATGGACAGGTAACTAGAGTAGAGTTTCGAAAACATAGAAGGTAGGCAGTGGCAATGGAATCAATTAACAACAACTCAACACCAGGTGGAGCAGATGCCCCATTGGGATCTGGTAACGGGTTCGACGCCGCAAGTTTCATTGGCACCGATGTGGCAACCAAGGTTGGACGTTTTTCGGCCCGGGGCAAAATTATTGCCGGTGTTGTTGCCGTAACAGTGGCACTTGGTGGCGGCGCTGCTTATGCGCTGTTCAACAACTCAAATGTGAACCTTTATGTGGCACTTGGATCCTGGTTTAAGTCAGATGTAAATGACATCACAATCTCGATGCAAATAAATCCTGATGCCTTGCGTCGAAGCGGGACAACCGATTCAGAAATTCGAGCTCTCAATCTGCCAGGAGTTACAACAGTTGACGCACTAGCAACAGGTTTAGGTCAAGCAAAGATTCACCTGCAAACCAACAAGAGCAGCGGAACACTAGCGGACACAAATTATGCAATCGCGCTTCAATATGGGTCGGTTAATGTAGCAGACATGCGTCTTGTGGATCGCGTGCTGTATTTGAATTCCGAAGTGAACAAGTTGCCAGAAGTTAATCCGCAGGTAGTTACCCGCGCACAGGTTGACGATGCCAAAGCAAGCGTTGAACAATATGGCTCATTTTTAGGTAGTGATTCATTTGTCGTGCGGCTATTGAACACCGTGCTGGCTGGCGATACTGCATCTGTGAGTTTGAAGAGCGATACAGAACTCGGTAAACAAATTGATAAAGCCCTTGCTCAGGTAACCGCGGCGCCAACTCCATCCTTGCCCGCAACAACAGAGTTGCAGAAGTTTGTAGTTGATGCTCTGCGTGATTCAAGCACAATTGCCAATGAAGGTAGCGATAGCACCGGAAACAAGTTCCTACTTAGCGTGGACTTGGCTAAGTTCGGTAAAAAACTGCAGCAGGGTCTGAAAGATGTAAACCTTGGAGCACTGGAATCGAATCGCCAAGAAATTGAAAATGCTTTGAGCCAACTGATTGCAAAAGCATCAAATCAGTCATTACAGATGCGGGCCTGGGCTGCCAGTGGAAATTTGAAGCGGATTGATCTCGATTTGAGTCAGATAATTAACCTGAGTGAACCAACAGCTAGTCTGAAAAACTGGGACATTGCAATGCGCTTAGACATAGGCAATGAATCACCAGCGGCGCCAGCAAAGAGCGTTGATTACACCTCAGACATCGATTCCTTACTCAAAGGACTTCTATCTACGGGTAGTTAGTGCCCTTTGTAACTGGTTTCTTTGAGAAACTCTTAAGATTCTCAGTTGCATAATGACAGTCAACTAGGCTGTCAGAACATAGAATGTTCGTAACTTTTGGACCGAATCCAGCCTGCTGTATCGCTTGGTAACAGGTCTGTTTTGCAAAATTTTGAGGGGAGACAACCATGGCGTTGAAAGTATGTAACAAGTGCGGCAGAGAGCAAGAGGTTTCTTTACGAGTCTGCATAAAGTGCAAAAGTGAGTCATTTAGCCCGTTTCGAGAGGGGGTTCCTACAGCACGTCCTTCAGGCCTCATCAGGTGCACTAAGTGTGGTCGAGAATATAATTCTGCAAGACTGGGTAAGTGCCCGCTTTGCTCGAGTTCGGAGCCTTCCCAAGCGACTGCACCTGCTTCAACGTCTTCGGATTCTGTGATTGCTAATGAGCTAGCGAACATACGCATAGTGGTAGAAGAGATGAATAAAAGGTTGCGGCTTGTGCACTGGGCGATAGCAAGCTTAGGCGTAATACTGATAGTTGCCTTCTATTTAAACGGCATAAAAATTCACGGTTAGTCGTCACCGGTTAGTTCGGAGAAAACTGATGGGTCACACTCAACAAAGAGTGTGACCCATCAGTCGTAAGTTAGAGATTCTTAGTGCGAAGAGCCTTCAATCGCTCCAGCGTCACCAGCTGCTTGCAATGCGTGCTCCTGATGTTCACGGGCTGCCTGCAACTCCTCGGCTGTAGGTACTGGAACATTCTCGCTGTAGTACCAAGCCGATAGGCGAGCGCGCACCTTGCTTGAACGTGCCTTCGGGTTCTTCACGCCCTGCTCGTCCACCACTGGTGGCAGTGCCAAAGCTGGAACGTCACTCTTGCCCAAAATCATGGCTGCTTCAGCAACAGAAATTGGCTCATGAATCTCGATGAACTCACCATGCGGTAAGCGCAAGATGCGGCCAGTTTCGTAACCATGCAACAACTTGTCGTTGTCGCGGCGCTGCAGGCTCAGGCAGATGCGCTTGGTGATAACAAACGCAATCGGTGGCACCACAAATAGCATGATGCGGAAACTCCAGATAAGAGTGTTAATCGAAAGATTGAACGAGGTAGCGATGATGTCGTTACCGCCAGCAATCCATAGCACTAGGTAGAAGCTAAGTGCCAGCACACCAAGTGCGGTGCGCACAGGTGCGTTGCGTGGACGATCTAGCAAATGATGCTCGCGCTTATCGCCAGTAACCCAAGCTTCAATCCATGGGTAAAGGCCAAGAGCGGTGAACATGATGCCCGGAATAATTAGCGCCGGAATCAAGATGTTCCAGCTGATGGTGTGGCCAAAAGCGGAAGTCTCAAGGTTCGGGGTCACGCGTACAGCGCCATCGAGCCAACCGATGTACCAGTCGGGCTGCGAACCTGCAGTGATCTGTGATGGTGTGTAAGGGCCGTAAAGCCAAATCGGGTTGATGGTAACCAGGCCAGCAA
>Ga0194055_10002748_pt1 | contig 13855 bp, 14 predicted proteins | sample SepL449m_MetaG_FD_155482 | JGI IMG/M metagenome (GOLD analysis project Ga0194055, IMG submission 155482) | Anoxic zone freshwater microbial communities from boreal shield lake in IISD Experimental Lakes Area, Ontario, Canada - Sep2016-L442-9m | ecosystem: Environmental > Aquatic > Freshwater >... | reverse complement strand
TATTATAAAAAAATGTCAATAGTTTATAATACCCGGTTAGCTCAGTCGGTAGAGCGCACGCCTTTTACCTTATGGTTGGAAGTCAGCGTGTGGTCCAGGGTTCGAGCCCCTGATCGGGTGAGCATCTGGAAATCCAAGACAGCCTTAATGTCGAATTGACCTGAGCAAGTCATTAAAAGGTTCAAATGCGCGGATGGCCGAGTGGTCTAAGGCGGTGGTCTTAAGATCCACTATCAATTGATGCGAGGGTTCGACTCCCTCTTCGCGCAAAAAATGTATATATTGTCTGTTTGTGTTTATTTCTTTGCCTTGTCCATATAGTCTAACAAGTAGACTATACCTAAGGGCATCATCATGGGGACCGCTCCCCAAAAACCAGACCAAAAATAGTTTAATTGTTGGTAATATCCCTTTAGACTGGAAAATAGCATCGTCTTGCGGAATATTAAATCTATTATAATTCCGTATATTGCTAAATAATACCATTTGGCAGGGAACCCGAATACTACCAAGTATAGGACATAAAATAATGTCATCATACCGCCTGCTATAAACGTGGATTCCGCAGCTCCATGCTGGCGAAAATATTCGGTTAATCCCCACCCAGTTTTACCACCCATACTTCCAAACTTGGTTAAGACCTGCAACATTGCATCTCCAATGAATCCAGTAAAACATGCAATAGAAATATGTTTCAGTGTGGTTGAACAATCTGCCATTTAATATAGTGTAATATTATTTTGGTTTGGTTTTTAAAAAATATAAAAATGTCGTATAAACGTGCTCTTATAGTGTAGTGGTTATCACTCCAGACTTTGACAAAGGTAAATCCTTAAAGTTATCTGGCATCCTGAGTTCAAATCTCAGTAAGAGCTTATCAGGTTGACGCATCGACAGCGTCTTTAGTTAATACCTGATATTCACTCGTCATAGCTCAGTTGGTAGAGCAATGGGCTGTAGTCCCATTTGTCATGTGTTCGATTCACATTGGCGAGACTTATGCTCTTGTAGCTCAGTTGGTAGAGCACTCGACTGTTATCAAAGGCAGTTATCGGGCGGTCGGGCGATCGAAACGCCCCAAGAGCGATATTATTATTTGTTGGTTTTTAACAAATAATAATCAAATACTTATATAACAATTATGCCAGAGTCAGAAACAGAGATAGTTGATATTACACAATATAAATATCAAATAAATTTAGACGATAGTACCAAACCTACAAATGCGATTACCTTGCTGATTAGGGAATTAATAGATGATGAGTTTTATAAAAGCGATGACGAAGCAGACAAGGGATTTTTGATTAAAGAAGAAGCTGGAAATAAATTAGTAGGGAATCTTATTGAAAAAATAAAAAATATCGAACCAGAATTAATGCGACGCGTTATACTTACGTCACATTATGATATGGTACAAGAGGACCGATTTAAAATATTGAATAAAATACGCAAAAATTGTATAAAACATTCGGCTTACCATAATCATCGATATCATCTATATAAAAATCTACTATTCACTTGTTTCCGTGTCCCACTAATTTTATTGAGCGGTATCAATTCATTTTCGTCAGTCGGATTGCAACCCTATCTTGAACAAAGTTATATATCGCTGATAACGGCAATGATTTCTCTCTTCTGTGGTATTTTAACAAGCATAGAGCTACTTATAAATTTGCAAAAGCGAATGGAATTGGAATTAGAATCATACAAAGAATATTCCAAAATAGGTGTGGATATTTATGTCCAATTACAACGCTCGCCAGCAGATAGAGGAGATAAAGGGGACCTTGGGAAGTTTTTATCAGAGCGATATAATGAGTATAAAGTTCTCTCTGCGCGAAGCAATGGAGTTAACATGGGTGAACGTAATTTTGCGGATGAATTTGAACAAAATGATATTGATATTAACGACAATGCGTTTAGTGATTATTCGCTTGACGACAAAACAATTATTCCGGATTATGGCACATCTCGTTGCATTATGTGTCCATCCTGTTGTAAAACAACATTTATATCATGTATTCAAACGATTTATCATTGCTGTTGCGATGGTTTTATAGAAAAACAAGATATATTGAACAATAAACGCAATCGTCAGCTTCAACGTAGATTGCAACAGAGTGAACGTCTTAGGCATCCTTTTAAACACGAAGTAGTATGAGACGATTTATGTCACTATTATTTTGCTGTAATATGCCCATAAACCTAAACCCACAAAACATTTGCTTATTAAATCTAAAATATTTGTAAGTGCATTTTTCAGTTGAATGTCAAACATATACACTACACCATACAATGACCAAACTACAAAATATAACCCAAATAACAAATTGTTGGGCATTGACCACTTGGGCATAATGAATTTTATATAAATAATTGCGAACATTAAGAAAAAGGCAATGAACCCGCCAATTAGACTTGTTTGTCTACTAGTAATATTTGTTTCTCCTAAATAGCCGAATGTTAACATGATATAATTTAACACAACTACTGAGAAATACGTAAACACATGTATCGTGGTTTTCGCGTTGTTGGCTAAAAACATGCATAATACTAACAACATGATTGGCGTGGTAATCGACCAATCTACGTATCTATACGTATTTATTTTATCCCAATTCAAAGACGTATTTGTATCTTCAGAACGGGTAATTTCAGCCATAAATAGAGTATAAAAGTATCCGGCTATAATACTAATCGCGGTTTCTAAATTCATAACATGTGAGTTATATGTGATAGCACGATCTCGTAATGCTTCTATAAAAGTAATAGTACCTGTTGTTATTAATAAAATATATGTTATTGCGAAAGTGCCTTTAACTAATGGATGCAACTCTCCTAACATATTCAACTATATACTATATTATGAAAAAATATATTATTGCGTATAAAATTACGCGTTATTGTGTATATCTACATTATGAACGACGAAGATGTTGTATGTTGCCCCCATTGCAGCGAATTTATTATCATTGCAAAGCTGAATTGTGGTATTTTTCGTCATGGTATTTATAAAGATGACGGAAAACAAATAGACCCGCATTTGTGTAAGGAAGAATGCGAGGAATTGGTGGAAAGCGGTGAAATACACGGATGTGGTAAACCATTTCAAATCATCGTGGTTGACGGAAAGGTGGAAGTATTAATATGTGATTATGTTTGAGCTCTATCTTCTGCGCGTTCTTCTTTTGGTACCGCGTTTCAAAGTTCGCCGACCCTTTCGCGAACGTGTCCCTTTTCGGCTTGCACGCCTCCTATTCTTGGCGCCACCGCCACGGAACCTCGCAGGTTTATTTGCATTAGAAATAGGACAATCTGCGAACATGAACCTCTCGCTAGTTACACGGGATACATCCCAAGCTCCAATCGGTTGGTTGAAGCTGCGTGCACCACTAAACATTGCATCCATCTTAGTTACCTTGGATACGTCCCAATCACCAATCGGTTGGTTGAATGCTGATGAAAAATTAAACATATAACCCATCTTAGTTACCTTGGATACGTCCCAATCTCCAATCGGTTGGTTGAAATTGTGTGCCCGAGAAAACATGAAACTCATGTCAGTAACCTTGGACACATCCCAATCTCCAATCGGTTGGTTGAAATTGGATGCACCCCAAAACATGTCATTCATGTCGGTAACATTGGAGACATCCCAGTGTCTAATGTCGTCGTTGAATGTTGACTTGGCTCTAAAGAGGTCCCTCATGTTTGTCACGCTGGAGACATCCCAGTAGCCAATATGGCCATATCGTTCTTCGGCCTCAACACGATTACTGCACCAGAGATTCACTGCTGGCCCAATATCTGCATCGGTTCTCCTCAAAATTTCATGAATTCTTTGAAATGGACCAAATTCGAACTCCATAAAAAGTGGCTGGATGAACATGAGTTTCCTAGGATTTGTCTTCTTGATCCGCCTCAAATATCTGATCATATCATATTGTTCTTCTGTAATCCTGTTTGGAGGCCTCGTTGGAGGGAGAGCATCCATTATATATATTATATATAGAATAGTTTGAAAAAGGGCTATACCTCACGATTTATAATTTATTTTGCTTAACATTTACTAGTTGCGTTTATCTTCTGCGCGTTCTTCTTCTAGCACCGCGTTTCAAAGTTCGCCGACCCTTTCGCGAACGTGTCCCTTTTCGGCTTGCACGCCTCCTATTCTTGGCGCCGCCGCCACGGAACCCACGGAACCCTCTTGGTTTGTTTGCATTAGAAATAGGACAATCCTTGAACATGTCACCCATGAGGGTAACATTGGATACATTCCAATTTCCAATCGGTTGGTTGAATGCGAATGCCATATGAAACATGTAAGACATGTCGGTAACATTGGATACATCCCAATCTCCAATCGGTCTGTTGAATATAGAATTCTTAAACATGCTATTCATATTGGTAACATTGGATACATTCCAATCTCCAATAGCTTTATTGAATACGCGCGCACCATAAAACATGAAACTCATATTGGTAACATTGGATACATCCCAATCTCCAATAAATTGGTTGAAATTTTCCATACCATAAAACATGAAACTCATATCGGTAACATTGGATACATTCCAATCTCCAATAATTTGGTTGAAGCTATCTGCACGACTAAACATGTAACGCATGTTGGTAACATTGGATACATTCCAATCTCCAATAATTTGGTTGAAGCTATGTGCAATAGCAAACATAGCAGTCATATTGGTAACATTGGATACATTCCAATCTCCAATAGCTTTATTGAATACGCGCGCACCATCAAACATGTTACTCATATTGGTAACATTGGATACATTCCAATTTCCAATAGCTTTATTGAATGCAATTGCCTCCTCAAACATATGACTCATATCGGTAACATTGGATACATCCCAATCTCCAATGAAATCGTTGAAGTTTCCCTTGTTATTGAAAAGCCTACTCATGTCCGTCACGCTGGACACATCCCAGTCACTGATGTCGCCATATCGTTCTTCAGCTTCAGCACGATCAACGCACCAGAGATCCACGGCTACTCTGATATCGCCATTCGTTCTCCATAATTTCTTACCTCGCATCATGGGTCCATACATAGCTGAGACTTCAGCAGGATTCCTAACAAAACCAAACCGCATCGGCAGGCGACTTCCTATTCGGTTGAGCCAATATACGAGATTATAATTTTCTTCGTCAATAGGATTTGTCGCCATTATATTATATAATATATTATATAATAGTTTAAAACAGGGATAGATAGATTACTATAATTCATTTTTGCTTAACATTCCAATTGCATTTTATCTTCTGCGTGTTCTTCTTGAACCGCGTTTCAGAGTTCGCCCACCCTTTCGCGAACGTTTTCGGGTTGCACGCCTCCTAGCGCGACGAGTATTCTTGACACCACCGCCACGGAGCCCTGTCGGTTTGTTTGCATTAGAAATAGGACAACCAATGAATATGGTCTCTTTACTTGCCTTATTGGTAAAGTTCCAACTTGTGAGGTCTTGATTGAATGTACTTGCGTCCACAAACATATTATGTATGTCTTGGACACGAGAAATATCCCAATTTCCAATAGGTTGATTGAATGAACGTGCTCCCATAAATATACTATTCATGAATCTGACGCGCCTCACGTCCCAATCCCCAATAGGTTGGTTGAATTCTTCTGCATTAGTAAACATGCAAGTCATTTCGGTCACCTTGGACACGTCCCAATTCCCTATAGCTTGATTGAATGCACGCGCCTGTTCAAACATGCAAAACATACTTGTAACATTGGACACATTCCAATCACCAATTGGTTGATTGAAATTAGATGTTCTTGCAAACATAGTGCCCATATGTGTAACTTTGGATACATCCCAATCCCCAATAGGTTGATTGAAGCTTTGTGCTTCATTAAACATGAAACGCATGTTGGTAACGTTGGATACATCCCAATCCCCAATCGGTTGATTGAAGGATGTTGTTTCACTAAACATGCAATACATTTTAGTAACCTTGGATACATTCCAAATTCCAATACCTTGATTAAACGCATGCGCTCTATTAAACATGAAATTCATGATATTGACATTTGACACGTCCCACAGACTAATGTCATCATTGAACCCTACCTTGTCTTTAAATAGCTCATTCATATTTGTCACATGCGATACATCCCACTCGCTGATGTGGCCGTATCGTTCTTCAGCTTCAGTACGATTGTCGCACCAGAGATCCACGGCAGTTTGTATATCTGCATCGGTTCTTCGGAATTTTTTACCACGCAATAAGGGTCCAAACATGAAATATCTGAAATCTTCATTGGTTAGGTTAAATACAGGCCCCCGAATGCCCTTCTTTTTAGCGTCTTTTAGTATCATAGACAACCCTCTTTGCAAATCATATTGTTCTTTTGTAATCTTGTCTTCAGGCGGGGTTGTCGCCATTATATTATATAATATATTATATAATAGTTTGAAACAGGGATAGATAGATTACTATAATTCATCTTTGCTAAACATTTGCTCGTTGCATTTATCTTCTGCGCGTTCTTCTTCTAGTACCGCGTTTCAGGGTTCGTCGTCCCTTTCGCGAACGTTTTCGGTTTGCACGCCTAATGCGAAGTGTCTTCTTGGCACTACCGCCACCAAGGAGTCCTGGCGGTTTGTTTGTATTAGAAATTGGACAACGATAGAAGATATTACGATTCTCTAAAACATTGGAGACATCCCAAGTTCCAATAGGTTGGTTGAAGCTTTGTGCTGCATTAAACATGTAAGACATGTCGGTAACATTGGATACAACCCAATCCCCAATGGCTTGGTTGAAGGAAAATGCCCTACTAAACATTCCTTGCATATTGGTAACATTGGATACATCCCAATCCCCAATGGCTTGGTTGAAGGAAAATGCCCCACTAAACATGTAAGCCATGTTGGTAACATTGGATACATCCCATTGAGTAATGTCATCGTTGAACTCCGTCTGGTTGATGAAAAGATGTCGCATGTTTGTCACGCTGGAGACATCCCAGTAGCCAATATGGCCATATCGTTCTTCGGCCTCAACACGATTACTGCACCAGAGATTCACTGCTGGTTTAATATCTGCATCGGTTCTCCTCAAAATTGCATGATTTCGTAGCATTGGACCAAATTCGAACTCCATTAAAAGTGGCCGGAGTGTAGTATTGTATCTCCTCGGGTTTTTCTTCCTATACTGAGTCATATATCGGGCAACTTTATATCGGTCTTCTGTAATCCTGTCTGGAGGTCTGGTTGGAGGGGGAGTCGTGGCCATTATATATATAACAATAATTTAATTGTACTTAATATGTGTAATGACATATTTTACTACTTTGGGTACACACAAGGAAAAAAGATAATATAATTTATTTTTTGTTTTTATTCGGTAATTATTTTATGCAAATAGACTTGGTGGAGGAGAAGTAGATGGGCTACGTGGCCAGTAGTCTAATGCATCGGACTCGCGAATACGCCCGCGTTCAAATTCGTCGTTATTTTTACGCGGAGGCGGTGTCGGGGGTGGACGCGGAGCAGAGGCCATTTGAGCATAAGTGCGCCTGGCTGGCGACGACGATAATGGAGTAGTTTCTGTAGGTGTGTTTGTGGTTGTATTTGTGTTTGTGTTTGTAATAACCGGTTTCGCAGGCCTTTGCGACGTACGTTCGGACGATCGGTTCGCGGAAATCTTCCAAAACCACGGGTCGTCGTATATAATCTTGACTTCTTTACCAGACAATAATAATGTCCGTGCCCTATCCGCAACATTATTAGAATACCACTTACTGAAATGAATAAAGACGCGCTGAAAGTCTTCCCCCTTTTCGTTCTTTCGGCGCACCATATCTATGTGGTCGATTACGCCCAAATTTAAGTCGTTGATTGTTTTATATACATGACTACGTGTTATATTGACGAACGTTCGCGGAATACACATACTAGGGACATTATCTGCAATGGTTTCAAGATTGATTGTGGTCATAACAAATGTTATATATGTTGGTTATAAATAACATTTCACGGGGCAGTTAGTTTCATTTTTTTTAGAAACAACACGGACAAAACGCGTGTTTCAGATTGTCCATAAACGACCGAGGGCGTTTCGTCCATTCAGTCTTCATAAGTTCTTTGAACTTGACGAAATCCATATCGGAATCTGGTTCGTATTGCTGTACTTTGCCATTTATATCAAGATAATCAAAATAGTCGTAATGAGTTCGGTTTTTGTCATTGTACATGTAGCATTGAATAGTAATACACGTGTGCTTGTTCTTTTCCAAATTAGTTAGTTTGTGGATTTGATTGAGCGTAGGGCTAATCCAAGTTATTTCATCTTTGTAAAAAGTCTTATTAGCGAAAGGAACAACCCCGTCTTTATCGGAACATAAAAACGGATATAGCTCTACAAAGATATGGCCGTGCAATACACGAATAATCGCATCTGCCGAGGCATGACTATGTATGGGTGAATAATGTCCAATAGGCCAGATTTCCATTACATAGGGTATTCCTGGCGACTCGCCATTGTTCTCTCCGAGAGTAATTCGCAAATAGGTTTCAAGGATATTCGGTTTATCCTTGTTAAATTCCGTGCTTTTCTCCAGTAATCTTGTATTACACCAGCAACCAGGTGTAGCTATGCTATATTCAATCGCCTTGGTAAAGTCGGGAAAATCGGCATCATCCAATACAAATTTCTCTCCCGCAATACAATCATATAATACTTGCGATGTCATGGATAAATTGGATTTGGGTAAATATTTACTACGGGCAATGTCACTCATGACTAGTTCATGCGTGTTTTTAACAACAAGTGGTATTTTGTTTGTTATTGGGTCGCGCAATAGTTTCATTGGGTGAATAGAGAGACTTTCTTTGGATATGTAAATATGAGTAATACCTTCTAAAAATTGTTTATTTTCTTTCCATATGTCTTTATTTGTGTTTGGGAATTCGTATTTATATATGATATTATCTAGACGCGCCTCGCCGATACCAGCATATAATTTTTGATTCTGAGAATCAATACTGAACCAGTAATACGCTCCGGATTGATTTGTTAATCCCTTAGTGTTAGTAGGATCTTTCAACTGCACGCAATTGAAAATGGTATTTACATTTACATTTTTTGCAGTAAATTCTACGCGAATTCCGTTTGCTTGATTTGTGTCGTAAAAGGTGAATATACAAGGGAACTGGTTCTCTTTATTCTCAAAAATAAAGACACCTTGACCATGAATCATTAATTTGATATCTTCGCTGAACATACTATCGTTTGAGCTAAATAAAAGTGCCTTTGGCGAATCCCCGTGCATAATATTTGTACTGCTTAACATTATTATGTAATATGATAATATAATATTTATCTATTAGACATATAAACACATAAATATACATAAATATATAATCATGACAATGAAGGTTAGATTTTTCTCTAGTTTTGGTGATTCTGCTTGTGTTAAATCTATATATGAACGTTTATGTGAAACGCATCTTATTGATTTTTATGGCGATGATAAAAAAATAGTCATTACAAATTACGATGATTATACGCATGTCATTATTATGAATACTGCGATGCCCATGTTAAAAAACATACCTAAACAAAATGTTATTGGATTATCATTTGAACCACCTGAGTTTTTAGGTTTAACCAATGAATTTATTCACTATGCGCAAAAATACATCAATAAGTATTTTATTGGAGAAAAGGGTAGTTTACCATCACCATTTATAGAAGGATTTGGTTATATGTGGCATAAACCGCCGATTAATTATCCCTTAATTAAAAATAAAATCATGTCAATTATGGTAAGTGAAAAACAAAATGCGCCTGGGCATATTTATAGACATAAATTGGTTAATGCAATTATTAAATCAAACTTGCCTATTGATATTTATGGTAGCGGATGTAAATATTACACATCATTGAATGATAAGAGAGTAAAGGGTATGTTTGATAATATAGAATTATTCGAGAACTATGATTTTCATATTTGTATTGAAAATTTCCAAACAAATCACTATTTTTCCGAAAAAATAATGGACCCATTGATATGTAGTTCTATGCCAATCTATCTAGGTTGTCGAAATATTAAAGATTATTTTAATGATAATGTTATTTTATTATCAGGTAATATTGAAACAGATATGCTATTGTTATCTAATATTATTAAAAATCCAGAACAATATAAGAAACATATAAATTTAGATGAAGTCAAAAATAGAATTAATTTAATAAAAAATATTGAAAGTTTATTTTAACGTCGACGTTGTGATTTTCTGCTCCTTATTCGTTTGGTATTTCTTTTAGTTTTCTTAGAACGCCTCTTTTTACTACCTCCCAGGTTAAGTGCAGTTGCTAATACTGCTCCAGGTACTGCTGCCGCAGTTGTCAACCCCAATTTTACTGGCGCTGCAGCGGTTCTTCCGACTTTTGACCCAACACTTGATATGTGTTGACAACTTCCCTCATAACGATTTCCGTTTAAGTCACGACCTTCTTTAATTTCTGACATTTTAGCCTCACCTTTTGAGTCAAAACATCTAAATTTATTTTGCGATAGATTACACATTCCAGTTGAACTAGCATAACAATCTGTTCCGACATTGTCGCCACCAAGAACGCTACCGCTAGACGTTTTATTATTACAACAATATGTTTGCACTTTTTTACCACTAGTAATTGCGCTTAATCTATCAAAAAATCCGCCCCTTTTTTTCATAGATCGCTTTTTACCCATTTTCTAATATATTAACAGAAAAGATTACAACGAGAGAACGATTATATCGTCAGAAGTCATGCATGTATCTTCTTTCACAACAGACGCTGGGCATGCTATTTGCACAGAGGGAATATTATTAACTTGTTGCCAACAAGTATATGCACCATTTAATATTTGGTTATTACATTGGAGTGCGACATAATTTACGCCACCGAAGCCTAGCCGTAACGCCGACGCACTCATATTATGCCCAATAGATTTATATAATGCGGATGGTGTAGGAATGTGGTTCGTTAAATCCAATGCTTGATTAAAGTAGTCAAGTTGCGATAATCCACTACAAGTGCCGTGTTTGGACCACTCGTGTTGCCAAAAACTATCATAAGATGGACTATTAACATCATATTGCACGTCGGGCCAATATTGTGTCATTTTGTTCATGCCGATTTGTTGCGGAATACTCATATCAAATGCTTCAGTTGTGCAGGACGCAGGATATCCACTCGTTGTATATTGTGGCCATAGACCATGGATAGTAAAGTTTGTAGTCCAATATGGTAATGGATTACTACAACCAGGATATTTTTGGTCATGACAAAATCCAGGTGTCCATGAATACGCATAAACATATATTTGCGGTTGTGATTGACATTGTACGTTTATGAAGACATTGCATAAAAATAAACACAAGAAGAGTGCTTCCAATGAATACATTTATTAATATATATAGTAATAGATTATATTGTTTACAAATATATTATTTTGAAATATACGTTGAACTGGAATTAAATTTATGTATGCTAACAATAATGAATATAGTAACGGGAGAGAAAATACAAAATTTATGCGACTATTATTTGGGAACACAAGACCAATTTAATTATAATCCCTTTATAAAATCTAAACCCTACAAACATTTGTATATTGATTCTTTAGATATAGAAAATCAAATAGCAAATATGACCATTAATAATTTGTTTTGTTATCTTCCATTATTAGAAACGCATTTACGAGTATTAGTGAATGTATTATCTCATATAAAAACCCCAGTTAAATTATTTTTTCATAATGGCGATACCACATTTACACAAGAACACGGCAACGCCTTATTAGAAAACAATAATATTTTATGTATTTATAGTCAAAATTTAAGTATACCTCCACACGAAAGACTTAAACCACTACCAATTGGGATAGCCAATTCAATGTGGTCGCATGGGAATATATATACATGGGTATCAAGATTACAGATGCCTTTGCCAAAGAAACAACATCTTATTTATTTTTATTTCGAAATTAATACAAATGTCCATAAACGTCAAATGTGTTTTGATATTATCCGGTCAAAGGGGATTGAATCTCAACCCAAGAGATCATTGTCTGAATACATACAAACACTTTCAGCGTTTAAATTCGCGATTTGTCCCGAAGGGAATGGAATTGATACACATCGTTTTTGGGAATGCTTATACTTAAAGGTGGTTCCAATTTGTCCGAGAAATATCATAACAGAATATTATAGCAAATTATTTCCTGTTGTATTGTTGGATAAATGGGAAGATTTAAATATAAATGCGGTTGAAGCTTTTTATGAAACGCGTAACTGGTCAAATTATGAGAAGTTGTTTGATATTACGTACTGGGAAAATCCTTATTAATCATATTTTTACTATGTGTGTCTAAATATGATTTTACAATCTCCATAATGTTTGATATTGATGCAATATCTTAGTTGCACCCATCTTTTCCAATTCTATATTTACAAGCGAGCCCTTACCAGCTATCTTGGGATTAAATTGTCGTTTCAATGTTGAATATATGGAATTATTTTGCCCATCATCTAACCACTCTGGTGAAACTGGCGTATCATCAATCAAAATGATGCTATTTTTATGAAGTAAATGTTTTACCCGGTTGAATTCTTCTAAATGATGCATAGCAGACGGCAATGGATTCAAAAAATCTATGTTATTATTGTCCAAATATAAAAAATCGATTAAGCAATCTATCTTCGGTAAATAGTCCAGACTATTTGTATGTATAACTTTGGATTTGCTAGAGATTAGTGCATTTGCCTCGTTTACAGCGTATTCATTTGAAGAAACTGATACTACAGAACCATCGTAAAAATTAACAAACTTGTCCCATAATAATGTACTTTTTGTACCATATGCAGCCGTACCCGTTTCAACAAATTTGAATTTGTTTAGGTCTTTGTTGTGAATTAATAGTTGCTTGAGCGCCTCTTTCATGGTATAACAATTAATATGTGTAAAAAATACATCGTCGCCTTCTTGTGTTTTCAAGAATCCAGGTATGAGAGTTCCATTTACATTTCCCAAGGTTTCGTGTCCTGTTTTAAATGGCTGTTTGTGAAAAAATGTGTCATACACTTCAGTCTCAAACTTATGCCAAGTTGTTGTAATATCATAATTCATAAATTTCTTCAAGTCTTTGCAGTGTATGTGTAAGTTTGCTATGGGGATATCTTGAGAATTTACCTGTAAAAATGGAGCAAGCATATTAGATGTTGGATCAGTTTTCCAAATTATGTTGTACTTGGAATAGTTGATTAGGCATGTTTCATTTACGAAACCAGTTGTATCACCCTTTGCGTTTCTTGGGTCAACTCCGCCTACATACTGACCGATGGCGGCTGCATCAAAAATACAATTAAATTGGTTATAATTTTTAGTTATATTCGTTAATTCTGAGCTACTATTATCAAGCGGGAATATGGGCAATGTATCGACTAGATGTGGTAAATCATTATAGCATCGCCCCCAGTTTTCCATGTCATTTAAATTAGTATTGAAATGGTTGATGCATTGGTCAATTGTTTCAATGTTCGGTATATACATGATTCCTGGAATGCATCGGTTTTTTGAGTCCATAGTTAATAGTATTTTGTTACTATTAGATAGATTTAATTCGCCTAAATTTTTATAGACTAAAACATCATTTTCTATGTGCACTATAGATTGTTTTTTGTGATGTCGCATATATGTTTGTAGTATTTTGAACCTATATGACGCCAACTGCCAAAACCCATCTCTATATGTATTGGATAGGCTTTGTTTGTATTCCTTATATGATGACATAAATCCTTCAACAGCAACAACCTTTATATTTCTCTCT
>Ga0194055_10002747_pt1 | contig 13855 bp, 8 predicted proteins | sample SepL449m_MetaG_FD_155482 | JGI IMG/M metagenome (GOLD analysis project Ga0194055, IMG submission 155482) | Anoxic zone freshwater microbial communities from boreal shield lake in IISD Experimental Lakes Area, Ontario, Canada - Sep2016-L442-9m | ecosystem: Environmental > Aquatic > Freshwater >... | reverse complement strand
CTCTTGCCAAATCGTCTTGCAACAAAACAAGGTAATTAAAAGGCCGGCGTTCGAGGATTGTAGCCCCGACCGCCGGCGTTAGTTTCCCTCACCTTTACTTGTTAACAAAAGGTGGGATGATTGATTGCGGTACGCCGCTTTTAATTTCGGGAACCTTGGTCGTGATACCGTTATTTCCTGGAACAATTTCTAATCCTGTGGGAGGTAAGGTTCCTGTTGAAGGAAGTGTTTCCTTTTTAAGAATTATCGTTGTTTCCTCATTGTTGCCCAAGCCATTGATTACCCCTGGCACTTCCTTAATGCTGGTGGAAGGAAGCGAGGTAGGGGAAGGCAAAGTTTTAGGTTCAATGTTTGGTACACTTGGCAGGTTAAGTGGTGCACCAGGCATCATCTGCATGTTTGGCATTCTTTGCATGCCCTGTTGGCTTTGTTGGCCGGGCATTGGCCCGGGCCCGTTGATACCATAAGGCACCATTCGTCCCATGCCTGCCCCGCCCTGCATTCCTTGTGGGGGAACTGGCATTCTCATGCCGCCTCCTGGTGGTGCATCCATTGCTGGAGTATTAGGCGCTTCCAAGTCGATGTTACCTAATCTTACGATCAAGAGAATACTTCCTCTTCGTTGGGCTTCAGCGATAGGATCAACACCGGGTTCAAGTCTGGAAGATACAACTTCATCCAATCCACCTGCGGTAGCAAGGTCTTGGAATTGTGGGTCTGGAAGATAAACAACCTTGACCACAAAATTACCTGCTGCAACTTGTTGGAAATCTTCTTCCGTAAAGCTTACAGGAACCGAGCTATGCGCTAGGAAAGTATTGGTCTTGCCTGTGCTGGGCACAACTTCCAAGGTGGGGTAAAGTTCCACACCAGGGCGATTCGGGACTTCGCTAAGTTTCAGACGATATATTGCAGCCTGAAGGAAGTTGTATCGACCGGGGGATTCAAGGTATTGCGAGTTAAATCCAGGCCTGCCATCAGAACCCGGAGCGAACCAAGAGATTTTCATGCCCGCTGGTTCGATAAACCTGACTTCAGTTCGTTGCACTGGAATCGGGGCTGATGGTGCGCCACCCCCTGTGAGTGCGCCCATTGCGTTTACTGCGCCTGGCATATTTGCTGGGGCCCCGCCCATCATTCCGCCATGCCCACCCATTGGCATCCCAAGATTTGCTAGTGTCATACCGGAGCTATTTCCACTTGGCATTGCGCCGGGCATTCCGGGCATACCTGGCATACCACCGGGCATTCCGGGCATTGCTGGCATTCCGGGTGGTGATAACATGCCGCCTGGCATCATTGCCCCTGCTGGCATTCCCGACATCGCCTGTTGCATCGGGTTTTGCGATGCAGGTAGTCTGCCTGGTTTAAATGATGCTTGTTGCACCATCGAAAGAGGAACGCTGTTGGCAATCATTGCCTTGGCAGCAGCTTCTCCCGAAATTGGGGTTGCCTTGTATGGGCCAGTTACTGCCACGGGTGCTCCCCATGGACCCTGAACTCCAGGAATCGATTGAGCGGTATAAGCACCCCGCCCAATACTATCTTGGGAGGCAGGGTTTTGCTCACTACGGCGTTGAGCCATAAAACTTCCGCCACTGTTTTCGGTTGTTACGCAACCACTCAGAGTTGCCAGCGTCAGAATACTTCCATAGATCCGCTTCATGCCAACCCCCTATACAAACCAAGAACAAGGAAAAACTTCTTGAAAACATTTCAAGTTTGGTTTGGGCACAAAGCCCGCACCATAAAACAAAATAAGTCGCTCTAATTAATTGATCGACAAATTACAGTCATTACTTTCAACAAAATCAGTAAATATTTCCCCAATTCTCTTTTCAGCATTATTGTCAAAACCGAACCATTAATGTGGGTAGATTGGGTAGCGAGGTTGATAGGATTATCTTAAAAAGGAATGAAAACTTGTATTTTTGTTATTAGGATGGGTGGTTTTCTTTGGGCTACGATAAAATATTTAATTGGATTTAAACTAAAGGGTTTCAATTTAGGTAAGATTATAAATGTTATTTCATAGTCTTGGATTCGATCGCCCATGAATGAAATTGTATCGGGAGTTATTGAAAGGGTTACTTTTCATAACCCAGAAAATGGTTTTGCTGTTCTAAAAGTGCATGTTCGTGGAAAAATCGGACTAGTTACAGTCATTGGAAATCTGCCTTCCGTAAACGCAGGCGAATTCCTCGAGGGCGAAGGGGCATGGATTCAAGACCGAGATCACGGGCCTCAATTTAAAGCTGCGGCATTGCGTTGTTCTCCTCCTCATACGCTTGCTGGGATTGAAAAATATTTGGGGTCGGGCCTTATTAAAGGTATTGGCCCTAGCTATGCCCAAAAAATCGTTACGGTGTTTGGTCTTAAAACCCTGCAAATCATTGATGAGTCGCCCAGCTTTCTCAAACAGATAAAAGGGTTGGGGCCAAAACGCATCGAGCTCATTCGCCAAAGTTGGAAAGAAAATAAAACCATCCGTGACATCATGGTTTTTCTGCAATCCTATGGCATAGGTACCGCAAGAGCTTTTAGGATTTTTAAAACCTATGGTCAGGACGCTGTCACCCTTATTCGTGAAAATCCCTACCGACTGGCAAAGGATATTCGAGGTGTGGGGTTTCAGACTGCGGATGAACTCGCACAGAAAATAGGCATCAACCCCCACGGCCTTGAGAGGGCCCGCGCTGCAATCTATTACTCTTTAGAGCGCCTTGCAAATGAAGGCCATGTTGGCGTTCCCGAGGAAGAATTAATTGATCATGCAATTCAACTGACTACTATACCCATGGCAATTATTCAAGAAGCTTTAGCGTCTGAGGTGGAATCTGGGGTAGTGATTATTGATTCGGTTTACGGATCGAAGTGGGCTTTTGCAAAAACTTTATACACTGCAGAAAAAAGCCTAGCTACTAATCTGCTTAAATTAGCAACAGGCGCACATCCCCTTCATTCTAAAAACTGCGATAGTGAAATTAAAAGCATTCTTGCGAAAAGCGGATTAGAACTTGATGAACAGCAATTGCAAGCAGTGCAGATGGCATCTTCCAAAAAGATTCTAATTTTAACAGGGGGACCAGGGGTTGGGAAAACCACGATTATCCGTTTGATTCTTGATCTCTTTGAAAAATTCGGAAAAACTTGTGTCTTATGCGCACCGACGGGAAGGGCCGCAAGAAGGATTGCTGAAAGTACGGGTAGAGAAGCTAAAACTATCCATCGCACGCTTGAATTTGATGCCTCTATCGGAGGCTTTAGGCGCGATCCTTCACAGCCTTTAGAAGCTAATCTTGTTGTGGTTGATGAGACTTCCATGGTTGATACAGTGCTAATGCACCACCTAGTGCGGGCAGTTCCTGCCCATGCATGCCTCCTTTTAGTTGGGGATGTTGATCAACTTCCCTCCGTTGGGCCGGGCAGAATTCTTTCAGATATGATTGATTCTCGAATGTTTAGCACCGTCAGGCTTACCAAGATTTTTCGCCAAGCTGGGCGGAGTTTTATTGTTCGGGCAGCTCATTCTGTATTACATGGGGAATTCCCAGACTCTGCCCCCACTGCAGAAGGAGATTTCTTTTTTATTGAGTCTGAGGCCCCGCTTCAGGTTGCAGAAAAAGTTCTTGCTATGGTGCATGATCGAATTCCCAAAAAATTCAATTTCGATCCCATGAAGGATATTCAGGTTCTTACGCCAATGAATCGCACAGAATTGGGTGCAGGCGAGTTTAATCGAAAAATGCAGGATTTGTTGAATCCTCTTGCAGGCAGAATTGAGATTGAAAGGTTTGGTACCAAATTCCGCAACTGCGATAAAGTCATTCAAATGCAAAACAATTACCAGAAAGAAGTCTTCAATGGTGATGTTGGTTTCATCAAGGAAATCAATGAATCAGAGAAGGAGCTTACGGTTGATTTTGAAGGCCGTTTGGTGGTTTATGATTTTGGTGAACTTGATGAAATCTCGCTCGCCTATGCTTTAACTATCCACAAATCGCAGGGGTCAGAATATCCAGCAGTTGTGCTTCCCATTCATACCCAGCATTACATGATGCTGCAAAGGAACTTGCTTTATACCGGAATAACACGGGGAAAAAAGCTGGTGATTGTGGTCGGGACAAAAAAAGCTCTCGAAATCGCTATATCTAGGCAAGATCACAGAAAAAGGCATACTGCTTTAGTTCAATGGCTTACAATTGATTATCGATCCTGACCTATAGTAGCACCTGTGTTGCAGAGCTTAAAAAATTTAGGTATTTGAATAAACATCTTTTAAAACTCGCTCGAGTTAGGTTAGTATAAGTTACAGCTATGGTTTTCTATTTTCTCGCCTGAATGGGGTATTCGATGACTATTAGAACCGCTTTTTCATTTACTATTATTCTTTTGGTTGGCTTTTTTGCTATCCAAAGTTCGGCAAAGGCTCAAATTCCTTTAGAAAAAGCAGAAGCAACTTTTACTGTTCCTGAAGGAATGGAACTAAAAATATGGGCTGCTGAACCTTTGTTCGTAAACCCAACCACTTTCGATATCGATGAAAAGGGCAGAGCCTGGGTTTGCGAAGCAGTTAACTATCGAAGAAAATTACGAAACCAACCTCCTCTTCGTTCCGAAGGCGATCGCATTGTTATTCTCATCGATTCCGATGGCGATGGTAAGGCTGACAAGTCCACCACTTTTTACCAAGCCCCCCATGTCATGTCTCCCCTTGGTATTGCTGTTGCAAAAGATGCTAAAGGCCCGGGTAGAAAAGTCTTTTATTGCCAATCCCCTGATATCATGGTGCTTGAAGACAAAGATGGCGATGACAAAGCTGATGGCCCTCCGACCAAATTACTTACGGGTTTTCAAGGCCTTGATCATGATCATGGCGTGCATGGTATTTCCATTGGGCCCGATGGGAAATTGTATTTTTCCATAGGCGACACAGGGGTCAGAGATCTCCAGTCTGCAAATGGAAAGGGTAAAAAATGGACTTCCAATACTACGGATCTCAGGGCAGGAACCGTTTGGCGTTGCGATCTCGATGGTAACAACCTTCAGCTTATCGCCCATAATTTTCGTAACAATTACATGCCTGCGGTTGATAGTTATGGCACCGTTTTCATTAGTGATAACGATGATGATGGGAATCAACAGACGCGTATTTGCTATGTGATGCCCGGTGGGAATTTTGGATATCATCCCCGTGGCCCTGGCCAAACCCATTGGCATGAAGAAGACCCAGGCATCGTTCCTAAAATATTGCGCACTTTTTTTGGTAGCCCCACTGGCATGTGCATGTACGAAGCACAATTGCTTCCTGCCAAGTATCAAGGCCAACCTTTACATACCGATGCTGGCCCCCGAAACTTACGCTGCTACCATACTAAAATCGATGGTGCAGGTTTTTCGGTTGAACAAGAAAACATGATTTCCAGTACCGATGGTTGGTTCCGCCCAAGCGATGTCAAGGTTGCACCCGATGGTTCTGTTTTTGTCGCAGACTGGTATGATCCGGGTGTTGGTGGGCATGGTATGGGGGATACCACCAAGGGGCGTATTTATCGCCTTGCTCCTAAAGGTTCTAAATCCCATGTTCCTGCTATTGATTATTCTACAAATGAAGGCATCATTTCTGGCCTTTCTTCTGGCTGTAATGCAACTCGATATATTGCACTACAACATATTATTGCAATGGATGCTTCCAAGAGGAATGCACTCGCCAAGATGATTTTTGCTGATCCTGATATTGCTCAAAAGCCTTGGGTTGCTGCAAGAATTCTATGGTTTGTTGATTTTCCCAAAGAGCTTCCTAAAGGCCTTGAGCAACGCGAAGAATTCAAATGGCTCGAAATCAGGAAGCTTGTTGATGCACACCCCGGGTTGATGGACCTTAGTGCTGACGAAAAAAAACGACTTGAGTTTCTTTTGGCCAACAGTGGTGCGGGGGTCGCACGCGAAATCTTGGTTAATCTCCGCGAATCTGATGATGAGAATTCCAAACAATGGTTCTACAACATTGCCAAAAAATATGATGGCAAAGATGTCTTTCTCTTAAAAGCAATCGGTGTTGCTGCGGGGACCGATTCCAAGCATCGTGAACTCTTCCTTGCTGATTTCAAAAAGCAATTCTCTGCCTGGTCTCCCGCAGTAGGCGATCTCGTTTTTGAATTAAGACCAAAAGATATGATGGCTGGGTTGGGCGAAATGCTGACAAAGGCTGAAATACCACTCGAGCAAAAACTTAAAATTATTAATATTCTTGCATCGAATGATAGCCCTTCAGATGCCTTTACTTTTGTTGGCTTGGTTAAGTCGAAGGCGAGTATTGAAGTAAGAGAAAAAGCAGTCGAATGGCTTAAAATATTCCTTCCCGGTAAATGGTCTGCGATGGCTTCTAACCCAGAATTACTTAAATCTATAAACGAATTACTTGCAGGTGATTCTGACGATCAAAGGCTGGCTCTTGGAATTGTTGAAGCTGCAAAACCTAACGGTGTGGTTGATTCAGTTAGTAAGCTGGCATTGGCTAATAAAGATGTTCGGGTGCAAAAGCAGGCTATTATTGCCTTGGGTGCTTTGCCTGAAAAACAATCTGTCGATACACTGATAAAAGTTTTACAGGAAAATAACAACTTCTCACAAGATGCAGCCAATGCCCTTGCTTCTCTTGGGCAAGCTAAAGGCAAGGTTGCGGGTTTTCAAGCTGCAATGTCAGCTTTGCAAACCGTGTTCAGCGACTCAACTGCACCTTTAACTAAAAGAACATTGGTTGCCAATGCACTTTCAGGCACAAGGAATGGCTCTGATTTCTTATTAGTTAATGGCAAAGGTGAAATCCCTCTAGAATTAAAACAGGATGTGGGCAGACTGTTGCGCAATAGCCCTTACCAAGATCTTCGAAATAAAGCGATGATTGCTTATCCTGCACCCGGAAAACTAGATCCTAAAAAGCTACCCGCTCTTAGTGTGCTTGCACTTAAAAAGGGCGATATCGCGCGCGGCAAAGCCTTAATGGCTTCAAGTGGAACTTCCCAATTGCAGTGTTTGAAATGCCATTCCGTTCAGGGCAGTGGTGGCGCGATTGGCCCCGATCTTTCCATGATTGGGAAAAAAGGTACTAAGGAAAACCTTTATGAATCCCTTATCAATCCGAATAAGGCTATTGCGGACCAATACCTCACATGGATAATCGAAACCAAAAAAGGCCAGGTTCTTACTGGCTTGATTGTTGAAGAATCTCCAGAATTGATTGTTCTCCGCGATGGTAATGGTAAGGATTACAAAATCGATCGAAAGGATGTTGAATCTAAGGCTAAAGGCCCTAATTCGCTTATGCCTTCCGATTTGATCAACAGTATGAGTGAGCAGGATTTGATCGACTTGGTTGATTATCTTGCAACACTTCAGACTGCAGCATTTTCTCCAGAATGGTTTCATATTGTTGGGCCATTCGATAATGGTGTTGGAGATGAAAACTTTGAAAAAATGGGTGAACCAGAAGCCAAGGTCGAATTGGAAAAGAAGCTTAAAGGTAAGTCCGGGCCAGTTGCTTGGTCTAAAGTGCGTGCATCTTTCAATGGTTATTTGAATCTTGCTTTGCATTTTTCTCCTGAAAGCAATGGTATTATCTCCTACCTTTATCAAGTGATTGATTCGCCCATTGACCAAGAAGCAACAATTCTTGTTGGTGCAGATGATTGCATTAAGATATGGGTTAATAATGTTGAAGTGTTTAAAGATAAGAACCATTTTGCTGCTCAACCTGCAAGAAATTCTGTCGCAGTGAAGCTGAAAAAGGGCGCCAACCCTGTGTTGATTAAGATCAACAATGGCGAAGGCGAGCATGGGTTGTATTTTTCCATCCTCAGTAAGGAGCCAATTAAGATTGGCGCAAAACAGTAAAGAGGTGGGGTGGTGGGTTAAGCGGCTTGGTTGGGAAAATTAGTTTTGGTTGATTCGATGACCTTGCAGTATTCCAGATAAAGCCTGTTAAAAATATCATCCCATTTTTGGGACTTTGCAGTTATGAAAGCGTTCTTACCTAGATAATCTCTTTTTGATTTGTCAGCGGTCAGATCGATTAGAAGTCGTTCAAATTCTTCAATGTTTGCTGCAAGAATTCCATCATGGTGGTTGGTGATCCGTTCTTTTATTGCCTGAGAATTCAAGCATAGCACGGGTAATCCGCTTGCTTGTGCTTCGAGGATAACATTACCAAAAGTTTCTGATGTGGAAGGAAATACAAAGATATCGGAACTTGCATACCATTGTGCCAAATGATTCCCCCGAAGTTCCCCAGGAAGTATTATCCCATTTGTTTTTTCAAGATCCGACTGCTCTACGAGTGGCCCAGTTCCTACTAGGGCGAGAAAAAGATTCTTACCTCTCCTGCTTAAAGTGCTCCTTGCTTTTTTGAAAGTTTCGAGGAGTGCACCAATATTTTTTTCGGGGGCAAGTCTACCCACATATAGCAAGAGAATGTCGGTTTCTGTAAGTCCTATTTTACTTTTAAAGTTCAAATCTTTTTGGATTGGGTTGAACAGACTGGTATCAACTCCCCGTGTCCAAATCTTGGTGTTTTTGTACCCAAGAGCTTGTAATCTTTCCAGACAGGCATTGCTTGGGGCAAATGTAGCTTCGGTCTGATTATGGAACCACCTCAAATAGTGCGAAATACCACTAGATAAAAATCCCATTTTATAGTCGTTTGCATATAAATCGAAATTGGTATGAAAACTGCTGACCACTGGAATCTGGAGCGATTTTGCAATTCCCAAACATGCAAGTCCAAGCGGACCTTCCGTCGCAAGGTGGATTATGTCAGGCATTTTGCTTTTAATTGTCTGATAAAGCCTCAGCGGGCTACCAATGCCAAAACGAAGTTTTGGGTACATGGGAATGGGAAAACCTTGAACTAGCTCGGGTTTTCTTGGTTCAGAAAATCTTCGCGGGCGTATTACAGAGGGATGGTGGCCCGATAAATTTAGATAATTGTGCAACTTTTCCAGCGTTAAGGATACCCCATTGATCTCAGGGGGAAAAGTTTCAGTTACCAATGTTATTTTTAATGAATTTGTTGCAAGCATGAATCACTCCATTGATTACTTGAAGTGATACTAATTAGAAACAGCTTTTAATTAACTTCAACTAAAACGCTGAGAATTTATCAAACTTTAGCAGGATCTTCATTTTGATCATGAAAAGTGTTTTCAAGCCCAATGATTGTTCGATTTGCCAATACTGTTTCTTGAAGGTATTTTCTGGTTAGCCTATGCTCTGCAAGTAGTTCCTTCGGTATGACTCTTGCTTCGCCAGCGATGACTTTAATTTCTCTGAGAAAATCCATTTTCTTGTTCGCAAAAGGGGGGCCTTTGTAATGGGAGGCGTAACTGCCCCAAGGGCCTTCCACCCAAATTGGAACAATCGGGGTTTCAGGAAGCTGACTTAGTATGTGCCATATTCCCTGTCCAAAGGGAAACAGAAGTTGATCCTCTTTTTTGCGAAGCCTTGCTTCGGGGAATATCAAAAGTGATTCACCTCGCTTCAATGCATCGATGGCGTCGTTTAATTCCGGTGCTTCTCTTCTGAATGTGGCGGCTTCCACCCTGATCGCTTTTACTACTTTTGACATCAACCAGTAGATAACAGGCAAGTCATAAAAGACACTAGTCATCATGGGGATGATTCTGCGTGTTACAACTTTCCCGATTAAAAAAGGGTCAAGGTATGCAGCATGATTTGCGATCATGATGACAGGGCCACGGTAAGGCATTTGTTCTATACCTGGGCCATGTGTTGTCATTTTGTAGGGAAGGATTAAAGCAATGGAAAGTAGTTGCTCCAAAAAAGCCCTAAGGGTGACCCAAGCGAGGATAAGCCCTGCTAAAACCAGCAAAACTCCTGCCAGCATAGGTGTGAGTTTTAGTTGGTAAAACAGCCACCCAAAACTTATTGCAAATAACCATGGAGCAAAATTGAACAATAGCATTGCTGGAGGAGTTGCAAGCAAATCTTCAGGTCGGCAAGCCCGCCTACAACAGGCTAAAACATTTGCAATCCCAAGGATTGTTAACATTGCAAGTAGGATGATGTTTTCGGGATATAAAACAAAAAACATTAAACTTGCACCCGATAAAAGTAGGCCCCAAGGTGCGGATCCTATAGTTCTGAGTGGGTGATTGATGATATAAAAAAATAGAATTCCAACAAAACTACTGATGGTGATTAAAGCTAAATGCTTTGAGCTGGAAAAGCTTCCAAGGAAATCAAATCCATTAGCTTCGATAAGCAATAAATAAAACAGCGCTAGGAGGATTCCTAAAATCAGGCTTCTTGCGATAAGTGGGATAAGATCATCTCTCCAAGTAGATGGGTAGATCTTTGAGTTTTCGGGCAGACAGGCAGGGGCTTCGTGAGTGCAAAATAAATAAAACGCAACAGTAATAAACAACCCAGCAGCTTGGGCAATACATAGGAATGAAAACAATGGGAATAGTGATTGATCTGGCGCTGGTAAGATGTTTGTTGCAGCAAATATGCTAAAAGGTAATAGCAGTGTGCTTAAAAGCATTCCCGCATTATCGATGCTTCGAGCAAGTGTTTTGTTTTGGTTTGTAGCAAGAAGGAGTGAGTTATTCCAGAAGGTTCGCCCAAGCCCCATGGCGAAGCCTAGAAAGATTGGGTCAGGATAAAAGCCTGTAAATAAAGGAATGCTCAACAGTCCCAACGATAGTAAAGAGCCGAAAGAAGAAAGAAGAATGTCGCTACGGCTTTTACGAAGAGAAATAATAAACCCAGAAAAGGCGAATCCTATTGCTAGATGGAGTAATAAAACACTTGTCGAATCTAGTCCATGGTAATTTGCTTTAGATGCTGCAATTAAAAAAGACAGTGCAAAAAAATCGGCAAAGGTTCTAATTAAAGATGCAACTAGATAAGCGATAGAAATCATTTTTATGCTTTTTAATGGGATGTAAGGGGGAATCCGTTTTCTCGCCATACTCGGATCCCGCCATCCATGGATATCACATTGCTGTAACCCATTCTGGCCAGATTTTCTGCGGAAAGCGCAGAGCGGAAACCACCACCACAATAAAGAATGATTTCAGTTGCAAGGTCTGGCACCGCTAATTCAATGTCTCTTTCGATTACACCTTTACTGAGGTGAATAGCGCCAGAGATATGATCCGTTGCGAATTCACTTTCTTCGCGGACATCGATGAGAAGAAGTTTTTCGCCTTTGTCGAGGCGTGATTTTACATCAAGTACCGTGGTTTCTTTGACATTTTTTTTTGCATCGTGTGCAATAGCCAGAAACTTTGGAGAATGATTGGGAGCCATATCACGCCTACTTTCAAAAGCTGTTTAGTTAAAGAACCCCAAGGATAAGTTCGGTCAATAACTGATCGAGCTTTTCATAAGGTAGTTTTCTTGATGCAAGTGCAGTGGGGTCAAAGGTCATTTCTTTAAGCTTGGTTGCAGCTTCAGGAGTGAACTTGGAAATGGAGCCTTGCAAGTTTTTGGATGCCCCGTGGACTTCCTTAAGGATGCTTTGGATTTCTTTGTTTTCGTTGAACTGTTTTACTTTTTCCTGCATGATTTTATAGGTGCGCAGGTTTCTATCTACGAAATCCCAAGGATTGGATTCAGTTCGGTAAGGATGACAATCAAAGCCAATTGTTCCGGCATACTTGTGGTCTATGAGAAGTTTTGTGGTGAAGAATGCTTCCTTAAGATCATCACTGCCAAAAGTAAGGTCTTGATCGAAACGCAAAGGCTTTTGACCATTAAGATGAACATCCAACAGTTTGCCTGCATCAAGAGCTTGGGCAAATTCATGGTAAGGGTTTAATCCTGCCATCTTGATGTGGGCTGTCTCAGGATTGATGCCACACATATCAGGGTGATCAAGCGTGTTAATAAACGCAAGAACACTTCCAACTGTGGGGAGATACAAATCGCCACGGGGTTCGTTTGGTTTTGGTTCAAGACTGAATTTGATCTTGTAACCTTGGCTTCGAACATAATTGCAAAGGAAGTTCAAAGATTCTCTAAACCATTTGAACGCTTCGATTGGGTCTTTGCTGGCATCAACTTCAACGCCTTCACGACCGCCCCAGAAGACAAATATTTCGGAACCAAGTTCATTTGCAATATCAATGCAACGCATGACTTTCTGGGTTGCGAAAAGCCTTACCGCAGGATCGGTGCTGGTGAAGGCGCCATCCTTGAAAATGGGATGGTAGAAGTTGTTGGTTGTTGCCATGGTTGCTTTGATGTTGTTATCCGCCATGCATTTTTTAATGCCTGAAACAATAGCGTCGCTTTGTGCAGCGGAAGCTCCAAAAGGAATGATGTCGTTGTCATGGAATTCAAAACCGTAGCAATTTCGATCCGCAAGGCCTTTGATGCAATCCAAAGCGGAAATCTCCGGGCGTGTTTGGTCGCCAAACGGATCTCGGCCCCTATTTTGCAGGCACCAAATGCCAAAGGCGAATTTGTCTTCTTTAACAGGAGCATAAAAATGTGAAGGCATGAAACTATCCTTTCCTAAAAAATAATGGTTGAAATAATCAAAGTTTACTTGGTGTTGGCTTTTGAACTCTTGGTTTGAACTAAAACCTCGAAAATGGTTGTCATGAAAACAGGCAGGTCATCGGGCTTTCTGCTGGTAACTAGATTCCCATCCCTAATTACTGCTGCATCTACATAATCTGCCCCAGCGTTGATCACATCATCTTTAATGGCAAAGAAGCAAGTGGCTTTCTTGCCTTTCAGGGCTTGAGTGGAGCACAAAACCCAAGGTCCATGGCAAATAGCAGCAATCATTTTGCCTTGCTCTGCCATCATGCTGACCAACTTGATCATGGCTTCGGATCTACGGATGAAATCTGGTGCAAACCCACCTGGGATTATGATGCCATCAAAATCGGAGGGGTTGATATCACGGGCAGCAACTTCGCTTTTAGCAGGGTAACCAAGTTTGCTGGGGTAGGAGTGGTTTGCTTCTGGTCCAACCATTACCACTTCTGCTCCAGCTTCTTTAAGCCTGTAGTAGGGGTACCATACTTCCATTTCCTGATATTGTTGTTCCAGAAGTAGAATAATTTTCTTTCCATGAAGGCTCATGCAATCTCCTTTAAAAATCTAATTCGCCTAATCTAACTTTATTAATAAAGATCGCAAAGTGTATTCTTGAATGATTTTCAGGATTTGTTTTTATACCAGTTCAGTGTTTCAGCCATTCCCTCGTCAAAAGTTTTTGCAGGGGCATAGCCTAAGATTCGTTTTGCTTTTTCAATACTGAAATCTAGGTTTAGGCCAAGGAACTTTATATTTGCTTTGGTGATTTTTGGTGCTTCTAGGGCTCCGCGCTTTAAAGCTTTCTTTTCCATGGCGCTTGCAATGAATTTCACTAGCCAAAGCGGAACAGGTAAGAAAAATGGCGAGGGCAGATTCATGCCCTTGGCGATGGTCGTGATAAATCGTTTTTTACTTACTTTTTCGCCATCGGTGAGGTTGAATACTTGGCCCACTGCATTAGGGTTATCAAGGGCCAGAAAAGCAGCTTGCACCAGATTGCCCACAAAAATATTATTCATGGCATAGCTACTGCTGCCTATGTACTTCACTTCTTTGGTTTTAAGTTTTTCCATAAGTCTAGGTAGAACAGTACGGTCTCTAGGGCCATAGATAAACCCAGGCCTTAAAACAACGATGGGGTAGCCTTTTTCTTTATGATACTGAAGTGCCAGTTTTTCAGATTCCATCTTCGATTGGGTGTAACCATCAAAGTGTTGATCAGGGGGAGGGGTGGATTCATCGGTTTGGTGGTGGTGCCTAGCTTCGTAAACCCCCAAACTGC
>Ga0194055_10002746_pt1 | contig 13858 bp, 17 predicted proteins | sample SepL449m_MetaG_FD_155482 | JGI IMG/M metagenome (GOLD analysis project Ga0194055, IMG submission 155482) | Anoxic zone freshwater microbial communities from boreal shield lake in IISD Experimental Lakes Area, Ontario, Canada - Sep2016-L442-9m | ecosystem: Environmental > Aquatic > Freshwater >... | reverse complement strand
CTTTACTTGACTGACCAAGGAGAGAAATTATTGCAGGTCTAGGAACTAGGTCTGCGCTTTACTCTGCTTGGTCTGGCTCCGGGGACTGGATTCGAACCAGCGACCTAGTGGTTACACTTATTCATTATTTTCATAATGGCGTGGACTATATCATCATCCTAAGAATGAGGATGCAGGGCGCTATCTGAAGGATTATTGTTAGGCTCACCTTCTAGTCTCTGAACCTTCTAGAGTCTTTTAACCTAACTCTAGCTTGGCTGCGGATTACCTTGTCTTACGATTTAGGCTTCCCGCAATTCACCCTGTTTTCACCAACTAATTACTTAGATGGGCTGCGTATTCACAGCCACCCGCTCTACCGCTGAGCTACCCCGGATTATTAATGAACAGATTAGATTATACAAGAAAATATGCCTTAATCGCAACAATCTTTAAAAAAATACTTTAATTGTCGTTTAAATGGATCTTTCCTTCATATTTTTTAATTAGATTATTGTATATTCTCTCAATTTTAAGTGCCTGATTCTTTTGGCTGTAATCCTTAGCTAATTCTACGCTGGCTCTTGACATTTTACTTCTTAATTTATTGTCATTTAATATTGTAATTATAGCATTAGCTAATTCCGTTTTATCCTCCTTAACTATTTTTCCATTAATATCATTTCTAACAATCATAGTTATATCTTTATCGATCATAACAATTGGAAGTCCCGACATTGCTGCCTCATTAAGTACCAATCCTTGTGTGTCGGTCATTGATGGAAATGCAAAAATATCAGATAGGCCATATAATGCACCGAGCTGATCATGTTTAACATAGCCAGTAAAGATAATTCCTTTGTTCTTATAGCCCTCCATGACTTTTTTCTTATCTATATCTGCCTCTTCTGTCTGACTACCTGTTCCTCCAATTACTAATAGCTTTACATTTGCTACATTGCTTCTAATTTCATCATAAGAACTTAGTAGAAGATCTAAATTCTTTTCACTACCCAGTCTTCCAACAAAAGCTATTACTTTATCTTCTTTGGTTATGCCAAGTTTATTCTCCCAATCTTTTATGTCATCATCGGTAGTTTTAATTTTATCTACACCAGTTGGTAGAATATCTATTTCTGTATGTGTTTCCCAACTGGTTAATTGATCTTTAATCTTTTTTGACGGTGCAATGACAATGTCACAAGCATCGAGCATAGTCTTAACTCCCTTTTCGACTAGTTTTTGATTATAGTCATCGACAGTTTTCTCAGGCCTAATATTAAGCAGTGCTTTTCTGTAATCCTGTAGCTTGCCACCGGTTATTGCAGGAGCCAGTAGAGATAATGCAATAACTCCAGGAAGTGTGTTTTTGTAGTGCTTAACATATTGATAATAGTCCGTGTGGTAAGTGGTTAGTAGTGGTAAATTTCTCTTCATTCCATAGTATGCACCCAAGAATCCAACCTGCCCCAGTGTGTGGTAATGGACAATATCTAGATTTAGTTCGTCAATTTGTTTTAGAGCTTTTGATGGAGAAAATACACTTGTTAAGTAGTCTTCATAAAAAAGTCCTTTAAAGGCTGGAAACCTTAATATGTGATCAGACTCTTCCTTATATATTAGGGATGGGGCTGGAGCGATTACAAAGACTTTGTGACCCATTTTTTCTAGTTCAGTTTTGAATATGTCGACAGATATTGCAATGCCGTCTCGACTAGGTAAATAGTTGTCTGTAAAAAAGCCTATACGCATTATGAGTTTTTTAGTGCCCTATGAATTTGTCTGGTTTCATCTCTAGTTTTTAGAATATGTCTTTTATCATAGTTCTTTTTTCCTCTACCAGCTGCAATTCTAATTTTCACATATCTACCAACTGGTAATATTTCAAGGGGAATTATAGTATTGCCTTGTTGTTTTTTAGCTACAAGTTTTGCTATCTCGCTTTTTTTCACCAGCAGCTTTCGACTTCTGGTTTGTTCCTCTTCAGATATTGGTATGCCTTGAGCTCCGTTTATGGTCGCATTAGTCAGAAATAGTTCTCCGCCTTTTTCAGTCACATAGGCACCCTGAAGATGGCCATGTCCCATTCTTAGAGATTTAGCTTCGGCACCACTAAGAACAATGCCAGCCAAAATACTATCTTCTAAGAAATAGTCATGACTAGCTCTTTTATTTGTTATTCGTTTTCTTTCTTGAATCTTCTTTGCCATAACTAGTGTATTATGCTCTAATTTGGAATAATTTTACAGTTGATTTTTATAAATACTAGCAAAAAAGGTGTCTGTTTTTTGATTTTCTTTAAAGCTTTGCTGGTTATGGAGTCTTAGCTCAAGCTCTGTGTTATTAGTTCTAACTGCTGTAAATTCACTTTTAGCGACATTCCAGACACTTGGGTCATGATTTACTACTAGTCTAGAATACCACCACTCAGCACCCCAAAGGTATATAGTTTTAATACCTGTTGCTTCACCATAATGGAACCTAGCTTTAAGTCTAGTAGAATCCATTGATTTATTTTGCTCTGCAATTGAAGTCGTTGCTAATGGGGTTGGTGGCCAAGGTTCTGCTTGAAGCTCATGAATGATCATGTTCTTGCCAGTTAGTATTTCTCCAGCTCCTGCTAAGAATCCGTAAAACCAAGCTGGGAATGGATACTCGTAGTATCTATGGGTAATTGTTTTATCATAAACCCGTTTATATACCGATACTCCGAATATATCTGGTGTTGGCTTACCTATTGGAAGACCTAAAGCATTATTGCTTCTACTTATTATTACCGGATGATTAGGGTCTGTTTTCTTAACAAAATTCAATTCATTTATTAATCTATCACGACTAAAGTCAGTACATGTTCCGAAAACTTTTAAGAAATATTCATTTTCAAGTTCATAATTAGACAAAGCAGAATTACCTTTATATCTATCAATTAGTTTGCCCATAAATGTTTGAAGTTGAGGATACCAAATATTTTTAGGTTCACCTTGAACCCAGGTTGGTAAATGACACTCTGGCCATCTGGGCTGTCTTAGGCCAATACTAAGACTAATATTTGAATGAGTCTGATTAGCTAGTGCAAATTCCCAATCAAGCTGTGAAAAATCCCAAACACCGGGTTGAGGTTCAATATCACTCCAGTAACTTGTTAACCTAAAATCGTGTACTCCTAAGTTATTGACAATAGCCAACATAGCTGTTTGAGGGTCAACTCCTAAGTATTGAGCATAGTCAGGCACAAAACTAACTCCAAGAGTTACAGGAGTATTTGACTCTGAGGCAATATACCATCTAGCAATTCCATACATTGTTCCAAGGGTTAGTAAAATAAGGGCAATAAAGATCGATAATAACTTATGCCATGTTTTCCATGTCTTCCAGCTTTTTATCTTAAATGACTTAATTTGCTTAATATATTTTTTATGCATCGTAACTAATATTTGTTAATATTATTCCTAGTGGAAAATTTTATAAAACCATTAACACTATCTATAGTTATACCAGTATATAATGAAGAGCGCTATATTAAAAAGTGCTTAGATTCAATTGAAAAACAAAAAATAATGCCTAAAGAAGTGATTATTGTGGATAATAATTGTACTGATAAAACTATAGCCATAGCTTCAAAGTATAAATTCGTTAGAATTGTAAAAGAAAAAAAACAAGGAAAAGCGTTTGCTCGTAATAAAGGCTTAAATTCTGCTAAAACCGATATTATTGGACGAATTGATGCTGATTCAGTATTAGTTCCAACCTGGACTGAAACAATTATTGAAACTTTTCAAGATGAAAAGGTCGCTGCTATAACCGGGCCTGGCTACACTCTAGCTTTCTCAAAGATTTTTGGCCATCAATTATTTCCAAACTATTATTCTGGACTATGGTCACGAATCTACCTCATTGGCGCTACGGGTATTATGAGACTACAAGCGCTTTGGGGTGCAAATATGGCAATACGTTTATCCGCTTGGAAGATTGTTGTAAAACAGGTATGTAACGATGATGAAAAGGTTCACGAAGATCAAGATTTGGCCATTGTTTTAGCTTCAAATGGCCTAGCCTCGATTTATTCAGATAAACTACGAATCTTCATGAATGGTGAGTCTTTTTTTGTATGGCCCAAATACTCTGAATATATAGCTAGAAGTTTTGGGACATATGGTTACCGAATAAAATTAGGAGATTTATCTAAGAATACCTTAATTAGGAAACCATTCTATTTTTTCCCTTTAAGCGTTCTAATTATTACTATTCCAACATTTTTTTTTACAATTGGGAGTTTTTTGACTTATTATATGATAATAGCATTCCGCAAGTTATCTAAGGATTCTTAAGGGTAGTAACAACTTTTATCGGCTCATTTGCATAGCCAACATCGAAGACAGTATCTGCCTCTATTTCCCAAGCTTCTCCATCAACTTGTGCCATAATGTTGTCAGATAAGACAGTAAAGGATCTTTGATCCTCGAGATAGCTCCCATTATCTTTTCCAAGTGCTAGTTTAGCCATAGCCGTCACAACCTCTTTTGTATTTTTTTGTCTAACTTCAAAATTGTAGGCAGGACCTGTTAATTTTACATTTCTAGCATACATAATTTTAGCGTTCCACGGTGAGTTAATATAGATATTGTCAAAAACATTACGAACACCATGGTCTTGATCATTCATTAGAAATTGTTCTGAATCTTTTAGGCTGTGTAGTATTTGGATTGGATCAGCGATAATTTCTCCGCCTTTTCTATTTCTAATTTTCGAATTTCTATGTTCCTCATGATTTAAATAACTAGCAGCCATTGCTATTGCGCCAACACTAAATATTGTTGCAGCTAGTTTCTCATCTTCCATACCGTCTTCTGTATAAGTTTTAATATTAAGTGGGAAAAATTCATCTATCTCACCAGTTCTTATTACTTCATCTGGATGTCGATCATGTATTCTATGCGTAAGAGCGCGAAATAAATTAACTGCATTACCACCTCCTGGAGTCCAGAGTGGAGAATTCTTAACAACTTCTGGAGTATCTGGATCTTGCATTATCTGCATAATATTGTTAATCGAACCATCTCCAGATATCGCTCCAGTTATAGTTTCACCATCCTTATTTTCAACAGCATTAATTAATATATCTTTGAAGTCATCGATATTGGCTGATGTTTTATGATATTCAATTCTTGGACCACCATCCCATTTATCAAATCTTTTTTGAACTAAAGCTAAAGTGTCTTTAGCATTGGTACTGGCATCATTATAAAAGACATCAATATTAGGATAGTCACTGGCCATAACCCGCGATTCACTCATTCTAAAAATCTATGCCTTTATTAGCTAGATATTTATCGTCAAAATGATGTTTCACCTTAGTCATATTAGTCACTATGTCGGCCATAGGTAGCAGCTCTTTAGGAAAATCTCGTCCAGTTAAACAAAGACTCGTATTTTTCGCCCGACTGCTTATTAATTTACTTAATTGGTTAACCGTTATTAATCCATCATGAACCGCATTGTTTATTTCATCACAAATTACTAGCTCAAACTTACCACTGGTAGCTGCCTTCATGGCTTCATCGTAAGTAGTTTTAGCGGCTAATTTATGGTCTTTCTCGGATATATTATTGTCACTTAGATCACCAGCCTTATAGAAACCTTTACCGCCTTTGTAGAAATATAAGTCATCTTTAAACAAAGGCGCTATATCCCTTAGCATAACGTGTTCACTTACTCCCCAATACTTAATGAATTGGATGAAAGCTACATGCCATCTATTTCCAAGGGCACGAACAAGAAGGCCTAGACCGGCGCTAGTCTTGCCCTTTCCCTCACCCGTATAAACAATAACCACGGATTCTTTTGTCTTAAAATCTTCAAATGACATAATATCTAATTATATTAACACTAAAATAGATTGTTAAGCTGAAATCTTTTTATCTTTATCGTCCGAAGGATTGTAGTAAGTAGAGATTCGACCTAAGAAATATCTTAGTCTATTATCTCTTTTTAAAACAGTTTTAGCGTTATTTTTTTCATTGATGTCAACATTAAAAGCATTAATTCCGCTTGGAACCATTTTTTCATCAACAGGGTTATTTGCTATTATTGCTTCAGTTTCAGGGTCAAATGATTCGATCTCTGTTACTGCTTTCAAATCTTCAACTAATTTTAAACTCTCAATAAATTTAGCATCCTCTCGTCTTTCATTAGTTATCTGCTCATCTCTAAGCATTTGTTCTATGAATTTTCTCTCAGGATCTTCTGGGCTAAATAATTGTGAAACACGTTCAGGACTTATTTTCTTTGTAATTTCAACTAATCTAAGCAAGGCATCAAGAGCAACATCATTAACCGGTTCAAAAACAGTTAATTCAGGTTGGTTTGAGTTATTTATCTCATGATTTTCAAATTCGCTCATATAATCTCCGCATCTGTTGATTTATGGCTATATTCTACCATAAATTGGTTAAATTTACAATATTATTTTAGTTGTTAAGGTTTATTTGATTAGTTTATGCTTTTTCAGCAACTCATCTAGTTTAGGTCGGTTAAATCCTATAATAATTTCCCCTGCCACATCAATCACGGGGATGCCCATTTGCCCTGACTTATCGACTGATTCTTGAGCAATAGCTTTATCGCTATCTACATCTTTATCTTCATATTTAACATTGATACTATCCATATAATCTTTTGCGGCATGACAGAATGCGCACCAAGTGGCGCTGTAGACAATTACTTTAGGTGTATCACTCATAATAATATTATATATCAAACTAAATAAATCTACTAGTATTGCCACCACAGTAACTGAGCTGTTATAATAAGTTCAAATGAAAATAACAGCCGCGCCGAAAACGACGACGACTACTAACACTAGTGATCAACAGTCAAGTAATTTAAGCTTTATAGCTAGCAGTAACTTTATTGCAATTGCAATGAGTATGAGCTGGCAATTAGCTATTGTTTTTCTAGCTCCAGTGCTTGGAGGCTATTTTCTTGATTCAAAATTTAAGACTTCACCAATATTTCTACTTATTGGTTTTGTAATGGCCCTTTCCTTATCTTTTCTAATGATCAGGAAATTCTACATTCAATTTAATGAAATAAATTCAAAAGTTAAGGGTAAGAAATAATGTTTGGTTATTTTGCAGATTCCGGTCCAGTTGTTCATATTACTTCGTTACCATTATTTCACATTGGACCTCTAGCAATTACTAATTCTATCTTTTATGGTTGGGTTTGTTCAGCCTTGATGTGTAGTTTATTTATTTTAGCAGCTAGACATATAACATTAAATCCAAAGGGTGGACTTATCCAGGTAGTTGAAGCGGGTGTCGAGTTTATCCGAAATCTAGTTGAAACAAGCTTTGAAGACAAAGAAAGATCATATAAATACGTTCCATATTTTGTGACTTTGTTTTTCTTTTTGCTTATGAATAACTGGCTAGGTTTGATTCCAGGAGTGGGTGAAGCTTTTTCAGTTGGCGGTAATCCGCTACTTAGAGCTTTTACTGGAGACCTTAATGCAACCCTTGCAATTGGTCTTGTCACAATGGGCTATGTCTACTATTCATCTGTTAAGGAATCTGGTGTTAAAGAATATTTTGGCCATTTTTTTATTGGAAGTCCTCTCAATCCACTGTATTTTATTATCGGACTACTAGAAATGCTAACCGATGCCACTAGAGTTATTAGTCTGTCACTTCGACTTTTCTTGAATGTCACTATTGGTGAAATTATTATATCTGTATTCTCATATCTTGGTGGCTTTATTGCTCCTCTAACTGCAGTTCCATTTACTCTGATTGAAATCTTTATCTGTGCACTTCAAGCCTACATATTTGTTATTTTATCGGTTATGTATTTAGCTATAGCAGTTAATCATTCTACTGAAGAACACTTGACCGATGATGCCATACCTGAAACAATTAACGGGAATGCCAAAGTGACTACATAAATTAGCATTTTTTTAAATGAATCATAAATTAATTAATAAGGAGAGAGAAATATAATATGTTGATACTCGCAAGTACAATCAATACAGCAATAATTGGTAAAGGTCTTATGATCGGTGGTGGTTTAATTGGACCAGCTATTGGAATCGGAATAGTCGGTGGAAGTTACATGCAAGCCGTTGGTCGAAATCCTGAAGCCACTAAGTTTTTAGGACAAGCTTTAGTTTTCGTAGCTATTATTGAGCTTATGGCACTATTAGCCTTCGCATCTATTTTCATCGTTAAATAAGGAATTTTTTTACAAATGAATTATACAAATTTTGCAGATCAGTCTTCTGGCATAGGTGCTCTTGGAGTAAATCTTCAAGCCTTAATTATTCAGTTAATCACATTCCTGATAGTTCTTTGGGTTCTTAAAAAATGGGCTTTCAAACCAATTTTAAAAGTTCTTAGCGATAGACGAAAACTGATTGAATCTGGAGTAAATCTTGGAAATGAGATGAAAAAGAAGGAGCAAGAGTTAGAAGAAGAACGTAAAAAAATTCTTCATGAAGCTCAGGCCAATGCTGATAAATTAATTTCTGATTCTAAAGATGAAGCAAAAGATATTATTAGCAAGAGTGAAGATGATGCTAAAAATAGAGCAACTTCTATCTTAGAAGATGCTAATAAGCAAATTGATGAAAATACCAAGCGCTCTAAGAAGAAACTTGAAAAAGAACTTTATGGATTAATTTCTGAAGCAACTGAAGCTATTATTGGTGAAAAAATTGATGAGACCAAAGATGCAAAAATAATAGACAATGTCTTAAAAGGCCAATCAGCTTAAATTATGAAAACTTCAATATCTCACCTAGCTAGCATAATTGCAAATAAGACCAAGAATGGAAATTTGCCTAATGGTTATGCTAAAGCAATTGCGGCTTATCTCCTTGATGAGGGTCGCACTGGAGATTTATCTTCCCTGCTTCGATCAGTTCAGGAAGACTGGGCAGAAAATGGGCTAGTAGAGGCAACAATAACCTCAGCCTTTAACATTTCAGAAAAAACAAAGCGAGATATTGAGAAAAAAATTCGTGAAATTTATCCTAATGCTAAAAAAATCATATTAATTTCAGAGCATGATCCAAGCCTAATTGGTGGTGTTCGAATCACTACTGCCAATAATCAGATGGATATTACTATTTCTTCCAAACTCAGTAAGTTTAAACAATTAACCACATTATCTTAATTAGAAAGGACAAAGTTTTGAGCGAATTATCAATAAAAGAACTATCATCAGACATTAGAGAAGCTATAGAACAACTTAAGGCTAGACCGGAAATTGAAAAAGTTGGCGTAGTCACAAGAGTTGGAGATGGTATTGCCTGGATTTATGGCCTTAGAAATTGTGGTTATAACGAAATCATTGAAATCGAAGGTACTGACAGCTCAACACTAACTGCCTTTGCATTTAACTTAGGTGAAGATGAAATTGGTGCAGTAATTCTAGGCGACGACTCAGCTGTTATGGCAGGAGCCAGCGTAAGATTAACTGGAAAAGTTATGGAAGTTCCAGTCGGTCCAGAACTTATTGGTCGGGTCGTTGATCCTTTAGGCAATCCAATTGATGGCGGTGATCCAATAAAAACTAAATTAACTTCTAGAGTTGAACGGACTGCTCCTGGCGTGCTTGATCGAAAAAGTGTTAATGAACCTCTTATGACCGGAATTACAGCTATTGATGCCATGGTTCCAATTGGACGAGGTCAACGTGAGTTAATTATCGGTGATCGTCAGACTGGTAAAACTGCGATTACTATCGATACTATGATTAATCAGCATAAACAAAAGACTGGTGTTATCAATATCTATGTTGCAATAGGTCAAAAAATGAGTAAAATTGCTCGTCTAGTCGAAAGACTAAAGCGTGAGGGAGTTATGGATCAAACTATTATTGTTGCAACAAGTCCTTCTGACTCAGCAGCTTTACTTTATCTAGCTCCATACTCTGGTTGTGCTATGGGTGAATACTTCCGAGACAACAAACAACATGCACTAATTATCTACGATGATCTTTCTAAGCATGCTGTTGCGTATAGGCAGATGAGCTTACTACTTCGCCGTCCACCAGGCCGAGAAGCTTATCCTGGAGATGTTTTCTACCTTCATTCCCGACTTCTCGAACGAGCTGCAAAACTTAACGAAAAACTTGGCTCTGGGAGCTTAACTGCTCTTCCTATTATTGAAACCCAAGCAGGAGATATTTCAGCCTATATTCCAACAAATGTTATTTCAATTACAGATGGTCAAATATTTATGGAAACTAATCTATTTTATCAAGGAATAAGACCAGCTATTTCTGTTGGACTATCCGTTTCTCGTGTAGGTGGCGCTGCTCAAACAAAAGCCGTTAAGTCAGTAGCAAAGTCACTTAGAATTGATCTTGCCCAGTTTAGAGAACTTGCCGCCTTTGCCCAATTCTCAACAGATCTTGATGCTGATACTAGACAACGTATTGAGAGAGGTCAAAGATTAACAGAACTATTAAAGCAATCACAGTATTCCCCTCAAGCAATTTGGGAAATGTATTGTTCGCTTTTAGCTGCAACTGAAGGAATTTTCGATAAAGTTCCCGTAGATAAAATTAAATCTGCCGAGGAAAGTTTACTTAGAGACATTAAAAAGAATCACCCAGATGTCTTGAAAGCTCTCGAAGAAGGAAGTGAACCTTCTGAAGTCATTGTTAAGAAAATTAGATCCGTCGCTGTAAAAGTAGCTAGTGGCTATAATAATATTGAAGGGAAAAAAGAGTAGTATTTAATGGGCAGTACAATCGCTTTAAAAAGGCGCATATCATCAGTTAAGAATACTAGACAGATTACCAAGGCAATGGAGCTTGTTTCTGCTTCGAAAATGCGAAAAGCCCAGGAAAATGCTAAGCGAAGTCGAGAATACCAGGAGCTTGCCTATTCTCTACTTGCTAGATTATCTAATATCGATGAAGTTAAGAGACACCCCTTATTCGAAGAGCGTAAGATAAAAAATAAACTATATATTTCTATAACTAGTAATAGTGGTCTTGCTGGAGCCTATAACGCAAATAGTTTAAAGATATTAGCTCATTCTATCATCGACGATACTTCCAAAAATATATCTTCAAGCGTAATAACTATTGGTAAAAAAGGCGCCCAATTTGTCGGTAGATTAAAAGGCGTTAACCTAATAGCTGTTTATCCAGCTTTTGGGGATAATCCAACACCAAATGATATTCGTCCAATACTCAATACAATTATTAGTGAATATAGGGAGAAAAAAGTAGATGAAATCGTAATAGTCTTTACTGAATATGTAAGTAACCTAGTACAAACTGCCCAAAGTCTAAGTTTATTACCGGCTAGTACAGAAGAAGCTAAATCGAGGATTGACTATAAGTATGACTTTACTAACTTTGAACCATCTACCGAGGAAGTTATTGATAGTGTTGCTGAAAGATTATTGGAAGTTCAGTTATGGCAAAGTTTACTTGAAAGTTTAGCAAGTGAGCATTCAATGAGAATGATGGCTATGAAAAATGCTAGCGATAACGCAGGAGATATTATTGAGGATTTAACATTAGAATTTAACACCGCCCGTCAAGCAGGTATTACCAGAGAGTTGGCTGAGATATCTGGCGGAGTAGAAGCATTAAAAGACTAGGAGGAATTATGGATACTAAAGTAAAAACCAAGAACGGAACTATAAGCCAGATTGTTGGTGTAGTGGTAGACGTCGATTTCGGTAATGGAAAAATACCAAAAATAAATAATGCGCTTCATGTCACTGGAAAAGATGGCAAAATTGTTCTAGAAGTAGCTCAGCATTTGAGTGAGTCTTCTGTTCGAGCAATATCACTTGGTTCAACCGATGGACTCGAACGCGGAACAGAGGTTATAGACACTGGCAAAACAATTAGCGTGCCTATCGGAAAAGAAACTTTGGGCCGTATGTTTAATGTTATTGGACAGCCAATTGATGGCAAAGATGATAACTTCAAAAATTATGCTCAGATTCATAAGTCACCACCACCACTCACTGAGCAATCCGGTGGTGTTGAAATCCTTGAAACTGGAATAAAAGTTATTGACCTTATTTGTCCCGTAACTAAAGGTGGAAAAGTCGGTTTATTTGGTGGTGCTGGTGTAGGTAAAACAGTTCTTATTACTGAACTTATTAATAACATTGCTAAGTACCACAGTGGCTATTCAGTATTTGCAGGTGTTGGTGAACGTACTCGTGAAGGAAACGATTTATATTATGAGATGGAAGAATCTGGAGTTCTAGATAAAACTTCTTTGGTATTCGGTCAGATGAACGAGCCGCCAGGAGCTCGTCTTCGAGTAGCCTTATCTGGGCTAACTATAGCTGAAGGTTTTAGGGATGATGGTGATGATGTTCTTCTATTCGTCGATAATATCTTTCGTTATACTCAGGCCGGTGCTGAAGTATCAGCTCTGTTAGGCCGATTACCTTCCGCTGTAGGTTATCAGCCAAATCTTGCTCAAGAAATGGGTAGCTTACAGGAAAGAATCACTTCTACTAAAACTGGTTCAATTACCTCAGTCCAGGCAGTATATGTACCAGCCGATGACCTTACCGATCCAGCTCCAGCAACAACATTTGCTCACCTTGATTCAACTATTGTACTTTCTCGTGGTTTAACCGAGCTTGGCCTATACCCTGCTGTTGACCCCCTTGATTCAACATCCACAATTCTTGATCCTGAAATAGTTGGCGAAGAGCACTACAGTGTTGCTAGAGATGTTCAGAAAATTTTGCAACGATATAAGGATCTTCAGGATATAATTGCAATCCTTGGAATGGAAGAATTATCTGAAGAAGATAAACTTACTGTTTCTAGAGCACGAAAAATACAGAGATTCCTAACTCAACCATTCCACGTTGCTGAAGTATTTATTGGTAAGCCCGGTAAGTATGTATCACTAAAAGATACTATTGTTGGTTTTAGGGAAATTCTTGATGGCAAACATGATGAAATGCCTGAATCAGCTTTCTATATGAAGGGCCTAATCTCAGAAGTTAAGGAAGACGTAAAGAAATAATGATTCATTTGAAGTTAGTAACATTATCTGGAGTTAAATTTGACGATGATGTTCATGAGGTAATCTTGCCAACTCTTGATGGAAGAATTGGAGTTTTAACAAACCATATGCCACTCATAAGTTCCGCTTCAAATGGGATTATTTCAATAAGACGTAATCCTAAAGATTCTGATGCAGCTATGGAACAATTTGCAACTCATGGTGGAGTGATTGAGGTTGCCAACAACACTATAAGAGTTATCGTCGATGAAGCTGATAATTCAGATGATATTAATGAGAGTGAAGCCAAATCAGCCTTGGATCTAGCTATTAAAATGAAAAGTGAAGCTAAAGACAACGTTAGTTTAGAAAATGCACAGAGACTAATCGATAGAAGCAGTGTTAGATTACAGGTTGCGCAACTAAAGCGCAGACATCATACAAGAATTTAGTTATTATCGAAATCTGTAGTATCTTTCAGTGCAAATCTACCCATTTCTTTACTTATTGGGATAATATCAGCTTCCTTATTATGCATTTCATTCAACTGAACTATAGGCGCTATATTGTCATTTTCTAAATCTTCAAATTCATCTAAATCTTCAAATTTACTATAAAGTTCTATAATTGATGCAACACCATCCGCCACACCCTTAGCGTAGGCATCTCGGGGATTTGGTTGGTCTTCACCAAGTTTTAGGAGGTCCAAAGCAAGATATGGATCAAGATCAATGATTGTTGCAAATGGCTCACTTTCTATGGTTCGCTCTATTTTTTTAGCGCTACTAAAAAAATCTGCAACTCTTCCTATAATTGCATTTTTGGGTGGTTCGTTTGAATTTTCACCCGAAAATAACTTTTCTTTATTCATATATATAT
>Ga0194055_10002745_pt1 | contig 13858 bp, 20 predicted proteins | sample SepL449m_MetaG_FD_155482 | JGI IMG/M metagenome (GOLD analysis project Ga0194055, IMG submission 155482) | Anoxic zone freshwater microbial communities from boreal shield lake in IISD Experimental Lakes Area, Ontario, Canada - Sep2016-L442-9m | ecosystem: Environmental > Aquatic > Freshwater >... | reverse complement strand
TGGAGGCCCGCCCACCAAATGAACAACGTATTTCGCGCCACTGCTCACGGCTCTCAAACCATCTCGGGCGGGCTCTCAACCACAGAGGAATCTTCCATCCTTGTTCTCATCTCAGAGCATCAACACACATTCAAGGCCGACATCATCGACAACGGCAGAGCCATCAAACTCACCGCTCTCGGAGATGAACTAGAATCCATCATCGCAGACATTGGCGGCATGGCGAACAACTCCATAGACCGTCATCACCAGCAACACGCTGACAACCTCCAAGAGTGGCTCGATGTCTACGCACCCATCCTCTGTGACGCTCTCAACCTACTCGAAACCGCCAAAAACACCAAGCTTCCAGCAAAACTCAAAGCAACCATCGAAACATTTCTCAACAACACAAAGCTCGCAATGGCCGATACCCTGTGACTTCAGTCGGGATTACCTTTGCTCATACATTACCAAACCAGTCGGGATTAACATTTCCCTGTGAACGTACGGGAAACCGTACAGAGGAATATTCCCACCCTTTTATGCCGCGCCTCAAGAATCGAATTCACGAACGCTTTGCTTGGCTGATTGCTGAAGGTCTCGACAGATCAGCAGCTTACAGAAAGCTCCACCCGGGCAATTCAGCCGCTGGCAACGGAGGTTACAGCCTTTATCAGCGGCCTGAAATCAAGGACCGCATTGCCGAAATCCAAGGCGAAGTGCATGGCCGAGCCGTTGCTGCTCTCGATCACAAGCGGGATCTTTTACGCCAGATGATCGAAGGTTTAATCCCGACCAAAGTAGTCAGGAAAGGAGATAAAGTTGAAGCAACCTTTGATCGGCTGGCTGCTCTGACGGTCGATGCGAAGCTTGCTGGAGAGTTTGCGGAGGACCAGAAACCCCAGCAGGCGGATATCAAGCTTACGTTCGAGATGTATCCGAGAAACCACCCAAATCCTCCAAAGGCTTGGATGGAAGCCGAATTGATCGTTCCAGAGCCTGTGGACCACCCCTCTGATAGCGTTCCAACACTGGACTACTCAGACGTTCTTGCGGCTCCGCTGGACCAGCCAGACCTTGAAAGCTTCATCAAACAGGAGGCAACAACATTGCAGCAATAATCCCTGCTTTGCTAGCGAAGCGGCTAAAGCAACTTCCCCCCTTGCTTTAGTACGCTGAAGCTAGAGGGTACAGATTCCTGTCAAGAATAAAAGGAAAATCGGCACCTAAATGGAGAAAAATAGAAGCCTTGATTTTGAGGCACTTAACCCATAACACAATACAACGGCAGTCATATGGAATTCAAATGCACACCACATTCACAGAGGTAGACGTTCTACTCATCCTCATCACCGCCGCCGTTGGGCTCACTGCAATCCTTTACCGTCAATGCCAATGAGCTGGTTCGAGACAGAGCAGGACAGGGCTAACGAGCAGGCTGTTGTGGACGTTCTCTGCCGCCTGTGGAAGGCGGAGGCTGTTAAGCTGCCGCCAGAGCAGTTTGTTGACTACGGTCTCTACCGAGAAGGCACGCTCAAGGGCTACCTAGAGGTGAAGGTTCGCAACGTGAAGCGGCTGACCTACCCGGACTACACGGTAAGCTGGGTGAAGGTACAGAGAGGACGGGCTCTTGCTGGCGAGTTGCCATTCATCCTAGCTGTGCGCTGGACGGATGCCATAGGCTGGACGCTGCCTGCCAGCGATGATGTACGCCTCTCAGGGCGCAACGACAGGGGAGAGCTAGACGCCTTTGAGGCGATGGTTCACATTCCTCACGACAGGTTCCGCATCTTTACCCTATGAGCCAAGAACTCCTTTCCACTCTCCCGCCTGCTGTAGCTCGGGCAATCGACATAGCAACACAGGCCCGGGCGCTAGCAGACTCTAGTGAGGAGCGCGGGTTAGTACGGGCTGCTGCGTTCGTAGCGCGGAACTACGGGCAGCAGTCGCTCGGTGAGGTGAACCTTACGCCGGCTATGGCTGAAAGCGTCCTGCGGCAATGGGTACAGATGCTTCTCGACAACGATTTGTTTGAGCCTGCTGCCATCCTGCTGTGGGGGCCGGGAGCCTTTGACTGGCGACCAGAGTCCTGCCGTCGAGTATGGCATGGGCTTATGACGCACGACAAGCTGTTGGTTCAGGGCGCGGGTAGTATGGGCAAATCTTACGGCGCAGCCGCATGGTTCTACTTGGACTGGTGGCGTGACCCTGTCTACACCTGTATCAAGGTGGTATCGTTGACGAGAGATCACGCCGAGCGAAACATCTTCGCATCCATCAAGACCTTTCATCGCACGGCACTCCTGCGTCCGCCGACAATGGTATCAGATGATCTCGCTACCAGCATACAGGTGACGAGCGACAGCAAGCAGGGCATCCATCTCGTTGCCATACCCAAGGGAGACGACGGGCATGGGACGCTGCGCGGCTTTCATCCATCGCCCAGAGTGAAGCCTCACCTGCGCTGGGGAGGCGTGTCCCGAACGCACGTAGTGCTGGACGAAGCGGAAGAGATCAGCGACGGCTGCTGGGCCGGCGTGAACAACATCCTGTCGGCCGCTGACTCAAGTGTGCCCGGTCGCATCAAGATCTTCGCAGCAAGCAACCCTAGAGACCGCACCACACAGTTTGGGCAGCGATGTGAGCCCAAGTACGGCTGGGGCTCCGTCGGCATGGAGGAAGACAAGGAGTGGGTGAGCCGAGAGAACTGGCAGGTGATACGGCTGGACGCAGCGGACTGTGAAAATGTGAAGGAACAGAAGGTGGTGTTTGCGGGCCTACAAACCTACGAAGGCTACATGGCATACGTGAGCAAGGGACGCACGGCAGAGGCTAGCACAATGGCTCGCGGTTGGTTCCCTGACGAAGGTATCAGCATGGGCATCATCTCACCTGCCATGATGGACAACGCTATGGGCATCGTGCGGTTTGTCGGGCCTGTGGTGCCGCTTGCCAGCTTTGACTTGGCGTTGGAGGGCGTGGACCAAGTGTTGTGCAGCTACGGACGGTTTGGACTGTCGGACGGCTGGACGGACAGGTCTGGAGCGTTCCACGGGTTCAAGAGCAACAGGACGATGTTGCAGCTAGACAGTCAGATCCCGTTCCCGAAGGCAGCGACGATGGAGCAAGCGGCAGCGATTGTGAAGTTCTGTAAGGCGATGAAGATAGCGCCGTCATGGCTTGTGGTGGACAGGACGGGCAACGGTGCTGGCATTCACGACGTTCTATGCTCGACCTTTGGCAGGGACGTAATGGGCTTGAACTATAGCTGGGCGGCGACGGAGACGCCGATTATGGGTGATGACAGCCAAAAGGCTAACGAGCTATACAATGGGCTGGTGACGGAGTTGCTGTTCGCGCTCTCGAAGTATCTGGAGTTTGAGTGGTTAAAGATCAGCCCGGGCTTTCGGAATGAAGCGTTGGTTAAGCAGGCTACTGGACGCAGGTACATGCAGAAGGGGAAAGGCATGGTCCGAGTGGAGAGCAAGAAAGACTTCATCAAGCGAACGAGAATGAGTTCTCCTGACGCTCTAGACTCCTTGAGTATGTTGGTGCATCTGCTACGCCAAAGGGGCGGGAATGTGGCAACAATGACCGAGCAGAAGGCGGAGGTGGTCGGGAAGCAGGTCGAGAGCTTTGTGGACAGTGTGTCGGTGTTTGTGGACTTCTCGGACTAGGGCAGGCAGTATGCCGCATGGACTTGAAACAAGAGGGCATTGACGTTGGGCTGGCTACGGCCGGCTTGTTCGGCGCTGCCTTGAGTACGAGCCGACAGGCTGCGCTAAACGTCGGCAAGACAGTTACGTCCGTACTAGGAGGCGCTGCGTCTGCCAACTACATCACGCCTCTTATCCTCAAGCTCGCCAAGCTAGACGACACTCCCCAGTTTGCGTTTGCCATAGCGTTCCTGCTCGGATTCGCGGGCCTCAAAGCCATAGATTTGATTGCCTCCAAAATGATAGCAACTGATACCAATGAGCCTACTAACCCTACTAAACGCAATAGCTAACGCTGTGTTATGCGTCAGCGTGTTCCATGTCACCCTGTTTGTTTTTGGGCGACCAGACAGTCCGATATACAGCAACAGGCTAGCGGCTGTGTTATGTAAGGTTGCATCCACTATTACGTTCTGCGGATCGGCTGCAAATCTCTTATCCCTCCCAACTCCGACATGGACAGAATTGGTATTAAATATTGGAATTTCTTTGAATTTCCTGTGGATCTCGTATTACGATAGAATCACTGGAGTGACCCTAGAGGGGGTTCCCAGAAATAAAACCAGCAGCAAGTAGCTGCACAATAAATACATAAATGAATTGGAAAATGCGATACAGAGTAACCGCAGACTGGCTCCCGTTTCGGGAGTGGTTTGTCATGGCCGAGTCCGAGTCTGAGGCTCGACTGGAGATCAGCCGCATGCTGGGCGTGACGTATGATGAGACCGATGCACAACTGGAGGGTGCCGTATGAACGAAGAAGAACGCTACGGCCTAGAACTCGGCAAAATCGGCATGTGGGTAGAAGATTTTGCAAAAGATAATAATGATTCAACCTACCTGTGCTTTCTGCGACTGCTGGCGGACTACAGGAGTTTACAAGCGCAGGCGATGGATGTGGCAATAGAGCGGGAAGAGGAACGGCAACAGTCAACCAATAGATGACAGTTCAAATGACCGACGAACAAATTAACGCGGCGATTGCGGAGGTGTGTGGGTGGACTAACGTGCACCCAGCAAACAGGTCTGGCAAAGCGCCCGGGACTGACTATACGAGCAATTACGAACACATTCCAGATTGGTGCAACGACCTCAACGCGATGCATGAGGCGGAGAGATCATTGCACGAGCCAATTAGAGAAATGTATGTTCGTAAACTGCTTGGAGAGGTTGCGGATTCTCCAACATATTTATGGGATTTATTAACCGCGCATCCACGATCCAGAGCAGAGGCGTTTTTGCGGACGCTGGGGAAGTGGGAGGAGGGGAAATGAAAGAAAAATGCGAATGGTGCGGAAGAGTGCTAGAACTAGACACTTTTGGGATGTCATGCCCGCATTGTGAGCCATCTGATGACATCAACGAACTTAAGCAACTTGTTGCAAAGTACAGGTTTGCACTCACAAAAATTGCACACTTGGACTTCGTAACCACGCTATCAGACCGTATGGACGCAGTGCGTGCGATTGCGCGGGAGGCGTTAAACAATTAAACAAATAATTAAAAATGACTACACAAGAAATCATCGAATCACTGCGCGAGCTAGCCGCGATGCCGGATTACGTGCCCATAATGGAGATGCGAGCCGCCGCTGACAGGCTGGAGGAGTTAAAAGAAAAGTGCAATATGCATTACGAGACTATCTGTGAGCTTACAAGAGAACGTAACGCAGCCCGCGCTGAAGTGGCGCAACTCAGAGACACTGTTGCGGCTTACGAACAGGCAACCGTCAAGGAATCGTTGACAGTTCGCCCAGAACCTTCACGGCTGGAGATAGCGGCAATGGCGATGCAAGGGTTTATCGCTAGTAGCACTTGGGGAATCACAATTGCAGACAGATCCGTGGATTACGCAGACGCACTCATCGCAGCAGCAAGAAAGGCCAAATGACCTTTGCATGAGTCCCCATGAATTACATTTACATTGGAAAAACAAACAAATGATCTTTACAAAAGAACAACTTAAGTCACTGCGGGAGTCAGCATTACCACTCATGCAGTGGCTTGTGGACAATTGTCACCCGCACTGCACTGCTATTATTGACAGTGAGCGCGTTGAGCTTCTTGAGGGACTAGCAACTGCGCGAAGACAGCCAAAGGAGGCGAAATGAACCGAGATACCTGCGAGCATTTTGTGCCACTTGGGTTAATATGCGGACTGTGCGAATTAAAAAAAAGGCGTCAACTCTGTAAGCACAATGTGCCAACATGGCAATCTACTGACGAACGAGAGATTTGCCAACCAATGAAAAAAGAGAACTTCAGTGAAATTGAGTCGGCTGTTATCCAATGGGCGAAAAATCGGCATATCATTCCGAATTCTACACCCGTCTCCCAATACCTAAAGGCTGCGTCCGAGATGGGAGAACTAGCTGACGCAATCAACAAACGGGATCGGGAAGCTACAATTGACGCAATTGGCGACGTTGTCGTCTGCCTCATCAACCTCTGCGCTTTGGAGGGACTGGACATCACGGGATGCCTTGAGTCTGCCTATGACCAAATAAAGGACCGCAAAGGCACCTTGCTGCCTTCTGGCGTCTTTGTTAAAGAAGAGCAGTATGACGTACAGAAAATGGGAACTGCTAAGTGAGATGCGACCCGCCGAGCCCGGTGAGTATTGGGTCGCGGTGATGGAATATCCTGTAGAGTTGTCCCCCTCAAGAATCCGCATGTATGGGGTGCAAGCTCTTCCCAATAAGGGGGGCGTTTTTGCGTTGGAGAGCGACCACCCTTCCGATCAAATTGTCTGGTGGGGACCACTGGATGCCCCAGAGCTTCCTAGAGACGCCGAAAAGAGACTCAGAAAGGAACAAGGAAGTGCATTCTCGCGGCGGCACGAAAAGGTGTGTCGTCATTGCGGAGACAAGACGGGTGTAAACGCTCGATCCATTGGGTTTGCTGACCAGCCTGTGGACTGCCGCGCCTGCGGTAAGCAGAGCGCTGTGGTTGTGACACAGAAAGTTCCGTAAAAAACGCTTGTAAGGCGTTTGCTCGGCTTGCAGAATCAGGCGGCAAGTGAAGTGTGAATTGTGAACAACCCGGCCCGCCGTGTGGCGGTGTCCGGGACTTCACTTCGCTTCAACGATCTCGTAATCAACGTGTCCGTCTACAACAAAAAGACGGAGCCAAGCGCCCCCAAGAATCTTTGGTGGCTTTCCAGTTTCCACATGCCAGCCTCCAGCTAGGTGGAAGTCCTGCTTGTAGCCAGCGGTGCGTAGGTGCATCTGTCTGGTGCGCTCAACAATGTCGCTAGCGTTCACTTTTACTCTGGCAATAGGCACCTGCCATGCATCGTGAGTGTGCCCTGTGTGTACGATGTCGGCATCAGCTAGGTACACCGCCATACGGTTGGTTTGTATCACGCCTCTGGTGACAGGTCCGCCGCCGCCTGAACCATGGTAGTAGTGGTAAAGGATATTTCCGCGCCGACCACCGTTTACATTGACTCGCAACCTGACAAAGCCTCCGTATCCACAGGCTTGTATGTTTTTTGCGCCAAGCACCTTCATGCGCTCAACAAACCGCTCGGTAAGGTTTGTCTCATGCCGCTTAGTGATGGCTGTTTCATGGTTGCCGTTGGCTTGCAGCGCGAGAATGCTCTTGTACGGCGTTAGAAATTTGGCTGCGGTCTCGACGAGAGCGTCCAAATAGTTGCCGTTAGCATGCTCTGGGCGGATGTCGCTTTTAGACGACCTCTTATCCCATTTTCCCTGCATCGCGCAGAAGAAATCGCCCGCAGAAAACACAGGAGCGTTACGTTTTAGTGCAAGATCCAAGTGCTTCTTGTATAACGACAAATCGCATTTTGGATTGTCCCAGTGAACATCCGAAGTTAGTAGGATGTATTGTTCGTCACCTTCCCTTTTAAAGTTTACGTTGAGAACGCAAACATCCGTATTTGACTTGGTAAAAGTCCAGTCTTGTGTTGCGGGCATTAGCGCATAAGCCTGAATAAGTTTGGGATTGTCAACAAATTAACGGTGACAAACAGGCTTCGCAACATTGACCAATCAAAATTGACGGTGTATTTTTAATTAGATTTATGAAAGATTACGTAAAAGAAAAGAAAGTTTTGGAGTCAAAGCCTAAAAAACTCCATGAATGCGGGCATGTGTCTAGAGAGGAAAATCAATGGGAACGCTGTAATGTATTGACCTCTAGATCATTTAAGTTAGATAACGGTAATAGGGTGTACCTATGCAGTACGCACGCAAAAGAGCATGAGCCTAAAAAGTAATCCAGCGATTGTTATGCGTTCTGTTGGCGATTTGTTGCCATACGAACGAAACGCCCGCATGCACTCGGATCTTCAGATAATGAAGCTCGGAGAAAGCATTCGGGAGTTTGGGTTTACAAATCCTGTGCTTATCACTAATGCTGGCAAGATTATTGCGGGACACGGCAGGCTTGAAGCGGCAAAGAAGATTGGATTGGATGAAATCCCATGCATTTGCTTGGATCATTTGGACGAAAACCAAGTCAAAGCGTACACGATTGCTGACAATCAACTGCCCAACATGGCTACATGGGACTTTGATGTGTTGTCTGTTGAGATTGATGAGTTGCGTGAAGATGGATTTGATTTATTCTCTTTGGGATTCACAAAGGAAGAACTGGATGAAATGACAGGAAGTCCAGACGAGCCTTTTGAGGAAGAGGAAGAAAAGAAAAAGCCTGAATCCGATACGACCATTTGTCCAAAGTGCCATCACGAATTCGTTCTTTAATATGCCGCAGCCAATTATAGGAATGATCCCGCCGGGAGGGTGGCATTACTACCAGAGCGATACTAAAATCACTGGTAGTACATACGACGACTTGCTGAAGTCCGTTGAGACCTATCGTGCGGAAAATCATCTGCCCTCTGGTGACATCATTGGCGATGTGAACGGCTACATCTGCTCAAATTGGCCGAGATTCTGCCATGGAGTGGACATGGTTGCCATCACCAGCATGACTCCGCAAACTGCGTCAGGCGATTTGATGAACGACATTCAGACTTGGGCTAAGAACATTTTACAGTCTCAAGACCCGCACCCACTGGTGCTGGATACACTCGCGGAAGAACGGGCGCAGGTTTGCAGGCGTTGTCCGCACAATGTCAACTGGCGCGGCGGGTGTGGTGCGTGCGTGTCGGCAACAGAGAGGGTGTGTGCAAGCGTCAGGCAGGCCCGTGACACGGCATCAACCACTGTTCTGGGTGGATGTGCCTTAATGCGTCACGACAACCGTACAGCGGTGTTTATGGACAGAAATCAGATTCAACGCTCAACCAACATCCCAGTTGAGTGCTGGGTCGCCCTCTAATTATGGCAAACTACGCCAAGCCTCTCGACCCCAAAATCACCGACAGATTTGCGGATAAAAGCCCGCGCCTCTCCGACCATCACGACAAGGCTCGGATTCTCGATGTCACAATTGTTGACCCAACTACGGGCAACACAGACACGGTTGATCCCAATACGCTGGAAGTGCGGCGCACGTTCAAGGACGCGCAGCAGGCGCACAGTGCCTACCGTCGCCTAAAGCAGCAGAACGTCGAGCGAAACCGCAAGAATCAACTCATCCAGAAGAAATTAAATAATGAAACTCCATACACCCCCAAAAAGCTTGAGAGCATGGGCCAAAATTGGCGCAGCAACCGCCCTACTGGGTTCCTGTCTACTATGTGTTCTCGCATTCAACCTCCGTTCAGAGAGGTTATCGAGCAAGCCGCGACACTGACGTTCTCAAAGTATCCAGTAGAAAGCATCGACTCCGAATACAAGACCAAGACATTTCGGGAGGAGATTACAAAATGCATTCGCGGCTGGGCTGGGTTTGATGATCTTGTGGCTCAAACCGTGCATGAGAATACGGTTTTTGGGTTCTGCGGGTGGTGCTGGGACGACACTCGCGACTGGAAACCTGAGTTCATGCGTCAGGACTACACGTTTTTTAGCATCGAGACTCCAATGGTTGCCGACGCAACGCCGATTTGGGCGCGGAAGCGGCGGTATCAAATTGCGGAGTTGCTGCCAATTCTTGAAAACCAAGAAATGTCCATTCTCGCCGGATGGCACATCAAGAACTTGGTTCGAGCAATCAATAACGCTATTCCAGCGGGCAGAACACTAGACGCTGACGACGATGCGCGACGGTATGAAGATTGGATTAGAGAAGGAAGCTACGGAGCCTCTTACGAAAACGACGCTAAGTATGTTGAGTTGGGTGAAATTATTGTTAAGGAACCACATGGGAAAATATCCCGCTTCCTTTTCGACGACAAAAGCGGAGACGAAATTTGTACGCAAATTGATCGCTACAACCGCATGTCAGAGACAATCGCGCTCTTCTCGGTTGAGATTGGATCTGGAAATTTAATGTCGAGTCGTGGCGCTGGGAGAGATCTTTATAACACGCATGTTGCCGTGGATAAAGCTCGCAACTTGGTGGTGGACAACGCCTACATAAAGGGGTTGTTGCTGCTCAAAAAGGGGCCAACCGCAAAGCCCTACATCGCACCGTTAACTGTCCACCACCCAGTTGCGTTCGTCTCCGAAGGCTACGACGTTGTGCCGCAGTCGCTGCCGGCGGATGTGGACGATTTCCTGAAGCTCGACCAGTTTGTTAGCAACTTGGCTGAAATTCAGATCGGCACGTTTCTTCCGGGCGCTCCCGTACAGACTCAGGGCAAAAAAACAGCCTCTGAAGTCAATCGTGTTGCAGCCATTGAGAACCAGCTTCGCCAAGGGGTGTTGATGCGTTTCTCCCGCCAGTTCTCGCAGGGCGTATATCGCATGCAGACTGGGATTTGCCATCCCGAACACATTAAAGCCGCTGCGGACCTCAAAGGAAAGCTGGACTTGGCGCGTCAAATTGAGCCAAACGCGATTTGGGCGCGGCGGGACGTTGTTGATGCGTTTGACCGCTCCATGATGGAGCTGCCTCCGTTCCTTGTCCCGTTTGAGGCTCCCGAACATCTCGATGAGGACGCGATCAATTGCTGCTTGTCGATGTTAGAGAAAAACATCCCGCCAAGCGACATTCTTTTGATCGCGCATTCGCCCGCAAGCGAGTTAATTCCTGACACAACCGCGCAGGACTTGCAGGTGCTGGACGGAATGATTCAACGCTACATGGGCAACCCTGCCATCAATCAGGATGCGCTGATGAAACTGGACTGGATCAAAAAGCTCGGAGAGACCATTGCAAACGAAGTGATTCTTCCTAAAGATCAGGTGGAAGCCATTGCAATTGAGGCAACTCGTCAGCAAATCATGGAGTTGCAATCAATTGTTTCTGGACAAGACATTCCTGTTTCTCCACGCGACAACGACAATGTCCATCTCGAAACGATGATGCAGAAGCTCATGCCAGTGATGATGAACATTCCTCCCGGCGGGTTGTCTCCCGAAGGTGTCGCACCTCTTATACGCGCAATGCAGCATTTTGCCTCCCATATTTCATCAGCAGAGGCCAAGGGCATGCCCAAGGATCAGGTCGGGAAGTACAAGCAGGCGTATTCGGAAGCCGCCAAACACCTCACCGCAGGCCACAACACTCCTCCTCCGCCTGACATCGCGCCGGCAGCAGCACCCAATGGCATTGGGGCTGGAGGTGGAAGACCAACAGCAGCAGCCCAGAAACACATGGGCGAAGTTTATTCTCAACAGAACCCAAACCAAAACGCGACGATTGCAAGTATTGCAAATCCGCCAAGACCACCAACAGCAGCGTAATCCATTATGTGGAATGCATCAGACAGCGCCCGATACAGACAATATCATCAACAGACGGGAGGAAGGCTCCTTGCCCACCTTCGATCAATTGTCCCTCCACTTCTGGGGAAAACAATTGAGGAGGTTGCTTTGGAGGCAAAGCACAAAGACGGATGCGAGTACATCATTCGCCAGATAGAAGCCATTCTGTCCGAGCAACCAACAGGGGACGACGCCGCCTCTGGTTCATTCTCTTCAATGTAAAACTCATCCCAACGCATATATGACACTAGACGACGAAAACGTAATCCCTGAAACAACGGCAGCAAACCCAGACGGCAGCGCCGCTCGGCTTGACGCTGACCCAATAAGCCAAAGCACATCAGACACGATTGATTCGCTTCTGGACCAAGCTGAAGCTCAAGACAGATCTGAGGACAATTCTGATCAATTTTCCAGAAATGTTGATCCAAAAACAGTTGAAACGCAGGAAGTTGATGAGCAAAAAAGCCAGACAACTACTGATACAACATCTGACTTAGACCCAGAGATTGCTGCTATCCAGACGCCTGCTGGCATGTCTGAGAAGCAGGTGAGCAACTGGGAGAAACTCAGAAAGTCTGCCAGCGAGTACAAAAAGCAGGCTGCGGAAGTGGAGATTCTGCGTCAAAAGTTAGTAGAGCAGCAACAGGCACAACAACTCCCGCCAGATTACGATGAGTTGAAGCGATTTCGGGCTACGTTTGACCTCAAGTCAGACCCTGAATTTCAATCCAAATACGACAAGCCGATTAATGAAGCGGCTGAAAATATTTACAGCATGCTGCGAAAGCATAAAGCATCCGACGAAGTTATTAAGAGCATTCAAGAGGCGGGTGGCCCGGGCAAGGTCGCAAAGTCTTGGTGGAAAAAGAACGCGATTGATCGCCTTTACCAGACGGAAGATTTTACCGACGCTCGCCGCTTGGAGAATGCATTGGTTCAGATCGACGATGTGGAAAACGCCCGAAAGGCGGATCTCGACATGGCCGAGACAAATCAGCAGCAGTGGATGGAACAGAAGGAGCAGGAGCGAGTGCAACGCTACCAGCAAGAGGGCACAGAGATTGGTGGATACTTGGAAAAAGTCACGGCAACTGTGCCTTGGGCGCGTTTCCAAGAGGTGCCAAAGAATGCCACAAGGGAGCAAGTTGAGCGCGTAAACGCGCACAACGCAGGAGTGAAAGATCTTGAAAGCAAGTTCTCTTCTGCGCTTTATCCCAAAACGGCATCTGAACGGGCGGCAGTTGCGGCAGCGGCAACACTCTCGCACGTTGTGACCAATCAACTTCGCGTGGAGCAGCAGTCAAAAGCCAGAATGCAGTCGGAATTGGAGCGGCTGACAAAGGAAAACAACGCACTCAAAGCTTCTGGGAAAATGCCAAAAAGCAATGTGGCTGGCACTCAGTCTAAACAAAGCACAAACAACAGAATAACGATGAACTCCAGCGATGCAATTGACATGGGTCTGGATGAAGCAGGAGCATAAATATGGAAGCAATATCAGCAATGGAACGCCGCACGTTGAATGCGCTCGACTCGGCCAATCCATTTCAAACTAGGATTGCAGCGCCAAAAAACCTGAATGGTCGCCCAATGGCGGCAACGCCAGACGTTGAGCCCGATGAAATAGAAGAGCTTGCCAAGAGTGACGACCACATGATTGATGTAGCCGTAGAATCCAAGGTGGAGCCAAAGAAGCGCGGAAGACCGTTTGCAAAAAAGCCTGTTACAGAAGTGGTGGAGCCAGAGTCACAGCCAGAGTCAGAACCTGTGATATTTGAAAACCCAATTATCGAATCTCACGATAAAAATGGGCTACCAAGTTACCGCTGCGAGTTTGCCGGCCGAGATATCTTTGTCGGGCTCCCATGGTACAAGACCAGTAACCCAGTAACAACGCAGGCACTCATCGCCATGGCGCTCGACTTTGGAAAAGATCGCATTCGCTTTGATTTGGTGATGGGCGACGCAATGATTTATCACTCGCGCAACAAGATTGCCGAGAAGTTCCTAGAAACCGACGCCCGCTGGCTGTTCATGTTGGACGATGACATCATCCCCAGCATTGGACGGTCTGCTTGGTATAGGGCATGGGTTGCTAGTGCCCGCAACGCGCAAGAACAGCCACTACAGCGGCATATTCTGCATCGCCTGATAGGCAGTGGCAAGACGCTGGTTGGAGGGGCTTATTTTGGTCGTCAAGAAGGCGGAAAGCTGTTGTGCAGTAATCAAAACCTTGAGGCTGATGCTCGGGCCTTTGCTGACAAAGTGATGCCAGTGGATTGGATTGGTGCTGGAGCAATGCTAATTCACCGCCGGGTGTTTGAGGACATGAAGGAAAAGTATCCCGAGTTGAAATCCAAGATTGCTGGAGTTCCGTTTAACTACTTCCAGCCAGCGGAGGACGGTGCTGGAG
>Ga0194055_10002743_pt1 | contig 13861 bp, 8 predicted proteins | sample SepL449m_MetaG_FD_155482 | JGI IMG/M metagenome (GOLD analysis project Ga0194055, IMG submission 155482) | Anoxic zone freshwater microbial communities from boreal shield lake in IISD Experimental Lakes Area, Ontario, Canada - Sep2016-L442-9m | ecosystem: Environmental > Aquatic > Freshwater >... | reverse complement strand
AGCAACTGTCTCGCCTTTCAGGCGATCCGGCTGGGCAGCCTTTGGAGGCGATATCTCCGGCTCGGACCCTTGAGGAGGCTCAAGCTCAAACTCGAAGACCTCCGGGGTGTCTGGCCGTGCTCTGGAGAGCGTCGGGATCCGCCCCATCGTTGCGGCCGGCGAAGACCAGTAGCCTGACCAGGGATGCGGGACAGCCATCCCCTTAAGCATCTGGCCAAGCAGGGCCCGCGAAAGCCCCAACTCGGCGGCGACGACCTCAGGGGGCTGGGACCAGATGAGAGTGTGTAGCTCGGCGCGGGTCAGGCGTCTCTTGGGCATGGGAGAACTCCGGATTGAGCCCCTACCCTGCAGCGAATTCAGGCGTACGGATGGCGAGGAGATTAAACGACCGGCTCTGACGTGTGACGCATCGACACACCTTCGATGATGGCGTCATGGCCAGTGGAGCCGCAGGCAACGGTCACGAGTGAAATCTTGACTGACATTTGTGTTCTGGTTCTCGTGTTCCTATGTAGGCCACTGAGCTGTACAATCTATTCCAGACCGATTGCGAACCACGAGGTGTGCTGTTGGATGATATTGAGACGCTATTCCAACGCGCTGAAGCCGGTGAGACGATCGCACAGCGTGACCTTGCCTTTCGCCTTCATGAGGGAATTGGGGTCGCTCAGGATTTATCTGCGGCGGCATTTTGGCTTCGGCGCGCTGCTACAGGCGGAGACGCATGGGCGCAGACAACTCTCGCAATCACGCTCAGAAAATCTAGGCATCCAGAAGAGGAAGCGGAGGCGGTCTACTGGCTGAAAACGGCCGCGGCTCAGGGCGATACGCGAGCCGTGTTTAATCTCGGACTTCAAGAATTTCATGGCATTGGGATGCCGAAAAATGTTGCGAATGGCATATCTAATGTTCTTCGCGCTTCAATATCTGGAAATGAAGACGCACGCTCTTTCTTCGAAGAATTGAGGTCACATAATTTAGAAAGTGAAATAGCAATTTGTAGTAATAAAATTGAATGGCCAATTCTTTCTATTTTGCTCGGACCTAACCCACCGGGCCACTTAAGTGGTATTTTTGATTTGACGGCTTCCGAACGGTTAGGAGGGGAAAAATACGATGAACTGATGAAATATGAAGGAAAAAATGCCAAAATTTTATTTGAGAAAGATTCATTGCTGAAAATTGCCTATAAGCAGCATGTAAATTCCAATAAATACAGAATTACTCAGTCCATTATAGGTGGCGAATATGCCACCACTATTTCATTTAGCGGTAGAGATATAACATTGGCCGACGGATCGCCCGCTTACTGGCGCCCTTCCGGCGAAGAGATGAACCAGTTAATCGGTGTGCTCCAAGCGATCACAATGCGCACATGGATCCGATGGGTGTGGACGACGTAACAGGATCCACACCCGCCCTTGACAAGCGGCAAGCTGGATCGGCCGATACCAGCGGCTTTACCAGCAGAATGCCCACGTTGCGCCAGGAGCGGAAGTTGGCATGAGGCCCGAGAGCAGACATTAATCTGGCGATGGACGATGTTGCAGAACCGGTGCGTGGCGATCTAACCGTCTACCTCTTTCCTGATTGCCCGGAGAGGGACGGGTTTCACTTGTTTAATGAGGAACTTGAGAATAATTCTATGATCGCATTCCACGGGACAGCAGAAGGGAACCTCCAATCGATCATAGAGAAGGGCTTCAGGATCGAGGGCGAATTGCAATCCTGCTCCTTTGCCAAGAATAGCCCTCTTGCTCTACGCTACGCCCGTGAGAAGCGCAGCGAGGCCTCTCCAAATGGATGCGTCGTCGTAGTTCGTTTTGGCTCGTTAGATGAGGTCACTGAGGAGTCATCGATATTCTACGTATACAAACTCAAAGCCATGCCAGAAGTTGTAGGCTACTGCATTGTGCCGGCGTGCTATCGGCACATTTAGAGCTAGCGAGTCACTTAGGCGGGTTAGCACCACTAGCGGTCCTTGGCGTCGTAACCGAATGCCGACCTTGAGCGCCTCGCCTGAACAAGACCTGATATGCACCGGGGCGGACGGTCGTACCCTAATTGCCTTTACTGGATCCGCTCGACGAACCATTCATCGAAGCCGGACGTCAGTCGTACGCGGAAAGTGGGGCAATTGGCCCCAGCAACTTGGCTGAGATTTGTGACGCCGTAGACATAGGCCCCATCGACGACTTCCTGGAGGCCTATGACCCACACTGTGTCGAAATGCAGGGGGTTCGGCAGCGTCCTGGCCACCCGGTTTGGATACCACAGCCCGCCGGCGGCATTATTGAACACTAGCAGTGTCTTCCCGCCGGCATAGGCCGCGCCGCCCCTGGCTACCTTATTGCCGATCTGCTCCAAGATGCGGTCCTCGACCGGCTTGTCCCGTTTCGCCTCGACGCTGGCCACCATGACATGCTCGGTCAGCCAGGTCTGATCGGTGCTAGTGTCTATGATCACGCCATCACCGCCCGTGGGATCGGTGGTAAATTCGAAGGGGCCGCCGCCATCGGCGTTCATCACCACACACAACAGCCAGTTGGCCAGTAGCTCGCGGGACCGCAGGTCGCCGAACGACTTGAACGGCTTTCCCGACTGCAGGTGGAACCCATCCCGGATGAAGGGTTCCAGCTCCTTCAGCGCGACAGACAGGGATTTGAAGCGGCGTACTGGATGTTTCATTGGTCAAATCTGTCCCCCGTCAGCACCAATGGTACAGATTTGAGGTTGTGAATTAAGGAGGGTTGGAGCGCCTTCAACAATCTATTGGCCGTCATGCGCCCACTCCACGGACACCGCTGCTCCGCCCGGCTTTGGCTCCTTTCTCGGCTCTCCCCGATCGGCATACGCACAAAGATGATACCTAAAATAGGGGGGCTTACTCCCGGATCCCACACCCTAAGGGCAAATTCGATGGCGCCTATGACAGGAGCGGTCATGTTGCGAGCTGCCCTAGCGCGGGGGGGCCTCATGCGGCCCAACCGAGGGTTGGGTGGAAGCGCTGAGGCGGATACGGTTTCTCCATTCGAGGCTTCCGCCGACTCCAAAGACGGCCGGAACCCGCAGAGAATGCGGGCGGGCGGTTAGGAATTTTAAGGGCTTAGGCGCCGAAGTATTTGATGGGCAGGAGAAGATGGCCAAGTGGGTTATCGAGCGGATTGCTCCATACCAGTAGCGATCCGCCGTCCAATCCCTAGTCCACCAAAGCCTTTCGAAGCGCATCGCTGGCGTCAGAGTAGAAGAGAATCTGCACCTTGGTCGCCGCCTCGTCCGAGAGGTCCACCAAGGCTTTGCGGCAAGCCACCGGCATCAGCAGATAGGCCGCGCCCTTAGCCAGTGCGAGTTCGACCACATCGACCGGATTGTGGATCGGCTCGATGGAGCCGCCGAGGCTCACGTTGCCCGCGACGGCCAGGCCGCCACGTAGAGGCTTGCCCAACAGCGCTGAGCACAGGCCGGCGAGCATGGCGACGCCGAGCTGCGCGCCGGACTTGTTGGCATCCATGGCCCGCAGTTGCACCGCGAACTCGTGTTCCCTCGGATTACGGTCGCCGACCAGCTCGCGGCTGCGCGAGTAGAGGTTCTGTTCGGCGACTTTGAGGCTCTCGCGGAAGGGGGCCGGCGGGGCCTGGTTCAGGATGCGGACGCCGCCGCCCGCGCTCTCGGTCACCTCGATCCGGAAGAGCCCAGAGGATTCGCCCCCGTCACCGGGGCTGATGCCCCAGACCTGGCCGGCCGGCAGCGGATCGGTGCCGAGCCCGTCGTCGCTGGCGAGTTCGGGCGTGGAGACGAAAGTCTCGACCCCGTCCATGCCCATCACGTAGCTGAACTGAGTGTTGCGGAACTCCGCCGAACCGATGCGCTTCTGCTGTTCCTTCACCCGCCGGCGCGACTCCAGCGCTAGGCGCACGGCCCATTCCAGATCGGTGTCGCTAACGGCTACCGCCGGGTCTGGGGAGATCAGCTTGATCAACCCCGAGACCGTCTTGTTCACGGCGTTCTGGTCGCGGCCGGATAGAGCGCCGCCGAACCGCACGCGGTCCTGCATGACGCCTGCCCGGCTCTGGCTTCGGAGGTGCGAGAACCATTCGGCGAGGACGTCGCTCACCAGGCCGAAGTGCTCGGTGAACACAGTGCGGTTGACCTTGGGCAGGTCCCAGCCAGGAAGGTAGGAGTGAATCCGGTCCATGAAGGCGGTGTCGTTGCGCATCTCCGGCGGTAGAGGGCCGAAGAGATGGCCGACGCGCTGTTGGTGCTGCACGTCCACGTCGAAGTTGCCCACCAGGACTATGCCGCCCTCAGCTCGGATGCTTTCACGGCCGCGCGAGAACTCGCCGGACTCCATGTAGCCCTTCATGATGTTGACGCCGTCCTTCTGGTCGAAGGACACCCCGGATACCTCATCGAAGCAGACCACGTCGTACTGGCAGACTAGGCCCCGCTGCCCGTTGGCCATGTTGACGAACATGCGCGCCACGGTAGCCTTGCCGCCTGAGACAAGGTGCGCGTAGGGCGAGACCTGCTGGAACAGATGGCTCTTGCCAGTGCCGCGCGGCCCCAGCTCGACCATGTTGTAGTTGCGCTCCACGAACGGAATCATGCGCAGGAGCATCACGTCTCGCGCCCTGGGCGTCAGGTTGTCGGGCTCTAGCCCTACGCTGCGCAGCAGCAGGGCCTTCCACTCCTCAGTGGTGAGCGAGGCGCGGCCGGCGCTGATCTTTTCCAGAACGCCGCGGTTGGAGAGTTGGATTTCCCGCAGGCCTAGCACCTCAAAGGGGCGCCCGCCCTTCTCCTGCGCGATTGAGGCGTCGTAGCCCAACTCGATCTCAGCATAGAAACCGCCGGTCAGCATACGCTCGTGACGGGTGACCAGGGCGTCGCCGATCCGCACGTCATTTAGGCGAAGGGATGGCAGTGTCGCCAGGTAGCTGTCGGACTTTGCATCAAGGCGGGCGGTGATCAGCTCGATCAGCTTCACCGAACCCTTCTCCCGGGCGCGGGCCTTGAACAGCTCTTCCTCGCCGGCCCTCACCGTGCGGTCGAGGAGCTGTTCGTTGACCAGCACCAGGCCTTCGTCGATCTCGGCCGGGATGATGCTGGCGCAGTAGCGGCCAAGCATGAACTCCACCACGTAGGTGGGGACCGGGAACTGGCCGCGGAATCGCTGCACCAAATCCTTGCGGACAAGCTGTCCCGGGAATGCGGTAGCAGCTTTGCGGTCTAGATCGTCAAGTTTCATGGGCCAGTTTCCGTCTCACCCGCCGTCCGACACGCGCATCAGCAGGGCGATCAGAGGTCTATTGATGTAGTAGTTATTGCGGCCTTGCTGGTGCTTCTCCACGAACTCGGCCGCCGCAAGCTGTTCCAGGTGCTTCGCCGCCGTCTGGCGGGTAATCCCCAGATCGTTCTGGAGAAATTCTATCCGCGTATAGGGGTGACGGAAGAGGTTGTTGAGCAGGTCTTGAGAATAGCGGATCGAGGGGTGTTCGCGCAGGCGGCGCTTATAGTCTGCCATCAGAGCGCGCATGCCCTCGACGAGGTCCAGCGTCTCATGCGCCGTGGTCGCGACCGCGCGCAACATGAAGATGATCCAGGGCTCCCAGTCCCCCTTGTCGCGCACGATCTGGAGCAGCCGATAGTAGTCGGCCTTGTTCGTCGTGATGTAGCGGCTGAGGTAGAGGACAGGGATCTCCAGCAGATTGATCCTGGTCAGGTACAGCACGTTGATAATGCGCCCGATCCGGCCATTACCGTCTGTGAAGGGGTGGATGCTTTCGAACTGGTGGTGGATCACCGCCATCTTGATGAGCGGGTCGAGATTGCAGGCGGCGTCATCGTTGATGAAACGCTCCAGGGCGGTCATCGCAGCGATGATCTCGGCAGCGTCTTGGGGCGGGACGTAGACGGTTTCACCCGTCGCTTCATTCTTCAGAGCCGTCCCGGGTGTGACGCGAAACCCCTCGTCCGTATGCTTGAGCACGCGGAACATCTCGATGATGGCATTACAGGTCAGCAGGTCCTGGTTTTCGATCAGGGTATCGTAGCCACGCTTGAGCGCGTCCCGGTATCTGGCCACCTCCTTGGCGGCAGGAGAGACCAGGCCCTCGATCATCATGCCGGCCTGGAACAGCTCGTCCTGGGTGGTGACGATGTTCTCGATTTCGGAGCTGGCCTTGGCCTCTTGCAAAGCCAGCGTGTCGATCAGGATGCCCTGGTTGGGCATGGTGGCCGCGCGGCCCTTGAGTTCGGCCAGGTTCGCCCTCGCCGAGACCAGCTCGCGCAAGATGGCCGGGGTTTCCAGGTCCCCCGGAGGCGGCAAGGCCGGCAGCTTGTAGGTCGGCTTTAACATGTCCTGCCCGACGTGTTCGAATTTCCCGGATTTTTTAACACGTCTGCGCGCATATGTTAAATGCAGCCTGGGTCACAGACCCACCACCAGCGTCCGCATGGCCAGCACCCGGTCTTCGTCATCGAGCACCACTAGCGTCGCTGTCTTGCCCTCGTGGGCGTCTGACACCAGCATCGAGGCGGAGCCTGTCTCGTCCAGCACCCGGATATCCTTCAGAAGAGACGGTCCGGAGGTCTCTGATCCGGCGCGTAGATCGGCGCGAAGGTCGGCCCCGCCTGTCGCCTCGATCCGCAGCCGCAAGCCCGTCCATTCGACCTTGGTGATGCTGACAGAACGCAGGATGCCCATGGGGGCCACGTCGATCACCGGTGTGATGCACTCTTGCGGGCTGATCCCGCCGTGGGCGTAGTCGTAGCCGGCGAAGAAGCTCATCGCCCCGGTCGCGAATGCCACCTGAACCTCGCCGTTCCAGCTCCAGGGCGCGAAGTCATAGGACGTCGGCGCTCCAGGCTTGATCCGTGCACATCGCGTCCGCTTGCCGTCGGCTTCCACCAGCGCGGTGTCCAGCACCGCCTTCTCCAAGCCACCCGGCACGAGAAGCCAGCCATGGTCGGTCACCACGCGTACCCGCCGGCCGGCTCGCGCCAAGTCGAGGATGAAAGCCGCGCAGTTCGCGACCCCCTGCTCGACCTGGTCGGCTAGCCGCACCTGTAGGCTATGGCCGTCCTCATCGAAGGTCCCGGTCTCCAGCCAGACGCGCGGCGCGTCTTTAGTGAAGCCCCAGCCCTGATCGGCCATCAGCCTCTTTAGGGTTGCGTGATCGGCGGTTCGCCCTTCGCCCGTCAGCGGGGTGAGATCGGTGGTCGCCGCCTCGCCGCGCAGCAGGTGGGCTACAGGCGTCACCAGGGGCTTGCAGGTGGCCGTGGAGGTCGGGAACCCGGTCCATCGCCAATCCAGGCTCGCAGCGGCCCCAGCCCGCTCCAGCGCCTCGGTTAGCGCGATGCCCAGGTCCATCCGAAGGCCGTCCACAAACACCACCGCATCGGCCGTGGCCGGCTCCGGCTTGGCCGTGAGGCTCAAGGCGCCGGTCTTCACCAGGCGCTGTAGCGCCAGAGCCCCTTCCTCCACCCACGGCAGGTAGATCGCCCGCAACGCCGCCGTTACCGCCTCCCGGTCAGTGTCGCCGGGGGCGGCGGCCAGGGCGGCCAGGGCCGCGCCGTCGATCCGTGCGCCACCCTCGGCGTAGCCAACGGCCAGAGCCTGAGGATCGTGCGCCGGCCATCCGGGCGCTTGCGCGATGATCGCCAGCCGTCCCAGCGCCCCGGCCAGCGGTGCTTCGCCACGCCGGCCCCATACGGTGTCCCGGCGAGGCCCGTGCTCGGATTCTAGTTTCAGGATGTCGATGGCGGCCTGGTCCCGCGCCATGCCGCCGAGTCGCAGCAGCGCCTGGCGAAGTACATCCTCGCGCCGGACATTCACCGTGGGATAGGTGTCGCTGTCAGCGAACAGAGCTTCCGGCGCTTCGACGCCGAGCAGCGCCACGACCGCCTCGTGTCCTCGCCCGTTCGCCGCATCGAACCGGCCCCAGACCTGAGCCCAGCGGCCTTCCTTGCGCGCCAGGCGTCGCGCCGCGTCCTGCGGCGAGAGCTTGCGCGGATCGAAGCCCAAGTCCTTAGCGGCGCGTGCGGCGAAGGCGCTGAAGCGCGCCGCGTCCATCGTCCCGCCCATCCAGGCCAGCATGTCGGCCTCCAGGTCGGGCGAGAGTAGGGCGTGCAGGCTGTCGGCGTTCCAACGCTGGCCACGCAGTTCGTCCAACGGCCGGGCGAACACCACCGGCGCGGCTTCGGCCAGGGCAGCCCGCGTCGAAGCATCGTCGGCGACCTCCAGGTTCAGCGAGCCGCGATCCGCCGCCAGGAAGCCGCGCAGGGTCCAGTCCTTGCCATTTACGTGGCCGAACCAAGCGCCAGCCACACCCAGCCAGACCAATGGAGCCAGGAGAGGCGGACAGCTCTCTGCGTCCCGCAGGGTCTCCCGTGACACGCCGGGCAGGTAGATTACGGGCGGCTTCCCCGGGGGCCAGGTCGGCTCAGACAGGGCTCTGGCCGCCACCGCCCGGAGCCAGACGGCCGGGCCGGTGCGCGCGGCCGGATCGATCTCGCCCAGGGTCAACAGGTTCGGCAGGCGCGCTCGCAAGGCCCGTAGCAGAGGCGCGAACTCCCGATCCGCGTCACACCATAACACGGCCTCTGGGGCAGCCTGCGCCGCCGCGTTGTAAGCGCCGACGGTATCCAAGGCGTCGATCAGGCCGTCCAGCGGCGTGGTCACTTGTCGCCTCGCGCTGCCTGCTTTTCGGCGAGTGTCAGGTGGCGGTCGTTATTGCGCTTACCCTTGTCGTGCGGGAACCACGGCGCGGACGGAGCGTCACCCCCCCGGTCCACGCCCCATTTGATCTTGGGAGTTTCCCGCAAGGCGCCGGCTTCGACAAAGGGGCGGATATTAAGCCGTACGCCGTCGTCAATGTCGGGGTGCCAGCCCACAGGTTGGCGGGCCAGAGGCTTCCAGCGCACGAAGATGTCGAGCGGGGCCTCGCCACCGAGAATTGCCGTGAGCTTCTGTTGGACAATCTTGGCCGCCTCGATCCGCCGCGCGTCACCGGCATTGGCCATGCGGCCGATCCAGTCTCCCAGAACGGTGTAGGTCAGTTTGCCCAACGTCGCGGCATCGAGCCGGTGGTAGTGCACGAAGGCCGAAAAGCCGTCCGGGCTTCCGTCCCACACCTGCCACAGGAACGGGCGATCATGGAACAAGCGGCAGTGCTGGCGGAAGGCGCGGTCGCGCAGCCAAGCCTCCAACGAGCCGTCGCGGGCGGCTTTCTTGTCGAGGAACTCGTCTGCCTCCGCGACCAGTCTCCGCTCCTGGGTATCCGACCAAGTCTCGCCAAAAGCAGCGGCGAGGTAGGCTCTTAGGCGCTGGGCCAGCGATTGTTCACCCGCGACAGCCTCAATACATAGCAGGCCATCGTTGTCCGCTGGTGGTAGGGCGGCCGACTTGGCAAGCCAGCTTCGGGCCTCATCGGAAAGGCGCATTTCCGGATCGTTCTCCGCTGGCCAGCGATAGCCCGCCATCCGCGCCAAAGCGACGTGCAGTTGAGTCCCGGCTTCTGCCTTCGCGGGATGACCGTGAAACAGCCACTGCGTCGGATCATCAGAGTAGGGTTCAGGCAGGCCAGTGGGATAGCGCTCGGCGGCGATTGATCCCCAGTGAGCAAGATCGAAAGGAATCTTGACTAGAGAAGCGTTCGTTACTTTGATCGATTGATCAATCTGTCTTATCGCTAAGCCGTAACTTGTTGATGAGCAGAAAGCCCATACAGCAGGTAGGTCCTTCTCTTCACACGTCATTGCTGAGCAGTTGTTGTCGAAGAAAGTTCCGAGATATCTGGCTACCGGAACATTACTCATTTGCGAGACGCAGACGCCGACCTTTCCAATTGCGCCGAGCCCTTGGATGCGGGCACTAGGGGATCGCGCAAGTTGACCCTTGCCGCCCTCCCACCACAATATGTGCTCCAAACCCGAAAAATCTTGGGTGCGGTCAACCGTACTCGCCTGATATTCCCAGTCGCTATGCGGAAGCGGTCGCTCCCAGAATAGGCGACCAAATCGATCATAATCGGCAGTGGCCAATCCCTGATATGCGCTTGCACGCAGGGAAAGTAGTGGCCCGCCGCCTGACTTATTCACGGCAATGCGCGCGTCGGGATTGCGAAGCTGATCGAGCTGCCTAACAAATGACAGATCGCCAGCAACTATCTGAAGCTTTTCAGCAACTGATCGCCCTTCGTTCGCATCAAAAGCCAGAAAATTGCTATCCTCACAAGGAGTTTGCCTGGTTATTGCAACAAGAGAAGTATTCACAACTTCTCCAGTTATTGTTTCGAAAGCTCTTGGCCCCAGCGCAGCAACGATATCAATCGAAATATTGCTCAGCAACCGCGCGCGAAATTTTGCGTAACCTCCGAGAAATAGCCAACCTTGCGGAGACACGAAGCCGCTAGTTCCTCCATCTGATAATAAGTTGGTAATTCTTTTAATCATTGAGGTCGCCAGATCGGCTTTTGATTCTTCATCAAAAGCCTGCGTGAACACTGCAAGTTCTGGAATTTGCTTGCCCCGACCCAGAAACGGTACGTTCGTTGTTATAAGAGAATATTTTCGAGCTAGAATTGACGCTGCATCCGCCATACCGCGCGCGGCGATTGCGCCTTCTGCCTGCTCGGGCTCGGCTGCGCGGGTCCGTTCCACCAAGCGGTCCAGCAGCGGCTCGATCCGGCCAAGCCGCTGGGAACTCATAAGGTCTCCGCCTGCCGGCTCGATCAGACTGCCCAGGAGCGGAGCCTGAACGAATAGGTCATACAATCCCGCAAGCCCCTGCCGCAGGTCGTCGTCGCCGTTGGCCAGCGCCAGGAACTCCCCACGGTCCAGCGGCGGCGGTGCGCCAACCCAGGCGATGTGAACCTGTTCCGGCCCGAACGGCTGGAAGCCACCTATCCGCCAGGCTGTAAGCGCAACGGCGAAGGCGGCGATTTGGACGCAGCGACCGTCCAGCTCCAATCCAAACAGGTTGTCACGGAGCACTGCCGCCACCGCCTCGGCGTCGGCCAAACCTTCCTCATCGGCCCGTAACGCGGAAAGAATCGCCAGCATCTCGGTCAGGAAGTGCCCAGAGCCACAACAGGGGTCCAGGGCGCGGATCGCGGCGGCGGCTTCCGGCCAGCCGGGGAAGGTTCCGGCGGCCGGCCTCCAACGCGGAGTGTCTACGCCATCGCGCACAAACCGCAGCATTTCGAACGCATAGCCTGGCGGCGACACCGCCATCCGCAAGGTCGCCTCGTCCGCCGCGTCGGCCGCCAGGCCCGGTTGCGCCGCCAACACCTTGCCGGCCCGCCATGCACCAAGCGTATTGTGCAGCAGGAATTTCACCATGTAGGGCTCGGTGAAGAGCTGGGTCACCGCCGGCAGATCGCGCGCGCCGATCTTCTCGCCTGCCTTGTTGACCCGATCCTTCTCGGCTGCGCGCCAGAATTGGTAGGTCCAGCCCAGAGAGTCGTCGGCCTGGAAGATCGCGGCATCGAGGCTGTCCACGAGATGCCTCAGCGCCTGGGCATGCTCGGGCGCGAGTTCTAAGGCAAGCACCGGGTCGTCGGGCAGGAACACGCCTGGCAACATCTTCGCGCCGTAGGTCTCGGCCGCCGTCCAACCGTCAGTAAGGCCCTCAAGCTTTGCCAGCTCCTCGCAGTCCTCGAGCGTCACCGGCCCATGCTCAGGATGGCGCAACAACCCGCGCTCCGCGAGGAAGCGGGCGAACAGCCGCCGATGCCATTGCGCGTAGCCGGTGGCCTCGACCAGATGGCGAACTTCGTGCACGCCCTCAGCGATCACGACATCACCCAAGGTGCGGGCGTGGGCTCTCAGCCGCCGTCGCAGAGCCTTCGCGTCCTCGCTGAGGTGCGCTGGCGGCGTGGCGTCCGCCACACCCCGCCGCCGAACGGCGTCGGCCGCTCCCACTTCGGCGACCTCCCGAGCGGCCTTCACAGCCTTTTCAAGCGCGCGTCGAAGCGCGGTGGACAAAAAGCGGTCGGTCATGACCTAGACCTTCGGTATGACCGGGCCTTCGGCCAGGCCTTTTTCAAGACGCTCGCGGGTCTGCGCCAGCCAGGTTTCGAGTTCCGACGTTGTCTTGATGAGCCCCGATTGCAGGTGGACGGCGCGCGCTTTCGGCTCCAGCAAAGCCGCGGCTTCAGCCAGCGCCTCGGCCACCCGTTGCGGCAGGGCCTTGATGTCGGAATCCCATTGACCCAGGCCGTGCTTCACCAGTGAGGCGGCGATGTTCTCCGACGTATCCACGCTCGGCGCTTCGGCCTTCAACAAGCCGGCCTGGACCCGCAGCTCATGCTTCTGCTCCGGCGTGAGGCGAGCCCATGTCGCATCGTCATTGAGCCGCGCCTCGCCGGCCGACCATGCGGCTTGCCAGCCCGTCCAGAGGGCGTTGAGCTTGTCCCTCAAGGCCACAGCGGCGGCCTGAACAATAGGTGGCGTCGGGTCTGGGTTGGCTAGGAGGCTTCGCGCCGTGCGGATGGCCGCCAGGTCCGTCTCTTGCTCGCTTGCTCCCAGTTGTACCAGCCGCTCGGCCAGGTTCCAGGCCGGCTGACGATCCGCCAGGAGCTTGGCTGCGCTGCGCCATTCGGCGATGGCTGCCTTCAGCGATGGCGCAGCGTCCGCCAATTTCACCAGCAGGTCATTGTCGCTCACCGACCGCAGGGCCGCCAGGTCGGGCACAAGCTGTGGCGCTGGCGCTGGTGCTTCGCCGCCGGAGGCCTTCGCCAATTGTTCCAGGCGCTCCATGAGCCCGCTCAGCGCCAGGTTCTCCTGGTTGTTCGCGAAGGTCAGCCCGACCTCATTCAAGAGCCCCCGCACGGCCAGACGATGGGTGATGGTCACCACCGTCGTTTCGTTTCGGAAGGTGCAAACGCCGATCTTGGCGCGCGGCAGATCGGGCAGGGACGCGGGCTTGCCGTCTTCGCCCGTCACCCTCAGGAGCCCGGCGTTGGCCAGGGCGACCAGCATCCCGTCCACGGCGTCCTTGGGCCAGCCGTAGCCGGGCTCGTCGAACTTGCGGCGCAGGTCCGAACCCTTCTTGCCGGACCCAAGCTCAGCCAGCAGGGCGCGGGCCACGGCGTGACTTTCTGGGGGGCCGGAATGATCGACGGCCTTCATGGCGTCGGGGTCTTTGCGCTGGGCGCGTTCGTACACCTTCCCCCAACCCGGATGGTCGGCCACGCCGAAGTCCGGATATCGCCGGATGATTGAGTTGGCGGCGGCGGACTTCACCGCGTCCGCCAGCGCGCCGGTCACCAGCGCGCCCCCGGCCTGATAGACGCGAGCTTTGCGAACGGCGTCGCGAATGATGTTACGCGCGTCGTCCTCACCGCGTTGGCGGCGGGTCTCCATGGACTGGCGCGCTTCCCGAGCCGCGTCCGTGCTGGGCACGCCGCGCACCTGCAACACATGGTCGGCCGCCCGCTTGGCGGCCAAGGCGCGGGCGAGTTCGTTGGGCTCGGCGACCGGTACCAGGACGTGCACCGCCGGGTCGGTTGGAGGCGCGGCGGCAATGGCGCGCTCGACGGTCTCAAGCGGCTCTTCCCAGCCGTTGTGGAGGCGAAGCGGCACACCGTCTGCCGGCTCCCGCTCATCTGGGGTCAGCCGATGAATACGCCGCGATTCCTTGGCCTGGCCCTGGGCGATGTTTGAGACGCCCGCCAGAGCATCTTCCAAAGCCCGGCTCAACAGATCGCGCCGATCCCGTGACATGGCCGCCGTGTCTGCCAGCTCTTTACGCTCGGCGTCCTTGAAGGCCTTTTCCCAGTCGGCGCTCTCCTTGGTCTGGATGCGCCAGGCCCCGGCCACCTCCAGGATCGCGCCGTCATCCGCCAGAGCTGTTAGAGCT
>Ga0194055_10002740_pt1 | contig 13875 bp, 24 predicted proteins | sample SepL449m_MetaG_FD_155482 | JGI IMG/M metagenome (GOLD analysis project Ga0194055, IMG submission 155482) | Anoxic zone freshwater microbial communities from boreal shield lake in IISD Experimental Lakes Area, Ontario, Canada - Sep2016-L442-9m | ecosystem: Environmental > Aquatic > Freshwater >... | reverse complement strand
GGACCAGTGTGTCCATCGAGGGCAAATATTGCCACACACGGGCAAATTTTAGCTTCTAAAACGGTGAAATAAGGTTAATCCAGCCTCAGATTCGCGCAAATTGTTCCAACGAAACAAATTGCAGCTTCAGGCGCTCTTCTGTGGCTCGTTGCCCAGAGGTTCCCTAGGAGTGCCGGGAAACTACACCTGGGGGCGCCAGGCTCTGCAAGGCTTGGATAGGTGCATTTGGGGCTGCGAAGATGATTTGACTCATTTTGGTCCGTTGATTGCAAAAGCCGTCAGGGTGCCATCGATACTGTATCTGTATTCCCTGCCAGGTTGGTATTGGCCAGCATTGTTGTGACGAGTTACGCCACCGTTAGCGTGAACACTGATCGATATCTGGTCTCCAGCTTTCCAGCCTACCATCTTGTCCAAGTCAAATGCGACAGACTGACGAGCGTGGCATTTACCGCTTGTTTCTGGAGTGTCTGGCCCTTTAATTTTGACAGTGACATCGGCAGTCACATTGTTTCTGACATTAACTTGTCCCATGATTAGTGCTCCTTTGTGGTGGGTTCACGCAGCTGATTTGCTGCGTGAACCCACCATGGCTTGTCTTGCCTGCCAGGGCTATTCAGTGCAAGACACCATGTTATTGAGTTGCTGACACTATGTTGTTGGCTAGCAACTAGATGACTCGTCGGTGACGTGCAGCAAGCGGCAAGGCCGCACCGGCTGGGCAGCGCCATCGAGGAACCAGATCTGTGCCCAGGCCGGATCAAGACCGGGCGCCTGGTGCTGGATGCCAACCGAGCTGATCGAGGAAGTGGGGGTGATGGCCGCATCGGCAGAGGACAGCCAAACCAGGCCCCGGCCAGGGGCAACCCAAGGCAGGCTCTGTGAATGGGCATCACCACCACTGAAGAATCCGGTGGCACCCCAAGGCGCCCACCGGGGGAACTCCAGGAGCAACAGGACTGAGCCGCCGGGCTGTCCGGCTTCACCCGCCCAGCAGCTGGCTTAGAAGCGAATCCTGCGGCTCGATGAGCGGGTTCACCACGCGCACACCCCGCCAGCTGAAACCCTGGTGGAGATCCTCCGTGAGCAGCAGACGGGCACCTCCCTCGGCGGCGACATTGAGCACCAGGGCGTCCCAACTGGCCAACTGATGCGCCACGCACAGGTCCATGGCGCCCCGCCAGGCGGCCGCATTGGACTCCAGAACGGGGTAAGCATCCTTCCAGCCCAGCACTGCCTCCTGGGCCTGCCGGGCCGGATGACCAGCCTTGCCGGTGAGCACCCTGAACAATTCACCTAGGCACTGAAGCGGCACCACCAGGTCGGCTTCGCTGAGGAGATCGAGTAGCTGCCGCGTCGCGCTCACCCTGGCTTCGTCCCCGAAGCCTTCGGCATAGACCAGCAGGTTGGTGTCCAGAGCGGCGCGCATCAGTCGTAGAGGTCGTCCCGTTGCCAGCTGCGGGGTTCACCGCTCGCCGGCTGCATTGCCAGCCGTGCAAGCAAGGCACGGCGCGATACCACCAGGGAGGCTGTGCTCTCTGCGGCCGGGGCGATGGTGGCGACGGGGCGGCCATGGGAGAGCACGGTGAAGCGCTGCCCCTGGGCCACCTGCCGCAGCAGGGTGGAGAAGGAGCGATTGGCCTCGGATGCGCTCACAACGCCGAGATGGAGAGATGAGCCGGTGCCAGCCAAGAGCGTGGATGTAGTTGATCTCACTACTTTAAGGGCGAATGCGGTTTCACAGGCGCAGCTAGGTGCGCAGGTCGCGGCGGGCAATCCTCAGGAGTCGCTCGGCTTCAAGGGAGGGCATCGAGCACCACCCCCTCGCGGATGGCCTCCTGAACGAGGGATCCGGGCTGCTGAGCCAGGCGGGCGGCCTCGCTGCTGGAGTGGAGCACCAGATCGACCGAGAGATCAGGCTGGGCTACCGCGCCCCAGAGATCGGCGAGCAGAGCAAAGCGGTCGCGGCTGGCCAGCCAGGCATCCGGAGCCGTGATCAACAGGTCGACATCGGAATCGGGGCCGGCCTCGCCGCGGGCCCTGGAACCAAACAAGCGAACCTCCGCAGTCGGAATCAACCGACGGATCGCGGCGGATCCCGGAATCCGATCCGCCGCACGGTCGCCACGTCGCTGCCATTGATGCGGTGGGCACCCCGAGGCCTTAGCCAACATGGCCGCCCGCTCCAACTCGACCTGGGCCTCCTGCTCCTCTTGGACCTCCCTGAATTGCTGATCGATTGCAACCGCTCTCTTCGAGAAGGCTGCGCCTACGCGGAAGACTGCCTCTACGTTCCGCTCCAGGAAGCTCTCCATCGCAGGGAGCAGCTCATCCTCCAGCCGGGTGATCTCCTCCTCCCGATAGGGATGATCGATCCAGCAGCGCCTCAAGGGCTCGCGCCGGTGGCTCTGCAGAAGCCAAAGCAAGGAACGCTGGCAGGTCTCCACCAGGGCAACCGGATCGCGCTCAGCAGCGCGGCAACTTGAAAGGGACATGAACGGCAGACGCCATCAGGCGCCGCGACGGGACGCCGCCATCGCCGCCGCGTCAGCTCGCGTTGAGCCCTTGCCCGCGGCGGCGGTAGCCATGGATCGCCCCAATGGCTCGCGGCGTCTCAGCAGCTGGGCGTACCAGTGGGCCGCTTCGCTGTTGAACGGCCAGATCCGGCCGGTAAACACGTCGGCCATCAAGGCGTTCCAGCTCTGCTGGAGGTTTTGCTTGCGCCGACCATCCGGTAGCCGGGCCAGGCCGTGCAGGATCTCGGCTTCATTCATGGCTGTGATCGCCACCGCCTCTGGATCGAGGTCATCGGCCCAGGCCAGCACCCTCGGCTCTGGTTGCGGGCGCATCAGCTCCGAGATCACATTGGTGTCGAGCAGGATCACCGCGGGATTTCCCTGCTGGTTGGTGGCGTTCCCATTACGCGTTAGCGCCGAACTGGGCTGGACTTGGTTGCGACGAACGCTCAGGAAGCTCCAACTCCACTCCTCCTAACGGAGCGAAGTGAGCATGGATGCGACTGCCCAGCCCTTGCTTGGTTGCTGCTGAAGGCTGGCTGGCTTCGATGGCCTCGCGGAGGATCGTGCGGGCTTCCTCCTCCATCGATCGGCCGTGCCTTGCGGCCTGGATGCGCAGCTGGGCCTTGGTGCCCTCGTCGAGGTTCCGGATGGTGAGGGTGGCCATGGGCTGCTCTTGTCTGCAATGCATGCACTGCTAGCAATGCTATGGCGTCTGGGGGCGTTGCGTTCAACCGTGTCCCGCGTCAACCCCCCTTAGCCGCCGGCCAACTTCATTGTCGCCGGACAATGGCGGCTACCGAACGCGACAGCCATTGACCTGAGCCCTCAACACCTGTCCCAGGCACTCACACTGCGTAGCAGACTGCTACGGTAAGGCCTGGGTCGGCGTTGATCGGATCATCCATGGCGAAATCCGCCTCCCCTGTGCGCCTGCAGGACGACTTGATGCGCAGGGCGGCTCTGGCCGGTGCCCGCCACCACCGCAGCGCTGCCCAGCAGATTGAGTACTGGGCCGCCTTGGGTCAGGACGTGGCGGCCCTTCTCGACCCCGACCTGCTGCTCGATGTGAAGGCCGGATTGGCGCGGCTGCGGGTGGAGACGGTGCGGGCGGCGCCGGTGGCGCCGGAGAGCGTGTTCGCATCCCTCGATGCCCAGCGCCAGAGCGGCAGCCTGGCCGCATCCGTGAGCACGTCCTCTATGCGCTACCAGGCCTGCCCCAGCCGGCCTGGCTTGCTGGAACGGATCGACAACGAAGGCAACCGCACTGCCGGCACCTTTGAAGGTGGTGTGTTCCGGCCCTGCGATCCCGCGGCAGCTTGAGCGAACGCCCCCAGCTGTGGATCCTCGTGGGTGGCAACGGGGCCGGCAAAAGCACCTATCACCGGCTTTCGCTCGAGCCACTGGGGCTGCCCTTCGTGAATGCCGATCTGCTGGCCAGGATCGTCTTTGCGGAGGCCCCGGAGGCCCACAGTTATGAGGCCGCCCAACTGGCGGAACGGCAGCGATATCAGCTGCTGGAGCAGGGCGTGAGCTTCTGCTTTGAAACGGTCTATTCCCATCCCTCCAAGATCGATTTCATCGCTCACGCCAAGGCCTTGGGCTATCAAGTGATCATGGTGTTGATCCACCTGGAGAGCACCGATCTCAACCAAGCCCGCATCGCCGGCCGGGTCAGCGAAGGTGGCCATAACGTCCCAGCGGACAAGGTGATCAGCCGCATTCCCCGGTTGCTCGATCAGGTGCGTGCCTCAATACCCCTGGTGGATGTGCTGCGGGCCTACGACAACTCCTCAGCGGATGATCCGTTTGCTCCCGTGTTCACGATCACCAACGGCTCCTTGAGGCTGCATCGGGAACCCTTGCCAGCATGGGCGGCTGCGTTGTTAGCAGGCACTCAGGCCACCTGATCGTTCTGCTTCCGCCGCGCCCGGAGGGAGCTGCTTCAGCTCCGGTATTTACAGGGCTTCCCTAGATCAGGAGCTTGCAAGGACGACTATTTCACTTAGAGAAATGTGAATCGTTCCATGACCAGACCATGACCAGTGAATCGTCTGAGCTGGCCATGGCCTGTCCTTTAATGCTGAGATGGAGTTCGCAACGTTGATCCGATGGCCGAAAGCGAGCAAGCGGAGCTGAGACTCCCATTACAGGAGCCTGAATCGAGTCCAGTGGCTCCTGATCCCGCCAAGGCCATCGTGGAGTGCAAGGGCATCCGCTCCACCAGCGATTTCGCCGCAGATCTGAGCGCCCTGAGCCGAGAGCAGATCGAGCACCATTACCAAGCGATGCGCAACAGCCATGCCTCGCTGACGCGCTCCCGTGGCCAGCTACAGCGCCGTTCCCGGGAGCTCACGGTGGCGCAGAGGCCCTGCGAATCGCCCAGGACATGGATAGGGAGCTGGAGGCCTTTGAGGACAAGCAGCAGGCCCTCGATGGCGTGCTGAAGGAGCTCGATGCCGCCAAGGAGGAAGCTGGCTACTGGAGCATTATCAACATCACCCGGCTGATCGAGCGCATGCGCCGCCTGAACGTGGGCGAGCAGAACGCTGCGATCCGCCAGCTGGTGGAGGAGGAGGTGGCTCCTGGTGTTCCCTCTGGGGCCAAGGAGGCCCCGGCCCTGAAGGCTGGGCCCCAATCCCTCCTGCCTAAGGATCAGTGCACTCCAACGGCCCTCAAGGCACGCTTCGGTTCAGCAGCAGCAGCCCATGTCTATCTGGAAGCCGCCCTGGGCCCCGCTCCCACCAAGAAGAAAACCTGGGACTATCTGAGCACTGTGTTTGAAAGTGGCACCTGGCCCACCAGGGCCCGAACACTAGCCCGATCGGGACCTGAGCCTGGCTCTGTCAACGAGGAGGCCTTAGCCCAGATGGAGACTCGGTTGCTCCGGCGTATCGATCAGCTTGAAGAACGCGTGATTGAGTTGTTTGAGCAGCTGCTGCAGAGAAGGCCTTAGGGATTGAAGCGACGGCTCATCGGAAGATCCCCGCCGAACCGCCATCGCCTGCTCCACCCCCACCGAACTCCCTCCCCCCCTAGCTCTTTTGTTCCACTCAGCAACCTGCCAAGGCCATTTCTATGCAGCATGCGCATCGTTTAGCCCCGCCAGCACGGTCTGGCGCGAACCGCCGCGGGCCCGGTATTCGGCGTGGGCGCGAGCGGCCAGGAAGGCGATCTTGGCATAGACAATCGGATTGATCAACAGCGGCCCTCGTTCGAGCCAGCGGCTGAGTTGCTCTTCGCTCCACGCCTGCCAACGGGGATCAGCTGTGATCACATCGAGGATCACATTGGAATCCACGAAGCGCACCTGGGTGTGGGGCAACAGACCGCACTGCTCGCGGATCTCCTGGGGAATGGTGACTTGGCCCTTGCTGGTGATCCGCATGACCCAAGGCGCCCGCAACAGTAAGAATCTGATTAGCTCCAGTGGTGGTAGGCACGCCAGGCCCTCAAGCCCTGTGCCCCGCCGATGCGGCGGCAGCTGCTGGAGGCGGTGGGCCGCAAGTTGGACCTGCTACTGCCATGCCAAATGACGCAGAGCGACTTGGCAACTACGCAAGCGATAATAGTATTCCGCCCCCAGCCACGAACAGTAAGCCTGCCCAGCCAATCACTGAGGGGCGCTCACCAAGAAAAGCAAAGCCGACTAAAGCTACCATCAATAGACTTAATCTATCAACGGGCACCACTAAGGAAGCATCTCCTTGCTTCAGGGCTCTAAAAAAGCAGAAAGATGATAGGCCGCTAGCCAGGCCCGAAAGCACAATGAAGAGCCAGGTTTGCTGGGATAATGCAAATGGGCTGCTTATTTTTCCAGTTGCAAGAATGAGCAATGGCAGAAAAATAGCCATGACTAGAGTGCGGATTAGAGTGGCTAAATCCGCGTCTATGCCGCCGAGCCCAATCTTGCCAAATACCGCAGATGCACTTGCACAAAGCGCAGACAAAAAAGCCCAAATAAACCAAAGCGGTAGGGCTGGGATTGGGCTCATTTAGGATAAAGTGTTGCTGAAGCCTAGGCGATGGCGGCGAAAAGGGCGGCGAAATTGTGGTGTCGGGCAGCGCAGTGGCTGGCCACCTATCCGGCTTCAGCGCTCAAAGGCCAGATGGAGTACTACATCGAGCCCGCTAAGCAGACGGATGAAGTGAAAGCCCAGCTGGCGGCGATCACACCGGAATGACTCAACCCTGAAGAACTCACCTTAATCGATCCGGCCTGCGGCTCGGGTCATTTTTTGGTGGAGGCCTATGAATTGTTCAAGGCGATCGAGGCCCGCCAGCGGGAGCAGCTGGTGGTCCTGGAGCGGCAGCTCGACGGTGTCGCCACGCCAGTGCCCTACAAGATTGTGGAGCTCAAGCTGCAACGGCCCCTCTGCAGCGATTTCGACGACTTCTGATCGACTTAGTCCATACCTCAACTAATCCGGTCGCCTTGAGGCGCAGCCAGGCAGGAGGGTGCAATGCGAGTGGTGAACGTGCATCAGGCCAAAACCCACCTCTCACGCCTGATCGATGACGCCCATGCCGGTGAAACCATCGTGCTGGCCAAGGCCGGCAAGCCCTGGGCCCGGCTGATGCCCCTGGTGCCGCCCGCCCCCAGCGCATCCCCGGCCGGTTGCGCAGCCGTGGTCCGCTCAGCCAGCCAAATGTGCTGCTCGACCCCATGGACCCCAGTGTCCTGGAGAGCTGGGAGTCCAGCCCCCTGCGGCCGGAGGCTCCGCAGCCATGAGCCGTGAGGCCGCCTACCTGCTCGACAGCCACGCCCTGCTGTGGTGGTGGTTCGATCCCGAACGCCTCCGGTTGGCTCAGGGCCGTGGCGGTCGTCTCCAGCGAACCGGCTCTGCCGGATCTCGATGAAGGAGAAGCGGCCAGCATTCGCCTCGCCTTGGTCAGCGGGCCCCAGACCCTGCTGCTGATCGACGAACGCGCCGGCCGAGCGGTTGCGGAAGCCTTCGGCATCAGAATGGAGAGGCCCGGCACGATGGGACCGGCGAAGCCACCAGCGAAGCCCGCCAGGAGCGCCGGACGCATCGATGCGTCATTGGCTTCCGGCACCAGGCCGCATGCGGTACGCTTTTACGTACGTTCCCCGAGGTCCCCGTGACCACTGTGTCTGCCACGGAAGCCCGCAGGCGCCTCTACGCCTTGATTGATGAGGTGGGGCAATCCCATCAGCCGGTGCAGATCCACGGAAAGAGGGGGAATGCGGTGCTGATTTCCGAGGCCGACTGGCACTCGATTGAGGAAACGCTCCATCTGTTGGCTATCCCCGGGATGCGCGAGTCGATCCTGGAGGGAATGGCCACCGAAGCCTCCGAGCTGAGCTCTGAACCAGGCTGGTGAGCTGGACCGTTCTATTCACCAAGCAGGCCCAGAAGGATGCCCGCAAACTCGCCTCCGTGTCGCCTGCTCTAAGGCAGAAGGCCCAGGTCCAGCTTGATCTGTTGGCTGCTGATCCCTACCAACAACCACCGCCCTACGAAGCCCTTGTGGGCGATCTGCGCGGAGCCTGCTCCAGACGCATCAACATCCAACACCGCTTGGTCTATCAGGTGGTGAAGGACGACCACGTCGTGAAGATGTTGCGGATGTGGAGTCACTACGACTAGGCGCGAAAGGTCAGACTCGCGTCTGTCAAGGCAGGCTGCGCTTCATCGTGCTCAGCTGTTGGGGGGGCTAGAGGTCAGGGAGTGTCCAAAGGATCGATCAGCTCCAGGCGGATACCGGCAACATCGGCACTATTCAAGATCACCTTGGCATCTCCCTACCCCCTTCAGCTGGGAGATCGACGCTAGCCCCCATTTCCACGTCCGCAGCATCACCACAATCATCGGCTGGAAGATCGATCGGGCTGGCTGTCTTCCAATGGCTTGACTCGCGGGGTGTCGCGGGCCCTAGGGATCGAGATGAATGGCCAAAGGTGAGCTACGAGGAATGCGGATAACAAACCAAGCAAGGCGAGAATGACGATATCTGCCAACCAAAGGATTTCGGGCCAAGGTTTGTAGGGTGACTTGGCGTAGTCAGGGACGCGATGCGTAAGGAACTTTTCAGTGGGTCTGGAACGGGTGGAGGCCGCGATGGAACTGACGGCAAGCCCTGAGCCCACGATGGCGAGATCCTTGCGCAGGCGTTGTTCAAGGTTGTTTTCCTGCTCTTGCCGCTCCATCTGAAGTTTCTGGGAATCAAGGCCCACCATGGCGCGGATCGCTTCGATCGCTTGATCGGCGTAGCGGCGGCCGGGGCTGAGCACGTTCAGGTCGTGCTCGATCTGGCGGAGGTGGATGGCGCAGTCTTCGGCGAAATAGGCTTTGAGGAAGGTATCGGTGGACGGCAGGTAGGCGGCGCTGCGATGGGCGTTGGCCTGGCTGTTGGTGAGGAGCAGGCGGTAGCTGTCAAGATCGCGCTCGCAGCGGGCCAGGCGATGGCTGTGGAGGGGAAGGGAGGAAAGAATCTTCTCCAGAATTTCCATGCGCTTCGCACGCTCCTCCCCATTGGTGGTGGGCTCAAGGGGATGGATGGCGCTGAGGCAATCTTCGATCTGCTGGTAGTGAACGAGGCCACTTTTGTAGGCGTCGGCTGCCTGCTTAACGGCATACTCGATCTTGGCCCTGCAGCAGAGCCTGTTGTAGATGTGCGCCACTTCGTCGCCATCGAGTTCACGGCTGGGCCGGATCCACACGTAATGGCTGATGCCGTGCTGCACAAACTCCCAGATGGGTGAACCCAGCAATTCGGCTTTGATGGGCTGGGAATCGCCAACACCAAGGGCATCGTTACCAAGCGTGTGGGCCAGTTCATCGGAGGCTGTATCGGCCTGCACGAACAGGAAAAAACACTGGCCCAGGGTGGAAGGCAAGGACACGCGACAGGAGTGAAGCGATGCGACAGCTGCCCGGTTCAGGGTGGATTCGAGATCAAGGATCAGCGTGTCGTGGAGGAGATAGGGCGAGAGTGTGCGCTTGATCCCAGCAAGCGGCTCCCCATCCAAATCAGCCGTGTTGCTTTGGAATTCGTGCTCTTCCTGCAGCAAAGGGATCAGGCCCGGTTGATATCTGATTACCGACTGAGCTGCTGCCTTGACCGCGAGTTGGCTGAGAATGCCGGTTCGCGCGGTCTGGGGGATGGAAGGAAGGGAATCGAGCAACTGCTGAATATCTGGCAGGCCGACGCTGGCTGTTTGTTTCTGATTGCCTGGAGTTGGGCCTAAACCATGAATCAGTTCGAAGACGAGCTGATTCAGACAGGCAAATTCAACGTTTGGCTTGGGTTCCGCCATCCTGCCTGGGGGTTGTGGTGGGGCGGAGCACGATGTTGCGGATCATGCCTTTGAACTCCTTGGCGTTGTGGGTGGGGGGTGTACCACCAAGACGCACGGAATCCGTTGCCAAAAGGGGGATCAGCTTGCGTTCAATCTCCAGATGATGATTCAAAAAGCCAGCGATTTGGTTGTTCAAGTCTTCAGGAGACAAGGCATCGTCGAGAGAATCAACCAGGGCAAGGATGGAGCCGCGCTCCTCCTGCGAAAGTAAAGACAGATTGGCTTCGAGGTTCTGCAGGAGTTCGGCTGATGCGTCGTGGGCCATCACTCCTGAAATTGCTGGCCCAAATCTACCACTGAAATTGACGAAGGCCTACTGCCCCACGGCACAAAAAGCTGCCCAATAGAAGGGGTTGGTGTAGGGGCGATCCTCTGCCGCGTAGCGCTCGCTCAGTGCGCGGCGAATACTCCGTTTGGCTGTCTCCTGAATCCCCTCAGGCAGGTTCGGCACCTGTTGCTGCAGTGTGAGCACGGCCTCGGCGCAGGTGAGCTGGCGCAGCCAGCTCTGGGCCTGCTTGAGGGCCAGGGCCACCTCGGTGCGTTGCTGGGCTTGTTCCTGTTGTTTGAGCAGGCGGTAGAACTGGCCCATCAACAGGCCGGTGCTGAGATCGTTCACGGTCCAGAGGGTGCCGATCACGCTGTTGCAGCCGGCATACAGAAAACCGCTGCTGAGGCCAACGAATTCATCGCTGAGGCTGTTGATTTCACTGAGGCCGGTTTCACAGGCCGAGAGGGCCACCAGGCGTGCCTGGCGCAGATCCAGCTGGAACAGATCCAACAGGGTGAGGCATTGGTTCAGATCAAGGGCAGTGCCATCCGGTTGAGGCCAATGGCGATTGGCATCCGAATCCTCAGGGGCAACGGTGATGCGGCTACCCGCCAGGATCAAGGCGGAGAGCTGGGGCTGCTCAAAGTTGAAGTAGCCATGGCAGGCAAAGTGCAAGCAGGTGCTGCTGGCCAAGCTGCCCGCTTGCTCCTCCAGGGCCCGTTTGCTGGCCTCGCTCCGCTTCAACACGGCGGGCTTCTTGGCGGTGAAGAGAGATTGGATCGCTTCCACCTCCAGCTCGCTGTAGAGCAGATCTTGGGTGGGGTTCTGCAGGGCAAACAGGCTTTCCAGGGGAGTCTGCTGGCGTTGCTGCACCACCTGCAGCACCTGCAGGCTGGGGGCAAAGCGCACCCCACGGGCGAATTGATCCTGCAGGCTGCCGCTGGATTCCCCGAATGGCAGGCAGTGCAGGGGGAGCAGGTGCAGGAAGCGGTGGGGAACGAGGATCAGCTGATCGGCTTCTGGGGCGAACTGGCTGATGTGCTCCGCCAGTGCTTCCATCTCCATCAGGCTGGAGAAGTGGACCAGGGCAGCTGGCAATTCAGCCATCCAAGCGTTTTTGTCGCTTTGGTAGGTGCCGAAGTAGGAGTTCAGCTCTGCGGTGAGCAACTCCAATGTTGACTCCGGATAGCGATGGCAAAGTGGCTGGCGGGCATCCCTGCTGAGGATGAAGGCCAGCAACTTGGAGCCAGCCACATACCAGCTCACCAAAACGGTTCGATCATCGGGAAAGGTTGCCTGAAGCTCTTCGATCGAAAGCGGTTGCACCTTCTGGCTGAGGGAGAAGGTGGGGTCGATTGGCTGAATCTGTTCTTGGATCAGGCGATCCAGCTCTTGCTTGAGCTGCCCCAGGTGTTCGCCCACATCTTGGGATCGTTCTTGTTGAAACCGCGTGGCTGCCAGGGAGCGAACGCCCGCCGGACTGCCACTGCCATCGGAGCCGTCCATCAGGGTGCCACCGAGCCGCTGTTGCGATCAGCCCAGTTGAGTTCCCGCTCGGCTCTGGCAATCGAGCCGCGCAGTTCATCGAGGCGGATGATCACCTCTGGCGGGATCTCGCCCTTGGGATAGAGGTCTTTGGTAGTGAGAAGTTCCACCAGATTGCGGGCCTTGGAGCGATCCACCACTTCCAAGGCTTGATCGTAATGCTGTTGATTCACATACACCTGCACAAGATTCGCATACACCTCAATCGCCTGGGAAACGATCTCAGCCTTGCGGGCGGGATCAATGGCCGCGGCGCGGAGGTTTTCCACTGCTGTGATCGCTAGCAGGTAGCCATTGATGGCCACCTCGGGCAGATTGTTGGTGAAGCCGAGATTGCCGAGGTTGCGGGCAGTCAGCAGGCAGTCCGTGGGCCTTTGAACAGGATCTCTAACCTGCAAGGCGTTGTTGAAAACAGCGATGGCCTCCTGGATTTGCTCGCCTGGATTGGCCGAGAAGGGGGCAAGATCGCAGTAGGCAGCGCCGAGATTGTTGTTTATCCTCGCCCATTCTTGCGGCTGCTCCGCTTTGGTGTAAACCGCCAAGGCTTCGATGAACACCGCGATAGCCTCCTGGATCTGCTCGCCTGGATTAGCCGAGAAGGGGGCAAGTTCGAGGTAGGCACCGCCTAGATTTTTTTTTGTCATCGCCCAGGCTTGCGGCTGCTCCTTTTTGGTGTAAACCCCCAAGGCTTCGATGAACACCGCGATAGCCTCCTGGATCTTCTCGCCTGGATTAGCCCAGAAGGGGGCAAGATCGCGGTAGGCACCGCCGAGATTGTTGTTTATATTCGCCCAGGCTTGCGGCTGCTCCTCTTTGGTGTAAACCTCCAAGGCTTCGATGATCACCGCGATAGCCTTCTGGATCTGATCGCCTGGATTTTCCGAGAAGGGGGCAAGTTCGCGGTAGGCACCGCCGAGATTGTTGTTTATATTCGCCCAGGCTTGCGGCTGCTCATCTTTGGTGTAAACCTCTAAGGCTTCGATGATCACCGCGATAGCCTTCTGGATCTGATCGCCTGGATTCTCCGAGAAGGGGGCAAGATAGCGGTAGGCACCGCCGAGATTGTTGTTTATATTCGCCCAGTCTTGCTGCTGCTCCTCTTTGGTGTAAACCCCCAAGGCTTCGATGAACACCGCGATAGCCTCCTGGATCTTCTCGCCTGGATTGGCCGAGAAGGGGGCAAGATCGCAGTAGGCAGCGCCGAGATTGTTGTTTATCCTCGCCCAGTCTTGCGGCTGCTCGTCTTTGGTGTAAACCCGCAAGGCTTCGATGAACACCGCGATAGCCTTCTGGATCTGCTCGCCTGGATTCGCCGAGAAGGGGGCAAATTCGTGGTAGGCAGTGCCGAGATTTTTGTTTGTAATCGCCCAGTCTTGCGGCTGCTCCTCTTTGGTGTAAACCAGTAAGGCGTTGTTATACGCCGCGATTGCGATCTGTTGATTCGTAGCGGGGCTTCCGAGCGGGAACCCTCCAATAAATACCCCCAGGTTGACAAGAACAGCGGCCAGTCCTTCTTTATGATACTGATCTACATTTGCCAGCACTTCTTCACACCATTGGTTCAGGACTTCTACAAGCTCAATGTTCAATAGTGTTAGGTTGGCCCGCATGAGTGGGTAGACAACCTTGGGATCGCCCTGGCTCTCGGCAATCGTTTGCAACAAGCGAATCAGAAACGTTTCCTGCTCCCCCGATGGGCTGAAGCCGCGACCAGCATCAGCTGGCTGCCGAAAAAATTGAAGTGATCTGTTGACCACAATCCTCAAGAAAAGCAGCAGCTTCTTGATTGCCGGTTTGACGCAGAGATTCCGCATAAAGCCCCATCACCTCCACCAAGCCTCATCCACCAGCTCACGTTGTGCATTGAGAATGGCATTGGCGTTCTCTCTGGCGCCCAACAGCAGCTTGTCAATCAGCGCCACATAGGCCCTCAGCCGATCCTCATCGATCGGTTCCGCTGGATTAGCTGGCAGATGATCCATGAACAAAGCGAAGTGGATGAGGTGGATGGCTAACTGGCTAAACGCGATCGTGACATTCAATAACGATCATGGTTCCCTGTCACGCCCTGGCTGAGCTGGTCAACCACTACCCCTTTTGGCGTTGCGAGAACCTCCCAGAAGGCCATGAACACCATTACGCCCATCTCGCTCAACATCACCCAAATCACCCTAACCCCAATCCAAAGCCTGGCACGCCCCGAGACACACCCCGGTTGGGGA
>Ga0194055_10002739_pt1 | contig 13876 bp, 10 predicted proteins | sample SepL449m_MetaG_FD_155482 | JGI IMG/M metagenome (GOLD analysis project Ga0194055, IMG submission 155482) | Anoxic zone freshwater microbial communities from boreal shield lake in IISD Experimental Lakes Area, Ontario, Canada - Sep2016-L442-9m | ecosystem: Environmental > Aquatic > Freshwater >... | reverse complement strand
ACTGGGCAATCGTGCTGGGCAGGCTGTAGCGATCGAGATTGTCAACCCAACGCTGCGCCACGTTGATCGGCGTCGACGCCGCTCCTACGACTGCCCCAGAGAGTGAGGCTGTTCCGGCAAGCCCGAACACGAGGACACCCGCCGTCATTCGGAGCATCCTCATGACACGAATTCTACCGCCGACGGTGGACGAATCCTCATCGGCTTACATGTGCTCGGGAGCCTCAATTCCGAGAAGATCAAGTCCGAGTCGCAGCGTCGTGGCAGTGAGTTCGCACAGCTCGAGCCGGCTCGATCGCACCGCGTCATCTGATGCCTTGAGCACCGGGCAGGTCTCGTAAAAGGTCGTGAAGCACTGGGCGAGTTCAAAGAGGTACTGGCAGAGCTTTGATGGACTCATCGTTTCAAGCGCTGAGGCCACCGCTTCAGGGAGCGCCACGAGGTGACGAGCGAGGGCTCGCTCCGCTGGCTCAGCCAGGATGATGCCCCCGGACACCGGAGCGTGATCAACTTTGCGGAAGATCGACCGGATGCGAGCATGGGCGTACTGGAGATAGGGGCCCGTCGCCCCCTCGAACGCCAGCATCCTGTCCCACTCGAAGACATAGTCACGCTGGCGATCGGTCGACAGATCAGCGAACTTGATAGCCCCCATCGCCACCTGGCGGGCGATCAGTTCAAGGTCATCCATCGCTCCTCGACCAGCGAGAGCATCTCGTGCTCGCTCAACGCCCTCAGCCAGGAGGTCCTGAAGCTTGATCGTGTCTCCGGCGCGGGTCCGGAAAATCTTTCGATCAGGTCCGAGGACATTTCCGAATGCCACATGGACGGCTTCGGTGTCTTCAGGCAACCAACCCGCCATCGATGCGACAGCGAACACCATCTCGAAATGCTGCGCTTGGGGCGCGCCCACCACGTAGTAGATCCGGCTGGCCCCGAGATTCGACACACGATCTCTGATCGCCGCCAGATCTGTGGCCGCATAGCCATACCCCTCATCGGATTTCCGGACAATCAACGGGAGTGGCGCACCCTCTCGGTTCGTGAAGCCCACCGGGAAGACGCAAGCAGCGCCACCGGAGTCCTGGATCAGGCCGGCGGCATCCAAATCGGCGACGACAGCATCAAGCATTGGGTTGTAGAACGACTCCCCCACTACATCGGCATCAGTGAGCAGAACTCCAAGATCGCCGTACACAGCGTTGAAGTAGCGGACTGACTCGGCCACCAAGATCCGCCAGAGCCGGAGCGTCTCAACATCGCCACCTTGGAGCATCACCACGCGGTTCCGACTGCGCTCTTGGAATGCCTCGTCGGCATCAAACGCCGCTCGAGCCTCCGCATAGAAGCCATTGAGGTCACCGACCGAAAGACCAGCCACCGCTTGGTCCTCCCCGAGATCGCACAAGTGCTCGATGAGCATCCCAAACGGGGTTCCCCAGTCTCCGACATGGTTCCGCCGAATGACGTCATGGCCCACGAACGTCAGCATCCGGCAGATCGAGTCACCGATCACCGTGGATCGAAGGTGACCAACGTGCATCTCTTTGGCCACGTTGGGCGCCGAGTAGTCAACGACCACCGTCCGCCGCAGCGGCGCCGCGGGTACGCCGAGAGCTTCGTCTGCGGCCATAATCTCGAGCTGCGAGATCAGCGCTTCATCACTCACCGTGAGATTGATGAAGCCCGGTCCAGCGATCTCGACGTCGGCAACCAGACCCTTGAGATCCAACGCCGCCACGATCTCGCTCGCCACGTCGTGCGGCTTGCGCCCGAGACGCTTCGCCAGCGCCATCACACCATTGACCTGGAAGTCGGCCCTGTCAGATCCTCGAAGGACAGGGTCAGCACCGGGCTCGAGAGCGTCGAACGCAGGGGTCAGTCGATCGAGGACTCGTTGCGCAAGGGTGGCCATAGGGGCCATTGTCGCATCCGCGACGAGGTCTGACGAGATGGGCTCAGGCGCCAGCCCCGCTGAGGCCGTCCATCATCCCTGCTGCTCGGAACGGTCCAAAGAATCCCTGTTCGAGGAGTCCATGGCCGACATGGCCGTCGTAGCGGAACTCGGCCAGGTGATCGATGATCCCGTACTGAGCGATTCCCTTGACCTCATCGACGTTCAGCACGAGTCCTTGGGTGACCGTCTCGGGGCCTTGATACATCCCGTGTCGCCAGTCAGCATCGATTCCGTAGCCCGTCCCGATGGAGACGAAGTTGGGGAGCACCGAGACGCAGTCGATCTCAATCCCCGCTCTGGGGAACCTCAGGACCGACGAGCGAACAATGCGAGTGCCTGGCTCAATATCGTGCTCCCACTCGACGTGTCCGAGATCTTCAATCTCGCGGTTCGGATCGTGCCAGACCCGGTCCCCCTGGATCAGGTGGCGATGTCCGTCATCGTCCTCGTGGCAGATGTAGAAGATCGTGTGGTCCTCAAACTGCATCGGGAAGTAGTTCCACATGCCCGGGAGCACGAGCATGCCCTCACGGATGCCAGCTGGCTCCGGTTCTCCCACGGGACGGATCCCCCATGATCGATCGCGGTTTCCTGAGCCATCGATGGTGAAATCTGTACCGCCAACGTTGAGGGTCCCAGTCCAATTCCCGGTCTGGGCGAGCCGGTTCGTATCGAAGACCAGCTTGCCCTTCAGCCGCAAGGTCTGCCGCGGCTCAAGCATCGCCTCGATGTTGCCCTCGAAGGTGACGTCCATCGCCACCGAGTGTTCCGTGGGCTCGACGATCACCCGAAGGCGCTTGAGCGGCTCGAGAACCTCGATCCGGAACGGCCCCACCGAGAGGTCGCCTCGATCGACGAGGGGCTTCGACGAACGCACAATGTGCTGGTTGTCGCCGTAGCGCACGTCGATGAAGGCGTCGGTGGTCCCCAGATTCGGGTACTGCCCAAGACCAAAGATGGCGAACAGCTCCCTACTCTCGGGGTACATGTTGAAGTAGTAGCGGTCGTAGAAATTCCTGTCGGAGATCGCGGCGTTGGCGATCAGCTCAGGGCTCTGGTGGACCGGGTAGTCGTCAAAACTCGAGAGTTCGCTCATCATCAATCAGCTGCAGCATCCGCCGCCGCAGCAGCCGCCACCCGATGGTGCCGCAGCCGGGGCCGACGCGGATCCGGTTGTAGCGAATACCGGCAGCAGCCGGGCTGCACCGACGTGGCCAGAGGGACAGGTGGCGGGAGCGTCAGCTTCGGCCATCGGTCGAGACATCTCATACGTGGTCTCGCACGTGGAGCATCGGTAGTCATAGCGGGCCATGGAGTCTCCTTGGGTCGTCAGAGTGCGTGCCGCTGATCGTAGCCATGGCCATGGCCGGGCGCCGAAGCATCGTGAGGAACCCCTCGTGGCAAGACATTGCGCAGCGCGTCGTAGTCTTGGGGAATGGCCATCTCATCTGCCCACCCCAACAGCTTCGACGCCCTGACAACCCTCCGGGTTGGAAACCGCGAGCTCGAGATCTTCTCTCTCACGGCCCCCGGCCTCGATGCCAACGCCGTCAGGCGCCTGCCCTTCTCCATCAAGGTCCTCCTCGAGAACCTCCTTCGGCACGAGGACGGCATCAAGGTGTCCGCCGGTGACATCGCCGCCATGGCGAAGTGGGCCGAGAACCCCGGTGCACACGGTGAGGCTGCAGGCGACGAGGCACGCGAGATCGCCTTCAGCCCGGAGCGGGTCCTCATGCAGGACCTCACTGGAGTCCCCGCAGTCGTTGATCTTGCTGCGATGCGAGACGCAATCGTCGAACTCGGAGGCAGCGCTGAGGCGATTAACCCTCTCGTTCCCGTCGAACTCGTCACTGATCACTCCATCATCGTGGAGCGCTCTGGGTCAGCCGCCTCCTATGACGAGAATGTGGCGATCGAGTACCAGCGAAACCTCGAGCGCTACCAGCTCCTCCGCTGGGCCCAGGGCTCCTACGACCGGTTCCGGGTGGTTCCGCCAGGCATGGGGATCTGCCATCAGGTGAACCTCGAGCACTTGGCTCGGGTTGTGTTCGAGACCGATGGCGTGGCGTACCCCGACACGGTGGTGGGCACAGACTCGCACACCACGATGATCAATGGCCTTGGCGTCCTCGGCTGGGGCGTCGGCGGCATCGAGGCCGAGGCGGCGATGCTCGGCCAGCCCACGTCAATGCTCATTCCTCCGGTCGTCGGTCTGAAGTTGACCGGGGCGACCACGGAGGGAGTGACCGCCACCGACGTGGTGCTCACCATCACCGAGCTGCTCCGCGCCCATGGCGTCGTCGGCAAGTTCGTTGAGGGCTACGGGCCGGGAATCGCATCGCTCAGCCTTGAGACCAGGGCCACCATCGGCAACATGAGCCCCGAGTACGGCGCCACTTGCACCATCTTCCCCATTGACCAGATCACGGTGGATTATCTCGCCTTCACTGGTCGGCCAGCGGAGCAGTTGGAATTGGTCGAGGCCTACGCCAAGGCCCAGGGCCTCTGGTACACCGCTGACTCGCAGGAGCCGATCTTCTCCGAGTACGTCGAATTGGATCTCTCCACCGTGGTTCCCTCGTTGTCGGGGCCATCTCGCCCCCAGGACCGAGTGACTCTCTCGACCGCCCACGAGGCGTTCCGATCGGCGTTGGGACGCGAGCCGATCGTCGCGGCCGGCACAGGTGTCGCCAAGGACCTCGCCGACGGAGCCGTCGTCGTTGCCGCCATCACGAGTTGCACCAACACCTCGAACCCATCGGTCATGGTCGCCGCTGGCCTCGTGGCGAAAGCGGCCGCTGCGAAGGGCCTGACCACCAAGCCGTGGGTCAAGACCTCGCTGGCACCAGGATCAAGGGTGGTCATGGACTACCTAGAGCGGGCAGACCTTGTCGCCCCTCTCGACAACCTCGGCTTCTACCTCGTTGGCTACGGGTGTACGACCTGCATCGGGAACTCAGGGCCCCTGCTTGAGGGCATCTCGGAGTCGGTGGCGTCCCATGACCTCAATGTCGTCTCGGTGCTGTCAGGCAACCGTAACTTCGAAGGCCGAATTCACCCTGACATCAAGCAGAACTACCTCGCGTCGCCCCCGCTGGTGGTGGCCTATGCATTGGCAGGGACGATCGACATCGACCTCACCACCGAGCCCATCGGTATTGGCGCCGACGGCGCACCGGTGATGCTGTCCGATCTGTGGCCCACCGACGCCGAAGTTGCCGAGGCCATCCGCAGCGCCCTCACGCCGCAGATGTTCGAGGAGCGCTACGCCGCCGCCTTCGAAGGCGATGCCGAGTGGCAGGCAGTCGAAGTGGCCCAGGGCGAAACCTTCTCGTGGATGCCGGACTCCACCTATGTCCGGAGGCCGTCATTCCTCGAAGGCCTCCCCGCCACTCCCGAGCAGATCACTGACATCACCGATGCTCGCGTCCTCGCCAAGCTTGGCAATTCGGTGACCACCGACCACATCTCTCCTGCCGGTTCAATTCGCGGGAACGTCCCTGCCGGTCTCTATTTGACCGAACACGGGGTCGTCCCTCAGGACTTCAACTCCTATGGGACCCGGCGGGGAAACCACGAGGTCATGGTCCGCGGGACCTTCGCCAACGTGAGGCTGCGGAACCAGCTCGCCCCAGGGACTGAAGGTGGCATCACCCTCAAGCTCCCCGAGGGCACCGAGACCTCGATCTTCGATGCCGCTATGGCCTACGCCCAAGAGGGCACTCCCCTCGTGATCTTGGCGGGCACTGAGTACGGCTCAGGGTCGAGCCGGGACTGGGCGGCGAAAGGCACAAAGTTGCTCGGGGTTCGCGCGGTGATCGTGGAGTCGTTCGAGCGGATCCATCGATCCAATCTCGTCGGCATGGGTGTCCTGCCGCTGCAGTTCCTGCCAGGTCATTCAGCAGACAGCCTCGGTCTCGATGGGACGGAGGTCATCTCGATCACCGGTCTTGAAGTCCTCAACGCTGGCGAGATCCCCGCCGAGGTCACCGTGGTCGCCGTGCGTGCCGACGGCACCAGAACGGAGTTCTCCGCTCGGGTGCGAATCGACACCAGCACCGAGGCTGACTACTTCCGTCATGGTGGCGTGATCCCGTTCGTTCTTCGCCAGCTCGCTGGCATCTAAAAGGCCACACCTCATCGTGACCCCCATCAGAATCGTCGGCGTCTACGACGCTGACGGCGGTGTCATCGGCGAGATCCGTTACGTGATTGGTCATTTGCTCGGCCACGCTCACTGCACGCTGTGCGAGATCACCCACGGCCCCCTGCGAAAGCGGAAGGTCTTCACCGATCTCGAACAGAGAAGTGCGGTGCCCATCGAGCTTCGCCACCGCAATGAGATCAGTGCCGCCGAGCGTGCTGCTTGTGGAGATCAGCTTCCCTGCGTTCTCATCGAGACGACCGAGGCGATCGAGATCCTCCTCGGTCCGCATGACCTCGCTGCGGCCCATGGCGACGTGGAAGTATTCGAAGCCCTCCTCACCGAGGCACTTGCTCGACGCTGAGGCCTCAACGTCGAGGGGTCATGGTGTACCTCGTCATGGTCACGCTGAATTCGGGCTGATAGTGGCCACCATCGGGAAGCACGATTCGGAACCTCGAGACTGCTGACGAGGGTTGACCCTTCTCAAAAGCGGCAAACTCATTGGGAAACCGTGGAACATTAGAGACGAGAAGACCGTCCACCACGTTGCCCGGCTGGACTCTGGAGCGCGTGACTGTTCCATCCTGGTACTCAATGTCGATCCACACGGGATTTCCCCGCACGAAGAACGTCTGGAATTGCTCGAGAAGGGTCGGCTTCAGCGTGAACGACGCCGTCATGATGGACCGTGGAGGCGTGGCCGGGACCTGAACCCAGTTGTTGATCCCACTTTCGAATACTCCGACGACTTGAGGGGTGATCGTCGCTGGATCATGGCGAAGGAGAACCCAGCCGGTTGAGGAAACGGCCTCGGTTCGATACTCGGACCAGAGGGCTCGAGTGACCGCTGGCTCGTCATAGGACAGGTTTCTCCCGTCGATCGGTGAGTTCGCCCACAAGATGAAATCAGGGGCATCGGGGCCGAGAAGATGCTGGGCGGCGAGCTCGTCGAGACGGGTGGTCGCCCCCGCATAGGACTGAAACACCGGGAACGGATCAAACGTGAGATTCTCGGCATAGGAGAGGCCCACCCCATTGGGGAAGAACCCAATCGAGTGATGGCCGATTGTGTCAAGCATCTCATCAGGGAGAAGGCTGCGTTCCCGAATGAAGGCCTTGTTCTGAGTGACGAACGCGGCAGCCTTCTCGGGTGAAATCGCGTACTCGAGGGCACTGGGATAGCGGCCCACATGCGCGAGGCCAGCGCCGAGGGTCGAGTCGAATGGCAACCCGATCGCCACCGTCAAGACGAACACCGAATAGACCGCAACGATGCCAAGGGACCCCGCTGCGATGCGTCGAGAGGTCCGCGTGCCGTTGGCGGCAGCGATACCCACAAGACCGATCAGGACGACCGCCATCATGCAGGGAGCGACGAACGAATGGAACGAGTCGAGTCTGACCGTTCCTTCCTTGTAATAGACCAGCGCCGTCAGGCCCACCAGCCCGAATGGCCAGATATTCCAGTTCTTCTGCATCACGATCTGCAGGATCGCCGACACGGCGATCGATGCGAACGCCACCGCCATGATGATTCCGGCCATCGGAAGTGGCTCGGGGTCCGCCGTGATCAACGCTGAGGAGTAGGACAGTACGAGGTCAATCGAGTTCAAGAGGTACGAAGGCAGCTCAGAGACGACCTGGCCGGAGATCAACCAAAGACCCATGAAGGTCACGATCGCGGCGGGGATCACCGCCAGGAGCTCGCGGCGGTGCTGGAAGACCCCCGCAAGGGCGAAAATGACGATCAGGCAGACAAAGGTGATCGCCGACGTTCCCTTGACGAGGAGCCCGAATGCCCCCAGCGCCCCCACAGACGAGGCCAAGCGCCACGTGCAAGGGCGCAGGAGGGCTACGAGGCCGAGGAAGCACGTCGAGAGCGCCAGTTGAGACTCAAGCGGCGTGACGATGGGCCCGATGAGGAGCAGGGTGGCACCAAGCGGTATCCACCAGATCCGCCGAACATCGCAGCGGGCTACGAACCAGAGGAAGGAGCCGATGAACAGGGCGTGGACCGCCATGACAGCGAGGACGGAGAGAATCCACTGGCCCCGGAACAACAGAGTGGTGAAGTCAAGGAATCCCAGCGGACCGTAGGTCCAGGCGACCTGCGACCCCCAATGCAGGTGATGGTGAACCGACATCCCCAGGCTGATGATCCAGAATGAGTCGAGATCTCGTCCAGGTTTATTGACAAGCTGCGGCCCCGTCAGGAAGTAGAGCGCCGCCCCCAAGATCCAAGGGAACCACCGGCTCTGGATCCAGCCCCACTTGGTGGATTGAGGAACCATCACCACGGGACTCTGCAGTCCTGCTTCACCCTCGGCGATCACCACGTCAGTCACACTACTGCGATGTATTCCGGCCCATGCATTCCATGAGTACTAACCAATTCAAGTGTAACGAGGGCTATTTGGTATCGACGATCCGAAATGCTTCCGCGGTTCTCTCGGAGCCAAGACCAGCGGATTCGGCGACCATGTGTCCCCAATTCATGATGAGTTCCTCGAGATGAGCGCCGTCGCCCACTTGGCTGCCATGCGACGCTAAGGCAGCGATCTTCCGGTGCACCACTTCGGTCGTGTCGACCACCACCGTCGAGTCGACCATCGACATCAGCCAGATCTCTGGAACTGCGTGAGGCTCGAGACCTTCAGTGTCAAGCAACTCGGGATACGCAAACGGGTTCCTCGCGTCGGGATAGACCGCCGCCAGACAGGCTTGGGCAGTCGCCAAATGGTCAGGATGTGACGCATAGATCCGGTCCAAATTCAGCACCGGACTCTGGCAGATAACCCTGTCGGGTCGCACTTGGCGGATCACCCGAGCGAGGTCACGCCGGAGCGCCAAATTGGCTTCGACCTGGCCGTCAAGGTGGCCGAGGAAGATCAGATCCGTCACACCAACGACCTCGGCCGCAGCGGTCTGCTCGAGCCGCCGGACTGCGGCGCGCTGGTCGGCGGTTGACGACCGATCTGAGCCACCCGCGTCCCCATCAGTCACGAGGCAATACGTGACGTTCACACCCGCCTCGGTCAGGCGGGCAATCGTGCCCGCCGCCCCGAAGTCGACATCGTCGGGATGGGCGGTGACCACAAGGACACTCTCGACCCCGTCAGCCGGATCAACCAGCCGAGGCATCGCCGCCCCGCTCTCAGACGCCATACTCACAGCACCGAGTCGGCGGGATCTGGCACCCACGTGCCGAGGTTCTTGAGGTTCGGGTTGTTCGAGAAGACCTCGATGAACGGAAGGCGGAGGCCGAGACGGCGTTGGACGACCTCAGCCTCGACCATCTGGTTCCACAAGCAGAGCGACACCACGACGCCCTCGGTTCCGGCCCGAGCGGTCCGGCCGGAGCGGTGGATGTACGCCTTCTCGTCTTCTGGTGGGTCGTAGTGGATCACGACGTCGACACCATCGATGTGGAGGCCACGGGCAGCGACGTCGGTGGCCACCAAAACGTGAAGCTTGTCACTCGTGAAGTCGGCCAGTGCCCGCTCTCGCTGCTGCTGGCGGAGGTCACCATGGATGGCGGCCGCATTGACGCCGATCTTCCCAAGCTCTTCAACAAGCTTGTCCGCCCCCCGCTTGGTGCGACAGAAGATCAGTGCCTTGTCATAGGAGGTCACGATGGCCGAAGCGACCTTGACCTTGTCCATCTGGTGGACATTGAAGAAGTGGTGGACCATCTTCTGAACGGTCTGCGTCTCGCTTTTGACCTCGTGGAAGACAGGGTCAGTCAGGTAACGAGAGACCAGCCGGTCGACTGCGCCATCGAGGGTGGCCGAGAACAGGAGGGTCTGATGCGGCCCGGTGAGGCGCCGGAGCACCCATTCGACCTGGGGCATGAATCCCATATCGGCCATTCGGTCGGCTTCGTCAAGAACGAGGACATCGAGGTCATCGACCTTGAGCTCACCGCGATCTCCGAGATCGATGAGCCGGCCAGGCGTAGCGATGATCAACTCGCAGCCCTTGCGGAGCTTGGCGATCTGACGCTCAATGTCCGCGCCGCCGTAGACGGCCACGACCCGCATCCCGAGCGCTTCGGCCAATGGTGCCAGCACGTCGTGGACTTGGACGGCGAGCTCTCGCGTCGGCAGCAGAACGAGGCCCTTGGGGCTGGCGGGAGACCCTGACAACTGCGTGAGCGATCCATCAGGACCGGTGAGTCCCTCGGCGATTCGCTGGAGCATTGGGAGCCCAAAGCCCAGGGTTTTGCCGGACCCGGTCTTTGCCTTGCCGCAGACATCACGACCGGCGAGGGCGTCGGCAATGGTCATTGCTTGGATCGGGAACGCGGTGGTGATGCCATCGTCGGCCAGCGCTTTGCACAGAGGCATCGCAATACCGAGGGACTCGAACGTTCGTGCAGTGTCGTACGTGTCCACGGACGCGTCCGATGAGGGCTCTGAGATCACGGAGGGATCCGTCATTTTCCTTCTTCCTGATGGTTGGTCGGGCCCGAAACCAGCGTGGAGGAGGAAATGGACCCAGATCAGACTGCCGAGTGCTGTCTGTCTCCAACAAAGTGTACCGGTTCAGGGCCTTCGAGAGGTATCAGTGGGCCTAGCATCGAGAGCAACCCGCTGATCTGGAGGTTCCGCGACACCATGGCTCGACTCGAAGAAGGCGTCACCGCCCCACCGTTCACCCTCGAAGACCACGACGGGACGCCGGTCTCGCTGAGTACCTTTCTCGGGCGGAGGGTCGTCATCTACTTCTACCCAAAGGACGACACCCCGGGGTGTACGAAGGAAGCGTGCCAGTTCAATGAGAACTTGGCCACGTTTGCCGCAAGCGGCGTCGACGTCCTCGGCATCTCACCGGACAAGCAGGCAACCCACGTGAAGTTTCGGACCAAGTACGACTTGGCGTTCTCTCTCCTCAGCGACCCGGACCGATCCGTGATGACCGCCTATGGGGCATTTGGCGAAAAGATGATGTACGGAAAGAAGACCATGGGAGTCATTCGATCCACCTTCCTCATCGGTACTGACGGGACCATCGAGAAGGCTTGGTACAACGTGCGCGCTGACGGCCATGCCGCCAAGGTGCTCGACGCCCTAGGTTGAGTCACTCTTCAGAGCGCGAGAAGCCTCAGCGCTTGATGTGCTTGCCTCGGCCATCGGTCCTCTCGGCCTTGACGGCCTTGTAGCGGTGGTAGAGGAAGACGGCAATCACGATGACCAACACCGCAACAACGAGGTAGCTCACGGCGCTGAATCCCTTGATGTACTTCTCGAACTGGTCGCCGAGCTGATAGCCAAGGATGCTCAATGCCGAGACCCAGATGGCGATGCCGATGGTCGAAAAGATCCCAAAGGGAACCGGCTTCATCTCCGCGACACCGGCTGGTAGCGAGATGACCGTTCGGATCCCGGGGATGCAGCGGCCGATCAAGACAGCCATGCTCCCCCGCTTGGCGAACCACGCCTCCGAGCGGTCAAGATCCGCGTGGCTGAGCAGGATGTACTTGCCGTAGCGGTCGACCACGGCCCGTCCACCCGTTCGCCCTACGACGTACGCGATGTACGAACCGACGATGGAGCCGACGATGGCCACCACGATCACGGTCACCAGGCTGAGCGGCTCATGGCCATTTCCGTACTGGCTGGCAAACGCAGCACCACAGAGCGCTCCAGCCGGCATGAGCGTTAATTCCGAGGGGATCGGGACACACGCTGATTCGAGGATGGTCAGAAGAAAGATACCGAGGTAGGCGTGATCGAGAATGAGCGACGGGATATGCATCACGACAGTCTGACCCAGTCACCGTGCTAAGTGGTGCTCCTTGGTTCGAATTCGGCGGCTCAGTCGCCTTCTCCCCGGTAAGGCCGTAGATTCGCCATCGACGCTGGTCTGCAAGAAGGAGCGGGAACATGATCGAGGCGCTCCGAAGCATCGATGAGATCTCCGAGAGTTGGGTCGAATCGGTCCTTGCCGATCCCGCTTCGCCAGACCAAGGCCAGATCCAGTCGATGAACGTCTCTCCCGTTGGCGCCGGACAAGTCGCCGACTGCGCTCGAATAACGATCACCACGCACGGCGGCGAGGAACGCTCCTTCGTCGCCAAGGTCCCCTCACGGGACCAAACATCGCGGGAGACAGCCATCGCCCAACATCTCTACGAGCGAGAGGTTCGCGCCTACGAGGCGCTCCTGCCTCGAACGTCGATGGCAACACCGGCACGGATCGCCTCGGTCCTTGATGACGCATCCGGAGACTTCGCGCTGGTTCTCGAAGATGTCGGACCCGCCGCACAGGTCGACCAGCTCGGAGGCTTCGAACTTGATCACGCCGAAAGAGCAGTGGCCGAGCTCGCCAAACTGCATGGCGCGTTCTGGGGTGATCCCGCGTTGCACCGACTCGCCTACGTCGGAGGAGTCGCCGACATGATGCGTCCCCTCTATGCAGCGCTCGTCCCGATGCTCTTTGACCAGTTCACCTCCTCGCTCGGCGAGCAGGTCAGCGCACCCACGGCAGGGGTCATCGAATGGCTCAAGCCCCGCCTCGGCGCCTACTTCAGCGGCCACGACGGCCCCTTCACCCTGCAGCACGGGGACTACCGACCCGACAACATGCTGTTTGATGCCTGTGGAGGAACACGCCCGATCGTGATCGTCGATTTCCAGACAATCAGCGTGGGGGCGCCCACACTCGACCTCGCCTACCTTCTCGGGACCAGTTTGGATCCCGAGGTACGCAATCGCCATGAGGCGGACTTGATCACTCTCTACGCCGAGGCACTCCGCACCACGGGTGTCGTGGACGTCAACAACGAGGCCATCACCCTGGGCTACCGGCGCCACGCCTTCCAAGGTGTCGCGATGCTGGTGGCGGCCTCAATGCTGGTCGAGCGGACGACCCGAGGCGACCAGATGTTTCTGACAATGATCGAGCGATCGGCCGCCATGGTCGACGAGCTCGGGGCACGGAGAACCCTGAGCTGAGACGCCCCGGGGAGCGTGACTCCACCGGTGTGAGAGGAACCACATGCTGAGCCCATTCGACGACTACCCAATCCACCAGACATCACTCCCGCTCGCCCAGGCCGGTGGCGGTCATCCAGATCACTACGACCGCTTCTGGTTCAATGGCTACGCCGAAGATCTCTATTTCGGAATTGCCCTCGGCACCTACCCCAACCGCGGCGTCATCGACGCCGCAATCGGTGTCGTTCGTGATGGCGTCCAACGAAGCCTGTTTTCGTCAGGGCCCCTCCCGCTTGACCGGACCCACACCTCTGTCGGGCCTATCACCGTCGAGATCATTGAACCAATGCGGGTGGCCCAGGTCACCATCGCCGAGAACGAGCATGGTGTCTCCGGCACCCTCACCTTTCGCACGCGGACCGCCGCACTCGAGGAGCCTCGGCAGACTCGCTGGAACGCCGACCGGCTCTCGATGGATGTCACGAGAGCCACGCAGCTTGGTGACTGGTCAGGAACCCTCATGATCGACGGCGAGACAATCGATCTCGGTCTGCGTGAGATCCGAGGGACCAAGGACCGCTCTTGGGGGATTCGGCCCGTTGGGGATCCCGCTCCCATGGCACCGCCGATGACCGTGGGCAACGACGCTGATCGCCTCGCCGCGCTCCCCCAACTCTTCTTCCTCTGGGCACCGATCAACTTCGACGACACCGCCCTGCACTACATGGTCTTCGAAGACCGCCACGGGACCGCCTGGTCCAAGACCGCTGCTGCGCTTCCCGTGATCGACTCCGACGGCGCCGTGGTCGGGCCGGGCGCTCCGATCGTTCATCT
>Ga0194055_10002737_pt1 | contig 13884 bp, 12 predicted proteins | sample SepL449m_MetaG_FD_155482 | JGI IMG/M metagenome (GOLD analysis project Ga0194055, IMG submission 155482) | Anoxic zone freshwater microbial communities from boreal shield lake in IISD Experimental Lakes Area, Ontario, Canada - Sep2016-L442-9m | ecosystem: Environmental > Aquatic > Freshwater >... | reverse complement strand
CCGTCTGCGGCGGCGATCAGCGCGTTGAGGTTTTCGAACTTGCCTTTGCCGTCGGCCGGCGCAACGCGCAGCTCGATGTCGTGGTGTGAGCGCTCAAGTTCGCTGCGCTGCTCGGCTAGCAGCGATCGACCGTGGTCGCTCGCGACCGTCACTACCAGCACGCGCCGCCGCACTGATCCGGCTGCGGCACGCTGCAGGGCGCGGCGCGACGGTGTTTCGCTCAGGTCCGTCGCGCGGTCTGCGAGCGCGAGCAGTTTTGCGCGACGGCCGGAGATATTGCCGCTGCTGCCCGAGGTGAAGTCGTTGAGGCCGCTTATCAGTGGCTCCCCCGCGAGCGGTTTGCGCGAAATCGCCGATTCAATCCGGCCCCAGCTGTGAGCCGCCGTGACTGGGCCCATCGCACAGAGGCGGCGTGGTCCGTGCCAGAGGCAGCCAGCGAAGGTCCGCAGCTCGGCTGGCAGTCCGGGGGCTCGGCCGCGGGTCTCATCGAAGCGACGAGCCACGCGCCCGCGGCTCCGCGCGGTGGCACAGAGCGAACTAAGCCGAGAGTCGTCGCCGCTGCGAACGTGATCAAGCGCGGCGGCTGCGAGGTATCGAATGCGGCCGCCAGTCGCGCGCCAGCGCTCCTCCCATTCTTGCTCGTCTCCGCCGCCAGCCAACAATGGGTCAAAGGGGCCGGTTGAATCAAACGCGCTGCGGCGAATCATCATGTTCGAACCCCAAGCGAATACGCAGTCGCCATCGCTCGGCCCCAGCTCGGTGGTCGTGATTGGCCAGCCCTCGTGGCCGCAGGCGCGGAAGCGGTGATCCTCAATCTTGGCGTGGATTGGGCCGCCGAACACTCCAACCTGCTCCGGCTGCTCGGCTGCGCCGTCGAGTAGTGCGCGCAGCCAGCCCGCGCGCACTTCGACATCGTCGTCGGTAAAGATCAGCAGCTCGGCGTCGCTTGCGGCTACGCCGCGGTTGCGCGCCGCGTTGAGGCCGTCTCCGGCACCTTCACTGATGTAGGTCGCTCCGTGCGCTTCGGCGACCGTTCGGGTTGAAATCTGCGGCCCGTCGTCGACAACGATCACTTCCGCGCCAACCGCGCTGGCTTGCGGCATGATTGAGGCCAACGCGCGATCAAGGTAATGCGCGCGCCCGCGGGTCGGGACGATGATTGCGGCAGAGGGCAACATGGCTGTTTGACGCTAGCGTGGCCGGACGCCGTGATCCTTCTTTTGCACAACCGATACCGCACCCTTGGGGGCGAGGAACGCGTAGTTGACGACCTCTTAGAACTAATTCCTGAGTATTTGGGTGAATCGGCCGAACTCTTGGAGCGCAGAAGCGAAGCGCTCTCCGGCGGCAAAGCGGCTTTGGCGCTGGCCCGCGGTGGCCTTGACCCCACCGAAGTCGGGGCTGCCGTCGCGCGCACCGGCGCCCGCGTTGTTCACGGCCATAACCTGCTGCCGGGCTTCGGCTGGCGCGCTCTCGCCGCCGCCCGCGAAGCTGGGGCGCGAACCGTTCTATCGCTTCACCAATACAGGCTCGTCTGCGCGGCCGGTACCTGCCTTGACCCGGCCGGAAACGACTGCACCCGATGCCACGGGCGCGACACGCGTCCCGGCGTGCGGCTCAACTGCCGCGGCGGCTCGCGGGCCGAGGCCGCCGTCTACGCCGGCTCGCTCAGCGCTTGGTCGGCGCGGATGGTCGCTGAGGCTGACGTTGTGCTGGTCGCCAACCAGACGACGCTGAACCGCTTGAACGAACTCGGCGCGCCGCTTGCGGGCGCGCGCGTTGAGGTGATTCCTTACCCGGTCGCGGCCGCGGCGCAGCGTGCCGAGCCCGCCAGCGGCGAGTACGCGATCTGTTCGGCGCGGCTCTCGGCCGACAAGGGCGTCGACGTCGCGATCGACGCCTGCTCCCGCGCCGGGCGCCCGCTGGTGCTGACAGGCCACGGCCCCGATGAGGTCGAGCTGCGAGCGCAGGCCGCACGGCTTGGCGCTGATGTGACCTTCGCCGGCCGCGTCTCCGACGATGAGCTGGCAAGGCTCCGTGCTGGCGCCGCTCTGGCAGTAGTGCCGTCGCGGTTCGCAGAAACCTTTGGCCTCGCGGCCGCCGAGGCAATGGCGGCAGCGCTGCCGGTCGCAGCGACGAGCGCTGGAGCGCTCGTTGAGCTTCTCCCGGCGGGGGATCTCTCAGTCCCGGGCGACGTTGAATCACTCACAGCTTCAGTGGAGAAGCTCTGGGGTGACGCCGCCCGCGGCGCCGCTAACGCCGAGCGGATCAAGGAGATCGCCTCGCCGGCAGGAGTCGCAGCCAAGCTCGCCACCGTCTACGAGGGCTAGAAGCGCGTACGATCAGCCAATGCGGGCACTGGTAACAGGAGGGGCAGGTTTCATCGGTTCGAACGTCGTTGACGCGCTGCTCGCGCGCGGCGATGAGGTAGCCGTTGTCGATGACCTCTCGACCGGGAGGATCGAAAACCTTGAAGCGGCGCTCGCTGCTGGCGCCACGTTCCACCGGCTCGACATCCGCGACGCCGATGCCGTCAACGCCGCCTTTGGAGCCGCGCGGCCCGAAGTTGTCTTCCACTTTGCCGCGCAGATGGATGTGCGCCGCTCGCTCGCCGACCCGGCCTTCGACGCCTCCGTAAACGTCGTCGGCACGATCAACGTGCTCGAAGCTGCCCATGCAAGCGGCGCCCGGCGGCTAATCAACACTTCAACCGGCGGCGCGATTTATGGTGAAACGGAAGTGATGCCAACGCCGGAGACGGTTATTCCTGCTCCCGTTTCCGCCTACGGCCAGAGCAAGCAGTGCGCCGAGCTCTACTGCGCCTGGGCCGGCCGGGCGCGTGGGCTTGAGACGGTGACGCTCCGCTACGGCAACGTTTACGGCCCGCGCCAGGATCCAGGCGGCGAAGCCGGCGTTATCGCGATCTTCGCCGGCCGGCTGATCAGTGGCGAGCAACCAACGGTCTTCGGAGATGGCACAGCGCGCCGCGACTACACGTTCGTTCGCGACATCGTCGCCGCCAACCTGCTCGCCGCCGCGCAGGCAAATCCTGGCGGTCCGTACAACATCGGCACGGGGATCGATTCAAGCGTGCTCGAACTGATTGAGGCGATAGACGCATCCGCCTCGCCCGGCGAGGCCCCGCTCAACCCCGAATTTGTCGCGGCCCGCGAAGGCGAGCTCCAGCGCAGCTCACTAGACGTCTCACTCGCCCGCGACGAGCTCGGATTCAGCGCCACAACCGATCTGAAGACCGGCATCGCTGCGACAGTTGAAGCTCTACGAGCCAAAAACTAAACCCGCTCGCGCAGCCAATCGACGGTTGAGGCGATCCCCGCCTCGGCGCCGATCTGTGCTTTCCAACCGAGCACCCGCTCAGCCTTGCTCACGTCCGGCCAGCGGCGCACAACGTCAACGTCGAAGCTCGGCAGGTGCTCAAGGCTGAAGGCCTTCGGGTCTCGGCCGCAGGCCTGCCAGACGATCGCGGCAATCTGAGCGACAGTCAGCTCTTCGCCGGCCGAGATGTTGAAGTCTTCGCCCAGAGCGACCTCGGCGCCGGTCGCGGTGACGATTCCGTCGGCGATGTCATCGACGTGCGTGAGCGTGCGGGTGTGGGTGCCGTCGCCGAAGATCGGCAGCGGCGCGTCGTCGCTTGGCAGCGCGAGGCACTTGCGGATTAGGTCGGGTACGGCGTGCGCGATCCCCGGCTCGTTCTCTGGCATCTCGCCGGGGCCGTAGGCGTTGAACGGGCGGCAGATTGTGTAGGGCAGTCCGTGCTCATCGTTGGCGGCGCGGACCCAGTGCTCACCGGCGAGCTTGCTGAAGCCGTAGGCCGAGGTCGGCACTGGGCACTCGCCGATGTACGACTCTGGCGTCGGGAAGAGCGTCGCGTTCTCAAAGACCATTGAGGAGGAGACGTAGGTGAACCGCTCAACTCCTTCGGCGATCGCAGCGCCGATTACGGCGTTGTAAAGCGAGCTGTTCACGTCGGTCAACGTATAGGGGAGCTTGTGGAAGTTCGCGATTCCGCCGACGATCGCCGCGAGGTGAATCACGTGCGTGCAGCCAGCCGTTGCCTCGCGCGCCTGCTCGCGGTCGCGCAGATCACCGCTATGGACCTCGCAGGCCTCCACGATCCACTGCGGCGCTTCGCGCTGGTCGGAGACGCGAACGTCCCAGGCAGGGTCGGCAAGCAGACGCCTAACGACGGCTTGGCCGATCGTCCCGGCGCCGCCGGTTACAAGAATCTTGGGCACTGGCTTGGAGCCTAGCGACGGGCCGCGGGTACGATGCGAACCGCGTGCCACCGACAATTTCGATCGTCACTCCCTGCCTCAACGCCGCTGCCACTATCGGCCGTACGCTCGATAGCGTCGCTAGCCAGAGCTACCCGGGGATCGAGCACATAGTTGTAGACGGAGGCTCGACCGACGGAACGCTCGAGATCCTGGCGCAGTTCCCTGGAGTGAAGGTCATCTCCGAGCCTGACGAAGGCCTTTCTGACGCTGTCAACAAGGGGATCGCGCTCTCAACCGGCGAACTCGTCGGTTGGCTTAACGCGGACGACTGGTATCTACCCGGGGCGCTCGCAGCGGTCGCCGAGGCGGCGGAAGCGAACCCAGGCGCTGAATGGTTCACCGGCGGCTGCCCGATCGTCGATGGCAAAGGCAACAAGATCCGGGGCGGGGTCACCGCTTACAAGAACTTCTTACTCGGCCGCTACTCATTCCCGCTTTACCTGAGCCAGAACTTCATCTCCTGCCCGGCCACCTTCATTCGGGCTTCAGCGCTTGAAGCAGTAGGACCGCTGAGGCTCGATTACAGCTACTCGATGGACTACGACCTCTTCCTCCGCCTCGCCCGCCGCGGCGATCCAGTAATTCTTCAGCGCGACCTTGCTGTCTTCGCGATGGCCGAGGGAACGAAGAGCATGACCGGCTTCGACAAGCAGTTCAGCGAGCACGCCGAGCAGGCGCGCGCTCACGGGCAAGGCCACAGGTTCGCTGTCGCAGCCAACGCGGTCGTCAGCCAGCTGATCATCGCGACCTACAGGCTGCTGCGCTCAGCCCGCCGCTCCGGCTAGCGCGGCGCGGCCGCCGACACCGCTACGAGTCCTCGTCGTTCTCCGAGGTCTGTTCGTGGTCCGATTCGAGGATCGCCAGCCGCTGCGCGAGGATCCGCGTTTCGCCCTGAAGCCGCGAGAGCGCGACCGACATGTTCAGCAGCAGCAAGAGGATGAAGAAGATCGCCGCAAGGAAGAGAGCATTCGGCGGGTATGCGATGCCGATCAGCTTCGCGACCTGTTCCAGCAGCCCCTGCCAGATTGAGAGCCCGAGGATCACGAACGCGCTGAGCATCCAGAGCAGCGCGTAGCGCTCATTTAGGCGGCGACGGCGCACCAGCTCGATCACGAGCACCAGGAGCAGGAGCGCGCCAAAAACGGCGACGAGTTGGATACGGTGGCCCACCGCTCAGGCTCCTTCCGCCGGTTGGCGGTCACGCGTTCGTAGCAGCCCAACGAACAGCGCCAGTAGAACCTTGACCATGTAATAGGCCGACTTGCTTGTGCTGATCGAGGAGACCCCTTCCTCGCGAAGGTTCATCTTCACCGGCACCTCTTTCATCTTCAGCCGGTGTTGGTGGAGCATCATCACGACCTCAACCTCGGGGTAGTCGTGGGGGTAGTCGGAGGCGAAGAGTTCGATTGCGCGGCGGTTGTATAGGCGAAAGCCGGAGGTCGGGTCGGTGATTCGTTGGCGCAGGAAGGTTGACAGCAGGAAGGCGAAGATGTGGATCCCCGTGCGGCGGCTGATCGGCGCTGGGTAGGTGTAGTCGTGAGAGAGGAAGCGCGAGCCGCAGATCATGTCGGCGCCCGATTCCGACATCGCTTTCTGGAGCGATTCAACGGCCGACGGCTCGTGCTGGCCGTCGCCGTCGATCTGCACCATCTGGTGATAGCCACGGTCGCGCGCGTAGATGAAGCCGGTCTGTACGGCGCCGCCAATCCCAAGGTTGAACGGGGTCCGCACGATGTGCGCCCCGGCCCGCGCGGCTTTTGCCCCAGTCCCGTCGTCTGAGCCGTCATCGATCACCACGATGTCCCAGTTCTCAGGCATTGCGCTGCGAACGCTCTCGACCACGGCTACCACCGAGTCGCGCTCGTTGTAAGCAGGGATTACGACCAGCTTGCGCTCCGCCATGCCGGTTCCTCTATGCGCGCTGCGCTGCGTAGATCTCAGAGAGCGATGCGAAGACGGCGTTTTGGCCGAAGCTGTTCCATGGGTCGGCGATGATCGCTTCGCCTTTGGCCCCATCGATGATTGATCGCAGTACGTCGGGGCTGCCGAGAACGGTGTGGTCGGTCGCGACTACTACTGCGTCGGCGTCAATGATCGCCTCCGAGAACGACGCGGTCGGCGTGGCAACGTGCGGGTCGTGGACGGAGACGTCGGCCAGCTCGCGCTCGAGCAGGCGAATCAGTTTGTGCGAGAGCGAATCGCGCTCATCGTCGGTGTCGGCCTTGAAGGCAAGGCCCAGCACGGCGACCTTGCGTCCTTCAAGCGAGCCAAGCCGCGTCTTCAGGCCATCAACGATGAAGAGCGGTACTGATTCATTGACGCGCGAGACCGCCAGCAGCATCCCTGGCCCGTTTGAGCGCTCTTCGCTGAAGGCGAAGTCTTTGCGCAGGCAGGTTCCGGCCGTCATTCCCGGCGATGCCATGCCGCCGCGTGGGTAGTCGCGGTTGATTAGGTCGATCACTTCGAAGACGTTTGCGTCGTACTGCTCGCACTCGACCATCAGCCGGTTCGGAAGCGCGAACATCGTGTAGCGCAGAATGTTGGCCCAGATCTTCGCCAGCTCGGCGTTGATCGGCGTTGTCTGAACGATCGGTGCTCCGAGCGCTTCGAAGAGCTTCGCTGCCGCATCACCGGAGCGCTCGCCAACGCCGCCGACGATGCAGGGCAGCGTTTCGATCTCTTCGAAGAACTTGCCGGCCGCGATCCGTTCGGGAACGTGGGCGACGAAGATGTTCTCGCCAACCACGAAGTCGCGGTGCTTGCGCAGGTAGCCCGCGACAAAGTCTGTGGTGCCGGGCGCGATCGTTGAGCGAAGCACCAGCAGCTGTCCTTCGCGGAGCACCGGCAGCAGGTCATCGAGCACAGATTGGATCTGTCGAAGGTCGATCTCGATGTGCGAGAAGGAGGGGGTTCCGAGCGTGATCACGATCGCGTCGGCCTGTGCGGCGCTGGTTACGCGCGAGGACCATTCGATCGTTCCAGCGGAGGTCGCGCGATCAAGCGCGTCCTGGGCACCAGGCTCCTCGAACGGCATCTGGCCGGAGCTGATTGCGGCGAGGCGCTGCTCGTCGTTATCGACGCCGATTACCTTCAGCCCGCGGTCGGCAAAAGCGAGCGCCAAAGGCAGCCCAATCCGCCCACAGCCGATGATCGCAACGTCAAGACTCATGTTCGCTTGAGGCTAGCGCTGGGCGGCTGGAACCGGTGGTTCTTAGCGACCGCCCTATAACATCGCAGTACATGACCAAGGCACTAATCACCGGAATTACAGGCCAAGACGGCTCTTACCTCGCTGAGCAACTTCTCGCACGCGGGTATGAGGTTCACGGCCTGATCCGTCGCTCGTCATCGTTCAACACTGGCCGCCTTGCCGACATCTACCGCGACCGCCACGAGAACGACGTCAAACTCTTCCTCCACTACGCCGATCTCGCGGAGTCGAGCCGGCTCGTGCGCTTGATTTACGAGATCCAGCCCGATGAGGTTTACCACCTAGGCGCGCAGTCGCACGTGCGCGTCTCGTTCGACATTCCTGAGTACACGATGGACGTGACCGGGATGGGCACGATCCGAATGCTCGAAGCGATCCGTGACGCGCAGATCACGCCGCGCTTCTACCAAGCTTCAAGCTCCGAGATGTTCGGTTCGGCGCCGCCGCCGCAGGGCGAGAACACGCCGTTTCACCCGCGCAGTCCCTACGCGGTCGCGAAGGTGATGGGCTTCTGGGCTGCCGTGAACTACCGCGAGTCGTACGGCCTGCACGCCTCGAACGGCATTCTCTTTAATCACGAATCTCCTCGCCGCGGCGAAACCTTTGTGACGCGCAAGATCACACGCGCGCTGGTCCGCATCCAGGCCGGTCTGCAGGAGAAGCTCTACCTCGGCAACCTCGACGCCAAGCGCGACTGGGGTTACGCGCCGGACTTCACCGAAGCGATGTGGATGATCGTCCAGCACGATGAGCCAGGCGATTACGTGATCGCCACGGGCGAGATGCATTCGGTCCGCGACTTCCTCAACGCAGCCGGCGCGCACCTCGGGATCGACTGGGAGAAGGTCGTTGAGATCGACCCGACCTACTACCGCGCAGCCGAAGTGGACGCTCTCTGCGGCGATGCCACTAAGGCCCGCCAGGAGCTCGGCTGGGAGCCGACTGTGACCTTTGATGAACTCGTCAAAATCATGGTCGACGCTGACGTGAAGCAGCTCGCCGACGAGCGCGCCGGGCTGAACATCAGGGCTGAGAACGAGTGAGCGCCGGCGGCGACCCGAGCCCCGAGTTCTGGGCCGGCAAGAGCGTCGTCGTCACCGGTGGCGCGGGCTTCCTCGGCTCGGTCGTGGTTCGTGACCTAGAGGCGCTTGGCGCCGACGTTCGTGTGGTCCGCAGTGCTGATTTTGACCTCCGCGATCCGGCGGCCTGCCGGGCCGCAGTGGAGGGCGCGCAGGTAGTCGTCCACCTAGCCGCAAACGTTGGCGGCATTGGCTACAACCGCGACAATCCGGCGCCGCTCGTCTACGACAACATGATGATGACGGCCAACATCTTCGAGCAGTCGCGGCTGGCCGGGGTGGAGAAGTTGGTCTCCGCCTGCACCGTCTGCGCCTACCCGAAGTTCACTGAAACTCCGTTCCGCGAAGAGACGCTCTGGGATGGCTACCCAGAGGAATCAAACGCCCCCTACGGCCTCGCAAAGAAGATGATGATCGTGCTCAGCGACGCTTACCGGCGCCAGTACGGGTTCGACTCCGCGGTGCCAATCATCGCGAACCTTTATGGCCCAGGCGACAACTTTGATCTTGAGTCCTCACACGTGATCGCAGCGATGATTCGCAAGTATGTTGAGGCTCGCGACAATGGTGGAAGAGTGACCCTCTGGGGAACCGGCAGCGCCTCGCGTGAGTTCCTTTACGTTGACGATGCGTCGCGGGCGCTGCTGCTCGCCGCCGAGAAGCTCGAAGTATCGGACCCAGTAAACGTCGGCACCGGCACAGAGACCAGCATTCGCACGCTCGCCGAGACAATCGAGAGGCTCTCCGGTTTCGAGGGTGAGACGGTTTGGGATTCATCGAAGCCCGACGGCCAGCCGACCCGCTACCTAGACGTCAGCCGCGCGAAGGACCTGATCGGTTTTGAGTCGCGAGTTGATCTGGAGGATGGGCTGCGGTTGACGATCGAGTGGTACGCCGCGCAGGCAGGCAGCTAGGTCAAGCCAGCCAGGGCCGGTCAAAAGTGAAGATTAACCAGCTGCCGCAACCTCTATGCAGATCTTCCGGCCGGCTTGGAGTAGCGGACGGTTGGGCGGGCCATGCGATCTGAGGAAGACGAAAGCGTTGAGCTGGTCGTCCTCGTCCTCGGCCATCACAGTCGTCCCTACACCGACAACGAGGCTTTGCAGCGTGACACCTGGGCAGCCGAGGGTCGCCATGACTCGAGGGTTCGGGTTTTCTGGGTCTTCGCGGACCCTTCGAGAGATGCCGTCCATGACGATGAGCGCGGAAATCTTTTCGTGCCGGTCACTGCGGAGGAATCAGAGGCCGTAGGTAACTGTGTGGTCCTCGAGAAGACGGTCGGAGCGATGATCTGGGCCGCGGAGAGCTTCGAGTCGAGCTACATCCTGCGCACGAACACTTCGAGTTACCTGTGCTTGCCCGAACTGCTGGCCGAGCTCGAATCGCTCCCATCGTCGGGGGTGTACAGAGGCTTCCTCGGAACTCATCCCGATCAGTCGCGTGGTGAGATCAACTTTGTGTCGGGGGCGTCGATGCTAATCACTAGCGACGTCGCGAAGAGCTTGACTGCTCTCGACTCCTCTGCATATTCAGGGCTGCTTGAGGACGTTGCCATTGGTGCTTTTTTCAAGGAACAAGCTGTTGAACCGCAATTCGCAGGTCGTATAAGCCTGAGCGACGGCGAGCCGCTGCGCTACGGCGGCTTTGTGCGGCTCCGAGCGATTTTTTCGGACCGCATCACTCAACAGCGGATGCGTGAGGTTGACGCCATCTTCACTGAGATCGACCCCGCGGTTCGTCTCACCAAGCTCAGTCAGCAGGACCAAAGGGAAGCTAGGCGGGCCTATCGCTCACGTATTCAGGCGGGGCGCCCGCTGCGCGATCGGAGGTCCCTCGCGGATCTGATTCAGGCGATCCGGTCGCTGCTGAACATTCGGGCTTACATTGGCGACAGGAGCAACCGTAAGGCGACGCTTCTTGCCCGAAGCCGGACATTTCCGATGCCCGGAACAGATCAGGTGAGCGTTACTCCTTTGTCGCCAGCGAGGCCATCCAGTGCGCCCTTCGTGTCGGGCGATGGATTTCGAGCACTCTGCGACCGGGTCTGGGAGGAGGATTCGGCGGCTGAGGGCTTCATCGATGGTCCCCAAGAGGGTGAAACCTGGTTCTGCAAGATCGACCGCGCAGATGAGCTCGCGACTCTGATCGAGTCGAGCTCAGCTGCGCCTTCACGGCCCCGCACAAGTCTCGTGCTCCACAACGGTGACAACGTTCCATCCGAGCAGGTGTTTCGCCGCCTCCTTGGACTGTTCGAGCGCGTCTACGCAGTAAACGTGGCGGATCGCCTTAGGAATGAAGTTGGGTTGGAAGGATTGAGCGCGATCCCGATTGGTCTCGAGAATGCTCACTGGCAGGGCGCGGGGCGAGTCGAGCTCTATCCGCTCCCGGGAGACGCTGAGGCCTTAGGTCGCTGGTCAGATCGGCCGTGCGAGGTACTCGCCTGTTTCAATCCTTCAACCAACCCAGCGCAGCGTGAAGAGCTCGTAGCAAGGCTTCCCCTGTCGCCATGGGTTGACTGGCATGAGCCGGCGATGAATCAAGAGAATTACGCTGCGACCGTGCGTGACGCGCGTTTCGTGCTCTCGCCTCCAGGGAACGGCAACGATTGTCATCGCACATGGGAGGCGATGTACCTGGGCGCAATTCCCGTCGTCCTAGAAGCGTTTCTTGAAAGCGGTTTGACGTCTAACCTGCCCGTGTTGGCTGTCGCCTCTTGGGATGACTTTCTGAGCATGTCGCCAGATGAGCGAACCGAAGTCGGCAATGCGCTTCTAGCCCGCCCCCGCGAGATGCTTGATCTCGGCTACTGGGAGCGAATTGTCTGTCGTCCTTAACTCGAGCGCTGCTCTGTTCGTTTGCCCGCGCCCACGAGCTCGGCTGAAAAGAATTTCGTTAGCTCAGCCCGGTATTTCGAACGGGAGAAGGATTCGCGACCGAATTTCGCGGCTGCGGCAGCCATCGCATCGCGCTGATCAACTGGCATGGCAGCTGCCTCGGTCACTGCGTCCACCACTCCACGTGGTGTTGGCTCATTGATCACTATCCCGACTCCCTGTGGAAGTGAGATCCCGGTCTCAGGCGTGACTATTGGGATGAGCCCACTGGCCATGCAGACGGCCACGGCCGTAGATGTTGCTTCGCTGCACGACGGCGCCACGACGAACGATGACTCTGCGAAGACGCGCCTGCGTTCATCTGAGTGGGTCGTGAGGTACCCGTGGTAATGAATGTTCCGAGTTAGGAAGAGTTCTCTGCGGTATTCCCAGAGGAAGTCGGGCTCTGATTCGAGATCCCCTAGGACATTCAGCGTAAGAGCGTTCAATGAACTGAAAGCTTCCAGCGTGATGTCTAGCCCCTTATGAACGGCGCCCCCGCCGAAGTACCAGAGGAAGTCGTTCTTGTTTTGGTCGTTCTCGCCAGTGGTGAACTGCACCGTGCTGGCGTCAGGAACCGTGGTGACGCCGATTGGGTGAATCTTGCTGCGTAGCTGCGAGCCGTATGTGCTTGCGGCCCACTCGTTCCCAGTCAAGGTGCACGCTTGGGCCGCAGCCAAGGCAGCTTCACTCCCGTCAACGTGAGCCAGCTGCCGCATCGGCCTGATCGTCGCTCCCCGGCGCTTAGCAAGCGCATCGAGCCGGGACTTCTCGGCCGCATTGTTGAAATCGGGCGCCGCTGTAGTGAGGTGGAGCAGCAGCGTCGGCATATTCGGGCCCATCAAGCTGGTAAGCCGTGCGCCGTTGGCGTCGAGTGCGATGACTGCATCGTAGGAATTAGTTGGGAGAAAGTCCCAGTCATCCCAGTCAATGACATCAACGTCCCAGCCGAGCTCGAGCAGAATGTCGGCGATCGTCCAGCTGTCCCACTCGTTCGGGTGGCCGGCGTTCAGACGTTCATCATCACCGCTCCACTGAACTGGCTCCTTCAGGTAACAGAGCAGGATGCGCCCGCAGGCTTCTTGCCTGGCACTGAGCGAAACACTGAGGTTCGTGGGTGGCTCGCGCTGTGGGTCAAGGCCGCGCAGCCTTCGTGAACGAGCGTTCTTGGCGGCGAGCGCAATGATCCAGAGGCTGCGAAGGATCGCTCGTAGCGAACCTCTATGGACCTGGCGCATTACCATTTGGGCAGTTCAGATCGGTTGTCTTTCACCGTGACAACGGGCTCGCTCATGATTCCTGAGGGTTCCGCTGGCGGGCCAGCCAGAAGTGGATCCATGCGTTGATCGCTGTGGTGGCTGGGGACGGCTCATACGAGTGGTAATCGGTCCAGCGCTGCGCAGCTACAAGTGGGGAGCTCAGAACGGTCCGTGTGCGCGACGACGTTCGGTCAAGCCTGTGGTGGTTAGTGTCTTCGTCGAGGAGTCGCACAACGCTCCCGCCATGACGCTCCCATTCAGTGACCCGCTCGAATAGGTATTCCTGATCCGTGAACCAGCCAGTGCCTCCGTGCGTGCCCGAGTAGGCGGAGCCAGCGTCAATCGCTGACGATAGATCGCTCGCAAAGTCACCGCTGCTGCTGAAGACCTCGCGCCAGAGGCCAGGCGTGGCGACCGAGTAGCAGATGGGGAACTGCCCGTCCGCCTCGAGGACGTTGCGGGCGATCACGAAACTGTCCGCGGCCCGTGCGCGGGCGGCGTCAAGCAGCTTCATCGAGAGTGGGAGCATGTCAACGTCTGTCGTGATCACGTAGCCAGTCCCTTGGGGGAGAGTCCCCGGCCAAATGATGCGAGACATCTGGGCCGCAAGGGCCGATGGCACTCCAGGCGGTGAATCGGCGAGGACGATCGACCCTTGATCTCGCTCATCAAAATCGCTCAGGACTGAATCGAACGCAATGACGACGGGAACAATGGTTCGCTTGTTTACCCGAGCGATCGTGCGCCAGAAACGGCACCAATCGCTGACCAGTGGCCTGTAGCGGCTGTGGTCGTTGACTCCAGTCACGACAATGTCATCGCCGGCTGCGATGGCTTGCAGCACGGAGGGGGATGTATCTGAGTCAATCAATGTTGGGCGTCAGTTCGCTCTTCGGCGCTCAGCGCGCGAACGCGAGCTCAATCGAAACCGAGTGTAGGCGCGTATGCGGTCGAGCGCGCCTTGTCTCCTGCGCGGTGGTTCGCGTGGTGCGGCCGCTGCGGCTAGGGCGGGCTATTCTCGGATCCGGGAACGCAGGATCCTGTCGCTCGAAAACGCCATGAACTCATTCAAGCCAATCGTCTCTGTCGTCATTGGCTCGCTAAACCGCCGCGAGTTCATCGAAGCGACGATCGACAGCATCCGGGCGGAGCTTACGATGCATG
>Ga0194055_10002736_pt1 | contig 13887 bp, 13 predicted proteins | sample SepL449m_MetaG_FD_155482 | JGI IMG/M metagenome (GOLD analysis project Ga0194055, IMG submission 155482) | Anoxic zone freshwater microbial communities from boreal shield lake in IISD Experimental Lakes Area, Ontario, Canada - Sep2016-L442-9m | ecosystem: Environmental > Aquatic > Freshwater >... | reverse complement strand
TGGTGTCGGCACCGTTGTCGCTCATCCCTGAGCCGCTTGACGATGAAGGCATTGAAGTCATCGACGAAGTGGTTGAGGAAGTCGTTGCCGAAACCGAAGGGGTGGTCGTAGAGCCAGAGGCCGTCGACCCTCCGAAGGCTTCGGTTGATTCGGTGCTGCAGTCGCTCAAGCCGCTTTCGACCCTCAAGTCGTTCATGCCGATCACCTCTCGCCAGCCGATCGTCGGGCCAGAGGTGACACCGTCACCAACGTTGGTGACTTCGGAGCACGACTTGGCAGCGATGATCACCGACGCAGTGCCGCTGACCGTGCCGCATTCGACTCACTCGTCAGACGATGATCATGACGCAACCCCAATTCCTGAAGATGTTGCTGCTGCAGTGCGGCGGGCGATCGACGCCATCGAAACGGCAATGCACAAGCCACGCTCAGTGACCTCGGTGAGCTTCGGTCCGTTGCACGTGACGTCGCTTGGCCATCCACTACCGACCGCGACACCGACGCCTCCACCTCCACCGGAGCCGTTCATGATCGTCTCGCTCGATGCGTTCGGCGCAACATCAACCGGGCCGGTGCCGGTTTTCGCCAAGCCCACAGGCGCGATGGTTCATCCGATTCTGTCGTTCGGCGAGCTCAATTCTGATGGTGCGGTGTATCCGTTGCCGGTGTTGCCGCCGTTACCTCAACGCGCCCAAGATGCCCCGAGCGATCAGCGTCGAGGCGCGCTACGACGGCTCATTGCCGGAATTCGTCGCCGCTGAATCGATGGCAGTTGGTGCTTTGCGGCGCTTCGCGAAGAACTCACGCAAGATCGTGCCGCACTCGTGCTGCATCAGGCCGCTGGTGATTTCGCAGCGATGGTTCAGCCGCACATCGGCAAGCACGTTGTAGACACTGCCGCCCGCGCCTGCTTTGGGGTCGGTGGCGCCGTAGACAACACGCGGAACCCGTGAGTTCACCAACGCGCCGGCGCACATCGTGCATGGCTCGAGGGTGACGTACATGGTGCAGTTCTCAAGTCGCCAGTGGCCGATGTGGTCGGCTGCGTCTCGAATCGCGAGAACTTCGGCGTGGGCGGTGGGATCGCCGGTGAGTTCGCGCTCGTTGTGCCGAGCGGCGATCACAACGCCGTCGCGAACGATGATGGCGCCAACGGGTACGTCGTCGTGCCCAAGCGCAAGTGACGCCTGCTGCAAGGCGAAGGCCATTGCAGCGGCATCATCGGAGACCAAGTGGCCCAACATGGCGGAGGGTGTGGGATTTGAACCCACGGAGGGTTGCCCCTCACACGCTTTCCAGGCGTGCCGATTCGGCCGCTCTCGCAACCCTCCGTGCCGACGTATTCGCCAAGCAGGTGTGAGCAGGGTAGCGCCGAGCTAACCTGACCGCACCGTTCGATACCCGTTGGGTGAGGTGGCGGTCGGGTCCTGTGCAACAGCCGTCCGGGAACCAGGTCAGGACCGGAAGGTAGCAGCCTTCAACGGAACCGTCTGTGTGCCGCAGGCAGCCTGGCCGTCACCTCACTCAGCGGGTGTTTGCGTTTTCTGAGCCAGGCGGTTTGCTCGCTCGGCCAGCTTTGGTGCCCCGAGCTGTTCGGCCAGTGCAGCAAAGCCCGGCAGCGGCCCCTGCCAGCGCCAGTCGTCCACACTGTCTACGTGCAAGTTGTCGACAACGGTGGCGATCGTGCGAAACAGCAGCGCCTCCTCCATGCTGTCTTGCAACGCTGCAGCAAGTTTTGCCGCACCGCGAACCGGCGGGGTTCCCCAATCGTCGGCCGACACGGGGATTGCCTCGATGCTGCCAAAGCGGGCGAGCACACTGCTGGTGCTCTTCGCGCCCCAGCCAGCGATGCCGGGGTATCCGTCGGCCGAATCGCCCACGAGGGCGAGATAGTCGGCGATTGATGATGGCGGCACACCGAACTTCTCGGTCACGGCAGCCTCGTCGATGATCTCGTTCTTGCGGCGGTCGAACTGCACCACTCGCGTGCCGCGCACGCATTGGCCCAGATCTTTGTCGGGAGTGATGATGAGCACTTGCTCGACACGGCTATCGGCGTTGGCCAACGCAGCCGCAGACGCCAGTGCGTCGTCGGCTTCGTAGGCGATCATGCCCCACGTGGTGACTCCCATCTGGCCCAATGCCTGCTCCATCAACGGGATCTGAATGAGCAACTCTTCGGCCATACCCTCGCTGGTCTTGTAGCCAGCCCAAAGATCGTTGCGAAAGCTCTCAATCACATGATCGCTTGCCACCGCGATGTGCGTTGCGCCGTCGGCGATGAGTTGCAGGGTTGAGTTGAGCACGCCGATCGTTGCGGCATTTGGTGGGGCCGAGCTGTGCCGAGTTGCTTGCCCATAATGCTGGCGAAACAGCTCGTAGGTGCCGTCGATGAGGTGAACTTTCATGCGCTGACTCCTCGTGCCGTGTGCGGCTTTCAGGGTCCCGCCACGGGGCCACAGGCTACCGCTCGCCCTCGGTTGGGCAGATCACAGGGCGGGTAATGAATCTCTGGGAAGTTTCTCAAGATTGCGGCAAACTTGCCGATGTTTAGTACGTGGCAAGCCAACCTTCCCCCGACGAGTCGAACAAGTTCTCGAGTTTTGGGCGTCCATTGGCGCCTCCCACGCCGGCCAACGGAACAGCGATCACGTCGCTCACCTCGGCGCCAATCGCGAGCGCTGATGCGACTTCAAACGCAATTCTTGCAGCCGTCGAACACCAGCTCACCCGCTATTTCGGTGCGATGGCTGCTCGTGCCGATGCGGTTCAGCAGGCTGGCGAAGCCGGCCGTTCACAGTTGGTCACGTATTTCCAGGAACAGATCGATGTACTGCGTGGCGACCTTGAGCGGGCGCAGCAGGCAAACGAGCACTATGACCGTGCGCTGCAAGCCGCAGTCGAAGAGCGTCTCACTGAGTTCGCAGCCAATCAGCACTGGCGTTTCAGCGAAGTAGAGGGGCGCCTTGAGCGCGTCTCGGGTGACCTCATGCTCGCCGTCCCGGCGCAGATCGAAGCGGCTTCAGCGCCATTGCAGGATCGCTTCGAACGCACCACTGAGCTGATGACGAGCCGCATCGAAGAACTGCAAAAAGCTGCTCGTCGTTCCGATGAACAGTCAAACGCTCTTGTGCAGCACGTGAACGACACGTCGGCCACCTTGGCGAAGCGACTCGAAGACTCAACCCGCACGCTCAGCAGCAATCTCGACGAGCGCACGTTGGCGTTGAGTCAGCGCCTCGATGAGTCCACCGGCGCTATGCGCCAATACGTCGTTGACCAGAGTGCAAGTGTCGGTCGTCGAATCGAAGAGAACGACACTCGTGCCGTCGACCGGATGCTGGCGATGGAAGAGCGGGTCAACGAAAACACCGGCACACGCTTGGCCGCAGTTGAGGCGACCATCGGTCGTATCAGCAACGGAATCGATGAGGCGATCGTCGCGCTGTCGCAGCGTGTCATCGAACTCGAGAATCAGAACTACGACGTGATGCAGCGCATCGACGAGATGAGCGCTCACGTTGCCAAGGTAGACACCGATGCGCTCGCAGCGTTGCGCGATCAGATGTCGAGCGCCGTTGGCGAAGCGATGCTCGTACGCATCGAGCTCGAGCGGGTGAGCACGGGCACTGCCGAGCAGTTCGACAAGGTCAACATTCGCGTAGCCGAATGCGAAGCCACGCTCAGCGAGACCTTCATGGATGTGAACGCGGCAGTGCAGCTCGAACGGCTCGAAGAGATTGAGCGGGCGTTGATTGAGCTCGACCCCAACCAGTTCGTACGTAAGGAAGATCCAAATGCACTGAGTTCGCAAAGCGATGCGAACTCGGGCACCGACTCTGGTGTGAGTTCATCAGAGTCAGCGATGTCGTCGTGGTAGTTCGACGCATCACAACCCCCAATGATTTCGCAGTAGTGGAGATGAACTGATGGCCCTTTTCAAGGCAAACAAAGACTCTGGAACGCTCACTCTTGAGCCACCTGTGACGTCGCCCACCACAACCGGTCCGACCGTGGGTCAGAGCGCTGCTGAGTGTTTGCAGGTTGGGCAGATCTTGGTCGAAGCCGGACAGCTGAACGCTGATGCATTGGCTACTTGTTTGCAGATTGCCAACGGCGACCTGCTGCAGTTCGGTGACATCGCGCTCGGTCGTTTCGGCGCCGGCCGCCAAGAGATCGCTCTTGCTGTGGGCCAAGTGCTCGACATCCCCGCTGCTGACACCAAGGGCATCGCGCTCGACGCTGCGTTGGTCAACTTGCTGCCCGAAACCGTGATCCGTGCGCATCAAGTGATTCCGGTTGCGCTCGACGGCGACACGATCATTGTGTTGTCTGCTGACCCATCGCCGTATCGCCGCACCGCTGTTGAGAGTGCTGTGCAGCAGCCGCTGCGTTGGTTTGTGGGCGATCCAGCCACAGTTCGTACATTTATCGACAGCACCTTGCGTGCCGATGCCGATGTCGACCGCCTTGTGAAGGCCTTCGACATTCCCGAAGACCAGCAGCGCATGTTGGCCCAGGCTGGCGAGATCAATCTCGATGATCAAGCGCCGATCGTTCAGCTCGTGAACCGCATCGTTGGCCAGGCAATGCGCGACCGCGCTAGCGACATTCACGTCGAGCCGCTCGACGACCGGTTGCGTATTCGCTTCCGCATCGACGGCAACCTTGTTGAGGTCTTCAACATTCCGCTGGGCGTGCACGCTGCGCTCACGAGCCGCCTCAAGATCATGAGCGGTATGAACATCGTTGAGCGTCGTCGTCCTCAGGACGGCCAGTTCTCAACTTCGATCGACGGCAAAGATGTTGATGTTCGTGTTGCCAGCGTTTCAACGGTGTTCGGCGAGAAGATCGTTATGCGAATTCTCGACAAGGGTCGTTCGATGATCGGCCTCGCCGAACTGGGTTTCCCCCGTGACACCTACCTGCAGTACTCGAAGATGGTGCATGCGCCATTCGGCATGGTCATCTGCGCCGGACCAACGGGTGCCGGAAAGACCACCACGTTGTACGCCACGTTGCAGGAGATCAACTCAAGCGGCAAGAACGTGACCACGGTTGAAGATCCGGTGGAGTACATCTTCCCGGGCATCAACCAGATCCAGACCAACGAGCAGGCGGGTCTCACGTTTGCCACCGGCCTCAAAGCCATCTTGCGTCAAGACCCCGACGTGATCTTGGTTGGTGAGATCCGAGATGCAGACACCGCTCGTATCGCCATTCAAAGCGCACTCACGGGTCACTTCGTTCTCAGCTCGTTGCACGGCACCGACAGCGTTGCTGCATTGCATCGTTTCCTCGACATGGGCATCGAGGCCTTCTTGATTGCATCATCGGTGGTTGGCGTCATCGGTCAGCGTTTGCTGCGTCGCATCTGTGACTCGTGCAAGGAGCCCTACACCCCGGGCGCCGACGAACTCGCCGTATTCCGCCAGCACAGTGGTGGCAGCGACAAGACCCAGTTCTTCCAGGGTGCTGGCTGCAACTACTGCGCAGGCACCGGATACCGCGACCGCATTGGTGTCTACGAACTGTTGCGCATCACTCCAGAACTGCGCCGCCTCATCGTTGGTTGGGCCACCACCGAAGAGCTCCGTCGTTTGGCGGTTGCGCAGGGCATGCGCACGATGCTGCGTGAAGCCATGTCGCTTGTCGAATCTGATACCACCACGATTTCCGAAGCCGTCCGCACGTTGTTTGCCAACTAGGAGTTGCTCTCATGCCTAAATTCGCTTACGCCGCAATTGACACCACGGGTAGCTCGGTCGAAGGAACCACCAAGGCCGACACGATCGGCGACGCTCGCCAGATCTTGCTTGGGCAGAATCTGTTCCCCACCAAGCTCGAAGAGCACAAGGGCTCGTTGAGCTTTGAGCTCACCGCCGAAAAAGTGAAGAAGAAAGAGTTGATGCACTTCACGCGTCAACTCGCGGTGTTCGTGAAGGCCGGTATCCCCATCACCGAGGCGCTCGAGACCATCGGCGACGAGACCGAAGATGTTGCCTTGCGTCGCACCTTGACCTCGATGGTTGACGACCTTCGCAACGGCGGCACCTTGTCGGCGGCGGCTCGTAAGCACCCTGAGGCCTTCCCGATCTATTACATGGGCATTCTCGAGTCAGCCGAACTTACGGGTCGACTCGATGAGACGCTTGAGAGCTTGGCCGGATACCTCGAACGCGAAGTTGAAGCCCGTGCGAAAGTCGTTTCGGCGCTGTCATATCCAGCGGTCGTCATGGTGCTGGCCGCCTTTACTGTTGTGGTGCTGGCCGGTTATGTGTTGCCCCAGTTCAAACCGTTGTTCGCGGAACTGCACGCTGACCTTCCGTTCGCGACGCGTGCGTTGTTGTTCGTCGCATCGCTGTTCACCGACCTGTGGTACATCCCGTTTAGCGCACTGCTGTTGACGATCTCCGCGGTGATGTGGTTGACCAAGAGCGAGAAGGGCCGCCTCTTCAAAGACAAGCTGGTGCTCAAGATTCCGGTCATCAGGGGCATTGTCGAGTACTCGATTCTCGAACGCTTCTGTCGCATTCTCGGCGCGATGATTCGCGCCGGCGTTCCACTGCCCGAGGGTTTGCGCACCACGACTGAAGCCACCAGCAATTCCGTGTTTCGTGCTCGCCTCGAGGAAGCTCAGACCGTGATGCTCGAAGGCGGCGGGTTCTCTCGCCCCTTGGCCGACACGGGCCTGTTTCCTGGTGCCGCTAAGCAGATGTTCAAAGTGGGCGAAGAGACCGGCACCTTGGACAATCAGCTCGAGATGGCCAGCATCTACTTCGACCGAGAGCTTGAGGGTCGCATCCAAAAGTTCACCGCCATGTTCGAGCCGATCATGATCGTGTTCGTTGGTCTCATCGTCGGCTTCGTTGCAGTCGCTTTGGTCTCGGCCATGTACGGCGTGCTCGACAGCATGAAGACGCAGTCGTAAGTAGGGATGCGCTAGCGATGAAGAACCAAGTCGATTCCGGGCTGTCCAAGCCAGATCGCAGCGATGGTGCCGGCGGCCAGAAACGGCCCGAAGGGCACAGCCGTCTTGCGGCCAGCGCGTCCCACCGCCATCAGCAGCACGCCAACAACCGCACCGAGCAAGAAGCCCAAGAACAGGCCCACGGCTACGAAGCCAGGGTTCAGCCAGCCGAGGTAGGCGCCGAGCAGTGGCGACAGACGAACATCGCCATCGCCCATGCCGCCTTTGCTCAGCACGTAGATCAGGGCCATGAAGCTCAAGGCGATGGCGGCGCCGAGCAGCATCATCAGCATGCGTCGCGGTTCGTGTCGAACGAGGGCAGCAATGCACAGCAGGGGAACACCCAGTGCTGCGGTGACGTAAATGATCTCGCGGGGCAGTCGTTTGGTGTGCAGGTCGATCCAGCTCAAAGCGATGAGGCCAGCGCCAAGTGCGGCGAAGGCACCGAGCTCCCAGCTCAGGTCGAACTTGATTGCAAATGCAACAAAGAGTGCCGATGTGGACAGCTCGAGCACCACTGGCTCGATGCCGATGTTCGCTTTGCAGCGCCGGCATTTGCCACGCAGAAACAGCCAACTGAAAACAGGCACGAGATCACGAGGACCGAGTTCGAGCCCGCAACCACCGCAAGCCGAGCCAGGCGCAACAACCGATGCACCGCGAGGCACGCGATCTACAACAACCGTCAAGAACGATCCGATCAGCAATCCAAAGATCGCCGTATAGGTAATAACCATGAGTCCTTCACATCGCCGCTGCAAGCGGCTCCCTTCCGGAGGTTAGCCAAATGATTCAGCCAGATCCCGCCCTTGTCACCTTGCTCGAGGCCACCGTCGCCGCAGGCGCTAGCGACTTGCACCTCAGCGTTGGTCGCCCGGCAACTGCCCGCCGCGACGGAATGCTCGTGGCTTTCGAAGGTGTCGAAGAACTCGATCCAGAGACGATTGAGCGCATCGTGATGTCACTGCTTGACGATCGCAAGCTGGCCGAGCTGCACGAGAACCATCAGGTCGACTTTTCGTTTGGTCTGCGGGGCATCGGACGCTTTCGTGCCAACGCATTCCGCCAGCGCGGTCACCTCTCGCTTGCACTCCGCGTTGTGCCATTCCGCGTGCGTTCGCTCGAAGAGCTTGGGGCCCCATGGGCGGCGACCGAGTTGCTGAACAAGCCGTACGGGCTGGTTCTTGTTGTGGGCCCAACGGGCTCGGGCAAGAGCACCACCTTGGCAGCGATGATCGATCGCATCAACGAAGAGCGGCCCTGCCACATCTTGACCATCGAAGATCCTGTGGAATATGTGCACAACCACAAGACAGCGCTGATTAACCAGCGTGAGGTTGGTACCGATGTGAACAGCTTCACCGATGGTTTGCGTAGCGCTCTGCGTGAAGACCCAGACGTGATTCTGCTTGGCGAAATGCGTGACCTCGACAGCATCTCGATCACGTTGTCGCTTGCGGAAACGGGCCACCTTGTGTTCGCAACGTTGCACACCAACGATGCGTCGCAGGCCCTTGACCGAATCGTCGACGTGTTCCCGGCCGAGCGCCGCGACCAGATCCAGATTCAGCTGGCCGGTGCGCTGCAGGGTGTGATCAGCCAGCGACTGTTGCCGGTTGAAGGTGGCGGACGTGTGGCCGCATACGAAGTGCTGCTTGGCACCGAAGCCGTTCGCAACCTCGTTCGCGAAGGCAAGAGCCGTCAGTTGCGCAACGTGATTTCTACCGCCCAGAAAGAGGGCATGCAGACCATCGAGATGGACCTCGCACGGCTTGTGGCGTCGGGTCTCATCACGATGGAGGCCGCATGTGAGATCAGTGCGTATCCAAAAGAGATCGTGGCTCACACCGCCACGGTCCGCGCTGCGCAACTGGCACAGGAAACCGTCACCGCCGGTCAGGGCGCCTCAAACGGAAACGCCGTGCTCGTGGGCGCGGCTGGCTGATTCGCCACTAACGAAACTCAGGGTTGATCATGGCTGCAAAGCATCTGCCGTACAAACTGATCGCTGGCATCACGCCATGTCCCGCGGGGTGGCTCGCGGTGCCCGCGCGCCTTGCCGGGGTCACGGTGGTTGTCGAGGACCCAATGGTCTTTCGCACCCTGCAAGACGTCGTCGATTCGCGACCAACCTTCGACGCCGCAGCAATCAACGCGCCGCTTGGATTCAATGACACTCCTGCTGGTCCACAGCGCCCGTGTGATTCAGCGGCACGGGACATGATTGGTTGGCCGCGTCGGGTTGGGGTGCGCAATATCCCAAGCCGCGCAGCGTTGCGGGCCACCAGTAAGGCCGAGGCGCGAGAGCTTGAGCCGTGGCTCACCAAAGATGATCTCAGGCGATTCCGGTGGCTCCGCGAAGCCGAGCAGACCTTTCAGCCGTTTCATCAGCGCAACTTTTTTTCGGCGAACCCCGATCTGTGTTTCGTGTTGTTGAACGAAGACAGGCCGATTAAGACATCGCCGTTTCATCAAGACGGCGTCCTCGAACGCATTGCTCTCATCCGCAACAAGTTGCCCGGCGTCGAAGACGTGATTCTGCGTGTACCGCCTAACGGCGCTGGCCAGGTTCATGTGATGCAGGCCGCAGCGTTGTTGTGGACAGCCCGCCGCGCGGTTGGCCGCGCCATCAGCCGGTTGCCACTCGATCCCACATGGGATTCTGAGGGGTTACGGATGGAGCTCGTTCGCTGATTCTGATTCGTGGGGGACTCAGTCCCAAGAATCTTCGGGCCGCTGGCTCAAGCGACGTGTGCCCGCTCAGCGTTCGTAAAGCGCCAGCGCACGGTAGACGTGCGCTCAGCCATCACGAGCACCACAGCTGCGAGACACGCCACCAGTCGCGTGATGGCTCGCACATCGTCCCACGGAATCAGCCACGGCGGCAGCAGCAACACGGCTGCGCACCACGTTGCTTTTGGCGTGATCGAGTTGGTCTCGTACAGATCCCACGCCAGCGCACCGAGCATGAAGCCCACCGTGTAGTAGCTCCATGTGGCGGGGTCGGTGGCCATTCGTACCGCCACGGCAGCGAGTAAAACTCCGCCGTAGCGGCCGCGCCACACCACCAGCGTTGCGAGTGCGAGGGCTCCAAGCAGTTGGGCGATGCGTAACCAGCCCGGTATTGAATTGTTTGCGAGGCCGAACACGGCCAGCACCGAGTCGGGCGCCACGTTCACGGTTGGCTTCAGGGCCCGCAGTGTGTGTGGCTCGGCAATGAAGAACGGAAGCCACAAGCATCCGCCAACGACACACGAAATGAGCGGCGGTTGTATGCGTTTCCACAGCGGGCCCACGGTGCCGAACGTAAGTGGCACCAAGATGACCGCCCATGGTTTTGTGGCGATGGCTATGCCAATCAACACCGCCGCGAGTGCACCCCGATCGCGTCGCACACAGAGCATCGCAGCCGCCGCCGAAGTGAGCACGAGTGCGTCATCGAGGTGGCCATATCCGCCCAGCTTCGCCCACCAGAACACGACCACCAATCCGCCGAGCAGGGTAGTGAACGAGGCCGAGCGGTTCTCGCTGGCACGATCGGGCCGCTGAGCTTTCTCGAGACAGCGGATTGCAACGAGACCCAGCACTGCGCAGATGACGGCGCACGCCACAAAGCCATTGCGAGGCGTGATTGCGAGCACCCTGGCGAGAACCAGTGAGACCGGGCCGGTCTGCACATCGGGGTGATGGATGTACACGCTGAGACCGTCGGAGCCCAGCATCGATCTTCCTACCGATGCGAACACATCCCAGTCGCCGCGCCCGCCGGCGACCACCCCACAGGCGATAGCGAGAGCGGCAAGGATCAGGTAACGCAGACGTGACACTCGATCGAGCTCGGCACGTTGTTGTGCACTGCTGATGCCCCCGGTCACTGGGTCATTCTGACGCACGTACCGTGAGCCAGCGTGAATAGATCCGTGAACGCGAAAGAGCCGGGCCCGAAGGCCCGGCTCGATCAGATTGCTCTGAGCTCTGGTTGAACTCAGGCGCAGCCTGTACCTGTGATTGCGGTGAGGCTGTAGTCCTCGACTTGGGCGCCGGCAGCAGGAATGTGGGTGTAGGTGTAGTTCGTCGAGACGGCACGAAGCAGACCCGAGTCAACCATTGCCTGAGCGTTCGCTGGGTATGGGCCGTTCTGGGCCGAGTATGCCTCGGCAGCGAGCTCGAGGGTCTTCTTGTCTGCGGCGCAAGCGCTGGTCTTGCCCTTATCGGTGATGCCACGAACCGCGAACACCGTGACGGTGGCGAGGATTCCGAGAATCACGATGACGATCAGCAATTCAACGAGGGTGAAGCCCTTGTCCTTCTTGCCGCTGGACTCTTCCAATTCGGTGTTCTTGTTCATGTTGGTGCGTTCCTCCGCAAGTTAGTTGTCCCACGAAACCCACCGAACAGAACCCGTTTGTTCATCCGGTGCGAAATAGTCATCGGCACCACATCGCGAACCTTGAGAACCTTTTCGACAATTTTCTGAAAATCTTTCGTCGGCTCCCGCTCATGAGAAATTCAAGAACTTTGATCGCGTGCCGATACCTACTACGCACCCGCAGTCAGGCGACTGACAACGAAGCATCTGGTGCTCACACAGGCGAGAGGGAACAGCAATGCGACGTAGGTCAGATATGTGGCAAGAGCTCAATGAACCGGCTCAGGCGTTTTTGCCAGAGGTCGATGTGCAAGAAACACGCACAGCGGTTACTGAGGTACGCGAGCGTCTTGACACGGTGGAGAGCCAGGTGTTGTCGCAGTACACATCGATCGCTGCCTATGCGCACATCGCACAGCAGTCAGTAGACACAGCTCGTGCCGAGGCCCGTGCCGATCTCGATCGCGAGAAAAGTGTCTTGCTCTCGCTGATCGAGCGCATGCACGATGTGCAGCACGCCGATCCCGTTGGGGCCGATGCAGTGCAGCGTTTGATCTCGCTCGAAGCTCGCTTCGATCAGATCAACGAACTGTTCTCGCAGTGCCTGCGCAACCAAGAAGAGCTGGCCAACTCGATCGCCTCGTTGCTCACGAGTCGTGCCAAAGCGCCGGCAAGTAAAGCTGGTGCAACCAAGTCGTCGCGCAGCCGTGCAACTGCCGGTGCCGCCGATGCTGCAGCGACGGTTCACGTCAACGATCACGGTTCGCGTAACCGTGACGATCTTGAGCTGGTGTCCTAAGCACGAATCGGTAAGCGCGGCGCCTACCCTCTGTGCCTATGGAAGCAACGTTGGCGCTACGCGCCGGCCGTGAAAAATCAGTTCGTCGATTACACCCTTGGATCTTTAGCGGTGCAGTTGCCGACGTTCGTGGTAACCCCTCGCCTGGCGACACGGTTCGCGTCGTCTCTGCCCAGGGCGATTTCATTGGGTTTGGCGCGTATTCTCCCGACTCGCAATTGCGAGTTCGCATGTGGTCGTTCGATCCCGACGCAGTGATCAACGACGAGTTCGTTGCCAATCGCGTCGTCACTGCAGCGCACCGTCGCGATGACTTAGCACCCATCAGCGACTCTGCGCGGCTCGTCTTCAGCGAGGCCGATGCCGTGCCCGGCGTTATCGCCGACCGCTATGGCAACTCAGTGGTGTTGCAACTCGGTACCGCTGCCGCCGACAAGTGGAGCGATGTAGTTGCAGATGCACTGATGTCGATCGACGGCGTCGATTGTGTCTACGAACGTTCCGATATCGATGCCCGCGAGCGCGAGGGACTTGCTCAGCGCACCGGCTTGCTGCGTGGCAATCAGCCGCCGCCAGAGTCGATCATCAACGAGCGCGGCTATCGCTTTTCCGTGGGTTTCACCGAAGGCCAAAAGACCGGCTTCTATCTCGATCAGCGCAATGCGCGTGCGGCCATTGCCGAGGTGGCTCAGGGCCGCCGGGTGCTCAATGCTTTTTCTTACACCGGGGCGTTCAGCGTGATTGCCGCGGCCACAGGCGCCACCGAAGTGACCAGTCTCGATTCGTCGGGTTCAGCGTTGGTTGGCGCTCGTCGCAATGCCGAACTGAATCAGGTTGCCGTTGGCGAGCAGATCGAGGGGGATGCGTTCGCCGAACTGCGCAAGCTGCGCGATCGTGCGCGCAGCTACGACCTGATTCTGCTGGATCCGCCCAAGCTTGCGCCCACCGAGGCTCAGGTAGAGCGAGCCAGCCGCGCCTACAAAGATCTCAACTTGTTGGCCGCCAAGCTGTTGGCACCAGGTGGCATCTTGATGACCTTCTCATGCAGCGGCGGTATGAGTCCCGACCTGTTTCAAAAGGTGGTCGCTGGTGCCGCGCTCGATGCTCGTCGCAACCTGCGCATCATCGGCCGACTCGATCAGCCGAGCGACCATCCGGTGCCGTTGAACTTTCCAGAAGCTGCGTACCTCAAGGGCCTCATTCTCGAAGCCGACTGAAATGACGGGCGACTGAAATCAGTGGCCGCTGGCCGGCTCTTGCACGAGCTCGATCAGCGTGCCGAAGCTGCCCTTGGGATGAATGAATGCAACGGTGGTGTTGCGGCTTCCCGGACGAGGTGCTTTGTCGATTGGCGTTGCGCCCGCTGCGATCATCGAAGCCAACGCCTCGGCGCAGTCATTCACCCGATAGCCGATGTGGTGCAGACCTTCGCCGCGCTTCTCAATGGCCTTGGCCACTGGTGAGTTCTCGTTGGTGGGCGTGAGCAACTGGATGTAGCTCTCGGCCACCTTCAGCAGCGCCTCTTCGACCCCATCGGACTCAACCGTTTCGCGATGCTCAACCGTTGCGCCAAACGCGCGCTGGTAATAGTCGATTGCGGCCTCGAGGTCGCGTACGGCAATGGCAACGTGGTCAATCTCTGTCAGCAACATGCGACGAGCCTACGGCCGACACATCGGCCACTGCTAACTGTCGTCAAGCGTCAGCGCACGGCAACCGTGCGCTGACGCGTCACAGAGCTACAGAGTT
>Ga0194055_10002735_pt1 | contig 13887 bp, 13 predicted proteins | sample SepL449m_MetaG_FD_155482 | JGI IMG/M metagenome (GOLD analysis project Ga0194055, IMG submission 155482) | Anoxic zone freshwater microbial communities from boreal shield lake in IISD Experimental Lakes Area, Ontario, Canada - Sep2016-L442-9m | ecosystem: Environmental > Aquatic > Freshwater >... | reverse complement strand
CCTGATGCTGGTCGGCGGCCGCGAGGTGATCCAGGGCTCGATGAGCCTCGGCGACTTCGTCACCTACAGCCTCTTGATCGCCCTCATGGTGATGCCGCTGCGGATGCTCGGCATGTGGATCGGCGAGGCACAGCGGTTCGTGGCAAGCGCGATCCGGATCTTTGCGATCCTCGACGCGGAAGCCGAGATTGTCGATGCGCCCGACGCCCAGCCGTTGCCGGCTGGTGGCGGCGCAATCCATTTCGACAACGTCACCTTTGGCTACGACTGGGACCGTCCAATCGTGTCGGGCATCAACCTCGATATCGCGCCTGGCTCGACCGTCGCGATCATCGGTCGCACCGGCTCGGGCAAGACGACACTGACGCAACTCGTCCCGCGCTTCTACGACGTCCAGCAGGGCTCGGTCCTCGTCGAGGGCGTCGACGTGCGCGACCTGCAGCTCGACGAATTGCGTGGCGCGATTGGCATTGTCGCCGAAGACACGTACCTCTTCTCCGCCACGATCCGCGACAACATCGCGTTCGGTAAGCCCGAGGCGACGGATGCTGAGGTTCAGCAGGCGGCCGAGCGCGCACAGGCGGCGACGTTTATCGAAGAGCTGCCGGATGGCTACGAGACGCTCGTCGGTGAGCGCGGCCTGACCCTCTCGGGTGGCCAGCGCCAACGCATCGCAATTGCCCGCGCGCTGCTGCTTGATCCGCGCATCCTGATCCTCGACGACGCCACAGCCTCCGTCGACGCCTCCACCGAAAGTCGCATTCGCCGAGCGCTCGAGGAGGTCATGCAGGGTCGCACGACGCTGATCATCGCCCACCGCCTCTCCACCATCGCCCTCGCCGATCGCATCGTCGTGCTCGATGACGGTGGCATCTCCGCCGATGGCTCGCACGATGAGTTGATCGGCACGAACGACGTCTACCGCGAGATCCACGACCATGGCCTCGTCGACCGACGCTTCGTCGATGCCGACGGCGACCACGTGATCATCCCCGTCGGGATCGATCAGGAGGAGGGCTCGTGAGTCGCGGCCCCATCGGCATCGGTGGCGCGGTCGTCTCGGGCAAGGGCGTGCGCAAGCAGGGCCTGCAACGACTCGCGCGACTGGGCACCTACGCGGCTCCTTACCGCTGGCGCCTGATCGGTGCGATCACGGCGATGTTTGGCGTGCTCGCCTGCACGCTCGCGCTACCGCTCTTGATGAAGTCCGCGATCGACTCGGCGATCATCCCCGGAGACACGCGCCTGCTCGCCTTCATCGCCGGCGGCGTGGTGTTGGTTGGCATCGTCGGCATTGGCCTGGGGCGCGCGGAGACGTACCTGACGGGCTGGGTGGGCGAGCGCATCCTGACCGACCTGCGTGGCGACCTGTTCGCGCACATGCAGAGCCTCTCGATGAGCTACTTCGAGCGGCAGCGCACGGGCGTCTTGATCTCGCGATTGACGAACGACGTCGAGGCACTCCAGCAGCTGGTCACAGACGGGCTGACCTCGACAGTCCGCAACGTGCTGACCTTGGCCGTCGCCGGCACAATCCTACTCTTCCTCGACTTCCGCCTCGCGCTTGCGACCATCGTTGTGTTTCCGCTGATGGCCGTGATGACGTACTTCTTCCGCGGCCAAAGCGCCCGCGCGTACCGTCTGATGCGCTCGCGCCTCGCTCTCGTGACGGCCTCGTTGCAAGAGAACCTCAACGGCATCCGCGTGATCCAGGCCTATCGCGGCGAGGCCCGCAGCCGCGCAGCGCTCGCCGAGTTAAACCAGTCGTACCGCGACGCCAACAAGACGACCGTCACGTCGAGCGGTTGGTACTTCCCCACCGTCGAATTTCTTGCCGCCGTTGCGACCTGCATCGTGTTTGGCTATGGCGGCTACCTGTACGTCAACCACACGATTGAGATTGGCGTTCTGGTTGCCTTTATCGGCTACCTCGCCTCGTTCTTTGATCCGGTCCAGCAGTTGAGCCAGGTCTACAACACGTTCCTCGCTGGCACGGCTGCGCTCGACAAGATCTTTGACGTCATGGACGACGCCCCCACCCTCGTCGACGCCCCCGACGCGCTGCCTCTGCCTGCCTTGACCGGAGCCGTGAAGTTCGAGGATGTGCGTTTTGGCTACAACCCCGAGCGCCCTGTCATCGATGGGCTCGAGCTCGACGTGCTCGCTGGCCAGACGGTGGCCCTCGTTGGTCATACGGGCGCCGGCAAGTCGACGATCATCAAGCTGCTGGCGCGCTTCTACGACCCGCAGGGCGGGCGCATCTTGATCGACGGGCACGATCTGCGCTCGGTGACGGTCGAGTCGTTGCGCGACCAGATCGCGATCGTGCCGCAGGAGGGCTTCTTGTTCAACGGCACGATCCACGAGAACATCGCTTTTGGTCGCCCCGATGCCTCGCGCGCCGACGTCGAGCAGGCGGCGGGCGAGGTTGGTGCCGACCGCTTTATCAACGAGCTGCCAGACGGCTACGACGAGCGCGTGCAAGAGCGCGGCAGTCGCCTCTCGATTGGCCAGCGTCAGCTGATCGCCTTTGCCCGCGCATTGCTCGTCGATCCGCGACTCTTGATCCTCGACGAGGCCACCTCGAGCGTCGATATTCAGACCGAGGCCCACATCGAAGAGGCGCTGCAGCGCCTGCTCGCCGATCGCACCGCCTTCGTCGTCGCCCACCGCCTCTCCACCATCCGCAGCGCCGACCTGATCGTCGTGCTCGAGCACGGCAAGGTTGTCGAGTCCGGCTCGCACGAGCAGCTGCTCGCGATCGATGGGCGCTACCGCGGCCTCTATGGCGACTGGGCCGAAGCGGTCGCACGATGACGCGTCAACTGCCCGTCTGGCTCGCCCGCGGCGTCCTAATCGTGATCGTCGTCGCCGTCGTCTTGGCCGGCCACTGGCTGATCCCCGCCAGCATTGGCCTGATCCCACGGATCTTCGCGCTCTCGCTGCTCGTGATCGTCGCCCTGTGGCTGATCAGCCGCCTCACGCGCCGCACGATCGAGCGTTCCTAACGCGGTCAGCGCACGAGAGCGCCAGCCAGGGCCACTCTCAATCCGGGGAGGACATGACAAGTGCGCACTTGTCATGTCCTCCCCGCGTCGCCGCCACATAGTTGATTGCGCGTGTGGCGAATGGACGAGCAGAGTCGTTAGACGAGGATCACGTCGAGCTCAGGGAAGGCGAGGAAGCCGACGTCCTGGGTGATCAACGGCACGCAGTTATGGACAGCAGTTGCGGCAATGATCGTGTCTTGTACAGACGGTCTCCGTCCTCGCCGCCGCGCATCGCCCATCAAGCGCGAATATTCGATGGCCGTAGCCTGATCGAATCCAACAATGTCGAAGCGATCCTCGGCCACAGCCAATGTGGCGGCGCGTAGGCTTCGCTCTTCCGTCTCGGTCGCCATTTCGACGCCAAGACCGAGTTCGCCAATCGTCACTGCCGACACTCCTGCGTGTTCAAGGCCGTCAAACGAAACACCTCGTCGCTCAACCCCCACGAAAACCGAGGTATCGACAAGCGCATTCACTGCGAGGCGTCGTCCCCACGCTGAGCGGCGTCAACGTCTCGCATGAGGTTCTCATCGGCTTGCGGAATGCGGTCGAGCAATTCGTCGAGCGTGATTGCCTCTCCGGGTTTGATGATCGGATTGCGGGCAGGCACGTAACTCGACTTCCACGTGTGCTGTGCGAGTTGCTTGCCTGTATCCATACCCTGAAGGTAGCACGCACACTGCGCACGGGAAGCGCGTGGTTTTGCGCGGCTTTACCTAGATCCGAACCGGGCGGCGACGGTCGAGCATGACGAGAATCAGGAGGCCCGTCAGCAGCACCAGCAGGGAGATCACCTCGTTGAGGCGGAAGGGGCCGATCTCCAACGCCGGCTCGATCCGGAGCAGCTCAACGAAGAAGCGGACGAATCCGTAGAGAATCAGGTACGCCCCAACCATGCAGCCGGTACGGCATCGCAGATGGAGTGGTCCCCAGAGGAAGCCGAGTGCGACGAAGATGCCGATGCAGAGCACGGATTCGAAGAGAAACGCGGGCTGAAACGTCTCGTACCCCTGGTAGCCGAGTGGCCGGTAAGCAAGGTCGACGTTGAGCCCCCATGGCAGATCGGTCGGAGCACCAATCAACTCTTGATTGAAGTAGTTGCCGAAGCGCCCAAATGCCTGCGCGAGTGGCACGCCGATGATGGCGCAATCGAGGAAGGTCGCAATCGGCCAGCCACGCGTGTGGGAATAGACGACGAGCGCCAAGACACCGCCCGCAATCGCGCCGTAGATCCCAAGCCCTCCGTTCGTCACGTCGAAGGCGCCCGTCGGGTCGCCGAGGTAGACGTCGTACTCCGTGATCACGTGATACAGCCGCGCGCCAATGAACGCCACGGGTGCCGCCAGCAGGCAGGCCCAGGCCGCTTCGATCGCGTCGCCACCGCCGCGCCGCCACAGAAGCGACGTCACCAGCACCCAGACGAAGAAGCCCAGCAACACGCAGATGCCGTACCACTGCACGTTTAACGCACCGAGCTCGAACGATTCTCCAGGCGACGCGGGCATGCGCATAGACTACGACGTGGGGAGCCTACCCTCGAGAGATTGCTAGGCTTCGCCCCGCTGTTGGGGGATCGTCTAACGGCAGGACGACCGGTTCTGGTCCGGTTAATCGGGGTTCGAATCCCTGTCCCCCAGCCTAGGTTGTTCGAAGGCCGCTTCGCAGTCTGCGAGGCGGCCTTCGGTGCTTTGGGTCGCGGGTTACTCCAGCGCTCGCGTTGGTAGGCATACCTGTATCATCGTCCGCAACGAGTATCTACTCGTAGTCACCGACTCGGCACGCCTACTCGGGTGTTTAGCCCCTGACGCAACCGTGTGATCGTCAGGAGTTGAGCGTGATGCGTGAAGGTAGCGTGCTTCGATCGTCGATCAGTGGAGTGTCGTGCCGACGTGTTCTACGACGCGTGATCTTTGCGATCGTCTTGATGCTTGCCGCGGGCGCGAGTCTCTCGACCAGCGCAGCCGCACTGGCAACGCCGCTCGGCCCTTGGCTACCAAACCCGCCAATCGACCTCTCCACCACAGGCCGAGATGCAGAGAGCCCACAGGTAGCGACTGGGCCTGACGGCACCACAACCATCACATGGAGCCGCTCTAACGGCAGCAAATGGATTGTGCAGGCCGCAACGCGCGCCGCAGGCGCCACCACCTTCAGCACACCAATCGACATCTCCACCACACTCCAAGACGCTTATGGCCCACAGGTAGCAATTGGGCCCGACGGAACCACAACCATCACCTGGCAGCGCTATGACGGCAGCAACCGCATCGTGCAGGCCGCAACACGCGCCGCAGGCGCCACCACCTTCAGCACACCAATCGACGTCTCCACCACAGGCCAAAACGCACAGGCCCCACAGGTAGCAATTGGGCCCGACGGAACCACAACCATCACCTGGCAGCGCTATGACGGCCCCAACTACATCGTGCAGGCCGCAACACGCGCCGCAGGCGCCACCACCTTCAGCACACCAATCGACCTCTCCACCACAGGCCAAAACGCAGATAACCCACAGGTGGCGACCGGGCCTGACGGCACCACAACGATCACCTGGAGCCGCTCTAACGGCAGCAAATGGATTGTGCAGGCCGCAACGCGCGCCGCAGGCGCCATCACCTTCAGCACACCAATCGACGTCTCCACCACAGGCCAAAACGCATATGGCCCGCAGGTAGCGACTGGGCCTGACGGCGCCACAACCATCACCTGGAACCGCCCTAACGGCAGCAACTCCATCGTGCAGGCCGCAACACGCGCCGCAGGCGCCACCACCTTCAGCGCACCAATCGACGTCTCCACCACAGGCCAAGACGCATGTTGCCCGCAGGTGGCGACCGGGCCTGACGGCACCACAACCATCAGCTGGACCCGCCAAGACGGTGGCCTCAACTACACCGTGCAGGCCGCAACACGCACCGCAAACGCCACCACCTTCAGCACACCAATCGACTTCTCCGCCTTCACCGACCACGGTGACGGTAACACTTTTTTTCCGGATACGCTGGTGGCGACTGGGCCTGACGGCACCACAACCATCACCTGGACACGCGATGACGGCAGCAACTACATCGTGCAGGCCGCAACACGCGCCGCAAACGCAACCACCTTCAGCACACCCATCGACCTCTCCACCACAGGCCAAAACGCATACAACCCACAGGTGGCGACTGGGCCTGACGGCACCACAACCATCACCTGGCAACGCTCTAACGGCACCAACACCATCGTGCAGGCCGTGACTGCGACGCCCTCGTCAGTCTTGACAATCACCAAGACTGGGAACGGCACCGTCACCTCAACACCCGCCAACATCAACTGCGGCACCACCTGCACCGCAACAATCGCCAGCCGCACAACCATCACCCTCACCGCAACCCCAACAGCAGAGTCAACGTTCAGCGGCTGGAGCGGAGACTGCACCGGCAAGAGCACCTGCGCGGTATCAATGGCGCAAGCCCGCAACGTCACCGCCGCCTTCTCACCCCGGACCCCCACGAAGATTCGCTGGAACACCGGCAAAGGCACCACCAACCAGCCAATCACCGGCAGCTTCACCGCCACTCTAGGGGTGACCTACAAAATCACCGCCACCAGCAACGCGACCCGACGCTTCCAAACCCACGCCACCCGAACCGCGCGCGGCACCTGCAAAGTCACCACCAACAAGAAAACCAAGAAACGCACCGCCATCTGCACGATTCGCTTCAAACAGGCCGGCACCTGGCTGATCAAAATCACACCCACCCAGAACGGCATCGCTGGCACACCCGCAACCAAGACAATCAAGATCCGAGCCGCCACCAAGAAGACGCGGATGCTACTCGCACGACACGCGCACTAGTGCGCGAGCACGGACTCTGGACCCGCTAACCCGCGGGTAGACTTTGCGTATGACTTTTTCTCTTCGCATGTGCCTCGTTCTCGCCCTCACCGCCGCAGGCACGATCGCCGCGGCGATGCCAGCCGTCTCGAGTGCTCGGCCGAAACCAGCCTCGCAACCGACCGCGTGTGCTTGGCCCGTTGAGAGCACGCCGACGAAGGCGAACGTTGCCTATCCCGATTCGAACGCGACGTATTGGACGACGCCGTACATCGCTCAGGCGGGGATGACGATCACGCTCTCGGGAACCTTCCCCGTGACGCGTTTCTTCTCGTTTAACGTCTATAACAGCGCGGCTCAGGACTTCACGGTCAACGGCATCAGTTCGTCGCTGACGGACTTTGAGATCGTGCCGACAGCCGGGACGCAGAACCCCTGGGTGACTGCCGGCGCGACGCCTGGTACCTACACCGTGACCCTGCAGAATGGTGTCACGTCCAGCATGACCAACGCGATCCCGCTAGCCCCGGCGACGCCCTCCACGCCACTCGTTGCGGGCATGCCCGCGAACACGGGCTTCGTGATCATGCGCGTCTACCTGCCCGCCAACAACGACGCCAACGCGATGCCGCTCCCGACGATGACAATCGCGTACGCGGACGGCACGACCAAGACGCTCGCGCAGTGTGCCAATGCGCAGAAGACCCCGACCATGAAGAGCAAGATCTCGAAGGCCGTGATCGGGAAGTTCATCTCGAAGGTGCTCGCAGGCAAGGTTGGCACGCCTCCAGCAACGACTGGCTCGTGCTCGAACTCGCTCGTGTTCTGCAAAGCCGGCGGTTCCACCACGCCGTTCCCGAACAGTGATTCTGGGTACGTCGCGGCGACCTACCAGCCAGCCGCTGGCTATGTGACCGTGATCCAGGCGAAGATGCCGACGAGCGCAACGGCGTATCAGAATGGTCCCGGAGTCTGGCCCGCAGCGGGTCTCGACCTGCGCTACTGGTCGTTCTGTAACTACATCCACGCCGTGCCCTACCCCGTCGTCAAGGTTGGGTCGATTATGGGCTGCACAGCCGACCAAGACATGCCGCTCGTCAACGGCACAGCAACCGTCGTGCTCTCGTCCCTCAAGGATCGCCCAGCAGCCACGAAGGGCGCCAACGCGACAGTTGGCTGGCTGCCAACGTCGCGCTCGAACACCACCGCCAAAGAAGTCATCGCGATCCGCAACATGCTGGCCGCACCGACGTTTACGCAGTCGGTGATGAACGCGACCAACACAAACGAGGCGTCTGCGATTGCGGTGATGGGCGAGTACTACCCAACGGGCACCCAATGCACGAAGGCCACGTTTGCCGCTGGTGGTGCCGCGGCATGCTTTGCAAACCCGGCCTCGCCCAGTTGAGTAAGCCGCGTTCGAGACAACCTAGGATGACGACATGAGTCTCTATCAGCGCCTTGCCGAACTGCCGATCACGATCGAGACGCACGCGCTCGAGCCGCGCTCGTTCGAGACGCCTGGCTTTACGCGCCTGACGACGACCGTCGTACTGCAGGGCAGTGGCCACGAGGGGCACGGCGAGGACATCGCCTACAGCGACTCCGACCAAGAGGCGCATCGCGCAATGACGCCGCTGCCGCTTGTGGGCACGTTGCCGCTCGGCGAATGGAGCGCGCTGCTCGACACGCTCGAGCTGTTCCCATCCCCACCCTCATCGCATGCCGTCCACGACTATCGCCGCTGGGCCTACGAATCGGCGTTGCTCGACCTGGCGCTGAGCCAGGCTGGCGTGACGCTCGGCACGGTGCTCGGCCGCACGCCCCAGCCGGTGCGGTTCTGCGTCTCCTCGAGCCTTGGCCCCAAGGCGTGGCTCGCTGAGTACCCGGAGATGGAGTTTAAGCTCGACGCCTCTGAGGATTGGGACGACGCGTACGTAGCGGACCTTGAGGCGCTCGATCGGGTCCGCGTCGTTGATCTGAAGGCGCACTACGGCGATAGTTGGCCCGTGCCGCGCGCCGACCCAACCGGCATGACGCGCCGCATCGCGACGCTAATGCCCGACGTGATCATCGAAGACCCCCCGACCGACGACACGACGTGGGCTGTGATCGCCGACCAGGCCCAGCGCGTCGCGTTTGACGCACCCATCCACTCGGTCGCCGACATGCTGGCGCTGTCCCAGACGGGCTACATGAACATCAAGCCCTCACGGTTCGGCACGCTCGAGCGACTGCTCGCCGCGATCGAACACTGCGAGGCCCGCGGCATCCAGATGTACGGCGGCGGCCAGTTCGAGCTCGGCGTCGGTCGACCACAGATCCAAGAGCTGGCTGCGCTCTTCTATCCCGATGGTCCGAACGACGTCGCGCCCGGTGCCTACAACGCGACAGGCGTCACTGCTGGGCTGCCGACCAGCCCGCTGACTGGACTCGGGCACGTGCCTGGCTTCGGTCGCCTCGCTTAGCCGCGCCAGAGCGGACGCGGATAGATCGGCCCCTCAGACCGTGACAGCGGACCCTCGTCGCGCGTCAGGCGCCCGAGTCCGAGTCCAATCAGCACAGCGACGATATGTCCCACAGCCGTATACGTTGGCTGGACGGCCAGGATCAGCACCAGGATGCTCAGCAGAGTGGCAGGGAAAATCCAACGCAACGGCGGACGTAGCCGGTAGGTAAAGATGCCGGCCACGGCACCAAACGCGTACGACACGCCGACGTCGATGCCATGGACGCTCTCGCCCGAACTCAAATTTGCAGCGATCGCAGCCCAGATCAGCACGGCGACAAGGAGCGTCGCACCAACGTGTCCCATGATCGCGACGATCAGCCAGCGCAGCGTCCCAAGCCACTGTTCGACGGGCGCAAGGAGGAAGGAGTAGGCAATTACCACCGGCAATTCCCAGACCGAATCGAGCCAGAATGCACTCTGTACGAAGCCGCGCACGGGAGCGGTTAGGAGCACATGCAACGTCGACGAACGCGTGGCCAAAAGCAGGTAGCCCACGGGGTCCGACGACGACACGATCACCCACGTCGTGACCATCACGATGAGCAAGTAGAGAAACGTCGCTGGCGCAATGACGACATAGGCTCGGAGCGAGGCCCAGGCTGCGCGAATCCCGTCTGCATACCGGCCGCCCCGATGCATGATGACGCCAATCGTCGCCACCAATGCGATCACAACAAGGAACAACATTCCCGCACCATACCGCCCAACGACTGCGCGATCCGAGCCGCCGTTTCGTGCGATAGTCCTGACATGGGCGTGATCCCCGGTGCACTCTTTCCTAACGCAGATCGTGTGCGCAGCGTGCGTGACGCAATCGTGGCCCTTGCTCCCTCTGAGGGAACAGCCCTGACCGATGATCTGGCAGTCGCAATTGCCCAGCTATTCGAGGGTGACGTTGGCCTGTTGATTTTTATGAGGGATCATCCCGGCCACTGGATCTGCCTGTCAGGCAGCACCATGGAAGCTGGCCCAACGGACATCGCCTACGCCGTCTGGCACGACCGTCTCGTCGAGGCCGCCGATGAACACCACGTCTTCTGGGCGACCCTCTCCGCAATGCCGCCGACGCACCGCTAGGCGCACTCTCGCTAGACTCCGCATCGCCCTTCGGGGTGCCCGGCGCATTCGTCTAGGGGCCTAGGACGCCGCCCTCTCACGGCGGTAGCACGGGTTCGAATCCCGTATGCGCTATAGCTCGGTCGCACGAATCGAGGCGACGCCTCAAAAATCTGCGATGCTAGGCGCGTGACGACGACACCAGAACCCCAGGTGGGCTACGGCCGCGGGCGCGTTGAGGCGATTTCTGACGGCGTGGTGGCCGTTGCCATCACCTTGCTTGCACTCGGTATTGAGGCGCCCAAGCTGGCGGCTGGAGAGACACTTTGGCAGTCCTTTGACACCCAGACGCTGAGCCAGATTGGCCTGTTTCTCCTGAGCTTCTTCTTGATCGCGCGTTTTTGGTTGTTGCACCACCGTCTCTTTCGCGAGCTACCCGACGTGCTTCCAATCAGCTTTGTCGTGCTCAACTTTGCGTTTCTCGCAGCACTGTGTCTGATGCCCTTTGCGACCAAGACGTACTCCGAAAACGCGAATGATCTCACGGCGCTCATGATCTATACCATCGTGATCGCAATCACCACCCTTCTCCTTTCCCTCATGTTCAGCCGTACGAAGGCCCGCAAGTTTTCACAACTGGCGCTACCTGTGACCATCGTCTTACTGGCGATCCCTGTCGGCTACTTCATTGGCCCGCGCTACGCACTATTCGTCTGGGCTTCGTTGTTTTTCGTCGGTGGCGGACGACTCGATCGCCTGCGCCACCGACACTGACCTTCGGGCGCCACCGCCTGATCTGCCACGCTGCACGATGTGAGTCGAGACGACCTGGCCGACGGCACGACTGCACGCGAGTTGCTCGCCAACCCGATGGTTGCGCGACTCCTCGCCTCGGAGCTCCTCGCGACGCTCTCGTTCGGCATCATCGCTGCCGCACTCGGCTGGCAGGCGTACGCCCGCACGGGCGATCCACTGACACTCGGAATTATTGGCATCTGCGAGTTCGTCCCCGCGCTCGTGCTTGCGTTGCCGGCAGGCCAACTCGCTGATCGACTCGATCGGCGCTACGTAACGGCGGCTGGCGATGCCGCCACCGTCCTGTTTGCCTTTCTCCTGCTACTGGATGCTTCGCGGGGTGACACCTCAGCGTGGCCGCTCTACGTCTTGGCTGCTGGTCTCGGCGGTGCACGCGCCTTCGCTGGCGCTGCCTTTAATCCGATGCTTGCGGCTGCCGTTACACCCCGCGCTCTGCCCCGCACCATGGCGCTTTCGTCTGCCACATGGCAAGGCGGCATGATCGCCGGCCCACTCCTTGGTGGCATCTTTCAGGCCCTTGGCGACGTGCCGCCCTACGCAGCGGCAATCACGGTCGAGACCCTCGGTTTGATCCTCGCGCTCAGTGTGTCCCGCCGAATCGGCACCGACCACAAGGTGATCAACGCCTTGCCACCCCGCCTGTCGGACGCCACAGCCGGCCTGCGCCTGATCATCGCGACACCTGCGCTGCTTGGTGCGATTAGCCTCGACCTGGTCGCCGTGTTGTTTGGTGGTGCGACTGCCTTGCTTCCGGTGGTGGCAAGCGACATTCTGGGCGTTGGCGAGGTCGGCTATGGCTTTCTCCGCGCCGCCCCCGGTGTCGGTGCTGTCCTCGTGGGCATTCTGCTCTCGATCCGACCAATCAAACGCAAGATTGGACCCGTTCTGCTCGTGATGGTCGGCATGTTTGGTGGCTTTACCATCATCTTCGGCCTCTCCCACGTCTACTGGTTGAGCCTGCTTGCCCTCGCGGGCCTCGCGGCAGCCGACATGATCAGCGTCTTTATTCGCTCGACGCTTGGCCCACTGCTCACGCCCGCCTCCCTGCGTGGTCGCGTCGGTGCCGCCGAACGTGTGTTTATCGGAGCCTCAAACGAGCTTGGTGCCTTCGAATCTGGCGTACTGGCCCGCCTAATCGGGACGGTGCCGGCCATTGTGCTGGGCGGCGTGGCCTCGATCGGTGTGGCGGCGCTGTGGGCAATCTTCTTCCCCGCACTCCGTAACTTTGATCGTTTTGAAGACATCGAGCCGGCCACAACAGATCTGCAATAACCACCGTTCGCACCTGCCGCCAAACGGCTACACTTCTCGTCTATGGCAGGGATCGTCCTCGACCGCGTGGCAAAGGTATACGACGGTAACGTGCGTGCCGTCGACGGTATTGACCTGACCGTCGCTGACGGCGAGTTCGTCGTCTTGGTCGGTCCGTCGGGTTGTGGCAAGTCGACGCTCCTGCGGATGATTGCCGGCCTCGAGCACATCACCGAAGGCACCGTACAAATTGGCGAGAAAGACGTCACCAACGCGCCCCCGCGTGATCGTGATATCGCGATGGTGTTTCAAAACTACGCGCTGTACCCGCAGATGAAGGTGCGCGACAACCTCGCCTTCGGCCTCAAATTGCGCCGTACGCCGCGTGCCGAGCGCGATGCCCGGGTTGCTGAAGTTGCGAAGATCCTCGGCCTCGAAGACCTACTTGATCGCAAGCCGGGCCAGCTGTCTGGCGGCCAGCGCCAGCGCGTCGCCATGGGACGCGCGATGGTTCGCGAACCCGCGGTCTACCTGATGGACGAGCCACTCTCGAACCTCGACGCCAAGTTGCGTGTCTCGATGCGTGCCGAACTCGCACGCCTGCACGAGCGACTCCGCACCACGACCGTCTATGTGACGCACGATCAGGTCGAGGCGATGACCCTCGGCGACCGCGTCGTCGTGCTGCGCGATGGCGTGATCCAGCAGGTGGCGCCACCGAGCGAGCTCTACCGTGCGCCTGCGAATCTCTTTGTTGCGGCCTTTATCGGTAGCCCACAGATGAACCTGCTCGACGCCGCGGTTGATGGCGACCACGTCACCTGCGCGGGCATGCGGATTCCGGTCCGCGCCGGTCGAGTGCCCGCCGGCCTGCAGCGCGTCGTGCTCGGCATCCGCCCAACCGACGTTGAGATCTGTGCCGCCGGCGACTCACGCCCCACCCTGACCGGCACGATCGGTGTGCTCGAAGACCTCGGCGCCGAGGCTCACGCCATTATCCCGATCGACAGCAAGCGCGTCTCGAGCGATGCCACCCTCGCGGCCAGTGAGGCCGAGACCGAGCATGATGGCGCTCTACTCGTCGACGACGACCGGGCGCTCTTTACCGCTCGCCTGGATGCACGACACAGCTCGACGGTAGGCTCAGAACTCATCCTCGCCGTCGATCCCGACCGGATCCATCTCTTCGATCCGGCTTCGGGTCTCGCGCTGGTCTAGTCCGTCGCGAAGATCGCGTGCTCGGGCAGCGATTCGGCCACGGCTGCGGTCGCATCGATACCGAGATGATCAAAGGCGCGTAAGAGAGCGGCCGTAGCGGGCTCCCAGAGCATGTCGACGGGCTCACCGCCAGGCACCTCGGCCAAGATCGCGTCGCGCAGGAG
>Ga0194055_10002732_pt1 | contig 13900 bp, 11 predicted proteins | sample SepL449m_MetaG_FD_155482 | JGI IMG/M metagenome (GOLD analysis project Ga0194055, IMG submission 155482) | Anoxic zone freshwater microbial communities from boreal shield lake in IISD Experimental Lakes Area, Ontario, Canada - Sep2016-L442-9m | ecosystem: Environmental > Aquatic > Freshwater >... | reverse complement strand
AAGAAGGCGGCACCAGTCAAGAAGGCTGCACCAGTCAAGAAGGCTGCACCAGTCAAGAAGGCTGCACCAGTCAAGAAGGCCGCACCAGTCAAGAAGGCTGCACCAGTCAAGAAGGCCGCACCAGTCAAGAAGGCTGCACCAGTCAAGAAGGCCGCACCTGCTGTGAAGGCCGTCGCCACAAAGAACGCGGCTCCGGCCACGAAGGCCGCCGTGGTTACCAAGAAGACGGTGAAGAAGATTGCTCCAGAGGCCCCCAAGGTGAGCCCCTATGCGAAGGACGTAAAGTTCATCGCCAAGATCACGGCGGAAATCGCCGAGGAGCGCAAAGCGAAGGCTGCCCAGCGCGAAGATTTGATCGCCCAGGCTGATGAGATCATCTCGGAGACTGGACCCCGTGAGGTCCAGTTTGACGACGAGTCTGGCGAAGGAGCCGGGGCAGCGGTCGATCGAGAATTTTCTCTCTACCAGGCCGACAAGTTGTTGGAGGAAATCTTCGAACTTGACGAGGCCCTTCGACGCATCAAGGCGAAGCGGTACGGGCTGTGTGAGCGGTGTCACAAGCCGATTCTGAAGGCCCGGCTTGAGGCGATTCCCTATGCACGCCTGGACACCAACTGCGTCAACCCACCTCTCGTTTCTCGCTTTTGAGCGACGGAAAACAGCCATCCTCGACGCCGAGGAGGTGGCCGATCCTGACGCTGATCATCGCTGGCTTTGTTCTGGTTGCTGATCAGGTCTCAAAGTCTTTCGCTGAAGCCCACCTCGGGCTGGCCCCGGAGCATGTATTCGGACCCTTTGGATTAGCGCTGACCTACAACACGGGATCGTCGTTCTCGCTCCTCCAGGGATCGAGCATTCCACTCATGGTCCTCGACGTGATTCTCGTGATCGTCCTGCTCGTCGTGGCCCGCCGAACCGAATCAATGGGGATTCGGGTCGGTCTCGGTCTGATGATGGGCGGAGCGTTGGGGAATCTTGCCGACCGCCTCGCTCGTCATCATGATCGAGGAGTGGTTGATTTCATCACCCTTCCTCATTGGCCCACGTTCAACCTCGCAGACAGCGCGATCACTCTCGGCACGCTGGTGATCATCATCAGTGTGCTTGTTGACATGGCCCGGCACCGCCAAGAACAGGACGTCTCATGACAAACACAACCCCGGCAACGACCGAGGACGAGGGAGCAGAGCATCTCGACATTGTCGTGCCGGCACTGATGAACGCGATGCGTGTTGACCGCGCACTCTCGATGCTGACGAGCTGCCCTCGCTCCGAGGCATCACGATTGGTTGAGGTGGGTGCCGTGACAATTGACGGCAAGGTGGTGACCAAGGCGTCAACCCCACTCTCGACAGGGGCTCATCTCGAAGCCGTCCTTCCGCCGCAGACGGATGGTTCTGTTGAGGCGGAGCCCGACGTCCACGTCACGGTCCTCTACGAGGATGCTGACTTGGTGGTCGTGGACAAGCCCTTCACCCTTGTCGTACATCCCGGAGCGGGAAACACGACAGGAACATTGGTGGCGGGTCTTCTGGCGCTATACCCAGAGCTCGCTGACCTACCGAAGGCTGGGTTCGGAGAGGTGAACCGTCCGGGAATCGTTCACCGACTCGATAAGGGAACCTCAGGACTCCTCGCGGTGGCACGGAGCCCAGCTGCGTTCACCTCTGTTTCAGAGCAGCTGGCGACCCGTCAGGCACAGCGGCGCTACGTGGGCGTGGTCGAGGGCCATGTCGAAAGTGAGCGAGGCATCGTGGACGCGCCGATTGGCCGTTCAGCGACCTCTCCCACTCGAATGATGGTCCGTCCGGACGGCAAGAGCGCTCGAACCTCCTACGAGGTCATTGAACGCCTGGAAGGGCCGGCTCGGACCGTGATCGGACTCTCCCTTGAGACAGGTCGTACCCACCAGATCAGAGTCCACATGGCCGCCATCGGACACCCTGTCGTCAATGACCCTCGCTACGGCCAGAGGAACGAGACACTCCTCGACGCTGACCGACTGGCGCTTCACGCAGGACGACTTCGCCTGGAACACCCGGTCACGGGCGATGAGGTCTCCGTGCTTTCTGCATGGCCTGATGACCTGAGAATCCTCGGCGGAGGGGACGCAGCTCAGAGGTGGCTCGAGAACTCCTAGACCTCGGCGTGCAAGGAGACCACTGCGTCGTCCCCGTGGAGGGCGGCGAGTCCCTCAGTCTCGGCCCGACGCACGCGACGCACGCCAATTCCGAGAGCGTCAGCGGTGGCCTGAAGCGAGGCTGGGCTTGAGCCATCAAGTCCGAATCTCTTCGTCAAGACTTCTCGCTGCAGAACGGGGAGCTGTTCGACAGCCAACAGGAGCCGATCATCGGTCATCTGCTGCTCGACATCGGCGACCCAGTCAGTCCCGTCAGGAGCAACGAGGTCTCCGAGAACTGTCGATGAGTCGGAGGTTGCCGGTTGATCAAGACTCGCCGAGACCCCGGCGATCCCTTCGAGGCCCTTTCGGACCTCAACGCTGATGCCGGTTGCTTCGGTGATCTCCTCTTCTGTGGGCCGACGACCCAAGAGCCCTACGAGTTCCGCTGTGGCGGCATCGATACGTTGAATCTGCTCGCCCACCTCAAGGGGGATCCGGATTGTTCTTCCATGCTGCTGGACCGCACGCTGGAGCGACTGACGGATCCACCACGTGGCATAGGTGGAGAACTTGAAACCACGCTCCCAGTCGAACTTTTCAACTGCCCTCAGAAGGCCAAACGTGCCCTCTTGGACGAGATCGACGAGTTCGACCCCTCGGTCCTGGTAGCGGCGGGCCCAGTGCAGGACGAGGCGCATGTTGGCTGCGACCATCTGCTGCTTGGCTTCTTGGTCGCCAGTGGCAACGCGCTTTGCCAGTTCGACCTGCTCGTCGTAGTTCGGCATCGGGTACCGGTCAAGGTCCCGAAGCAGCAGGCCAAGACTGTCCGCCATTGCGTTGGTCGAACGTCGGGGGTGGCTCATGGTTGCTCCTTCCGGGCGTCAGCCACGGGATCATCCGGTTTCTCTCCGAGGAGCCCCCCTCTACTCAGATTGAACCCATCCCACAACTGGCGGTCTGGTTTGTATCAATCATATTTAACACACACGGCGGTAGGAGTATTCCCACCTCAGGCTATTTCCGGTCGAATTCCTCAGAGAGGAGTGATCGCCGCCGGTGTCCCGAGCGAACGCTCAACGATGTCGGCAAGCGAGAGCGACTGGAGCTGATTGCGGATTCGATCGCCAACCTCAGACCACACGGCGAGCAGGACACACTGTCCTTCATGGTCGCAGGCTCCGTCCTCATGGGGCTCTCCGAAGTCGCCGGCGACGATGGGTCCATCCACGGCGGAGATGATCTGGGCCAGGGAAATCTCTGACGGATCACGGGCTAGGACGTAGCCCCCACCGACACCCCTCTTTGATCGCACAAGACCGGCACCCTTGAGGGCGAGGAGGATCTGCTCAAGGTAGGGCTGGGGGAGCGCTGTCCGTTCAGCGATGTCCCTCACTGAGGTCGGAGTCTGAACTGCTCCGTGAAGAGCGAGCGACAGCAATGCTCGGCTTGCGTAGTCGCCACGGGTCGAAACCTTCACGATCGACATGCTACCCGTGTGTCTCACAGGGGGACCGGCCGTAGGATTCGAGGCAGTGACTCCCAACCCGACGAACCCTGACTACGCCGACCGCTGTATCGCCAACGTCCTGAAGGTTCTTGGCCAACCTTCGCGATCGAACGAGGCCCCACTCTCCGACCTCACGCAGGCGATCAGCGGATCCGCAGGAGTGGTTCTCGTTGTCCTCGATGGCTTGGGAGCCTCCCAACTGGCCAATCGGAGTGCGCTCGCACCCCTGCTGGCGGCCAGGCAGATTGAGCCGATCACCTCAGTTGCCCCGTCAACCACCGCTGCCGCTCTCACCAGCCTCACGACGGGTCGCCCGCCGGGTGCCCATGGCATCGTCGGATACCGATTTTCTCTTGGCGAGGACATCCTGCAGTCACTTCGGTGGACTGTCGATTCGAATGACGCAACTCGCCAACATCCTCCAGAGCAGGTCCAGCGTTCGACACCACTGCTGATGAGGAAGGGTCGAGCGGTGCCATACGTGGGGCGTAAAGCGTTCGCAACCAGCACCTTCACCAAGGCCCATCTCCGAGGATCGAAGTATCTCAGCGTTGAAGGACCCGATGAGATGCCTGCCGTGGTGGCAGAGGCACTTCGAAGCGATGACTTGGTGATCTGTTATCACGACGCTATCGACAAGATCGCTCACGCCGAAGGTCTTGGCGCTGGGTTTGATGACGCCGTGAGAAGGGCAGATCGGCTCCTGGCCGAAATAAGGGGTGCTGTTCCCGACGACGTGACGATTGTCGTGACCTCTGACCATGGTCAGGTTGATTGCGGCCCGACCGCGATCGAGATTCCGAAGCACCTCTTGGCCCTGGTCGACTTCATGAGCGGTGAGGGTCGCTTTCGTTGGCTCCACGCCCATCGAGGGCAAGCGACTGACCTCGTTGAGCGAATGCGAGGCGTGCTGGATGCCACATGCTGGGTGAAATCGCGTCGGGAGGTGATTGCCGCTGGCTGGCTGGGGGAGGTTGATGACGAAGTGGTTGATCGACTCGGTGACGTGGCGATTCTTCCGTTCATCGACGCCTTCGTCCCTGATCCCGCAGAGCCTCTCGAAGTGAGGATGAAGAGCCGCCATGGCTCACTCACCGAGGCCGAAATGATGGTGCCCTTGATCGTTCTGTGAGCCTGCTGTGCCTTGCAGTACTCCTGGGGGAATTCAGGTGGCATCATCGATTCATGGAAAACGATGGCACCAGCGTTCCACCAGCAGCTGAGCTGCTGGCCCCTGACGAGGTTTTTTCACCCCCCGAGCGATCACTGGACCAGGCAGGGCTGGCTGAGGACGACTCGTCAGGGTCGATCGAACAGCCGGCCAAGGTGATGCGGATTGGCACCATGGTCAAGCAGCTCCTCGACGAGGTACGTGCTGCACCGATCGATGAAGCGGGTCGGAGTCGACTTCGGGAGATCTATGAGACCTCGGTTGTCGAGCTCGGCACCGGGCTGTCGGATGACCTTCGCGAGGAACTCAACCGGATGGCGCCACCATTCGGCGAGGAGGTCCCCAGCAGCTCTGAGCTGCGGGTCGCGCAAGCTCAACTTGTCGGGTGGCTTGAAGGTCTCTTCCACGGCATCCAAGCGGCCCTGATGGCCCAGCAAATGGCGGCTCGCGCACAACTTGATCAGATGCGCCAGCAGACGCTCCCTGAGGGAGACCCCGCCGCTGCGATTCGCCCTGGAACGTACCTTTAGGGCCTCGGGCGAGGTGGCGAGGGTCGCGCTATCTTCGGGGATGACACCGGTGTAGTTCGGTCAGCGGTGTCGAGAGGTTCGAATTCGTTATCCCGGAAGGCCAGCGTTGTCAGATAAATCGTTCTCCCATCTCCATACCCACACCGAGTACTCGATGCTCGATGGAGCGGCGCGAATCGGGGACCTGGTGAAGGCAGCGGTCCAAGATGGCCAGCCAGCCCTTGGCATCACCGACCACGGCAACATGTATGGGGTCCTCGAGTTCTACAAAGCCTGCAAGGCCGAAGGGATTAACCCGATCATCGGGACCGAGGCTTACATGGCGCTTGAGTCCCGCCATGAGCGCCCGGTACGACGGGGCAAGATTGACGATGGGGGCGGGGACGCTGGTGGCGGCAACAAGCTGTACTACCACCTGACGCTGCTGGCTGAGACGACGCAGGGCTACAAGAACCTGCTGAAGTTGTCGTCCGCTGCATACCTCGAGGGGTACTACTACAAGCCCCGCCTCGACTGGGAACTCCTCGAGAAGTATCACGAGGGCCTCATCGCCACCACAGGCTGCCTGGGCGGCGTGGTCCTTCAAGCGCTACTCGCGGGTGACGAGGATGAGGCCCTTCGAAGGGCTGCTCGCCTCCAGGACATCTTTGGGAAGGACAGCCTCTTCGTCGAGTTGCAGGATCACGGCCTCAGCGAGCAGCGTCAGACCAATCCGCAATTGATCCAAATCGCCTCGAAGATCGGCGCTCCGCTTCTTGCGACCAATGACAGTCACTACACACATCGACATGACGCCGAGGCACACGATGCCCTCTTGTGTGTTCAAACCGGAGCAATGCTCTCGGACACGAACCGCTTCCGCTTCGACGGAACAGAGCACTACCTGAAGAGCGCCGCCGAGATGAGGCATCTCTTCAAGGACTACGAATCGGCCTGTGACTCGACGCTTCTGATCGCTGAGCGGGCCAACGTCGAGCTCGAGTTGGGGAAGCCGAGCCTTCCCGAGTTCCCAGTGCCTGATGCGATCAAGGGAAACACCTATGAGGAGCGTGGCTCGCAGTACCTGCGGCAGCTGACCTTTGAAGGAGCCCATGTCCGATACGGAGCATCGCTCGATACGGAGATCGTCGAACGCCTTGACTATGAACTTCGCGTCATCTCCGAAATGGGATTCTCGGCGTATTTCCTCGTCGTCTGGGACCTGATCCGCTTCGCGCGTGAGTCAAATATCCGTGTTGGACCTGGTCGAGGGTCGGCCGCAGGATGCTGTGTGGCGTACTGCCTCGGGATTGTGGATCTCGACCCGATCCGTTTTGACCTGCTCTTTGAGCGGTTCTTGAATCCGGGTCGAAAGCAGATGCCTGATATCGACATGGACTTCGATGAGCGCTACCGGGGCGACATGATCAAGTACGCCGCCGAGCGGTACGGATCTGACCGAGTTGCCCAGATCGTTACGTTCTCGACGATCAAGGCTCGTGCGGCCGTTCGCGACGCCGCTCGCGTCCTTGGTTTCCCCTATCTCGACGGTGACCGGGTGGCCAAGGCGATGCCACCGCTGGTGATGGGCCGAGACACCCCGCTTGCAGCGTGTCTGGAAGAAATCCCAGGTCTTGAGGACGGCTATGTCGCCGCACAGGAACTTCGAGAGATGTACGAGACCGATGAGGTGGCGCATCGCATCATTGATGTGGCCAAGGGCCTCGAGGGACTCCGTCGTGGTGACGGAATCCATGCAGCCGCCGTGGTGATCTCCAAGGATCCGCTCACTGAGTACCTCCCCATTCAGCGCAAGCCAGACTCGTCCGGCAATATCGAGGATTCCCCGATCGTCACGCAGTACGAGATGGGTGGCGTTGAAGAACTCGGCCTACTCAAGATGGACTTCTTAGGCCTCAGAAACCTGTCGGTCATGGAGCGCTGCCTTGATCTCGTCGAGGCGGCGACAGGGGAGCGACCCGACATCGACAACGTCGACCTTGCTGACGAAGAGGTCTTCGCCATGTTGCGCCGAGGGGAGTCGGTTGGGGTCTTCCAACTTGAGGGGCGCCCGATGCGCGCACTGATGCGATCCCTCGCCCCGACCTCCTTCGGCGACGTCGCCGCTCTCGTAGCGCTGTATCGACCGGGCCCGATGTCCACCAACATGCACAACGACTACGCCGACCGAAAGAACGGTCGCAAAGCCATCACGTACCAACACGAAGATCTTGAACCTCTGCTGAAGGACACGCAGGGTCTCATGATCTACCAAGAGTCGATGATGAGGGTGGCCCAGAAGTTTGCCGGCTACACCCTCGAAGAGGCCGACAACCTCCGCAAGGCGACGGGAAAGAAAGATCGAGTCCTGATTGCGAAGGAACGAGAGAAGTTCGTCAAGGGCTGCGCAGACACGGGCTACGGAGCGGACCTTGGCACAGAGCTCTTCGACGTGATCGAACCCTTCGCCGACTACGCCTTCAACAAGAGCCATTCCTATGGCTATGGCCTGATTGCCTACCAAACGGCATGGCTCAAGGCGCATCATCCGGTGGCCTATATGGCGGCCCTGCTGACCTCGGTCAAGGATGATAAGGAGAAGACGGCGGTCTACTTGAGTGAGTGCCGTTCGATGGGCATTGAGGTTCTTGTCCCTGACGTCAATACGTCGCTGGCCGATTTCGCCCCTCGCCATGATGGCTCCGATTCTCCGGGGATCGTCTTCGGCCTTGCCGCGGTGCGCAACGTCGGCGAGAGCTTGGTCGAGCGCATCGTGACGGAACGCTCCGCTGGCGGTGACTTCGAGGACTTCTTCGATTTCTGCCGACGTGTCGACACCATGGTCCTGAACAAGCGAACCATTGAGTCGCTTGCGAAGGCCGGTGCCTTCGACTCGATGGGACACCCTCGACAAGGCCTCGCCCTCGTCGCCGACGACATCATTGAGCGGACGATCGACCGACGTCGAGAGCATGACGTGGGCATCTCGACACTGTTCGCTTCCGCTGCTCAAGAGTCAGGCGATGACCAGGCGCATTGGGAGGGCACCTCGGTGCCGATCCCTGATCGTGAGTTCGACAAGTCGACCCGACTTGCGTTCGAAAAAGAGATGCTTGGGCTCTATGTCTCGGACCACCCACTCATGGGACTTGAACGAGCGCTCAGCCGTCACACTGATGCCTCAATCGGAGATCTCAAAGAACTTGCTGAGGCTCCAGGTGGTCCTGAGTCAACGATCCGCTCAGTGGGCGGAGTGGTGACTGACCTCAAGACGAACTACACCAAAAAGGGCGAGTTGATGGCTCGCTTCCTCTTGGAGGATCTGCAGACGGGCATCGAGGTCTTCGTCTTCCCCAAGACGATGTCGCAGTACGGAGCGCTCCTGAAGAACGACACCATCGTGGTGATCAGGGGCCGAGTTGACACTCGAGACGAAGCTCCGAAGATCACGGCGATGGACATTGCCGCGCCGGTTCTCCAGGCGGTCGGGACATCTGAGATTCGCGTCAATCTACCGCTCACCCATCTCACCGACACGGCGGTCACCGAACTCAAGGGCGTGCTCACTGAGCACCCCGGTGATTGTCCTGTCTTGCTCCACGTTGGCGACAAAGTCCTGCGTCTTCCCCCAGAATTCAATGTTGATTCCCGCCTCGTTATCGGTGAATTGAGGCGCTTATTTGGGATCAACGCCATCGTCGCGAGCTGAAGAATGACGCTCCGAATCCTGAGGGGCCCGCCAGCGTCATAGACTGTGGTCATGCCTATGGAGGTCACGACCAAGGACACCACCGCGATCTCGGAGGATGAACTCCTCGAGATGGCACTTCTGTGCGCCGATAGGGAACCGCGTTTCGACGTGGAGTACCTCACCGCAGTGAAGGAAGAGTGGGTGCTCATCTCGTCAGCCCGAGAGGGGAACAAGCTTCGCGGATACTCGTTCTCAACCCTTGAGCGCATCGGAGGCACTCCCTCGCTGCTGGTCGGCCTCGGCCTCGTTGATCGCAACTCCAAGGCCGAGCAAGCCCTGAAGGCACTCTTGGCCGATCAGTTCCGCCGAGCGCTGTTGGCGTTCCCAGACGAAGACGTGCTTCTCGGAACCCGCCTGATGACGACCCACGGGTTCCGTGCGTTCCAAGGCCTCGAGGACGTCGTCCCCCGCCCTGAGCACAAGCCCTCGGGTGAGGAGCGCGCATGGGCGCGTCGACTGGCCAAGCGGTTCGGAAACGACAAGGGTCTCGACGATCGAACCTTCATCATCGACACGAAATCCACAGAGCAGGTCGGTGGTCTTGACGTGATCGCTCCGAAGGCGAAGATCCCTGCGGGCGTCGAAACCTTCTTCGCCGATGTCAATGCCGACAAGGGCCACCGCCTGGTGGTCTTCGGTTGGGCCATGGCTGAGGACTTGGCTGCAGGTCGCCTGAGCCGCTGATCCAGCAGACGTCCTAGCCTCTGGGCAGGATGGCGACGCAAATCTTGTAGCAATGGCCTTCGACAGGGCTGTTTAGTGCCGTCAAGAGGTAGTGCGGCTTGAACCCAAGGGCGGTAGCGAGATCCTTGCCCGCGAGCAGCTCTCGCCTCGCAGCGTCAAGTGATCGTGAGGCATGCGTATCTGCGCATTCAAGCCAGACATCGTCTCTCTCCCATCCAAATCGAACCCATGTGGTGCCATCATCCCGGCGGCGCAACAGTTGGGGGCCTCGACTGGCAGTGATTAACGCCGCCGACGGCCTGTCGCCGTTGAACTCCCAGTACGGGGCTGACGGGCCCCGGAACCCAAGCAGGGGTCCATCAATCGGGGCCTGAAGTCGTTGGAGCATCTTTCGGACACTTCGGCCGCGCAGGGTGCCGATCTGCCGGGGGAGGCCTTTGACGGTGGCTGCTTCCGGTTGGGCGAGGTCGTCGACCTCGGGTGAATCGGCAAGTGTCGCTTCAACGACATCGAACGCGGCGAGATCGGGTTGATGGTCCTCGGGCCATGGGATGCGCAGCCTCACCAGAGCTCCTGACGCGAGGTCGATGCAGATCGAATCATTCCAGGTACTTCCGAGGACGAGGAGATGAAGGGTTTCTCCACCGCGCAGTTCGAGCCTCCGGCGCGCCGGAAGGGAGCGAAGAAGATCCTTTGTTGACCCGGTTGAGGAACTGGAGCGACCAAGGTCGAGTGGGCGGTGGGATGGTGGCATCGGAGCTCAGCGGGCGACCGCTCGGTCGACCTGTTCCTTCACGCTATCGGGCTCCGAGCTCGGCAGGTCGCAGACCCCATGGCGACACACATAGGCAAACCCAGGGAGTCGATCCCTGAACAGTGGCGTCGACTCTGATGATCCGGTGACAATCACCGAGAACGGGATGAAGCTCCCTCGGGCAGCATCAAGAAGGGGCCCCGCCGGTCCCGGAACTGCAACTTCGATAGAAGAGCGCAGAAGGCCCAAGGCCAAGATCAGGTCTGGCACGGCAGCGGGATGGCTCCGAAGGATCTTGGTGGCCATCGCCACCGTCCGGTCTGCCACTGCGAGCAGGTCGGTATCGCCGGTGATCAGCGCAAGTCGGCTGAGTCCGGTCGCTGCCACGGAGGTGGCGGAGGGCAGTGCCCCATCGAAGAGATCCTTGGTGCGAACGAGCAGGACTTCAGCGTCAGAGCCGGTGGTGAAGAATCCGGCCCCGACCTCGGGCGTCATGGCGGAAGCGCTCTGTCCATCGTGGAAGAGGGCGATCATGTCGCCGGCGACGAGGTGAGCGCGATCGATCCAATGATCGTCACCATCAAGTTCAAAGAGGCGCGTCAGAGCCTCGAGCAGCCACGCGTAGTCACCCAGCATGGCGAGATGGGCCATGCGGCCAGCGCGCCCGGCCCTGAGGAGTCGCCCCTCCGCCGATCGGTGATTCTGATCGAGATTCGTGACGATCTGTCTCGCTGCGTCGCCCCACTCAGGAATGCCGAGAGCGCCAGCAGCCTCGGCGAGGACTGACGCGACCATGGCGTTCCACTCGACAAGCACTTTGTCGTCAAGAGCGGGCTGGGCCCGGCGCTCCCGAGTGTCGAGGAGGGCCCGTCGGGTGATCTCCTCTGCCGGGGTGCGAAGAAGCGACAGCGCTGGGTCTCGAGCAAGAACGCTCGATCCGTGCTCGAAGCTGCCTTCCTCCGTGACGCGATAGAAGCGACATGCTTCGGAGGCGCTCAATGCTCCATCCACTCCTTGGAGTGAGGTAGCGATCTCGGCCGGAGTGAAGACCGCATGGCTTCCCTCGACCCCGGCTGCATCGGCGTCCACGGACGATGCGAGGCCTCCGTGAGGAAGGCCCAGGTGGTCGAGAACCCAACGAAGGGTCTCAACCACGACTTGGCGATAACTGGGCTCACCGGTGACTTCGAAGGCATGGAGGTAGCAGCGGGCGAGAAGGGCCTGATCAGTGAGCATCTTCTCGAAATGGGGCACTCGCCACTCCGAGTCGACCGAGTAGCGGGCGAAACCGCCGGCAAGGTGGTCGTAGATTCCTCCAGCCGCCATGGCATCGAGTGTGGTCGTGGCCATCGAGAGACTGAGAGGGTCACCGGTGCGTCGATGGTGCGTCAAGAGCGCTTCGAGGTAACTCGGTCGCGGGAACTTCGGTGCACCTCCAAACCCACCGTGCTCGGCGTCGAATCGCGTGGCCAGATCAGCCACCAGGGCGTCAAGTGCTCGGTCAAGGTCGAGATCATCGACCAGCGCCTCGGCTGCGATCGCATCGACAAATCCAGCCTCCTTCGCCACCGCCTTGGCGAGTTCGTCGGCCTGAGCTTCGATTGCCTCACGTTGTGTGCCCCAGGCCTCCTCGAGGGCGAGGAGGACTTTCGAGAAACTGGGCTGGCCGTGTCGTTCAACGGGAGGGAAGTAGGTGCCGGCGAAAAAGGGTCGTCCGTCAGGGGTGGCGAAGACCGTCATTGGCCATCCGCCGTGGCCTGTCGCCGCCTGTGTCGCGGTCATGTAGAGCTGATCGAGATCCGGGCGCTCCTCACGGTCGATCTTGATGGCCACAAAGGAACGATTGATGAGCTCAGCGACCACGGGGTCTTCGAAAGACTCATGGGCCATCACGTGGCACCAGTGACATGCGGCGTAGCCGATGGAGATGAAAAGGGGGCGATCGCCGTCGGCGGCCTCAGCGAGAGCGGTGGCGTCCCACGGTTGCCAGTTCACCGGATTGTCGGCGTGCTGAAGGAGGTAGGGGCTCGTTTCGCCGGCAAGGCGGTTCTGGGTCACCATCCGAATCGTACCTGTGCGATCCCCGCGTGATCCTCTTGGAGCACTGCGTCTCATTGCTCTTCGCAGGGTCGAGCGTCGCTCAGCGGTCTCAAAGCGGTCACCTCATTGACGCACGATCGTGAAGGCGATCGGGTCTGGGCCCGGGGAGGGGCCCCTGATTGAAGCGACAAATGCCGGCGTGCAATCGTTTTGGCTGCTACGTTCCGCGACATGCTCCGTCTTCTGGCATCAGCCCTCGTTCGTCTCGTCGCAAACGCAGTTGGACTCGTGATCGCAGCCCTTGTCCTTGACGGGGTATCCATTACCGGTCTTTCTTTCCTCATCGCCGTCGGTGTGTTCTCTGCCATCCAGGTCGTCACGGCCCCATTGCTTCGCGACATCGCTCTTCGAAGGGTGCCCGCCCTCATGGGCAGTGTGGCGCTTGTCACGACGTTCATTGGCCTCGTCGCGACCTCGTTGCTCACCAGCGGGCTCTCGATCTCCGGTGTGACCTCATGGGTCCTCGCCACGATCATCGTCTGGTTGGCATCGCTGGTCGCGGTCTTGGTTCTGCCGCTGCTCATCTTCCGTCGCGTCCTCAAGGACGAGGATCATCGTCGCTGATTCTGAGTGCTCGACGAACTCGGCGTCCTCGATGGAAGGGACGCTGAGTCGGTTCAGTAGGGTCGGCGCATGACTCCCGAGCTTGGAGATCGCATCCGAGGCTGCCTCCTCGCCGGTGCCGTCGGCGATGCTCTTGGCGCGCCGTATGAGTTCGCATCATGGGCAGTGATCTCGTCGACGTTGGGTGCGGCGGGCGTCACCGATGTTCTGGCGCCAGGGCACTTCACCGACGACACGCAGATGACCCTCTTCACCATCGAAGCCCTCATTCACGCCGGTCTTCAACTCTCCGCAACAGGGGTCTGCCATCCCCCGACCCACCTCCACGACTCGTATCTGCGGTGGCTCACGACCCAGGGCTTCGAAGCCGAGGTGGTGGCGACGATGCTGTCGGCTGGATCTCGGATCGACGGGGGGTTTCTCGTCAACCAGCCGATCCTGCACCGCCAAGAAGCTCCCGGGATGACCTGTTTGAGCGCCCTCGAGTCAGGCGACGCGGGGACCGCCAGCCATCCGATCAATGACTCAAAGGGGTGCGGTGGGGTCATGCGGGCAGCGCCTGCAGGGTTCCTGACCCCCGGCGTCCCGGTGGGCGGGTCCGCTGAGGAGGCGTATGCAGCGGGGGTGGAGTGCGCGGCGATTACCCACGGGCACCCAGAGGGATTCCACGCCGCAGGCCTCTTCGCTGCCATGATCCACTTGATCATGGCGGGCGCCTCAATCGGCGAGGCCTACGAG
>Ga0194055_10002730_pt1 | contig 13901 bp, 9 predicted proteins | sample SepL449m_MetaG_FD_155482 | JGI IMG/M metagenome (GOLD analysis project Ga0194055, IMG submission 155482) | Anoxic zone freshwater microbial communities from boreal shield lake in IISD Experimental Lakes Area, Ontario, Canada - Sep2016-L442-9m | ecosystem: Environmental > Aquatic > Freshwater >... | reverse complement strand
GCTCCAGGGTGGCCAGCCGCTGGGCGCTCCAGGCATCCAGCAGGTGGCGACAGCGCTTGAGGGTGCGCTGCCGTTCCATCGACGCCGTGGCGCCGCGAAGCTGCAGCTCGGGCTGACCCAGCGACAACCGCTGCACATCGGAGGGCTCGAGCAACGGCGTGAGCCTGGTGAGGAGGGTGGAGTGGTCGCCATCGAGCACCAGGCGGTCGCCCAGCAGCCGGGGCAGATCGAGATCAGCCAGCTCCTGGCCGGGGTCGATGCCGCGATTCACCTGCTCGAGCCGGCCGGAACCGAGGTTGTCCTCTTCGATCTCGCCGATCGTGGCCCAGAGCTGGCGGTGGTGCTGCAGGGCGAAATCTTCGAGATCGAGATGCCGCAGATTGGCCCGGATTCGGGAGCGCCAGGTGGGGCAGTGGAGGTAAAGCCGCAGCACCTCGGCCTCGGCCCGCTCTCGCACCCCCGCCTCACCGGGCTGTTCCCAGCGCGACGAACGGCCATGCCAGCGCTGGCCCCGCACCTGCTGGCGCAGATCGTCCTCCAGCTGCAGGGTGAGGCGGGCCTGGCCACCGGAGAGGCGCTCCGCCACCCTCTGCAGGTAGTGGCTGCGCACCGCCGACTGAGGGAGCTTGCCGAGCAGTTCGACCAGGGCCGTGACCGCCTGCTGGAACTGATCGGCTCGGGCCAGGTCACGACCGGCGAGCACCTGCTCAATCTGCCAATCGAGCCAGAGCGGGGCCGCCTCCAGCAGGGCGCGGTAGTCGCCCGGGCCGTGGGCCTTAAGGTAGTCGTCGGGATCCTTGCCGGCCGGGAGGTGCAGCACGCGCAGCTCGAGCTGGCCCTGCAGGGCCAGCTGCTCCGCCTCGCCGATGGCCCGCTGGGCAGCGCGCACACCGGCGCCATCGCTGTCGAAGTTGAGCACCAGCCGCTTGCCGTCGCAGCAACGGCAGAGCTGGGTGATCTGCTGGCGGCTCAGGGCCGTTCCCAGGGCCGCCACCGCATGGGTGATGCCGGCGGCATGAAGGGCGATGACATCGAAATAGCCTTCCACCACCACCGCCTGGTCGGCCCGGCGGATCGGGTCGGCGGCCCGGTCGAGGCCGAAGAGGTGTTGGCCCTTCTCGAACACCTCCGTCTCTGGTGAGTTGAGGTACTTCGGCTCGGCCCCGTCGAGGCTGCGGCCGCCGAAGCCGATCACTCGGCCCTGCCGGTCGCGGATCGGCACCATCACCCGCTGCCGGAAGCGGTCATAGTGGCCGCTGCCTCCCTTTCGGGGCACCACGAGACCGGCGGCCTCAAGCAGCTCCGGCTCCAGCCGCTCGACCTGCTGGAGGTGACGCAGCAAGCCATCCCAGCCCGACGGCGCATAGCCGAGCTGAAAGGATTCGAGGGTGGCCTCACTGAGCCCGCGCCCCTCCCGCAGATAGTCCAGGGCTGCGGCCCCCTCCGCTGAGCGCAGTTGGGCCTGGAACCAGCCGGCCGCCAGGGTGAGCACGCGATGGAGCTTTTCGCGCCGCGAGAGTTGCTGGCGCAGCCGCTCCTGTTGGGGACCCTCCAGGGTTTCCACCGGCAGCTGGTATTTACGGGCCAGGTCCAGCACCACATCGGTGAAGCTGCCGCGTTGCAGCTCCATCAGGAACTTGATGGCGTTGCCACCGGCGCCGCAGGAGAAGCAGTAATAGAACTGCTTAGCCGGCGACACCGTCATCGACGGCGATGTGTCGTCGTGGAAGGGGCAGATCCCCACGAACTCCCGCCCCTTCTTCTTGAGCACCACGTGCTCTCCCACCACATCCACGATGTCGGCACGCTCCTTGACGGCCTCAATCGTTCGGGGGTGGAGACGGGGGCTGGCCAAGGAAGGCAAGGGCTGGTGGTTGGGGTGAGGAGAACCGGAGGGCGGAGCAGGGAGCGAGGGCGGGAACTGGGAAGCTGGGGGCCCCTGGAGTGGGTGATGGTGGTGCGGCAGGAAGAGACAGTGCTGGTGAAGTCGATCGGACGGGAAGGTGCCAGTGCGGGAGGTTCCTGCAGCGGAGGCTCCCGCCAGCGGTCATGGGTGGGCGGTGTGGCGCGGGGTCGGAGCGGCCACCGGCAGCTGTCGAAGCTGGCGAGCGACACTTGATGCCGCCCATACCCCACAGATGGAGGCGAATGTCTCCGCATTGTGATCCATCCCACCAGGGATGGGGCTCCTCGCAAGGGTCGGTTCTGGCGCTGCTGGCCGGGGCCTTCTGCTTCAGCCTGATGACGGTGTGCGTGAAGCAGCTCCACGGCCGCCTGCCGGTGGCGGTGGTGGTATTGGGCCGAGCCCTGGTGAGCGTGGTGCTCAGTGGCTGGCTGGTGCGCCGGGCCGGCCTCAATCCGCTGGGCCAGCGGCGCGGGCTGCTCGCCCTGCGCGGGGCCGTTGGAACAGCCGCTCTCTTCTGCGTCTATCTGGCAGTGATGCGATTGCCCCTGGCTGCCGCCACGGTGCTGCAATACCTGTACCCCTCCGTCACCGCCCTGCTGGCCTGGGCGTGGCTCGGCGAACGGCCCGGATCCCTCATCACCCTGGCCATGGCGCTGGGTTGGTTGGGGGTGCTGGTGATGGCCCACCCCTTGAGTGCCGCTGGCTCCGGCCCCACCCTTCCCCTGGAGGGAGTGGCGTGGGCGGTGGCTGGCGCGCTGCTCACCGCGGTGGCCTACGTGAGCGTGCGCGAACTGGGCCGTAGCGAGCATCCCCAGGTGATTGTGCTCTGGTTTCCCCTGATCTCGCTTCCGCTCAGCCTGCCCCTGGTGATCCTCCACCCCACCATTCCCACCCTGCCGGAACTCGGCTGGTTGCTGGGGGTGGGCCTGTTCACCCAGCTAGGCCAGATCGGCCTCACCCACGGCCTGGTGCACCTGCCCGCCGCACGGGCCACCACGATCGGCTACGCCCAGGTGGCCTTCGCCGCACTGTGGGGCTGGTTGGTGTTCGGAGAAGGGATCGGCGCTCCCACCGTGGCGGGGGCAGGGCTGATTCTGGCGAGCATCCTGGTGGGCCAGGCAGGTAAACAGAGCTGAGGTGATCGAGTTCTGCGTCGTGGTGCTCAACCTCGACGAAGACGACGTGCCGGCAGAGGCGGCCAGCCACGGCTGAACCCAGTCCCTCCTCGGTCAGCGCGCCGTCAGCCAGGGCCGCGCTGACCGGGGAGGGGCAGGGGATAGGTGATCCAGGACTGACTCGATGGAGTGGCATCCGCGGCGGGCGCTGCTGCGGTTGCGGGATCCGCCGGCGAGGGATCCATGGGCGACGGGGAACCGGGCCGCGCCAGCCGCCAGCTCTGGCCGCGCTCCCCTCGGGCCAGATACAGCTCGAAGGGGCTGTCGACCCGGATCGGATCGTCGGCGAGGCGCCAGTCGAATCGTCCAGCCAGCTTCAGGCCGCGGGCCTCCCCGATCGCCAGGGCCTGCTGCTCCTCCACCCGCACCCGGCTCACCTGGGGCGATCCCGGCGCCTCCAGTTCCAGGGCCTGGGCAATGGAAGCCTGGGTGAGCTGGATCTGGAGGGTGAGGGCATCGAGTACCACCGAACGCGGTGGCTGGCCAGGACCACCGCAGCCAACCAGGACGACGGGAAGCAGCAGCAGCAACAGCCCAACGGCGAGCCTGTTCAGAGCCCAAGGGCACAGGCCCTGAGGGAGGGAGGCAACGGTGCGGCTGGGGGGCGACGGGGAAGGCAGCATGGGGGCGTTCGCTCGGATCTCCATGATCGGCTGGCTGCAGGGGCGACTTTCTGAAACCTGGCAACAGGGCGGTCGCTGCGGGCTTCTGCTGATCTGCCAGGGGGTGGGCTACGAACTGCAGCTCAGCCTGCGGCACTGGCAGCGGCTTCCCGCCCCAGGGGCGGAGCTCAGCCTGCATGTGCACCACAGCATCCGTGATGACGGCTGGACCCTGTTCGGTTTCGCCGACCGAATCGAGCGCGATCTGTTCCGGGAACTGCTCGCTGTGAGCGGGGTGGGGCCCCAGGCGGCCCTCGGGTTACTCGCGACGCTCGAGCCCCGGGAGCTGGTGAGTGCGGTGGTGCGCAGCGATCTGCGCCGTCTGTGCCAAGCACCTGGCGTGGGGAAGCGCACTGCCGAGCGCCTGGCGGTGGAGCTGCGGCAGCGATTCAGGGAACGCTTTGTGGCCTTGGTGGATGGAGCCGACATCAGCAGCGATGGAGATGAGCTGCCGGGGGAGGCGTTACCGGATGCTGTTGGTGCCGACGAGGTGGGCATCACCCTGGCGGCCCTGGGCTACGAGGCTCTGGAGATCCATCGGGCCCTGCGGGCCGTGGCCGCCACAGGCCTGGCCAGCGATGCGCCGGTGGATACCTGGATCCGGGAATGCCTTCGCTGGCTGTCCCGAGCCGCAGCTTGAGCATTGAATCTTGAGCATTGACTTGAGCATCGGTGAATTGAGCATCGGCCGCCACTGGCGTGAGAGCGGCATGCGCTCTGGATTGGGGAGCATTGGCCGAACAGGGTGCTCCGCCGGGTAGGATGATTGTTTGCACCATTCGGGGCCAACTCCCGCCCATGCCGCTCACCACCACCAAGAAGCAGGAACTGATCAACGGTCACCAGACCCACGGCACCGACACGGGTTCGGTGGAAGTGCAGGTGGCGATGCTGAGCGAGCGGATCCAGCAGCTCAGCGGCCATCTGCAGAAGAACATCCACGATTTCTCATCCCGTCAAGGGCTGCTCAAGATGATCGGCCGCCGTAAGCGGCTGCTCGGTTACCTGCGGGTCCAGAGCGAAGGGCGCTACGCGGCCCTGATCGAAAAGCTCGGCATCCGCGGCTGATCACGCCATGGCCCCACCGCGGGAACGGCGCCCCTTCGTGCCGAAGGGCTCACCAAAGAACGTTGAGCCCGGTTCCTCATCCGGTCGGGCGGCCCCCAAGCCCGGTGCTGCGAAGCCTGGAGCCACCCAGCCAGCAGCGGTTAAGGAAGGCAGCAAAGCCCCTGGCCGCAACAAGGGACGTGCCTCCAGCAAGGTGATCCCCGATGCGGTGGCGAGCCGTATGGCCCGCCGCATCGCCCTTGCCACCGGACTGCCCACCCTGATGGGCATGGGCGTTTTCATCGCCAGCTACCTGCTGGTAAGCCGCCACATCCTCGATATCCCCCCTTCGGCCACCCTGTTGGCATCGGGAGCTTGTTTTCTCCTGGGCTTGGTGGGCCTCAGCTACGGCGTGCTTTCGGCCAGCTGGGAGGCCGAGCCCGGCAGCCTGCTCGGTACCGAGCAGATCGGCGTGAACATGGCGAGGATCCGCGGCTCGATCCGGGCGATGCGCCAGGCAGGCGCCGATGATTCCCGGGGCTGATCGCGATACCTGAGGATAAGGGCTGCCAGCCGCCCAGCCCAGAGAGGGTTCAGCCGCAGCATCGAAGAGCTGATCCATTGGCAATGCGATGGATGCTGGCGCAAGAGTAGGAAAGAACTTGCTGACGACCTCTAGAGTGTGTCGCCGACAGAAGAATTGAGAATGCGAGCCGGTATCACCGCCACATGCATGGCCCCGGTCAGGGCCCTGGCGCGCCGGCTCGATGCCATTCAATCAACCACAGCATTGACGCTGACACCCATGGGCGACTTCGCTCAGGTGAGTGATTCAGAGCTGCTTTTCCGCCCAGGCAATCCCGCATTCTGGGAGGCCTATCCGGAAATGAACTTTCCCCGACACAAAGGTTTCAGCCAAGACCTATCCCACGAAACTATCGCCGCACCAGTACCAAACTGGATGACCATCGATTCGGGCTGCTGGACACCGCCTGTGAGGTTTGCGCGAATCAATGATGCGATCCTTTGGCTGTTCGATGGCATCGCCATGACCACATCGGGCAAGGTGATCAACGAATCCGCCTTCACCCTCCTTGAACGGAGTCCGGATCTCACCGCTATGACTGGAACACAGCGCCGGCGGCTACGCACGGTGTTCGATCGGCGCACACTGCAGGATGCGAAGGTTATCGACGACCCGGTTTTACTTCCAACCAATGGCTGGAACCGCGCTTTCGGTCATTGGATCTACGACACTCTGACGGCGATCCACACCTTCATCGAGCCGATCCGCTCGGGCCGACTCCGAGTGGTGATGCCTGAAACAACAGCATGGCAACGAAGCTGGCTCGACCTGCTGGGCGTACCGGAGAAGGCGATCATCGAAGCTGGCTATGGATATGTGAAAGCACGGCATGCCATTGTCCCCTCAAGCCTATCTATTCAGAACGTCCGTTATCCCGGCCCCCACACCGTTGCTCTGATCGATGGGCTCCGCCAGCTTGGCAAAAGCCATGGGCCTGCCTGCCCCTACCTATACCTTTCTAGGCTCGGACGAGGTGAAGCCTCTCATCGTACATTGATGAATGAGGAGAACCTCGTGGCCGCACTCGAGCGAATCGGCTATGTCGCCGTAGCGCCGGAGGCGCTGACTCCGGCGGAGCAGGTCGCACTCTTTGCCCAGGCCCGGGTGATTCTCGGACCGGTGGGTTCAGCCTTCGCGCTGAGTGGACTGGCCGGCCCGGGCAGCAGCATCATTGAGATCCTGCCACCGCCAGCGGCCCATAGCTGGATCTACCGAAGTTCGGCCAACTTCAACCACCTCTACGGCTGCATCATGGCCGAAGTCATCGAGGATTCCCAACGCGATCTGGACAGTGGCGGTATTAAAAGGGCCGATTGGTTCTACAGCTACCAAGTCGACCACGACGCAGTGATCAGCATCGCAAAACACGCTATCGAACTGTCGCGCTGATCGGGCGCGCTGATCGGGCTTCAGCCCGCCCCCAAAGGGGAGCAGAGGCTCACCTTGAAGCTGGCGGAGGTGAGGGTAGCCACGGCCGATTCCCCATCGGCCACACAGAATTGGGCACCCAGGCGGACGTAGCGGCTCAACTGGTCGTCGAGAACCCGAGCCACAACCGGCACCCGAACCCCCACCTCCTCTTGGCCAGGTCGGTGTTGCAGCAGGCACTCCCGCAGCCGATGCTGGATCGCGATGTCGCCGGCTTGATCCGCTGGCAGCTCCACCACGAGTAGGCGTAGATCATCGATGCTGCGGCAGTCGTCGAGGATCAGCTGCACCCGTTCATCGCGGCGGTCCACCGCGGCCCAGACCAGCAAGCGGGCATCCAACATAAGGTGATCGGCCAGGCGCGCAAACGACTTGGGAAACACCACCGCCTCACAGGTACCTGTGAGGTCCTCCAGCTGCAGCACCGCCATGCGGTCGCCCTTGCGGGTGGTCACCTGGCGCAGCTCGGCCACCATCGCCACCACGCTCACCTTGGCCTTATCCGCCTGCTCCTCCAGGCTGCCCAGGCCGATCGGGGCCAGCAGGTTCACCTGGCTGCCCAGCTGGCGCAGGGGGTGGTCGGAGATGTAGAAGCCCAGGAGCTCCTTCTCCAGCTTGAGCTTCTCCCGGGGCGGGTAGTCGGCCACCGGGGCGGCCTTCGGAGCGGTGGAGAGATCCGTGGTTGCTACAGCGGAATCGGCGGCGGGGGCGGCGAACAGATCGAAGAGGTTGCCCTGGCCGCTGGCCCGGTCCTTCGCCCGGGATGCGGCCCAGTCGAGGATCAGGTCAAGGTCGGCCATCAACTGGGCCCGGTTGGAGCTGGGGTCGAGGGCATCGAGGGCGCCGCAGTGGATCAGCGATTCGATCGCGCGGCGGTTGAGCTGCTGGCCGCTGAGGCGGTCACAGAGGTCCGCAAGCGACTGGAATGATCCATCGGTGCGGCGTGTCTCGATCAGGGCCCGGATCGCTCCTTCACCGAGGTTGCGCACCGCCGAGAGGCCAAAGAGGATCCGTTCGCCAACGGGGGTGAAATCGATACCGGAGGCATTCACATCGGGGGGCATGACCTCGATGCCCATGGCACTGCAGTTGGCGATGTAGCGCTGCACCTTGTCGCTGGCGCCCGCGTTCACCGTGAGCAGGGCGGCCATGTAGGCCACCGGGTAGTGGGCCTTGAGGTAGGCCGTCTGATAGGTGACGGCCCCGTAGGCGGTGGAGTGGCTCTTGTTGAAGCAGTACTCGGCGAAAAGCACCATCTGCTCGAACAGCGCCTCGGCCACCTTCGCCTCCACGCCCCGTTCCGTGGCCCCTGTCACGAAGAGGCTCTGGTGCTTCTCCATTTCGCTCTTCTTCTTCTTGCCCATCGCCCGCCGCAGCAGGTCGGCCTCGCCAAGGGAATAGCCGGCCAGATCCTGGGCGATCTTCATGATCTGCTCCTGATACACCATGATCCCGTAGGTCTCACTCAGGATCGGCTCGAGCTTGGCGTGGGCCACATCGATCCGCTCACGGCCGTGCTTGCGGTTGATGAATTTGGGGATCAGTCCGGCATCGAGCGGGCCGGGCCGGTAGAGGGCCAGAATCGAGGAGATGTCCTCCAGGGATGAGGGTTTGAGGTCGCGCACGATCTGGCGCATGCCGCTCGATTCAAGCTGAAAGATGCCCTCCAGATCACCGCGAGCCAGCAGCGCATAGGTGCCCTGATCGCCGGCAGGCAGGGCATCGGGATCCACCCGCACACCGCTGCTCTGCTCGACCAGATCGAGGGTCTTCTGGATCATCGTGAGATTCTTAAGGCCGAGGAAGTCCATCTTCAGCAGCCCCATCGACTCCACGTCCTCCATGAAGTACTGGGTGATTACTTGGCCGTCATTGTTGCGCTGCAGCGGCACCAGCTCATCGAGGGGATCGGCGGCGATCACCACCCCGGCGGCGTGCACCCCGAAGGTCTTGTTGGTTCCCTCGATCCGCATCGCCAGATCCACCCAGTGCTTCACCTTCGGATCGCCCTCGTACTTCTCGCGGAACTCAGGATTGGGGGATTCGGCGCCGATCATCTCCTTCAGTTTGGCGGGCTTGCCGCGGGCTACAGGAATTAACTTGGCGAGGCGATCGGCTTCGCCATAGGGAATATCGAGCACGCGAGCCACATCCTTGAGCACCGCCTTGGAGGTCATGCGGTTGAAGGTGATGATCTGAGCCACCTTGTCTTCGCCGTAGCGCTGCGTCACGTAATCGATCACCTCGCCGCGGCGCTCGATGCAGAAGTCGGTGTCAATATCCGGCATCGACTTGCGTTCCGGATTCAGGAAGCGCTCGAACAGCAGGCCGTGCTCCACCGGATCGATGTTGGTGATGCCCAGCGCCCAGGCCACCACCGAACCGGCCGCCGAGCCCCGGCCTGGCCCCACCGGGATGCCGTTGTCGCGGGCGAAGCGGATGTAGTCCCACACCACCAGGAAGTAGGTGGGGAAGCCCATCTGCTCCATCACCTGCAGCTCGAACTCCAGCCGCTCGCCGTAGGCCGGATCGAAGGCCTCGCTGGCCGCTAGGCCCAGGCGCTGGCGCAGGCCAGCCTGGGCGACCTCGGCCAGATAGGTCACGGCTGTGTGCCCCTCCGGAATCGGAAAGCGGGGCATCTGGTAGCGGCCGAGGATGTCGTAGTCCTCCACCTTCTGGGCCACCCGGGCGGTGTTGGCCACCGCCTCGGCCACCACCGCGGGTTCCAGGTGGTCGGCGAAGAGGCCGAGCATCTCGGCCTCGCTGCGGATGTACTCGGTGCCGGTGTAGCGCAGCCGCTTTTCGTCAGTGATCAGCTTGCCGGTGAGCACGCAGAGCAGGGCGTCGTGGGCCTCCACATCACCCACGCTGAGATAGTGGGCGTCGTTGGTGGCGACCAGCGGAATGCCCAGCTCGCTGCCGATGCGGGCCATCTCCACGTTCACGATGCGGTCCTCGATGCCGCCGTGGTCCTGGATCTCCAGGTAGAAGTCGGCGCCGAAGACCTCCTGGTACCAGGCCGCCACGGAGCGGGCCACATCGGGGCGCCCCTTGAGAATTGCCTGGGGGATCTCACCGCCGAGACAGGCGGTGGACACGATCAGACCCTCGCTGTACTGGCGCAGCAGCTGCTTGTCGATGCAGGCTCGCGCAAATATGCCCCGGCCGCGCATGCCGCGCAGGTGGCTGATGCTGGTGAGCTTCACCAGATTGCGGTAGCCCACGCCATTCTTGGCGAGCACCACCAGGTGGTAGCGGCGCTCTTTTTTAGGCTGCGGATCCTCGACCGAGCCGTTGATCACATACATCTCATTGCCGATGATCGGCTTGATGCCGGCCTTACCGCAGAGCTTGAGCAGCTCGATGGCGCCGTACATCACGCCGTGATCGGTGAGGGCCAGAGCGGGCATGCCCAGCTCCACCGCCCGCTCCACCATCTGAGGCAACTGGCTGGCCCCATCGAGGAGGCTGTAGTCGCTGTGGTTGTGGAGCGGAACGAAGGCCAAGGGGGCGGAGATCAGGCAGCTTCAGGCTAGGGGAGGACGCAAGGGGCAGTGTGAAGAGGGGGCCAGGCGCCATCAGCACACCAGATCTGGGGGCGCAAGCTGCGGCTGCAACCTGAAAACGGCCACAAGATCAAGGGATCTGGGCAGGTATCCGGCGAGCCGGGCTCAGGCCACCAGTGCCGCCGCCGGTCGGCTCGCCATCACCTGGGCCTCCTGCTCATAGGCATGGGCCACCTGTAGCAGCCTCTCCTCCTGCAGCACCCCGGTAATCAGTTGCAGCCCGATCGGCAGGCCCTCGGCATCGAAGCCGCAGGGCAGGCTCAGGGCCGGAAGGCCGGCCAGGTTGACCGGGATGGTGAGCAGGTCGGCCAGGTACATGGCCAAGGGGTCGTTGGTGTGGGCGCCGAAACGGAAGGCGGTGGTGGGCGAGGTGGGGGTGAGCAGCACATCCACCGCCTCGAAGGCGCGATCGAAATCGCGGCGGATCAAGGTGCGCACCTGCTGGGCCTTGCGGTAAAAGGCATCCACATAGCCGGCCGAGAGGGCGTAGGTGCCGATCAGAATGCGGCGCTGCACCTCGGCGCCAAAGCCTTCGGCCCGGCTGCGGGCGGTCATCGTGGCCAGGCTGTCGCCCCCTTCGGAGTTCTGGGCGCGGAATCCATACTTAACCCCGTCGTAGCGGGCCAGGTTGGCCGAGGCCTCCGAGGGCGCGATCACGTAGTAGGTGGCGATGCCGTCATCGAAGCGGGGGCAGCTCACGTCCACCAGCTCGCAGCCGAGGGCCTCCAACCTTGCAGCGGCGGCCAGCACCGAGGCCTTCACGGCCGGATCCAGGCCCGGCTGCTCGAAGCATTCGCGGATCAGGCCCACCCGCAGGCCCTTCACAGGCTGGTGCAGGGCGGCGGAGTAATCGGGAACAGGCAGCTTCAGGCAGGTGGCATCGCGGGGATCGGCACCGGCGATCGCTTGAAGAATCTCGGCGGCGTCGGCCACGCTCGAGGTGAAGGGACCCACCTGGTCGAGGGAGCTGGCGAAGGCCACCAGCCCCCAGCGGCTGACACGGCCGTAGGTGGGTTTGAGCCCCACCACGCCACAGAAGCTGGCGGGCTGGCGGATCGAGCCGCCGGTGTCCGAGCCGAGGGCCGCCATGCACTCTCCCGCCGCCACGGCCGCCGCACTGCCGCCGGAGCTACCGCCTGGCACCCGCTCCGGATCCCACGGGTTGCGACTGGGGCCAAAGGCGGAGGTCTCGGTGGAGCTGCCCATGGCGAACTCGTCGAGGTTGGTCTTACCGAGCAACACGGCGCCAGCCTCCCAGAGGCGCCCGGTCACGGTGGATTCATAAGGGGGCACGAAGCTCTCCAGCATGCGGCTGGAGCAGGTGGTGCGAATGCCCAGGGTGCAGAGGTTGTCTTTGATGGCCAGGGGGATGCCGGCCAGGGGTGGAAGGTCCGCGCCGGCGGCCCGGGCGGCATCGATCCGATCGGCATCGGAACGGGCCCGCTCGGCGGTGACTTCGAGGTAGGCGTGGATGGTGGGATCCACGGCCGCGATCCGCTTGAGATGGGTTTCGGTGAGTTCCCGGGCGGACACCTCACCCCGGCGCAGCGGCGCGCGCCACTCGGCGATCCCCATCCAGCCATCGATCCAGCTGGGGCGACGCTATCAGCCAGAGCCCGGAGCACTGCCGGTGCCCCGCGGCGCCACCCCCCTGCAGCGGGGAACGCGGTTCCGCGGGGCTCAACCGAGATCGGCCGCCTCGGTGAGGGGTTCGCCCCGCTGGGTCCGCAGCAGCTGGTGCTCAATGGAGGCCGGCGCTTCGGAGCGGAGATCGGCCAAAAAAGGAACCAGGGCCGCTTCGAGGGTGGAACGTCTCACGAATGGACCGAACCAGTACACCGCATCCGGTGAGCGAGTCTGGACGCGAGCCCACCACGCCAGGCCCAACCCGTTGGCAACGCTTCGCACGGGCCAGAGAAGCGGATTCATGGGCTGGGGAAAGGGTTGAGTTTAATTTTGAACTTCGGGCTCCACGCCGTCCGCCCCGGTGCTGAGCCGAGCACCGACAACGGCGGGGTTCCGGCATGAGCCCCGCTCACCAGCAGGGTCATAGCCGGATATCGGCCTGGAACAGGCTGGGTTCGGGAGCCACCGAGGCATGCCAGGAGGTTTCCTTAGAGCCCTCTGGTGCTCCGGCAGCCTCGATTCCGCCCGGGAGCTCCTCTCCTTCGTGGGGAGCTTCGCTGCGGTGCGGCCCAACAGCCTCACCGCTGGATTCCCCTACCGGGGATGGGCCTTCGAAGGATTCCCCTACGGCACTGACCTCGCTTGAGGGGCCCTCGCCTGAGGGCAGCCGATCAAGATCAGGGGCCAGCCACGCCGGAGCCGCGCTAGCGGCCCCATCGTCCGTCGGGCCTTCGTCCATGGCTCCGTCGTCTAAGGCCACAACGTCGATGGCCCCGTCGTCCAGGGCCCCGTCGTCGATGGCCTCATCGGCTACCGGAGCAGGGATGCTGGAGGAAGCCGGCTCGGGATCCAGAGGGCTGGGAACCGCTTCCACCGGAGCCGGAGTTGGGAGGGCAGGCCTCACCAGGCGCGGAGCGGGGGAGGTGCCGGCGAGCCCCTTCATCCAGCTGCGGCGGGCCACTTCGTAGAGCAGCAGGGCCGTGGCCACCGACGCGTTAAGGCTCGGGGTGGCACCGCGCAGGGGGATCCGCACGAGCTGATCACAATTGCGGCGGGTCAGCAGGGAGAGCCCGTCTCCCTCCGATCCGGTCACGATCACCAGGGGACCCTCCAGATCCGCCTCCTCCAGGCTTACGGTGCCCTCTCCGGCAAGTCCGATCACCCGATACCCCTCATGCTTGAGGGTGTCGAGGGAACGGTTGAGATTCACCACCCGGGCGATCGGCAGGTGCTCCAGGGCACCGGCCGCCACCTTGGCCACTGAACCGGTGAGGCCGGCGTTGCGGCGCTGGGGCAGCACGAAGCCGTGGGCCCCGAGGGCCTCGGCGCTGCGCACGATGGCGCCGAGGTTCTGGGGATCGGTGAGGCCATCGACGGCCAGCAGCAGCGGCGCCTCACCGATGCCGCGACAACCCTCGATCAGGCTGGCCAGATCGAGGGTGTCCACGGCCGCGGGCTGCAGCACGATGCCTTGGTGCACGGCACCGCCGCTGATCTGGCCGAGCCGGGCCCAGGTGACCTCCTCCACGAGCACACCGGAGGCCTTGGCCTCGCGCAGCAACTGCAGAAAGCGGGGGCTGAAGCGCATCTCGGGGGTGCACCAGATGCGGTGAACCGGCCGACCGCTCTCGAGGGCGGCCTGGGCGGTGTGGCGACCCCAGATCAGATCGGAAGGAGCGGCGGCGGCGAAGCTCTCGGCCTCGCTCCGCTCCCGATCGGCAGCGGGGGCGGGAGCCGCCGCGCCGGATCCGCGCGAGAACAGCATCGGTGCCGGGGGCCGGACGGACGGTGCCCCAAAGGGAACGCGCCGCTGGGGCTGCCCATCTCGAAAACGCGGGGCAGAGGGGCGATCGGCGCCGAAGCGATCGGGCCCGCGCCGTCCCTGAAAGGGGGTACGGACATCCG
>Ga0194055_10002729_pt1 | contig 13903 bp, 16 predicted proteins | sample SepL449m_MetaG_FD_155482 | JGI IMG/M metagenome (GOLD analysis project Ga0194055, IMG submission 155482) | Anoxic zone freshwater microbial communities from boreal shield lake in IISD Experimental Lakes Area, Ontario, Canada - Sep2016-L442-9m | ecosystem: Environmental > Aquatic > Freshwater >... | reverse complement strand
GCGTACCAGAACCCAGGCGGATGGTTGAAGATACTCCCAGCTATCTAGAAATTCGCAAGCAAATTCGTGACTTAATTTCTGATGAACATGATTTAAGTGAAGTTAGTTGAATTCATTTGATTGGTTTGCTATCGCCCTGTTAGCAATTTCCGCTACCTTAGGGGGTTTGTTTAGGCGGTTAAGTGGTTTTGGGGGCGCGATGGTAATGTCGCCTTTGTTAATGGGCTTCTTACCATTAGCAGTGCTTATTCCGGTCGTGATGTTCATTGAGCTTCTGGGCGGTGTTTGGTTAGCCCGAAATTGGCACGTTGCTAAGGAAGATCGACCGCGCATGTATCGCTTACTGTTAGGCGCTGCCATTTGCTTGCCGATTGGCATACTTGTCAGCATGCAATTTCCCGTGCAATTTTTAAAAATTGCGGCCAGCTCGGCAGTACTCTTCTTTGCGCTCTATTTATTGCTGCAACCCCATGTCCAAGTAGCCCTAACTAAGTTTAAAGATAATTTAGTCGGGTCGGGAGCCGGGCTCTTGTTGGGCTCCTGCGGTATAGGTGGACCGGTAGTGGCGCTATATTTAAATGCTAGTCCATTAGAGTTTACGCGGGCCCGCGCACTACTGTCGCAAGTGACCTCAGGCATGGCGCTATTTGCCATTATTACTGCGAGCCTGATTGGCAGCGATTTATCTTGGCTACCTTTACTCTTAGTTGGCTTACCCGCATTCTTGCTCGGTTTTTATATCGCCCATCGGATTGATCAAGAGCATCTCATTACGCAGGCAAAGATTAAAAAAATCTGCCTATATCTTTTAATTGCTAATGCAATTTTTAACTTAGCCGTAAGCGCACTGATCTAAAGTGGAAATCATCCTCCCCCTCATTGCCGCTGCCAGTATTATCTTATTGGCCTATTTTATTTTTGGCATTACGGGTTTTGGCTCGTCCATTGTCTCGGTACCATTATTAGTCCAGTTATATCCTTTGCAAACCGTAGTGCCGCTAATTGTGGTTTTGGATTTATGCGCTTCTTTTTATCAAGGAAAAAAATCATTTAAACAAGCCAGCTTTAAAGAGCTTTATTGGTTAGCGCCTTTTACTTTAGTGGGTCTGATTATTGGCGTGACTTTGTTATTAGATGCGCCTAAAAGCCCCTTACTAATTACTTTGGGAATTTTTGCTGGCTTGAATGGCGTGCGTATTTTAGTTGCCCGAAATTCCACAGTAGATAAGACAATTTCACAGTTTTGGTCAATTCCCTTTGGAGTGAGTGGGGGTATTTTTACCGCCTTGTTTGCCACTGGCGGCCCCATCTATGCCTCGTATCTAGCGTTGCGTATTCATGACGCCGTTCGCTTAAGAGCAACCATGACCGCCATTATTTTTTCATTGGTGATTTTGCGTTTAGCGCTAATGATTATTACTGGCTTACTTCTCAAGGCCGACGTTGCATTATTGGCCTTAGTTTTAATTCCCTTTATGGCCATTGGCGTATGGGGAGGCACGCGGGCACATATTGGTATTCAATTAAGTACATTAAAGTTAATATATGGCTTGATCTTAGTATTATCGGGCTGCGGTTTATTATTTAGAGAGGTGTTCTAAATGCGTAAAAATCCTTTTTATTCTAAGCGCTATCAATTAGGCTTATTTTTTGCCCTCATTGGCCTACTTAGCGGTATCAGTAGCTTAGCAGTTGCGCAGAATTTCCCGGATAAACCCTTGCGCTTAATTGTGCCATTTCCCCCTGGTGGACCAACTGACATTGTGGCTAGGCCACTCTCACAATTTCTGGGTGAGGATCTGAAGCAGCAGGTGATTATTGATAACAAAGGCGGTGCTGGAGGTACTATTGGGGCAGATTTTGTCGCTCGTGCAGCGCCAGATGGCTATACACTTTTTATGGGTACGGTTGGAACCCATGCAATTAATCCTAGTTTGTATAAAAAATTATCATATGATGCCGTCAAAGATTTTACGCCGATTGCATTGGTAGCTAGCGCACCAATCGTGATTGCCGTTAACTCTAGTAGCCCGATAAAAACCTTAGATGATTTAATTAAGATGGCCAAACAAAAGCCTGAATCGCTGCAGTTTGGTACCGCTGGTAATGGCACACCAGGCCACTTAACAGCAGCCTTATTTGAGTCGACAATTAAGGTAAATTTAAAACACATTCCCTATAAAGGCAGCGCACCAGCAGTGACGGATTTATTGGGCGGCCAAATTGACTTAGTCTTTGATCCAATTCAATCAGTATTGCCTCATATTATTTCGGGTAAATTGCGCGCCTTAGCGGTAACTAGTAAAGTGCGCGCGCCCGTACTACCCAATATTCCGACGGTAGCAGAGCAGGGCTATCCTCAGTTTGAGTCGATTGCTTGGTGGGGCGTTTTTGCGCCAGCCAAAATTCCCAAGAACGTGTATGCCTTACTAAAGACTAATACAGAAAAGGTTGCGGCTTCAGCAGCCTATAAAGAAAAGCTAGGTAATTTAGGCGTGGTGCCAAATACGGACTTTAGTGAGCCCTTTGCTGATTTTCAGGCAAAGGAACTGAGCAAGTGGGCACGGGCAGTGCGTGATTCGGGTGCAACGTTAGATTGATCAAAACAATTGCTAATTTAAAGGGAGGCTTCAGTGGCTAAATTAGATGCAAAAATCGTCAGTCAATATTTAAATGTATCGGCTTCAAATGTATCCGATGCCCTCGATCGGCTTGGTATTAATGGTGCCCCCCAAGGCATATTGCCAATATACCCATGCGCTAAAGTTGCTGGCCCAGCGGCTACTTTAAAGTATCTTCCATTTGGACAGGCAGAAGAGTCAACCGTTATCGGTACGCTAAAGGCGATTGTTCTTGGTGGAGCAGGCTCAGTTTTGGTAGTCGATGCGTCAGAAAACCCCTTTGTCAACTCCTTTGGTGGTGTTGCTGGGGCAACCGCTAAACATAATGGATTAGTTGGCTGCGTCACAGATGGCGTTGTACGTGATGTGGATGAATACAAAATTTATGGCATGCCTGTTTATGCCAAAGGTATTGCGCAACAATCTGTTCGTGGGCGCTCTTCTTGTGCAGGTTATGGCATACCAGTGATGTTAGCTGGCGTACCTGTGCGACCTGGCGACTTTATTTTGGCAGATGAAAATGGTACTGTGGTTGTACCAATGGAGCATATCGTAGAAGTGCTCGCTTTTGCCCAAAAAGTAAAGGCTACTGAAGATCGTGTCATTGCTGAAATTCGCGCGGGTGCTGATCCCGTAGAGGCGCATCTAAATGTCAATTACGACAATATGTTGAAAAAATAGACCTGCAATGCCCGATAATTTAAAGAAAAATCATTACGCTTCTTTATTTTGGGGTGGTTTGCGGCTTGCTGAATTAAATAATGAAGCTGAATGTGGTGCTGATATTGTTTGTATCGATCTAGAAGATTCGGTACCATTAGACCGAAAAGAGGAGGGTCGCTTAGCCCTCAAACAATTTTTAGAAACCTATACACCCACAAAATCAGCGCAATATATCGTGCGAATGAATTCACTTGATTCAGAAGATGGGCAAAGTGATTTAGACATGTTAGTCAATCAACCGGCCTTTATTTCTATCTTATTAATTCCCAAGCTTGAATCAGTAGTAGAGTTAATCCAGGTTGGTCATTTTTTGGAAGAAAAAAATTCTTCATTAAATTTATTTGGAATCATCGAAACAGCAAAGGGTTTAGAGCAGGCCTCACTTATTGCTTGCGCACATCCAAAGTTAAAAGGACTGTATTTCGGTGGATTTGATCTTTCAACGGCAATTGGTTGTGAGATGGATTGGGAGCCATTGCTCTATAGCCGCTCTAAAGTGGTACATGCAGCTGCGCTGGGCGGCATTTTAGTATTTGATTCTCCCGCACCATTTGTTGACGCAACTGCAGACCAAGAAAAGCTAAATAACTATTGCTTGAGATCTAAAGCGTTAGGCATGATGGGGATGGTGACTAAGCATGGCAGTCAAGTAAGCACGATTAAGCGAGCATTTTCTCCAAGTGCAGAAGAAATCGCGCGGGCGGAAAAAATACTGGCGATGTATGCCATAGATCCCAGTAGGCCCATTGTTTACGAGGGTAAATTAATTGAGTTACCAATGATCAAAAAACTAAGGCAACTTTTTTAGTTATGGCAACAATTCAATACTTAACTCGCATCGAATTCGATTATGGAGCGATTAAGACGCTTCCAAACTTACTAAGCAGTATAGGCATTAGCAAACCGCTGCTAGTAACTGATCCATTTCTCAGTAAAACTGCAATAGTGGGCGATATTCAACAATTACTTAGCCAATTTAATCCCATTTTATTTGCTAAGACCCCACAAAATCCGACCGAAGATGCGGTAGAGGAGGCCGTCCAAGTTTACTTAGCTGAAAAATGTGATGGGATTATTGCCATTGGCGGTGGTTCATCAATTGATTTGGCTAAGGGCGTGGCCTTATTGGCTACCCACCTAGGACCTATTGAGCAGTATGCAGTCATTTTGGGCGGCCTTGAAAAGATCAGCCCTAAAGTTGTACCGGTGATTGCAGTACCCACAACTGCAGGCACGGGCAGTGAAGTGGGGCGGGCAGCTTTAATCTCTCTTCGAGACGGTCGTAAATTGGGTTTTATTAGTCCCCACCTCATTCCCAAAATAGCGCTTTGTGATCCTGAGTTAACACTGGGCTTGCCTCCCAGTCTTACTGCAGCAACGGGTATGGATGCCTTGACTCACTGCATTGAAACTTATCTTTCTCCCCGCATTAACCCGCCGGCTGACGCTATTGCAATTGATGGAGCTAAACGAGCTGCCGCATGGGTAGAGATAGCATTTACAGATGGCTCTAATCGCGATGCGAGATGGAACATGATGATGGCTTCGCTGCAGGGTGGCCTAACTTTTCAGAAAGGGCTTGGCGCAGTTCATTCGATGTCGCATCCATTGGGTGGCATTAAGTCGCCGGTACTTCATCATGGCACCTTAAATGCGGTAATTCTGCCAGCAGTGCTGCGCTTTAATGAATCGTATTGCACGGAAAAGTTTGCCGCATTAAAGATAGCTATGGGAGTGCCTAATGGCACTTCACTGGATCGATTTATTGAGAATTTAAATCAAAAACTCAATCTACCTAAATCGTTAAGTGCCATGGGTGTAACGCGCGAGATAATTCCTGCAATGGTGGAGGGCGCCTTGAAAGATCATTCAAGTGCATCGAATCCGCGACCACTGAGTAAAAAAGATTTTGAGATGTTATTTGCAGAAGCGTTAAATTAATTGATTAAAGGGTTAACAATCATGAAATTTTTATTTATCCGTGTATTTATTGTTTTTATCGCATTTATCGCTAATGTAAGTGCGGTAAGCGCCCAAAGTCAGCCTTATCCCAATAAGCCCATTAAAATTATTTCGCCATTTGCGACCGGGGGGATTGACGATACCTTTTCTCGTGTAGTAGGCCAGGGATTAAGCGAGTCCTTGGGTCAGCCCGTCGTGGTTGAAAATAAAACAGGCGGCGGCGGCAATATTGGCGCAGACTTTGTGGCAAAAGCCCCAGCCGATGGCTATACCTTGGTCATGGGTAATATTGGTAGTCATGCGGTAAACCCATATCTCATGAAAAATATGCCCTATGACCCGCTAAAAGATTTTGAGCCCGTTGCTTATGTTTTAGATGCTGAAGGCTTATTGGTTGTTAACCCCACAATTCCAGTTAAAAATGTCAATGAATTAATTGCTTATGTTAAAGCGCGTCCAGGCCAGGTTTCGTATGGCTCTGGCGGTATGGGCACCACAAGCCATTTGGCTGGCGAATTATTTAAGTCCTTAGCAAAAGTGGATATGACGCATATCCCATACAAAGGGAATGCCCCTGCAATTACAGATTTAATTGGCGGGCAAACCCAAGTTATGTTTGCAACGATGCCAACAGTTTTACCTTATGTGAAAACGGATAAATTAAAGGCTTTAGCAGTGATCGGTAGTAGTAGAGCTAGTTCACTACCCGATGTACCTACAGTAGCCGAAACATTACCCGGCTTCGATGTCAGTAACTGGATTGGTATTTTTGCTCCAGCAGGTACGCCAAAACCTATTATTAATAAGCTCAATGCAGAGATTATCAAAATCATGCAACAGCCTGCAGTGCAAAAGCGTTTAGAAACTGAGGGCGCTAAATTTAAGCCAATGACCCCGGAAGCTTTTGGCGCCTTTCAAAAGAATGAAGCGCTGAAATGGGCTAAAACGATTAAAGATTCCGGTATTAAGCCAGAGTAAGCCAGAAACAGGGCTTGTGATGAGCTTGTAATCAGTTTGTCATAAATTTCCATTATTATGGAAATATGAAAAATACAGAAGCCGTAGAAGCATTTGTCGCCTTAGGGCAAGAGAGTCGACTCAATATCTTTCGCCTGATTGTGCAGAGGGGTGATATTGGTTTAACGCCCACGCAAATCATTGAAAAGTTAGGCATTCCTAATGCCACTTTAAGTTTTCACTTAAAGGAATTGGTGCAGGCAAGTCTATTGGTGGTTGAGCGACAAAGCCGCAATTTAATTTATCGACCTAATGTTGCCTTAGTAACGAATCTGAGTGAATTTCTTTTAGAAAACTGCTGCAGTGGCAAGACGTGCGCTATTAAAAAAGTAAATAAGAAAGTAGCTTGCAAATGAAGCCATACAACATCCTTTTTTTATGCACCCATAATTCTGCTCGCTCAGTCATTGGTGAGGCCTTAGCCTCTACCCATCCGAGTGGGAAATTTATTGGGTTCTCTGCAGGCTCTACACCTGGTACCAGCGTAAATCCAATCGCTGCAGACATTGCAGAAGAATTGGGAATGGTTCGCAGCCAATTGAAATCGAAAAGCTGGGACGTTTATGGTGAACCAGATGCCCCCAAGATGGATTTTATTATTACTGTTTGCGATAATGCTGCCGGTGAGGTTTGTCCGTTTTGGCCAGGGCAGCCAGCTACTGCTCATTGGGGGTTTCCTGATCCATCACAGGTTCAAGGCACAGACCTAGAAAAGCGTAAAGCGTTTAACGAGGTAAAAAACGGGCTTAAAAAACGCTTAGATATATTGGCTGCTCTTCCTTTGGATAAATTAGATTCTATGAGTCTGAGAGAAATTCATACAAAAGCATGAAAAGTTATCTGAGCGAATTTATTGGCACAGCTCTCTTATTAGCCATTATTGCGGGCTCTGGAATTATGGGTGAGACCTTGGGTGGTGGTAATGATGCCGTGGCTTTACTGGGTAATAGCATTGCCACAGGTGCTGGTTTATATGTCTTAATTACCTTGCTTGGGCCAATATCAGGAGCGCACTTTAACCCGGTTGTGAGCTTAATGTTCTGGAAATTAGGCCATATCGATAAAAACAAAATGGTGGCTTATTGGGTTTGCCAATTTACTGGTGCTATAGCTGGTATTTGGCTTACCCACTTTATTTTTAGCTTACCTATTTTGCAAGAATCCAGCAAAGTTAGAACCGGTATGGGTATGTGGGCTAGTGAATTTTTTTCAACCCTAGTTTTACTCAGCGTAATTTATCTTGGCGATCGAAGTGCGAAGGACCGCATTCCTATGTTAGTTGCCCTAACAGTGACTGCTGGATATTGGTTTACTTCGTCTACTTTTTTTGCCAATCCTGCCGTAACAGTAGCTAGAAGCCTAACCAATACCTTCGTTGGAATCGCTCCAGCTGATACCTTAGGCTTTATTGCTGCTCAAATCGTAGCAGTAGTTCTACTAGCGCTATTCTTAAAGCGTTAATCCCTTTGATTTCATAGCGTTTTTACTAAGCCAAGGCCTTAGTAAATAGCTTAGATCCCCTGACGGATTAATTTATACTGTTATAAATTAAGGGTATACCCCTTGCGGGGTTTAAAGCGCTTCTACGTGTTTGTAATTATTCTTTTAAGGCTATAACAATAATGAAATTAAACCAAAAAGAACAAGCGATGCTAGCTGGTGAATTTGGGCCTGTTAAGCAAGCAGCAATCCAGCATCAAATTAAAGTCGGTGATTTTTTTGAGGCTGAAGATTTTGTTGAGGTAGCGCAGGCGCACATTATGGCCGACACAGAAAGTCTTGGCGAGGCTGGCGTAGTTTGGCTTGAGGGCTTAGCGAAGAACTCTTCTAAAGATCGGGTGGTTAGTATTCCAACGATTACCGACCCACGGGGTACAGACTTTACTAAAGCCAAGCAATTAGGCCAAACCGAGAAAATGCTCGATCTCGAGCGGCGTGCTATCGCCGCCTTTGTCAAGATGGGCGTATCGATGACCGATACCTGTATTAATTACCAAACCATCATGGCGCCGATTTATGGTGAGCATGTGGCTTTTGGTGATACCGGTGTAGTCATCTATTCAAATTCAATTTGTGGTGCACGCTCCAATTTTGAAGGCGGTCCATCGGCATTATCGGCAGGATTAACGGGGAGAACGCCGCGTTATGGATATCACCTCGATTCCTATCGCAGGCCATCACAACGTTTTTCGGTTGATTGGATGCCAAACTCCTTAAACGAATGGGGTGCTTTAGGCGCTTATATTGGTAAGCAAACTGGTAACTACTGGGCTGTACCCATTTTGGAAGGGGTGAGTTCAGTACCCACTTCAGACAGCCTCAAGCATTTTGGAGCGGCGATGGCCAGCTTTGGTTCTACGGCACTATTTCATATTGCTGAAATTACCCCTGAAGCATTAAGACCACAAGATTTAGGAATTGATCAACTATCGCCAAACAAGATTGCATATTCAGACGTGATGGCTTTGCAAAGCTCGTATCGAGTAACTGATGACGTTGACGTAGTGGTTTTTTCGGCGCCACAGTTAAGCTTAATTGAAATGCGTTCTGTAGCGGATTTGTGTGAAGGCAAGCAATTTAAAATTCCTTTACTTGCAGTAACTAGCCCACAGGTCAAAGCGGATTCAGATCGCATGGGGCTTACTAAAACCATTGAAGATGCTGGTGGCACCGTATTTTCTGGGATGTGCTTTTATCAATCGTATGCCAGAGAAATTGCCACCGCCAATGGCTGGAAGCGGCTTGCTACCAATAGCGCAAAAATGGTCAATATATTAGGTGGGTATGGCTATATTCCGATGTTGGCTTCAATGGAAGAGTGTGTAAGAGCAGCTGAGACAGGGAAATTATCATGAGCACAATTTATTATGCTAAACATGCTTTAGGCAATGTTGTTGAGGGTGAATGTTTATCTGCCAGCGATGGTTTCTCGGCACGCTACGATTTAGACCGAATTAATGGTACTTTCTCTAGACCCAGTCATAAGCTATTTGGTCAATCGTATAAGGATAAAATTTTAGTACTCGATACTGCTAAAGGCGGCGTTGCAAGTGCTTGGATGCTGTATGAGATGAAGTCGCGCAATATCGCGCCATTGGCAATTATTTTTAATTCTGTAAATCCAATCTTAGTGCAGGGCGCAGCGCAGGGCGATATCAGTATGCTGAGCGGCTTTACTGAAGACATTACTCAGGTCTTACAGAGCGGACAAATTTTACGGGTTGACCCCAGCAAAAAAATGGTTGAGGTGATTAGTAGGGGTAGTTAATTAAGCGAGTTCACTGTCAATAGACTAATATTTTTTAGCAACTAAAGAAATGAAAATAATATGCAGATTAAATTCAAATTTTTATTACCACTTCTGTTTTTAGTTGCAAGCTATGGAACAGTAGCTCTTGCTCAATCTCCTTATCCAGATAAGCCCGTTAAGATTATTGTCCCGTTTCCGCCTGGCGGTGCAACTGATGTTGTTGGTAGAGCCCTTGCGGTACGGCTTAGCCAACTATGGAAGCAACAAGTTCTGGTAGAAAACAAGCCTGGAGCAGGTGGAAATATTGGTGCAGACTTAGTCGCTAAAGCCCCAGCAGATGGCTATACCTTACTCTTAGCTTCGCCTGCTGAAATCACCATCAACCCCTATTTATACGCTCAGATGCCGTTTGATCCCAGTCGAGATTTTATTCCGGTCGCGCGCGTTGCATCCTCACCTTTAGTCTTGGTGGTCAATAGCAAGTCAGCAGTTAAAAATATGCCTGAATTATTGCAAATGATTAAAACCCAAGGCAGTAAAGTTAATTACGCCTCTTCTGGAAGTGGCGGACCGCAACATCTAGCGGGTGAACTTTTTCAATTAATGGCCGGCGTATCAATGACGCATATTCCCTATAAAGGCGGGGCTCCAGCAATTACCGATTTGTTAGGCGGGCAAGTTGATTTATTTTTTGCGGGTATTCCACCAGCATTGCCGCATATTATTGCTGGAAAATTACGACCTTTAGCCGTCACGACCCTCAAGCGATCACCTTTGTTGCCACAAGTGCCCACTGTTTCAGAATCAGGTTTTCCAGGTTTTAATATTGAAAATTGGCAGGGCATTTTTGTGCCCAGGGGAACGAATAACCAGATTGTCGATAAGATTGCTACTGATATTGGTGTAATTGCGGCAGAGAAAAATTTTTATGAACTCTTATCAGCGCAAGGCGCAGTTCCTGCACCATTAATGCCAAAAGAGTTTGCAGTATTTGTGAATGCTGAATCTCAAAAATATAGCAAATTAATTAAGGATTCTGGGGCTAAGCCAGACTAATAAAACAACACATTTATGAGACGCTATGAGTGGTTATGAACTTTAGAATGTGTAATTTACTTTGAGGCTTTCATGGAAATTAAAAAAATCGCCTTTATTGGCCTAGGAGTGATGGGGCGCCCAATGGCTTTGCGACTTGCTCAGGCTGGCCATGAAATAGCGGTTTACGACATTAATCCTCAGGCATTCGCTGAATTTAAGTCCTATATAAATTGCCGAATTGCAAGTTCTCCAGCCGATGCTGCGCAGAACGCGGGTTATGTATTTACGATGCTACCCGACTCTGATTTTATTGATGAGGCGCTATTCGGCACGAATGGAGCAGCGGCAAGCATGCCAAAGAATGCACTTTTAATCGAAATGAGTACGGGCAATGCGTCCCGTTTTATGAAAACTGTCGAACGTCTTCAAGCAATGGGATTAAGAGCCATTGACGCGCCAATGGGACGTACTCCAACAGATGCTGCAAATGGCGACCTATTGGTTTTGGTTGGCGCAGATGAAGCAACCTTGAATGAAGTTAAGCCCTTATTAGAAAATTTTGGCAAAGACATTATGCTTATCGGCCCAGTAGGTAATGCGATTAAATTAAAGCTGATTAATAACTATATGAGTATGGTTAGTATGGTGCTCACTGCTGAAACACTGATGTTTGCTGGCAAGTTGGGCCTCGATCGTGACATGACAGTGAAGGTATTGCAAAATACGGTTGCTGGTAGGGGGCAAATTAATGTTAATTTTCCGAAAAAGGTTTTAGCTGGTGACATTACCCCTGACTTTCCTTTATCGCTTGGTTTAAAAGACATTAGTTTGGCAATTGAGCTTGCCAAGACGGAAGGGGTACCACTCTTTTTGGGTGGTGTTTCGCGCGAGCTATTTTCCTTAGCAAAGCCGTGGGGCAGAGCACAGCAAGACTGTACCGCGATGCTGCTGCTGTTGGAAGATATCTGCAATACCTCAACACCATTGAAATAATGGTGTATTTCAAACGATTGGCACCATTTTGATGAATGATCTACTGGAATGCTTGCCTGTTTGCTTTAATATCTAGCCATGAAGCCTAATCACTATCTTTATATTTCCATCGTCTCTTTTTTGCTGATTATTGTGGCGATCTTTTTACAGCAAGTCGGTTATCAAGGTGTTTTCTATGCACCATGTCCCTTGTGTATTTTGCAGCGGGTTGGTTTCTTGGGCATCGCAATCATGTGCTTCATGGCTGCTAGCTTCGCCTATTTTGCGCGTTGGTTTCAGGCTCTTGCCTTGATCTTTAGTATTTTTGGTCTTGGTGTTGCCAGTCGGCACGTGTGGATTTTGTCTCACCCTGAGGTGTCCTGTGGAATTGATCCTCTTGAAGTCTGGATTAATCAATTCCAGATCGTCAATGGCCTACCTTGGCTATTTAAGGCCGATGGCTTTTGTACAGCGCAATTGCCCTTAATCTTTGGGCTCTCAGTACCAGTTTGGTCTTTAATTTGGTTTGTGCTTTTAACAGGCATACTATTAGTTACTCTGTTCAAAAAGAAATAAACCCAGGTTTACTTCTAACTTTTAGTACTTAGCTAATAGCAACTTCATCTTTAATTAATGCCTTTTTAAGGCATTAATTTGAATACAATCATTATTCCTCTTGTTTTTAGAATCTTAAGGATTTCCATGACCTATTTTGCAGACAACTCACAAACCATTGGTGGCACTCCCTTAGTACGCTTAAATCGGGTTACTGACGGTGCTAAAGCGACGGTACTAGCCAAAATTGAAGGTCGCAATCCGGCCTATTCCGTGAAGTGCCGCATTGGCGTGGCCATGATCAATGACGCTGAAAAGCGCGGCATCTTAGGGCCTGGTAAGGAATTAGTTGAACCCACGAGCGGCAATACCGGCATTGCCTTAGCGTTTGTCGCGGCTGCACGTGGTATTCCGCTCACCTTAACGATGCCCGAGACGATGAGTCTTGAGCGCAGAAAATTATTAACTGCTTTGGGCGCCAAATTGGTATTAACTGAAGGCGCTAAAGGGATGAATGGCGCAATTGCGAAAGCCAGCGAAATTGTGGCTTCTGATCCCAATAAATATGTTTTATTGCAGCAATTTAGTAATCCATCCAATCCCGCTATCCATGAAGCTACTACGGGCCCTGAAATTTGGACTGATACCGATGGCAAGATTGATGTTTTTGTCTCAGGCGTTGGTACTGGCGGTACGTTAACTGGGGTAAGTCGCTATATTAAAAAAACCCAAGGCAAAGCAATTGAGACAGTTGCAGTTGAGCCAACGGCTAGTCCAGTCATTACTCAGAAACGCAATGGTGAGGAAATAAAACCAGGGCCCCATAAAATTCAAGGTATTGGCGCGGGCTTTATTCCTGAAAATTTAGATTTATCGATGGTCGATCGAGTGGAGCAAGTAACTAATGAAGAAGCCATTGCCATGGCACGCCGCATTGCTAAAGAAGAGGGCATTTTGGTAGGCATCTCTTGTGGAGCGGCTGCGGCTGCGGCTGTGCGCTTAGCGAAGCTGCCAGAATATGCGGGTAAAACGATTGTGGTGGTACTACCCGATACAGCTGAGCGTTATTTAAGTTCAGCCTTATTTGAAGGCGTATTCGATGAAAAAGGGTTGGCTGCCGCTTAAGCTCGTTAATTAAGTTAGTTTTAGCAAGGGAAGCCTAGTTCTCATTGAGGCTAATACTGCTGATTTATATCGGGTTTAAGCGCTTGGTATTCATCGCCGGCTGAAATAAATGTGAAACCAGTTGACAGGATGAAAATTAGACGTAACACTAGCAACTACTAAATTTTGTAGAGTTTATATGTTCAGGTGCTACCTATCCATTTTCTTGGTTGGCTTTTTATTAAGCGGTAATATTTTTGCACAGGCTTGGCCTGCAAAAACAATTACTATTGTGGTGCCGTTTGCACCCGGTGGAAATATAGATATTGTCGGACGCACTATTGGCCGAGAGCTATCTCTTATTTTGAAGCAGCCGGTAGTGATTGAGAATAAGCCGGGCGCAGGCGGAATGATAGGGGCGACTTATGTGGCTAAGAGCAAGCCAGATGGCTATACTTTTTTAGTCAGCAGTAATGGCCTTATTACCACAACCTTAATTCGCAGTGATCAACAACATCGTGATGATGAATTAACCCCTGTCATTTTATTGACCCTAGCACCATCGGTGATCGTTACTAATATTAATTCAAGCGCTACAAATTTAAAAGATTTTGTAAACAATTTACAAGCTAATAAAACAGAGCGCGTCATATTTGCTACA
>Ga0194055_10002727_pt1 | contig 13907 bp, 11 predicted proteins | sample SepL449m_MetaG_FD_155482 | JGI IMG/M metagenome (GOLD analysis project Ga0194055, IMG submission 155482) | Anoxic zone freshwater microbial communities from boreal shield lake in IISD Experimental Lakes Area, Ontario, Canada - Sep2016-L442-9m | ecosystem: Environmental > Aquatic > Freshwater >... | reverse complement strand
GCTGGTAGGAACACTTGGCGATTGCTCAAGCTTTAGTTTCCAGAGCTCAAAACACCTCACCAGTGGAGAGGGCGGCATTATCTTGACTGAAGATATGGCTTTGGCCGAGTCAATCCGTAAGGTCCAGTCGTTGGGTTATGCAGGCGTCGGGGCTGTCAAGGCCAAGATAACCAAACAAGATATTCAAGATCCGAACTACTCCCGCCACGATGGGATGGGCTGGAACTACCGTATGCCTGAGTTGTGCTGTGCCGTCGCGCTAGCGCAGGTCGAAAATATAGAGGCACTGGTGGAACGCAGGGTTCAGGTAGCAAAAATATTTTCAGAGGCTACAAAAGAGTTTCACACTTGGTTCACCCCGCAGTATGTCGGCGATGAGTACGTAAACTCTTATTGGACCTGGGTGTGCCTTAATCAGCACCCTACGGCCTCGTGGCATGAAATTCGGGATGCGTTTATAAACAACGGAGGTGATGGCGTTTATGCTGCATGGAAACTGACTTATTTGGAGCCGATGTTTTCCAAAGTCAACCTGTTGCGGCGGGAAAATTTTATAGACCAAACCCGTCTTCAATCCTACCGAACTGGGCTGTGCCCCGTAGCAGAATATCTACAGAAGCAGCTATTTCAATTCAAGACTAATTATTGGAATTTGAACGATGCGTACAGTCAAGCTGAGATCTTGAGAAAGACCCTCTTGCAGTTCTGCTGATGTTTTGATCGCACAAGGATCGCTATCGTGAACTCCATCAAAGTTATCGTATTTGGTGGCTCGGGAATGCTTGGGAAGGCGCTAGTTCCATATTTATCAAGCGAGAAATACGTCGTCATCCAGGCAGGTCGTTCGATGGATATGGACATCGTTCTAGATGTCCAGGACAATGCAAAAGTTACCGCGATACTGAACGCAATCAAACCAGATGTCGTGATTAACCTCATCGCATCGACCGACGTAGACTGGTGTGAAATGCATCTTGCCTCGGCGATGCAAACCAATGCCTTGATTCCTGCCGGTATTTCCAAGGCTATTGATAATTGCATCAACCCCTCTATCCATTTTGTCCACATTTCCACTGATCAGGTTTATTCAGGAACTGGAGGACACGTCGAAGAGCATGTATGCCCAGTCAATGTATATGGGCTCACCAAACTAACTGGTGAGTTGATGATTGAATGCGCGAATTACTCCATTCTCCGAACCAATTTTTTCGGAAAAAATCTACGAGAAGGCAAAGCCAGCCTAAGTGATTGGATTTATAGCTCTATCAATAGCTTGGAACCAATTACACTATTCAATGACGTCGTTTTTAATGCTGTTTTTATTGGCACATTATGCTCTTATATTAATCTATTTATCCAAAGGAAAATATATGGCACTTTTAATGTTGGAAGTAGAAATGGAATCTCAAAAGCTGATTTCGCCTTCGCATTTTCGTCCCGGCTGGGGAAACAAATTACCAATGTAGCAGTACGCAACTTCTCAAGCGATTTATTGATCGCGAAACGCCCTCTGAATATGGCGACCAACGTAAAAAAGTTCGAAACTGCCGGGAATTTAGTTTGTCCAGATATTATGGATGAAATACGATTGCTTTCACTTCAGTATAGTTAAAAAACTTTACATTTTTATATTTATAAAATTGATGCAGCGGCAAATTCATTTCGAATTTCTGATGAAACTAATCGAGTACTAATATGCAATCGCCATCGCAGCAGGATACTTTTATCGCTCGGTTTAAGCAAGGATTTACTTTACACCAGCAAGGCAAAATCGAGCAAGCTCGTGAGGCTTATGAGCAATTGATCGCTGAAAACCCAAAACATTTTGATTCCTGGCATTTATTGGGGCTTATAGCCCATCAAAGTCAGGATTCCAATTTGGCAGTCGCGTTAATTACTAAGGCGTTAGAAATCAACCCTGAATACGCCCCCGCTTACTGTAATCTTGGAAATGCGTTAAAGCAACTATTTCGACTTGAAGAAGCACTTGTTAGCTATGACAAAGCCATCGCGATTAATCCTGGCTACGCGGGAGCCTATTACAACCGCGCTCTAACTTTGCGGGAATTAAAACGGTTGGAGGAGGCCGTCACTTGTTACGAACTTGCTATCGCAATTCAGCCTGATTTTGCAGAAGCCTACCAGGAACGCGGCAATGCGCTCAAGGATTTGGGGTATTTCGATAATGCATTAGAGAGCTACGACCAGGCGCTAGCGATTAGAGAATTGAATAGAAAACAGCTTCTGGCAAGCAAACTTGAATACACCAACGAAGATGCATCCAATATTGCACTTGCTTTCTATGAACTTGGTCTCGCGCAACAGGAACTGAAGCGATTAGAAAAGGCCATTGTGTGTTACGACCGTGCTATTGCGATTAAACCAAACTATGCCAAGGCATACTACAACCGTGGCGTTGCGCTGAAAGATCTGAATCGATTGGAGGAAGCAATTGCCAGCTACGGAGAGGCCATTGCGCTGAAGCCAGACTACGCCGCGGCATACTACAACCGTGGCGTTGCGCATAAAGACTTAAGCCAATTGGAGGAAGCGGTAGGCAACTATAGCCTTGCTATTGCAATTGAGCCTGATTTCGCCGAGGCACACAATAATCGTGGCGTTGCGCTGAAAGAATTGAATCGTCTAGAGGAAGCAGTAGTTAGCTACGAAAAGACCATTGCGATAAGGCCCGATTTCGCACTGGCCTACTACAACCTTGGCGTTGCGTTACAGGAATTAAATCGATCCGAGGACGCCATAGATGTCTTAAACCGCGTAATTGCAATGAAGCCAAATTTTGCAGAGGCATACCATAACCGTGGTAATGCGCTTAAGGAATTAAAGCGATTAGATGCGGCCATAGAAAGCTTTGACTGTGCTATTGCAATTAGGCCAGATTACGCAGATGCCCATTTGAATAAATCATTTTCATTTCTGCTCGGGGGCAACTTTTCAAAGGGTTGGGAGCTGTACGAATGGCGTTGGAAAAGCCAAAGTATTGTTCGCATGCAAAGCCCGACCGCACCTCTTTGGCTTGGTAAAGAGAGCTTATCCGGCAAAACGATCTTACTTCACGCAGAACAAGGGCTAGGGGACACGATTCAATTTTGCCGCTATACAAAGCTCGTCAAGGACCTCGGTGCACGCGTTGTTATGCGTGTTCCCCAACCACTGGCAGGTTTGCTTAGTAATTTGGAAGGAATCGATGTAATGCTAGATGCAACTGCGAGCGAACCAAAGCTTGATTATCATTGCCCGTTGCTTTCGCTTCCTTTAGTATTTGGGACAAAGTTGCAATCCATTCCAAGCCCAACACCCTACCTCTACTCAACCGTAGAGAGGCGTAATGTTTGGTCCAAAAGACTTGGAGAAAGTAAAAAACCGCGTGTCGGACTGGTATGGAGTGGCAGCACAGACCACAAAAATGATCGGCACCGGAGCCTAACCCTGCAGCAATTGCTACCTTACTTGCCCGACTGCAGTGAGTATGTATGCCTACAAAGGGAAATGCGGCAAATAGACAACGAGGTTCTTGCGGACAGCGGAATAAGCTACTTCGGCGAAGCGTTAAGCGACTTTACCGACACAGCAGCACTTTGCGATTTGATGGATTTAGTAATTAGTGTGGATACAAGCGTCGCTCACCTAGCAGGGGCCATAGGCAAGAGGACGTGGGTTTTATTGCCTTATGCGCCCGACTGGCGATGGATGTTGGATAGCGATGATAGTCCTTGGTATACCTCATTAAAGCTTTACCGGCAAAATGCTGGCAAAGACTGGCTACCCGTGCTCAACAAAATGAGTAAAGATTTGAAAAATCTAGAGGTATAAGCTAAGTCCGAGACTACAACACCTGCCGGCCACTATTAGGCGAGAATCCAGATTAAAGCGTTCGAATTGTTAGAACTTAAAGCGAAAATACAGGTTAAGGACGTGGACGTTGCGACGATTGCTGTTTGATTTTTCTGAGTAAGTAGATCTATCACTCCAAATTAATTAGCTGAATTAACTGGTCTAATTCAAAATCAATGTTAATACGCTTTCCAACTATTGATTCGTAATCAGAGGGCGGTATGCCTATGCCGGGGCGTTTTGCATCCAAATCCGCTTCAGTTAATATATGGCCAGCTTTCAACGGGCGCGCGGCAACTAAGCTTCGCCGCATTTTTGAAATTTGAGCATTTTCAGCCATATCAATTATGCGACCGCTTCCTCCTAGTGCTAGTTGAACTCTTCTGCACTTCTCCACCATATCTTTCATATCTGCTGGTTCTGTAGCCATTTGGTTATCCATGCCAATTCGCCTCCTGTCAAGGGTAAAGTGCTTTTCGATTAAGCATGCACCTAATGCGATGGCGGCAGATGGAATTTCACTACCTATGCTGTGATCTGAATAACCAATTGGATATTGTGGAAACTCAGCCCTAAGTCCAAGAATGTTATGCAGGCGAGCTGCAACCGCCGGGAGTGGATAAGTAGAATTACAGTGTAGTACGACTATTTTTTGGTTGCCAGTTTCTTCGATAGTCTTTACCGCTCGTATTATCTCATCAAGCGTACCCATCCCGGTCGAAAGTACCAGCGGCACCCCAAGTCTACCTAGGTACCTTAAGTAAAGAAGATTATTGAGTTCCATCGATGCAATCTTCAAGAATGGAACTCGGCATGTTTTCACGAGAAAATCAGCTTCGTGGCGTGCGTATGGTGTCGATGCGAAATCGATACAAATTTCTTTACAATAGTCTGAAAGTATCTTTAAATCGCTTTCTTTGAGCGAAAACTTATTAATTATCCGCTTGGTGATAGCGTTTTCTTTATAGTAACTGTTGGCATAAAGCGTGTCTGAACTCCATGATTGGAATTTAACACAATCACAACCTGATGACTTAGCTAGAGTAATCATTGACTTTGCAAGATCAATATCGCCGAAATGACTTGTGTTTAGTTCGGCAATTATGTAAGGATTGCTATAGTCACTGATTACTCGCCCGTTAAGGAGCGTGATACTTGCCATTATTATCAAACCTTTACTGATTGATGGGGTCAATAATCATCTCTGAGAGAAAAACCTCTCTATTAAGGAACGGAGACTGATCTTCTAGTGGCCTGCGAACTAAACGACGATCAACTTCGCTGCGGGCCTGTCCAATCTCTATGTAACCCTGGTCGGGACGCCCCATAATCTCACACAAAGTCGGCACAGTGCTTCCTAGCACATCTAGTAAACCAGCTCGCAGAGAACCAGGGTCGTCGATACGAAAATATTTCAAATCAAAACACGTCGCCACCTTGGAGAAATCGGGGCAACTCACTCCATTACCGGGGTCAGTGCCGATGCTTCGTCTTCTGAAAAGGTCGCGCTGACGACGTCGGATAATTGAGTAACCATTATTATTAACCACTAAAATTTTGATAGGCAACTGGCGATACTTGATCGTCTCAAGTTCCTGGATGTTCATCATGATCGAACCGTCACCGATGACAGCCAGTGTGAGTTTGCCGCTGGCATAGTATGCACCGATCGCGGCTGGTAAAGCATAACCCATGGCTCCTTGTGAAGCCGGGTGAATACATCTCATGCCGTCAGAGAACCTAATATTAGTTGGCAAGATCACTTCGATTAGACCCGAATCTGTAACAATATTAATATCCGACGGCAGAATATCCGACAGACAATTCGCAAGTTCGTAAAGATCGACCTTGTCTGTGCATTTAAAAAAAGGCTCAACCGGCCTAAATTGAGCTTTCCAATGCTGACATTTAAGAACCCAGATCTTTTCACTCGGTTTAGGCTTAACCAAGTTAATTTGCTCAAGGAAATATTTAAGGTCCGATATAATAAGCCGGTCAACGTTCACCGAATCTTTACTATGCTCAATCGGATCGATATCGACGACTATCACCTGGGCTGAACGGGCAAAACTTGAAAAATCTAATCCTGTTGTTAGCGAGTTCAAACGTGAACCCAGCACCAAAACTAGGTCAGCATTTTGCACAGTAAAGTTGCCGGCTCGCGAACATCCCATTGAGCCGACTGATCCGATCGAAAGCGGATAATCGGCGCCATAAACATCTGGGGCCGACGCAGTGAAGGTGACCGGAATGCTCCATTCCTTTGCGAATAATCGCAAGTCTTGCTCTGCACCTGCTGAACGGACACCGCTACCGATCAAAATAGCTGGACGCTTTGCACTTGTTAGCGCGCTCACCACTAAACCTAGAGCATCAGGCGAGACCCGAGGAAGCACCGGCACAGACCGCTCGGAAATGGCCATATTGTCTGGTTCAATAGTCGCGCTTTGAAGGTCAAGTGGAATGTCAAGCCAGACAGGACCTTTCCTGCCGAAGTTGGCCAATGTTAATGCCATGTCCATCACATCCACGATTTGTTCTGCAGAGGTAATCATCTGGGCATATTTAGTGATGGGTTTCACAAGCGATATTATGTCTGCCTCTTGCTGACCGTAAGTCCTCAATGCAATACCGGAATATCGGCTTGTCTCCCTAAGCACGTTTTGTCCTGAAATGAAGATGCATGGGATTCCATCCTGCCATGCCGACAATACGCCAGTTATGGCATTGGTTGCCGCACATCCAGTGGAAACGAGGCACGCACCCATACCGCCCGATTGCTGCGCATACGCGACCGCAGCAAATGCCGCCGATTGCTCATGATGAACACAAACGGGCTCAAGCGAAGTATTTTTTGCAAGCGCATCTGTCAAAAACAAGGATCCCCGTCCAGTCACAAGGAAAACATGTCCGATTCCCGCTGCGAACAAGCGTTTCATGACGTAGTCGGCTACTCTCATATATATTGATCCTATGCCAAGGATTTCGGCTTGAATCGGGAAAACACGTCCGGCACGGCAATAACGAAATCAGCAGAACAAGCCGGCTCACCATTGACTGCGCTGGTGACGAACCCAATAGCAAGGCCACGCTTAAAAGATTTCAGATTAGCCTCGATGGACAAGATCTCGCCTGGCACAATTTTTCGCTTAAATTTAACGTTGTTTGCAGAAACAAAGTTGGTCTTCATTCCCTTGTAGTCGTCCATACACAAAAAAGTCATAATGAAGGTTTGGACTAAGCATTCTATTTGAACAAAACCAGGCACATTAGGCTCGTCGTCAAAATGACCCGGGAAAAACCATTCGTTATAGGTGAAACATTTAATCCCCGTCGCACGCTGTCCAGGCACCACAGAGCTGATCTTGTCTATGAGAAGGACGGGATAGCGATTGCGCTGATGCATCAGCAAACCATTGATGTCGAAACTAATCATTGCTAGACAAACCTTTATGCTACCGGATCGATCTTTATGTTGTACTTGCTAATTATGACCTTACCCACTTCGTAGCTGGAAAATTCGATTATGTCGTCGATATCCATTTCAATTCCAAAGCTATCTTCAAGCGCTGCCATTAGCTGCATATGACCGACACTGTCCCACATGGTGGCGTCCTGGTACTTCAGTTCGGACAGGTCCCTGGCCTCGAGCATAAACGTTTCCATAAAGGCTGCATCGTATTTTTCGCTGTTATTCATCGTCTTTCTTTCAAAAATAAGGGGTGGATAGGAACGGGTTCAAAACTCTGTTTTAGATCACCGGTACGCTACAGGTCCGTGTGCGGATAAATTTCTTTTCATTTCGTAGATCATGGACAGTGAATAATTCTCGAAAGTGTTCCAATCAGGTCGTAGCCATCCCAGATAGCCCCGATTTCCAATGCATGTCCAACGGGTACGATTCGATCGATGCCGGTCAGGCCCAAATCGACGAAACGTTGGGTCAACGCCTTACGGTCAATGCCAAAGCAGATAAGGGTCTGGTAGCGCGGGTCAACTATGTCCTTAAAGCAATCGAGGTTTTGCGTCGTGTATTCACAGAAGAATCCCGCACTTCCGCGGTGATTATCAATGTTAGTAGGTAGTCGTTGTAAGCGCACACGATAGACGTGGTTACCATGCAAAACACTGTCTTGTGCCTCTGGTACAAGAGCAGCAGTACGACACAGATGAACGAATTTATCGACAGCGTGGATGGGGGAGATATGGTATTTCCGTAAGACTAATTTTTCGAAAACCGACCAAAATCGATCCTTTGCCATTTCGGTCAATGCAGGCGGTCCATGCCAGACTATTAGATGAGGTGAGGAACATGCATTTTGATCTTGTAAGTAGACATCGTTAAAAAAACCAGCCGCTAGTGTATGAATACCGTCATCACTTTCGTCAAGCACCGCCTGAGCGTCAAGAAGCGCCAGCGAGTACCGGTCAGCGAAGGCAATATCAATACATCGCGGAGAAGTTGGCATCGCACGAAGATGCGCGATCGTTTGATCACCACCCCAAAGCACACGGGCACTCGCAAATGCAGATAAGACCGCGGTGATTTGATCGTCCCGCGGAAACTGAACGACTCGATTCATGGCTGCTATGCCCACAAATGATGGATCATTAAATAAACGCGTTATCGACTGACACAATATATCGGCCTGTGGATGTCCGGCATTAGAAAGGCGAACAATATTGGCATTACCAGCAAGCATCCCGAACGCCAGAGTGAAAGCAAAATTCACTGGAACATTTCCCGGGGCAATGTGTAAGGTCAATCCACGGCCAATCCGTTTATGATTTGAATTGAATTCGCGGGCCAAACGCATCAGATTTGAACGGCGGCACCAAAACGCAAACGCAACGATGTCTGGGTAATGGCGGCTTTCTGGGCTAGTTAGCAAAGTTTGCGAGAGTGCTGAGAGAAAGTCGATCACATCCAGTGAATATGGCACCTTGGGACGGCAGACCATGGTACTCAATGGGGCCCCAACACGGATCAGCAAAGGGAGGTCAGGAATGTTTTTCATAGGTGTCACTGCAACCCCTAACCTCCGCCTTTGGCAGGCGACCGGCAATTGAAAAATATTTACCCAACCTACCGCAAGGGCAGTCGTCGACACCTTCGATACGGCCCAAGTCCTCAGTCAGTAATGCGTGACCTGGATAGCTCACAGGAATCATCGAAAGAGTCTCTATGATTCCAGTCTCACCAATTTCCATCGAATGGAAGTCATTGGGATCGCGAATAACTATGTCAGAAAAAATAGAAGCATGAAGTCGGCCATGTTCACATTGAAGGTAGATTGAGCCAGTCTGCTCCACCATTCCATAGTAATTTATCACGCGTTGGATACCAGTGCGCTCAGCAAGAACTTTGCGAAATTGGCCATCGGTCACAGAGTTATCGTGCAATTTTTTCCAGCCACCACCGTGCAGTAGAATTCCATTCAATAGTGGCAATTGAATATTTTGGGTTTGCAATGCGTTACAGAAATGCAACCAAATCATGAATGTGAACCCGAATACGAAAATATCCTGGCCAGTGTGCCGCTCAATAAAAGCTTCAATATTAGGCATGTTTATCTTCATTTCTTCGTCTAGCGCATATGTGACATCTTGCCCGAATAGGGAAAATCCTAGGATACCCGCCCCTCTTGCTGAAAACGAGTGGCGATCACGTAAAACAGCAGGTGAGTCAATGATCAGCATAGGCAGACGCCTCTTCCCCAATACATCCGACATCAAACGTGTAAGCACTTTTCCTTGAAAAGCTGCGGTCTCCCGATCAAGGAATATTCTAGAGACCTGCTGTCCACTTGTGCCTGAGGATGTCATAGTCTTGAATATCTCGTCTCTATCGACGCTCATCAATTCCATTTCCTTAAATAGCCGAACGGGAATGAATGGAACGTCTTCTACCTTGTTAATTTTCCTTTCACTATGCCCCGTCAGTTTTAGAATACGCTCATAATGAGCACATTGTGTTGTATGCCAACGAGTCAAATCGGCAAGTAAAACTCCAAGATGATAAGATTTCGCCGCCAAATCCATCGAGTAGGGTAACCTGTCGAGCCAATCAGAATAGTCTGGCCGCCTCATGCGAGGACCTCCGAAATCATTAGCGGCAACTCTGAGTATTGAATCTTACCGGCCTCGCTAAATGGCATATGTGTCACGCTTAGAATTCGGACACTGCTGGGCGGCCACAGAAACTTTTTTATGATTTGAGTCTTGATCAACTTTGCTATTTCGCTTTTGACGTTGCATAGGTAGATGTCGATTTGGTCATCTCTACCTGCGCAGGCTGCGAAATGGCCAGCAGCAGAAAGTTCATCTTCTAAGTCCTGCAGATTGACTCGGTGTCCAAATAACTTTAAAAACCGCTTTAGCCTGCCAACAATGAAGTAATCGCCTTCTTCGTCTCGTCGAGCGACATCGCCGGTTCTAAGAATTCCACCAAATTCATCCCCTTTGGCTAAATCATCCATATTTTCTGCGTAACCCATGCATACGTTCTTGCCCTGGTAAACCAGTTGCCCAGCCTCAGCATCATTGGTCTGCACATTACCCGATTCGTCCTCCAACCAAATTTTTCCTCCAGGTATTGCCTGACCAATACTGCCGGGCTTGGAAAGCACCCTTTGCGGGGAGAGATACGAAATTCGTGCAGTAGCCTCCGATTGGCCATACATAATGAAGAAACGAAGCCCGTGGCTAGCGCAATGTACTGCAAATTCGCTGGCTAATGAAGGGCTCAGCCGCCCTCCGGCTTGGGTAAGTGTACGCAAATAAGGAAGATCCATGGCCGTAAATTTCAACCGACGAAGTATCTCGTATTGGTAAGGTACGCCCCCCATACTGGTAGCCTTCGAGGTTTTAAGAAACTGCCAGAACCCACCATCGAACATTGGGCGGTTGGTCAGCGCAATCTTGCAACCGTTCAGTAAATGACTATGCAAAATAGATAGCCCGTAAGTGTAACTTGGGGCCAAAGTAGTAATGGGCTGTTCTTCGGAAGTTAGACAAAGATAGTCCGAAATCGCCCGAGCATTACAAGCAACATTTTGATTCGAAATCCGTACAAATTTAGGACTACCCGTACTGCCGGATGTGCTCAATAGTAATGCCAATGAATTATTTATTGAGTAACTTTCTGAATAATCTAAAGCAACAAGGACATATCCCCATTTCTTAAGAACTTGGCGGCCTCCAAGAGATTCTCGCATACGCTCGAGAGGACACCAAGCATAGGCTGGCCTATAACGACCCAGCAATACAGCGAGTTGGCTAGGGTTCACGGTGGCGCTGAGCATCATCGGAACGGCTCCTGCAGTTACAAGCCCTAGGTAGCCCAAAAGGCCACCGGGTTCATTAGCGCAAAGGCAAAACACAAGTCGACGAAACGTATCCCGTATCGCTGTACGGCAACTCAAGTCTAGTACTGCAGCATACGGAAAACTGCGCCCGTCCTCACACTCGAAAAGCGTTCGGTCTGCGTACCGTTGAAAAATATCAGTAAACATATTTGTATAAAGGTTTACGTCCGGTATGAAATCGCCAATTCGGATAAAATTCAATCTGCGTGGCGGATGAGTACATATTGTTGATTAAATAACCGATAACCGAGAGCGAAGTGAATAGCAGACACAGCTGAATTGTTAGAGGAAAAAGCTGTGTATACCCTTTTTGCACCATTCTCCATCGCCGTAATTATCTCTAAATAATTCATAAAATACCCGAAACCACTACGTTGATATTTCGGAAAGATCCCTCCTAAAGTCGCACGCCATTCCAAAGGGGACCGTGCATTCATTACGAAAAACCCAACAGACAAATTTCTATGGTTTATTTTGTATATAAGGGAGCCACTAGCCGACTCATCGGACAACCATCCTGCATAACGTTTACCAGCATCCTCTATGCCAAATTTGGGATCAACTGAAATCCGGTCTGTAGTGAACATGCCACCATTAATTTCACCATAGATGAACTTGATGTCATCGGTTGACGCCAGTGAACATGAAAGGCTATTTCGTATCACCTGTTGAGCCCTTGTCAAAGGACTTAACTGGCCATCGTGATAACATATTGTTAAAACTTCGACGACCAAAAAACCTCGCGTCTGCACATGCAAAAGTAGATCAGGCCGACTGCATGCAATCCGCATAACTTGGTACTGAGCGCTAATTTGTTTAAGCGCCGAATCGACAACATGAATGTCATCGTTTGCTTCGACAGTGAGCTCAATACAAGTTACACCTAGGTTTCTCCTTTCCCAATGGGCATCAGTGATTCGCATGATTTCCTATAAATCTAAATATAAAAGCCAAGTGACTTAAGATTTGGCGATTTGATCATCACTAAATTTTGTCAAATCTCTCCTGATGGTTGTCCTAATCCACAGCAGTACTAGTGTAGCGTCAATTTTTCGGTTCAACCGTAACAAGTCCATTGATGTTCATGCGCCCATCAGCGGCCAAAGCGACTTCTTTAGCGGAGCAATATTGGGTAACTTATGAGTCGTCGGTTAGGCAGTGTGGGCCTACATCGCCTTGGCAACCGAATTGTGGGCAACCCGTAGAGCAAGTAAAAGACTGAAACGGCCCCCCTAGCATCGAAGGACTCGTTGTAGACGGAACTGCGAAATTATGTTTATACTTAATAAATTTCAAAAGAACTCGTAACTCAAGTACGCATATTCTAGTATTTGAAATCCGAAGATTTCGCTATCCGTGCTGCGGATTATGTCGTAGAATAGAGGTTCGATTTTCCGACGCATTGAAATGCGCCCAAATTCATGGTTTTTGATTTATTGAATAAAAAGGAAGGTCCACACGCTTGTCACCTTAGCGGGCCTAAATAATATTTCCAATTTAAGGATTCACATGTCTAGTCAAACAATACCATTCAATACTCCTTATATGACAGGAAAAGAACTCTATTATATTGCATCTGCGCATTTTGGGAATAGACTAGCAGGAGATGGCACCTTCACCAAGAAATGTCACCATTGGTTAGAAAAAAATACAGGCACGGAAAAGGCCTTGCTCACACACTCATGCACGGCTGCACTTGAAATGGCAGCACTACTGTTAGACATCATGCCTGGGGATGAAGTGATTATGCCATCATACACATTTGTTTCGACTGCAAATGCTTTCGTATTGAGGGGCGCAGTAATAGTATTCGTAGATATTCGCGCAGACACTATGAATATCGATGAAAAATTAATTGAATCTGCAATTACATCGAAAACACGAGCTATTGTTGTTGTGCACTATGCTGGTGTGAGTTGCGAAATGGACACTGTTATGGCCGTTGCGGCTTCCCATGGGCTAAAGGTTGTTGAAGATGCAGCTCAAGCAATTTTCTCCACTTATAAAGGCAAACCACTAGGCACAATAGGAGAATTGGGAACTTATAGTTTTCATGAAACAAAAAATGTCATATCGGGAGAGGGTGGGGCATTATTGATTAAAGATAAAAGTTTGATCTTACGAGCAGAAATAATACGTGAAAAAGGGACGGATAGGAGCCAATTCTTTCGGGGACAGATTGATAAATATACCTGGCAAGCGGCTGGTTCTTCGTACTTACCAGGAGAGATAACTGCGGCATTTCTTTGGGCTCAATTAGAAGAGGCAACTGATATAACTAATTCTCGATTAATTCTTTGGGATAATTATCATAAAATGCTTGAGTCATTAGAAACCAAAGGACTTGTTAAACGTCCGAAGATTCCAATAGATTGCAAGCATAATGGACATATGTATTATATAGTTCTTGCGCCCCATTTTCGTCGTGACACTATTTTAAATACAATGAACATCGAGAAAATAAATGCTGTTTTTCATTATGTGCCATTGCATTCTTCACCAGGAGGAAGACGTTACGGACGCGCGCATGGAACAATGGATGTCACAGAACTTAATTCAGAGAGTTTAATACGTTTGCCACTCTGGATCGGAATGTCCATTGAACAACAGCACCGAGTCATAGATGTGCTTTGTCAGACATTGTCGACATTGGCTTAATATCTATGCACTCTACCTATGCAATCAAGT
>Ga0194055_10002726_pt1 | contig 13911 bp, 12 predicted proteins | sample SepL449m_MetaG_FD_155482 | JGI IMG/M metagenome (GOLD analysis project Ga0194055, IMG submission 155482) | Anoxic zone freshwater microbial communities from boreal shield lake in IISD Experimental Lakes Area, Ontario, Canada - Sep2016-L442-9m | ecosystem: Environmental > Aquatic > Freshwater >... | reverse complement strand
GTTGCTGCTCGGCGCGGCTGCACTGGGTCGAGTCGGTGAAATCTGGATGCTCGGTGTCACCGTGCTCACCGCCATCAACACCTTCAACGGCGGCTTTCTTGTGGCCTCGCGCTTTGTGTACGCAGCCGCACGCGAAGACAACCTGCCGCGCCCGTTTGCGCGCCTCAATATTCGAGCCGTGCCGTGGCTCGCGGTTGTGGTACTGGCCGTGACGTCGGCGGTGGTCGGTGCGCTCATCTTCGCGACCGGTCAATGGTTGTTGCTGGTCGCAGTGGGTGCCGCCTTGGAATCATCGGTGTTCGCCATCGCCTCAGCGGCTCTACTGAAATTGCGGCGTACGCACACCAAGCCCCGCTCATTCCGACTGTGGGCAGCGCCGGTGTTGGCGGGGTTCGGCACGGTGCTGTTCGCGGGACTTGCGATCGCGAGCGGATTCTCCGATCCCGCCGATCCGACTCAGTTTTCGGCGGCTCCAGCGCTGGTGGTGCTGTGTCTCGGTCTGATTTCGACGGCATACGTGCTGATTGTGGTACCGCGGCTTCGTCGTGCCGCGGCCGAGCGTCGCGAAGCCGCGCGTGCATCAGGTGAACTGGTCAAGCGTCGCCCACCTCGTACGACCGGTTAACCGCCACTCTTACGACGGAACTCCCTCTTGCCGCCCGAACGGTTGGGCTGCGCGTGACCGGATGAACCCGTTGTGCTCTGAGACTCACCTACGTGCCCGGACTTACCCTTCTTGGCGTCCAAGGCGGCCTTGAACTTCTCCTTTTGAAGTTCGTCAGCACTCTTGTCGGCATCGCTTGGCGTGGTGGTCATAACGTCATTGTGACAGCACGTGTTACGACTATGCCGATACCGTGCTTGGAATCAGCAGTTTGGACGACCAAGGAGTTGAAATGTGAAGCTGCGCCCCGCGGCTCTAGGCGCAACTGAACGACGCGTCGTTCTGGGCGCATGTCTGATTTCGGGTGCCGCACAGATCTCACTGGCCACGTTCAACTTCGTCATCACGCCAATGGTCACCGACCTCGAGGCCACCGAGTCACAGCAATCGCTTCTACGCCAGTTACCCAGCATCGGGGCGCTGCTGGTGATTTTCCTCGCCGGAGTCCTGGGTCCTCGTGTGGGTGCTCGACGCTTCCTCATGTGGTGCGGCGCGTTGATGTCCGTCGGCTATTTCATCGTCGCGATCGCACCCGTCATGGGCTTCGCCTCCGCCGGACTCCTGCTTGGAAGTATGGGTCGACAAGGACTGTTCGTCATCGTTATCGGGATGCTCGCCGCAAAGCTCACCACCGGCGAAACCCGCGCGTCGGGCTTCGCTTACTACACCGCGGTCACTCCATTGGTGTTCCTCGTGTTCCCCACCATCGCCGGGGCTCTGGTCGAGGTGGTCAGTTGGCGTGCAGTCGCACTGTTGTGGGTTGTCAGTGGAATCGGCGCCGTCATCGCTTCCAGGCGACTGCTGCCCCCCGACGATCGCGCCGCGGAGCGCATCTCGGGTGAACTCTGGACTCCCGCGCTCGCCGGCTTCGTTCTTGCCTGCCTCGTCGAAACCCTCAATAACGGAAGTTCCGCGGGTTGGACATCAACGAAGACCCTGGTCTGGATTTCGCTCGGAATCCTGACGATGGGGGCATTGATCGTGCTGATGCGGCATCTCAAGCCACCCACGCTCGACATCAGCATGCTGCGCCACGGTGGCCTACTGCTATTGCTGCTTGTGGTCGTACTGATGATGTTTACCAATTTATGGTTCTATCTGACCGTCGGTTTGCAATACATCTACGGCTACACGGCATTCCAGGCGGCAGTGCTGATGATGCCGTCGCAGGCCGCGGGAATCGTGGGGGCCGTGGTGGCTGCGCGACTGATCACCAGGCGAGGTATCCGATTTGCCGGTACCGCCGCTCTCATCCTGCTCGCTCTGTCGCTATTCCTGTGTATGACGCAAACGGTGACGACACCGGTGTGGATTCCGCTGACCATTTTGTGCGTTTACTCGGCCGCACTCACGGCCGCCATCATTGCGATGACGAACTCGGTGATGAACCTCGCACCACCGGGAGTCGAAGGAACCACCTCGGCCTTCCGCGGCGCCTCAGCCAACCTCGGTGCCGCCCTCGGCGTGGTCGTGATGACAGCCGTCGTCTACGGAACCTTCGAGGCCTCACTCACCACGCAACTCACGGCGTCGGGCCAAAGCACCGCTCAGGTAGGCGACGTCTCGTCAGCCCTTCGTGGCGGGACGAGCAGTGAGGAAGTAGCCTCGGAATACTCCATTCCCTTCGAAACAGTCGACGCTATCAATGACGGTCAGAAACAGGCGATGGTGGACGCCTATCGCGCGCAAGGCCTCGCGGGCGGGCTCGTCGTGCTCCTTGCCGCAGCGGGCTTCTTCCTCAATCGCCGCGTGCGCAGCGCCTTGTTGACGTCTGTCTGACCCCGCTGATCACGTCACTCGCACGCTGGGCCGCGATTGGGTTCGACGAATCGAACCTCACCGCCGCACATTCACCCAACCTGCCGCGAACATCAACGAAAGGCACGGGTCCACGCCCGTCATTTCGTGAATAATCAGCGTGTGACCGACTCCGGACTTGCCAGCCTCGCCAACGACCTCATCACCGGTCGTGGACTGGCACACGTTGTCGTCATCACATCCGGCACCACAGGAAATGCAGCACTCCGCGACCTTGACCTTCGCGGGCCGCGCCTTCTGGTCGCGGTGATGTACGACGGTGAGCAGGGCGAGTCTCCCGAGGACGTCACGCGCCTGCTCGACCCCATGAACGCCGGAGGCAGCTTCGACCTCGCGATTGCCGACCCGCATCACACCTACGAGTCCACGACCGCTGGCCTCGAACTCGGTCTTCAGTTGGTGCGGCCCGGGGGCGTGATGCTGGTGCACGATTGTCTGCCGCCACGCGAATTGATGGCTGCTGAATTTCAGCCAGGACCCTGGTGCGGCGAGTCCTACGCTGCTTTTCGCGATGTGTGCCTGGCTCACCACCTGCCGTGGATCACGCTTCATGCCGACTTCGGGATTGGGGTCGTGGTGCAGACCGATGTCGCTCGTTCCCCACGCGATTTCGCTGCTGTGCGGGCCCACGACAGCGCTGCTTGCCGAGCAGAGTACGAGCACGACCCTTACGCATTCATGCAGGTGGTGGCCGCCGATGACGCCGAGGCCGCGATCAACGCTCTGCTGGCCCACGAGGAGATCACCCACCTCCGTGCCACCTTTGACGGTTGGGACGCGCCGTCTTCCCCTCGGCTGCCCGAGCCGCCTGCGCCGCGCATCACACGGTCGTTGGAGATCGAGCTGCTCGTCAAGCAAGTGAACCTGCTCCGCGAGGAACGCGATCAGCTCGCCGCCCTTTCCGGCGAGTTCATCACTTAGTGCCGCTAAAACGGCGAATAACACCGCTACCTGATGGACTCGCGGAAAGGGGAGACCGATCGCCACGCCGGGAGCCACGCCGGGAGCCACGCCGGGAGCCACGCGGAAAGCCGCATGGAGACCGAACGAGAAACTGCTGGGTGCGCGAGGGGGGAGTTGAACCCCCACGCCCTTTCGGGCACACGGACCTGAACCGTGCGCGTCTGCCTATTCCGCCACTCGCGCCCAACCGGACTGCTTCACCGGCGTGCCCACGCTAGCACCGGTAGAGGCACAGCTGGCACATGGGCCGACGTAACCGATGCCTCGGCCTCTCGCCGGTTACCATGGTCAAATGGGCCTTTTGGACAGCTTCGAGCAGCGGCTCGAGCAGCTCGTCAACGGCAGTTTCGCCCGGGCCTTCAAGGCCGAGGTGCAGCCAGTCGAAATCGCGGCTGCTCTGCAGCGAGAAATCGACGACCGAGCGGCGGTCGTCAGTCGTGGGCGCACCGTCGTTCCCAACGTCTTCACGATCGATCTGTCGCCCCACGATTCCGAGCGGTTAATGACCTACCGGGCGCCCATGACTCTCGAACTGGCCGAACTCGTGCGCACCTACGCCGATGAGCAGAAGTACAGCCTCAGCGGCGACATCGAGATCGCGTTCGACTCCGATAGCGAGCTCGAAACTGGAATCTTCCGCGTGCGCAGTGAAGCCAAGGCCGCAGTCACGGCCGTTCCCGATCGGCCGATGGCTGCGCAGCCCCCGTTCAATGCCCCCCCACCTACCGCTCCGTCGCCGAGTACCTGGAGCAAGCCGGGCATCGGTGCACCGGCGCGCCTGGTGATCCGCGGCACGGCATACCCCCTCACGCGCGCGACCACCGTGCTCGGCCGGGGCAGTGATGTCGACATTCGCATTGACGACCCCGGTGTCAGCCGACGTCATTGCGAAATCAGCACCGCCCCCATCGCCACAGCGCGCGATCTGGGCTCCACCAACGGAACCTTGGTGAATGGCCAGCGCATCGCCGAGGTAGAGCTGACAGACGGTGCCGTCATCCAGATCGGCTCCACCGAGCTGGTCTTCCACACGGGGTGACGTTGCGTGTCTGATCTCGCACTCACCCTGCTGCGACTGGGCTTCCTGATCCTGTTGTGGGTCGGAGTCTTCGCCATCATTGGAGTACTCAGTCGCGACCTACGCGCGCCGCGCGACGCCAAGCCCGCAGGCATGGCAGCCGCCATCGCAGCCGCACCACCGACGCCTCAATCGAAGAAGTCGGCGAAGGCGCCTAGGGCCGCCAAACGCAAGCGAGGCGCACCCACCATGTTGGTGGTCACCGAAGGCGCCCTAAGCGGAACGGTGGTGCCGCTTGGATCCGCCCCCATCACGATGGGCCGCGCCAGCGACAGCACTCTGGTACTCGACGACGACTACGCCAGTAACCGCCATGCGCGCCTCTACCCGCACGAGGGTAAGTGGATCGTGGAAGACCTCGGCAGCACGAACGGCACCTGGATTGAGCGCACGCGCATCACCTCACCAACCGTCATTCCTAACAATGTGCCGTTGAAGGTTGGGCGCAGCACCATGGAACTACGGCGATAGCCATGGCACTCGCGCTGAGGTACGCCGCCCGGTCACACATCGGACTTGTGCGTTCGGGCAACGAGGACTCCGGCTATGCCGGACCGTCGATGCTGGTCGTGGCCGACGGCATGGGCGGTCACGCCGCAGGCGAACTTGCCAGCGCCGCAGCCGTAGCGACCTTTGCCACCATCGACGCCGAGTACGACCGCAACGGCGAGAGCGACGTTCTTACCGACCTCGCGGCCGGGGTGGCCCAAGCAACCGAAGAGATTCGACGCGTCGTCGCCGACAAGCCGCAATTGTCAGGTATGGGCACGACTCTCACCGCTATCGCGTGGCGCGCAGGTCTGGTGAATGTCGTGCACGTCGGTGACTCACGCGCCTACCTGCTGCGCGACGGCGAACTCCAGCAGATGACTCACGACCACACTTACGTGCAGATGCTCGTCGATACCGGTCGCATCACCGCGTCAGAAGCACTCACACACAACCGTCGCAATCTCATTCTCAAAGCGATCGACGGAGTCAACGACGTTGAGCCTGATCTTCAAGCTCGCGAGGCACAACTCGGCGATCGCTTCATGCTCTGTAGCGACGGACTCTGCGGAGTAGTGCCCGAACACATCCTCGCCTCACTACTTGCCGACGGCGACCCCACCTACGCCGTCACTGCGCTCGTCGACGCGGCCCTTGAGAGAGGCGCCCCCGACAACGTCACCGTGGTCGTTGCTGAAGTCGTCGAGGTTGACGACGACGCTGCCGCGTCACTCGACGAAGCACTGCCCGTGGTCGTCGGAGCAGCGAGCGAATCGCGCACGCGTGAGCGACTGGCATCGGTCACCTTTCCCGCCGATGTCGAACCAGCACTGCGCAATACTGCCGACCAGACGCAGTCGACTGAGCCAGTCGAACTCGACCTTGGCCTCACGCCCAGCCCTCGGCGTCGCCGTTGGTGGCTGCTCGTCGCCGCGATCGTGGTGCTACTGGCACTGATCGCCGCTGGTAGCGCCGGCGTGAATTCATGGAAGAACTCGCAGTACTTCGTCAAGGCATCCGATGGCAACGTCGTCATCTTCCAAGGCCTGAACCAGACGATTCCCGGCTTGATCTTGTCGACAGTCGCCGAGCAGCCGGTGCCCCCACTGCCCGTCGCCTCACTTCCCGACACCGAGCGCATGAATGTCGAACAAGGCATCATCGTAGGCAGTCTGCTTCAGGGTGAAGACAAGGTTGCCACCTTGAGGGAAGCGGCGTTCTCCTGTGTGGCCAAGTGGGTGCCCGGCTGTCCCGGGGCTGCACCACTTCCCACACCCACACCCACACCCACGCCCACGCCCACACCCACTGTCTCGGCAAGTCCCATCGCCACCAGCCCTGCGCCCACCCCCACCGGACCCGCACGATGAGCGTGCCGGCGGCGCTTCCCGCTCGGCAACCCACTCGGCGCAACGCCGAGGCGGGTCTACTCGTGGTAGCACTCATCATCGGTCTCGCAGCCTGGGCAAACGTTGATCTGGTGATGCTTGGTGAACTGTCACCGGCGTTCACGATCTTTGCAATCGCCGCCATCGCACTTGCCGTCGTGGCTCACCTCGGAGTGCGGTTCGCCGCCACGTATGCCGATCCGGTGTTGCTGCCCGCCGTCTTCCTGCTCAACCTGCTGGGCCTGACCATGATTCACCGACTCGATCTGGGTGAAGATGCCCGCGCCGTTTCCAATGGCACCGCCACCCCATCGCCCGACGTCACCGCCCAACTCACATGGACGGCCCTGGGCGTCGCACTCTTTCTGCTCACCCTGCTCGTTGTGCGCGACCACCGACGACTGCAGCGTTACACCTACACCGCGCTCTTCATTGGTTTGTTGCTGCTCATCCTTCCGCTCGCTCCCGGAATCGGTGCCACTATCAATGGCGCAACCTTGTGGGTGCGCCTCGGACCGCTCTCTTTTCAGCCGGCCGAGATCGCGAAGATCTTGCTCACCATCTTCTTCGCCGGCTACCTCGTGGTGAAGAAGGATTCGCTCGCGCTCGTTCGCACCAAGGTGTTGGGGCTCGAACTTCCGCGCGGTCGCGATCTCGGTCCGCTTCTCGTTGCCTGGCTTGTGAGCTTGGGCGTGCTGGTGTTTGAGCGTGACCTCGGCACCTCCTTGCTGTTCTTCGGCCTGTTCGTCGGCATGCTCTACATCGCCACCCAGCGATTTTCGTGGGTCGTACTGGGCGGACTGCTGTTCATTGTCGGATCGTTCGGCGCGTACTTTGCCTTCAACCATGTGCGCGTGCGCGTGCAGGTATGGCTCGATCCGTTTGCCTACCAATCTGAGCAGGGCTACCAGATTGTGCAGTCGATCTTCGGCCTTTCCAGTGGCGGCTTACTCGGAAGTGGTTGGGGCCAAGGGTTTCCCCTGTTCGTTCCCTATGCGAAGAGCGACTTCATCATCTCTGCCTTCGGCGAGGAACTCGGCTACACCGGTCTCGCCGCGATCCTGATGCTGTACGCGATCATCGTCACGCGCGGTATGCGCGCATCTGTTGCCTGCCGCGATCCGTTCGGAACATTGGTCGCTGCGGGCTTGTCGATCGTGCTCGCACTTCAGGTGTTTGTCGTGGTCGGCGGCGTTACCCGCCTGATTCCGCTGACTGGACTCACCACCCCGTTCCTCGCTGCTGGCGGCTCTGCTCTGATCGCAAACTGGATCATGATTGCGTTGCTGTTGCGCATTAGTGACACCTCACGTAGGCCCGACGCCATCGTGCTCTCTCCCGACGATGCGCTGACGCAGGTGATGCGCCTATGAGCCGCCAAGTACGTCGACTTGCTGCAGTGCTCGGCGTTCTGCTCGGTGCACTGCTGCTGAACCTCACCTGGATTCAGGTACTGCACGCCGATGAGTACCGAGCACGCAGTGGTAATACCCGTCTGATCCTCGAGGAGTACAACCGCGAGCGCGGACCGATTCTGGTCAATCGATCGCAAGTAGCTCGCAGTGTGCGCACCGATGACTCGCTGAACTTCCTACGCGTCTACAAACCCGGTGCCGAATACGCACCCGCTACCGGTTTCTATTCGCTCGTTTACGGAGCCACTGCACTTGAACGCACCGAGAATTCCGTGCTCTCAGGAAGTGACTCGCGCTTCTTTGTCGATCGCATTCAGCAACTCTTTGCCGGTACCAAGACCAAGGGTGGTGGAGTTGTCACCACTCTCAACGCCGCGGCGCAGGACGCAGCCTGGCAGGGACTCGCTGGACGTAAGGGCGCTGTCGTTGCCATTAACCCAACGACCGGCGCGATTCTCGCCCTCGTCTCCTCCCCGTCGTTTGATCCGAACCTGCTGTCCAATCACAAGCCTGACGAGATTCGTTCCTCCTATCAGGCACTTGAGTCCGACCCCGATAAGCCGTTGCTGAACCGCCCACTGGCCATCACCTACCCTCCGGGATCGACCTTCAAGTTGGTCACCACGGCTGCCGCCTTGGAATCGGGCCGGTTCACGCCGACGACGATCATTCCCGGCCCTGCCGAGTACCAGTTGCCGAACTCGACCAAGAAGTTGAAGAACTGGTCGGGTCAGCCCTGCGGTCCCGGCGGCAAGATCACTCTCGAAGAGGCACTCGCGGTCTCATGCAACACCGCCTTTGCGTGGCTCGGAAATGAGCTCGGTGCTGATGCATTGCGGGCGGAGGCGGAGAAGTTCGGCTTCAACACCTCGTTCCAGGTTCCGATGACGGCGGCCACTTCGCGATTCCCGGCCAATCCCGATGCCGCGCAAACCGCGCAGAGCGCGATCGGCCAATTCGATGTTCGCGCCACTGCATTGCAGATGGCCATGGTCGGCGCAGCGATCGGCAACGGCGGCGTCACGATGAACCCTTACCTCGTCGATCAGATTCTCGCCCCCGACCTGTCAGTGCTCTCGCAAACCCAAGTGTCGGTGTTCCAAACGGCAATGAGCCAAGCCAACGCGGCGGCCGAACTGATCATGATGGTCAACGTTGTCGACCACGGCACCGGATCGAACGCACAGATTCCGGGTGTACGCGTCGGCGGAAAGACGGGCACCGCTCAAACCGGAAATGATCTGCCACCCCATGCGTGGTTCGTCGGCGTGGCTCCCGCCGAAGCACCTCAGGTCGCTGTCGCTGTCGTGGTTGAGAACGGCGGTGGCTCACCCGAGATCAGCGGAAACAAACTCGCCGCACCCATTGCCCGCGCCGTGATCGAAGCGGTGCTCGGGAGTTAATCCGCATTCGTCAGGCATGATGGAATCACACAGTCAGGAGGGCTCGTGGACGAGGAAATGACCGCGCTCGGCGACCGGTACGAAATCGGTCCGGTGATCGGGCGTGGCGGCATGGCCGAAGTTCATGAGGGCCGCGACGTGCGACTGGGTCGCCGCGTGGCCATCAAGATCATGCGCGCTGACCTCGCTCGTGACCCGTCATTCCAAGCCCGTTTCCGGCGCGAGGCGCAGTCTGCGGCCGGCCTCAACCACCCCAATATCGTGGCGGTCTACGACACCGGCGAGGAAATCGTCGGTGACGGATCACAGGCGATTCGCGTGCCCTTCATCGTGATGGAATACGTCGATGGAATGACGCTGCGAGAACTGCTCAATAGCGGTCGGCGCCTGCTTCCGGAAAGGGCTCTGGAAATCACGGCCGGAATCCTCGCCGCACTCGACTACAGCCACCGACACGGCATCGTGCACCGCGACATCAAGCCCGCCAACATCATGCTCACGCGCACCGGCGAAGCCAAGGTGATGGACTTCGGAATCGCCCGGGCACTGGCCGACTCTTCCGGCACGATGACACAGACGTCGGCCGTTCTTGGAACGGCGCAGTACCTCTCGCCTGAGCAAGCGCGCGGCGAAATCGTCGATGCACGCAGCGACTTGTACTCCACCGGCTGCCTGCTGTACGAATTGCTCACCACTCGACCACCTTTCACCGGTGACTCGCCGGTTTCCATTGCCTACCAACATGTTTCGGAAGCGGCGGCTCCCCCGTCGCAGGTCGATTCCTCTGTTCCTGCGGCCGTTGATGCCGTGGTGATGAAGGCACTGGCGAAAGACCCCGGTGATCGCTACTCCTCGGCCGCCGAAATGCGAGCCGATGTCGAACGAGCGATGGCCGGACTGCCCGTCACTGCCGCCATGGTGCCGGCCGCGCTGGTTCATGAACCCACAATGGCGATGGCCGCGGTGGGTGGTGCCGCGGTGGCTCCTCCCCCCGAGCCAAGGCGTAGCCCCTGGGTATGGATCGGCGTCACCATCGCCGTGCTCGCCCTCATCGGCGGCATCGCGCTGCTCGGCCTCAAACTCTTCGGTTCCCCCGAAATCAAGAAGGTGGCCGTGCCCACACTCAGCGGACTCACCGTCCCTCAGGCGCGCGCGAAGCTTGCCACCGCCGGGCTTGTGTTGGGGCAACAAACGCCGGCCACCTCACCTGACAAACCCAAGGACACGATCATCGGCCAACAGCCGGGGGCGGGTGAACAAAGCGATGCCGGTCAACCGGTCAACGTCACCGTCAGCACCGGCAAGGAGCAGACCACGGTGCCCAACTTGGTGGGGTTGGCATCGGTCAACGATGCTCGAGCGGCGCTCACCAATAACAAACTCATTCTCGGTAAGGTCACCGCCGTCAATTCCGATCAGCCCGAGGGTTACGTTCTCGCCTCCGAGCCCTCGTCCGGAACGCAGGTTCCCGAGGGGTCGTCGGTGGCGATTTCAGTCTCCAACGGCAAGGTGGCTGTTCCTGATGTTCAAGGTAAGACCGAGGCTCAAGCGCGCAGTGATCTGGCCAATGCTGGCTTCGAGGTCAACGTGGTGAATCAGGAAGACGGAACAGTGCCGGCAGGAACTGTTCTATCGCAGACGCCCGACCCGACCACGATGGTTAAGAAGGGGTCGCTCGTCACAATCACGGTGTCGACAGAACCTCCGCCGCCACCGACGCCCACACCGACGCCCACGCCCACACCCACACCCACGCCCACGCCACCCACTCCGACGCCGACACCCACTACAAGTTAGTGGGGCCCTGAAGGGCTAGGCGTGATGCACGACGGGCGCTAGTCCGTGACTGCGCTCAACCGCACCTTCGTCACCACACACGACCAGCCAGTTGGCGAGCATGCGGTGCCCGCCCTCGGTGAGAACGGACTCGGGGTGAAACTGCACTCCTTCAACCGCGAGTTCGCGATGCCGCAACGCCATCACAATGCCGGTATCTGTGTCGCCGGTGATTTCAAGTTCGGCCGGCACGGTGTCACGTTCGACGGCCAAGGAGTGATAGCGCGTGGCCGTGAAAGGGTCAGGTAGTCCGGCAAGCACTCCCTTGCCAGAGTGGTGCACGAGCGAGGTCTTACCGTGTAGCAATTCGGGTGCGCGCGATACGACGGCGCCATAGGCAACGGCAATGGCCTGATGTCCGAGGCACACGCCGAACAGCGGCACTTTCCCAGCGCACTCGCGCACCATGGCCAGGCAGACTCCAGCCTGCTCGGGGGTACCAGGACCGGGTGACAAGAGCACCCCGTCGTAGGTCAGCGCCTCGGCCGGAAGGACGTCGTCATTACGCCGCACCGTGACCTCAGCTCCCAATTGAGCCAGGTACTGCACGAGGTTGAATACGAAGGAGTCGTAGTTATCGACGACAAGGATGCGGGGCACTCGCCCATCTTCTCACTGAGTGGAGGTACTCTCATGGTGTGCCAGAGTCGAAGCCACGTCAGAAGACCCCCTACGTGCCGCCGCCCAAGAAGAAGGACCCGGTCAAGTTGGGTCCCTCACGCTGGGTCGCCCCCACCATGGTGGCCCTATTCCTGCTCGGCCTGATCTGGATCGTGGTGTTCTACATCGCCGGATCCGACGTCACCAACGTGCCCTTGATGGGCTCGATCGCACAGTTGCCCCACGGCAACCTGTGGAACGTGTTGATCGGCTTTGGCCTGATCGGCGGCGGATTCATCGTCGCCACACGCTGGCGCTAGTCGGCAATCACGCCAAGGAATCACAATTGTGTGATTCATCCCCAGTTGTGCATATCCTGTGGATAACCTTTTGTGGGGTACTTCCTACGCATTAACTCCGGGAATCGCGTCAAGCATGGAGTGCAGTTCTGCGGTGCGCCACATCGTGATCATCACGAGCACGCCGAGAATCGCCAGAACTCCTAGGCTTTGCCAGAGCAGCCGGCTCGCCCGCGGGGCGTAGACCATCACGGCGGCAACGGCGGCTCCCGTTGCCAGACCACCCAGATGCGCCCGCCAGTCGATTCCGCCACCGACGAACCCAATGGCCACGTTGATGCCGATCAGGATCAGCACCTGACGAACGTCGAAGCCCACCTGACGGCCAGCCACCACCAAGGCACCCATGACACCGAAGATCGCCCCACTGGCTCCCACACTGAGGGTGAGGGGTGCAGAGAAGGCGTACGAGGCCACAGCGCCACCGAGACCGGCCACCAGATAGAGCACGAGGAAGCGCCCGTGACCCAGAATCCGCTCAACCTGCGGCCCGATCGTCCAGAGCACCAGCATGTTGAAACCGATATGCAGCAGATTGCCATGCAAGAACATCGAGGTTGGCAGACGCCAGATTTCACCGTTGAGGGCAATGTCCGGCGGATACATACCAAAGCGCCCGGTCACCTGGTCGACGCCAAGGAGGAATTCGAGTGCGAACACCACCACGCAGATACCGACCAGCACCATCGAGACAATCGGCCTCTCGCCGATAGGAGCCCCGGCCGCTGTGGTGGGCATCCGCTGAGTCGCTCGGCCTTCGGCCACACATTCTGGACACTGGAAACCCACCGACGCGCTAATCATGCAGTCCGGACAAATGGGCCGCCCGCATCGCGTGCACGAGATGTACGTCTCGCGGTCGGGGTGGCGGTAACAGTGTGGGGCGGTGCCAAACGAGCTCTGGCCCGGCATTGGCACACTCACGATGATCCGTCCTCTCGCTCGCGCAGCGCGTTCTTCTTCTGCTCGAGATCTCTGAAAAAGTCCGATTCAGCGATCGCGCTTGCCTCTTCGGCCACCTTCTGACGATCGATGACCACCGTCAATTTGGTCACCTGCTCACGCAGTTTGCGCTCACGTTCGACAATCTCAGTTCCCATCCGTTGGAATGCCCGCGCCAAGGTTCCCACCTCATCGCGTCGTGCGGCCGCATCATCGAGCATCGTCGGATCGAAGCTGTCCTGCTCAAGAGCGGTGGCAGCCTTCGTCATCGTCTCAACCGGACGAACGATGCGACGGCTGGCTAGTAAGCCAATCAGCAGACCGAGCCCAAGAACGCCCAGGCTCAGCAGCGCCTGCCGCACCGCCTGGCTGTTGCCCGGCGCATCAACTTCTGCTTGTGGCACCGCCGATACGAGGGTCCACCCCAACTTGGGGAGAGATGACACAACCATGCTCCACGGCTGCTGTACACCCGTGAAGCCAGCTTGTTGGGTGGTGCGCACAATCTGGGCCGAGTCAGTGGGCGCTTGAGCCACCAGACTTGATGCCAACGTCTTTCCCCAGTCGGTGCTCTCGAGCGACGACAGATCGCGGTCACTGGGCTGCACCAGAACCTTGCCATTCTTGTCGAGCACGAACAGCAGACCGTTGTCGGTGAAATCTATCTTGCTGAAGGACTCACCAAGTGCTTGCTTGGTTGCCTCGAGACGAGTGGCAGCTTCCTTATCGATGTCATCGACGTAGACACCGGTGCCGATCATCCAGTTCCAGGGCGCGTACTTCAGCACGTACCCCACCTTGGCTGAAGGATTCTCTTCGTTGAGTTTTACCCAGGCGTAGTCGAGATATCCGCTGCCCTTCTCATTGGCGATGTTCAGCAAATCGCGCACGACGAATACCCCATTGGGATCCTGCATCGACATGAGGTTCTTGCCCTGAAACTTGGGGTTGGGGTG
>Ga0194055_10002724_pt1 | contig 13916 bp, 9 predicted proteins | sample SepL449m_MetaG_FD_155482 | JGI IMG/M metagenome (GOLD analysis project Ga0194055, IMG submission 155482) | Anoxic zone freshwater microbial communities from boreal shield lake in IISD Experimental Lakes Area, Ontario, Canada - Sep2016-L442-9m | ecosystem: Environmental > Aquatic > Freshwater >... | reverse complement strand
GAACTATTATCCAGACTGGGTTGAATGCATCCCAGATTTCTTTGATGCGAAACTGTTTCGGGAGCGTTGTGGCCTAGGAAAAGCGAAGATCGTCACGTCGATCTCGATGTTCTATGACCTCGAAGATCCAACGGCATTTATGCGGCAGGTGCACGATGTGCTCGACAATAATGGCATCTGGGTCTTCGAACAGAGCTATCTGCCGTTGATGGTTGAACGCAATGCGTACGACACAATCTGTCACGAACACGTCAGCTACTATGCTCTTCGGCAGATCGATTGGATGGCCCAGCGAGTAGGCTTTGAGATTCTGGATGTCGAATTGAATGACATCAACGGCGGTAGTTTCTGCGTAACGGTTGCCAAAAAAGGGTCCAGCCATCGGGCACGCACCGAGCACGTTGCGTCGTTGATTGAAAAAGAGCGGCAGCAGGGCTACGGCGGCCACCGGTTGTACGACGATTTCCGTGGCAGGATCGTTAAGCATGGGGCTCAGTTGAGCCAAACAGTTCACGACTTGCGGCGGGCCGGCAAGGTCGTCTGCGGCTACGGTGCTTCCACGAAGGGCAATGTACTCTTGCAGTATTGCAACTTTACCGAGCGAGACATCCCAATCATTGCAGAAGTGAACGAGGAAAAGTTTGGGTGTTTTACGCCGCAGACGCGGATTCCGATCGCATCCGAGAAGGATGTTCAAGCCTATCGTCCAGATTATCTTCTTGTGCTTCCGTGGCATTTTCGAGACAACATCATCGCCCGCGAGCAAGAGTATCTTGGCCGGGGCGGCAGCCTGCTGTTTCCCCTACCAAGCATTGAGGCTGTCGGTGCGGCGCAGCGTCGGCAGGCAGCGTAAGTGCAACGTCTGCCAAGGCCAACCGGAGGCTTTGTCAGATCACTTCAGGAGGCGCGGTGGGTGCGTATTCGTTGAAAAGCTTTGAGCGGCAGTGCATTCGGCCAGTGCTCGGCGCAGTGCGGCGAGGCGTCACTCGGTGCGGCGGTGCTCCTTTGGTCGCTGGGACGGCGGTGGCTCTGCAGTCATTGAAGCACGTATCACGATTGTTGCGGCGGCAGGTAAAGTCGCTGCGTCGCGCACGCACGATTCAGTGGGACGATTTAGGATTTGGTTCAATTGCTGTCGAAGAAGGTGAGCCATCCTCGGGCTATCCTCTTGGTATGGGCGAACGAACGATTTACCTCTTTGTTGGCCACACGGTTTCTCTTCCAATAAACACAGGCGTCCAGCGTGTGGTGCGGGAACTTGCGTCGTCCATGGTGGCCCGCCACGAGCAGGTTCGTTTTGTGAAGTGGAGCGAATCGCTGCGGCAGTGTGTGCTGATCGACCCCACCGAGCGCGACCATCTCGCCCAGTGGAACGGGCCGGCAGTCGGGCCCCAGGAGCGAGCCTTTTACAAGCAGGCCCACGGCGCGCACGGCGCGTTTTCAAAGCACAGCCGGGCCGAGCACCACTGGCTTGTTGTGCCGGAGGTAACACATCAAATCACTGGACTGGAATCGCAGACAACAATGCTCATCGATTGGGCTCGCGAATGGGGCCTGCGAACAGGGTTTCTCTTTTACGATGCGATCCCGCTCCCGCGAGCCGAATACAAAAGCATCTCCGCTGCGCATGCGGAATATATGCGGCAACTGTTTCTGGCCGATTGTGTCTGGCCAATCACGCAGTGGTCGGCAGACTCCCTCTCGGGTTTTTGGCATCGGGAGCTTTTGGCCGATGCGGCCAGCATGCCACCAGTGGTCGTGATCCGGCTGCCCGGAACCGGTTTGGCGGATAAACGGCCCCCGAATCAGCCAAGAGCAAGCGAGTCATTGCCGCCTACGATTCTATGCGTTGGTTCAATCGAGCCTCGAAAACAACAGTTCGAGTTGGCTGCCTGGTTTATCAACTACAAACTTCGGCACCCAGGCAGCCCGTGGCAATTGAAGTTTGTCGGCAATATCAATCGCGAAAACCGTGAGGCCTTCCAGCGGCTGCTAGCCTCCGAGAGCAGTTTGCATTTTCTCGAAGCAGCCTCAGACGAGCAGTTATGCCAGTCCTATTTGGAATCAGCGTTTACTGTTTCCCCATCGGTCGAGGAAGGCCTTGGCCTGCCGATTCTAGAAAGTCTTGCTTTTGGAAAGCCGTGCGTGTGTGCGAGCTTTGGCGCCATGGGGGAGGTGGCGGCCGGGGGTGGGTGTCTCACGGTTGATACTCAAAATCAGAAGCTCCTTGGTGATGCGATTGAGTCGCTCATGGCTGACCCGTCTGCGATTGAACGCCTCACCGCAGAAGTGATTCGCCGCACAGGAAGTACGTGGGCAGAATATGCGGATGCTTTATCTGCTTCGCTGGCTCAGGACGGCAGTGCCCGTTCTGCCGTAGGCACGATCTATTACTGGATCGATGCGACTGTTTCATTTTCTGGAAACACTGGCATTCAGCGGGTGGCAAGGCAGCTTGCGCGAGGGTTACTGGAGCAGGGCGCTCGGCTCATACCTGTAAAATATGGCGAAAAGGGTCAGGTGGTGGCTGTCAGCGACGCAGAGCTGCGACTGTTTTCACAGTGGAATGGTCCACCGCCGTCGGCGTGGACGGCGTGGCAGGAATTCTCGCTTGCGTCGGCCGGTCGCGATTGGTTTGTGATGCCTGAGTTGCCGCTCAATCGATCTGCCCAGCAACGAGAGAGCATTCTCTCTCAGGCTCACTTGGCGGGCCTGCGCTGCGCGGCCGTTTTTTTTGATGCGATTCCATGGAAAATGCGGGATATCTATCCAAACAACTTTGCAGATGCCCACAGGGCCTCGATGGAGCAGCTTGCCGCGTACGATCTGGTGCTGCCAATATCGCAGCACAGCCGCAACGATTTGGTGGCATTTCTTGGGGCAGCAATCGAGCGTCCCGTTGGCCTCGAGCAGTTTATCAAGGCTGCCGTTTTGCCGGGTGAATTTCCCGAATGCCGGCGCGTGTATGAGCCTAAGATCGCAGGCGATACCGTCACAGTGCTTGCTGTTGGCACGGTGGAACTCAGAAAAAATCACCTGAACCTGCTGGCTGCTTTCGCCGCCGCCGCTGATCAGAGCACGGTGAAGTTGCAGCTTGTCATCGCAGGATCTGGCGAGTCGTTTCATCCAGATCACGCCAAGGCCGTGCAGGCATTGATTGGTCACCGCACCGACATTCACTGGCTGCAAAACGTGGACGACGTTCGTCTGCGGGAGCTGTATGTGGAGTGCGATTTCACGATGTATCCATCCATTGAGGAGGGCTTTGGTTTGCCCATTCTCGAAAGCCTTTGGCATGCGAGGCCTTGCGTATGTGCCAACTTTGGTGCGATGGCTGAGGTGGCAAAGGGCGGTGGCTGTCTGCTGGTTGATACGCGAAGCGTTTTGGAAATCACTGAAGCGATCGTACGGCTGGCCGAAGACCCAGCCGAGCGTCAGCGTCTGGCTCAAGATGCCATGAAACGGAATCTGAAAACCTGGCGGCACTATGCCAGCGAGGTGCTTGAGCGATTGGGAGAGTCACCCGGAAATATCGTGATCCCTTCGAAGCCCGTGCGGATAGAGCCCATGCAGCTCCCGGCCCGCCCAAAGCTTTCGGTTTGCATCAGCACATACAACCGTGCGGCGTGGCTCGATGCCAGCCTGCGAAACTGGGTGCAGATCAATCCGCAGCCTCGAGAGGATGTGGAGTTGCTGGTGTGTGATAATGCATCCACCGACGATACCGCGGCCGTTGTAGAACGCTACGCATTTCGTAGCGACCTCACCTCTCACCGCAACGCAGTGAACGTCGGCATGCTGGGGAACCTCCGTGAAACCGCACAGCGGGCGCGGGGCGACTACGTTTGGATTATTGGCGACGACGATCTCATCTTTCCGGAGAGTGTCTCCAACATCCTCGCCATACTTCGCGAACACCCAAAGATTCCGCTGGTCTATCTCAACTACGCACGTACATCGGAAGGCGATGCCAGAACGATCACAGACTTCAAGGCATTTTGCGCAAGAGCCAAGCCAATGGTCCCGGCAGAAGGGAATCGCTTTGGACCGATTCGAACGATCTGCGCCCGCAACGAGAATTTCTTCACGGCTATTTATGCCTGCGTGTTCAGACGCGACCACGCCATGCGCGCGTATTCTCGCAGCACAGAGGGACGGGCCTTTGCCTCGCTCGCGGCGTGTGTTCCAACCACGTGCCACGTCCTGGAGCACATGATGGATGAGCCTGGGGTTTGGATGGGCCAGCCCCAGATTGTGATCAATACAAATGTGTCTTGGATGCGTTATGCGCCCCTTTGGATTTTGGAGCGGGTGCCGGAAATCTACGACTGCGCCGAGCGACGGGGCGCTGCTGCCTCCGAGGTAGATCGCTGGCGGCGGCACACGCTCAAAGCCGTTCCGAAACGCTTTGCCGAGATCTATGAAAATGACGCTGCAGGCAACGCCCCCTATTTTCATCCGGCTCGGGTTCTGCGGCGTTTCCAGCACCTGCCCGAATTTGTGGATGTGGAATCTGAGCTTTGCGACATCTACACATCCGCATGGCAGCGAGGGCATCCGCAGGCCGGCCTCTCCCCGCATCTTCTTTTCCCAAAGATCAGCCGCTGCGTTCCAAGGGCAGGTTCAGTAAAAACTTCGGATTTAAAAAACCAACATTCGGGTGAGCCAACAGTGGCTTGAACGAACGCATCCAACGGAGCACTTATTCATGGTTTGTGGAGAGAGCAAAAAAGACGTGCGGCCACTTGTGCCCGTACTGCGGTTCAATACGGTTTTGAACGATACCGCGAGGCAGCATTACCGACCGATAACAGATATTCTCTTTGCAGTGATGCCGGAGATGATGGAGCGGAAGATTCCCGCGGCAAACGTACAGCAATCGTTTATGCTCGCGGCAGTTCTCGCGATTACACCACAGTTGCCAGCGGCACGGATGCTATGCGTTGGCTCCTACGAAGACACTGCCTACGAGACATTGCTGCGCATGGGCTATTGCGTCGAAGGGCTCGACCCTAATGTCGACGGCAGAGACTTAGACGCCTACATAAAACAGAATCCGAGTGCACTCGGTACGTTTGACACCGTGTTTTCCACATCCGTGATCGAGCATGTGCCCAACGACAACGCTTTTGTTCAGGATATCAGCCGATTGCTGCGTCCCGGTGGCTGCGCGGTGCTGACATGCGACTACCGCAACGCATGGCAGCCTGGTGAGCCCTTGCCGCCAACCGATGAACGTTTTTACCGCTTGTCGGATCTGCGGGAGCGGTTAGTTGGTCAGATGCAGTCGGTAGAGTTTGTGGACGAACCGGATTGGGAGTGCCACGAGCCAGACTTTGAATACGGCGGCTGCCACTACAGCTTTGCATCTTTTGTCGTCAGAAAGAAAGTCGGTTAGCCATTTTTTATACGGCTTATCCACAAGGGAAATGTTTAAAGGAGATCGAATTGCAGGCAGCACCCGTCATGATCATCGCCACAGTATGCGATCCTACAACGCTCCATGGGGTCGCCGGGCTCCTTGCCCGAATCCAGGTGGAATACGATAGCTGCGTGCTCAAAATTCTTACTGTGCAAACGCGGCGTGCTCGAGCCACCAGCTCGGCGCAGCAGGCTTTGCTCAATCGCTGTCGCCTCGCGATCCACAAGCCAGGCGTGCGGCTGGAAGTGTCGTACGGAACTGGGAACAGCGAGGCTTTCAAGAGATTTTTCTCGGGCAATTCGCTGAACGCCTTTTTTCACGAAGATGTCGACGCAGGCTGGCTGCGACGCTCGCTCGCTGCCGCATGCGAGGCAGATCGTCCGATCGCGGTGCGTCGCACTGTTCAATTTGAAAAGATGCTCGGGAGTTCACTGTCGCTCGTCAGTGTGGAGAATCATTCGCTGCAATCCCTTGCCGCCGGTCAGTTGCCAGCCATCACACTGAATTCAGTGCATCAGAGCCGGTGGCTTTCAGCAGTTGCAGCCGTCAGCGGGTGTTTCAGTGGTCGATGCGATTGACAGAAGCCATGAGGCTCAATTGTAGGAGGAAATAAGATGGCTCGATACCGTGCGCTGTTTCTCAATTCGCCGCAGGCGCAGTGCAGCATTCATGAATCCGGCAAGATGATTTTTAGCGCCATTGCCGACTCAAGCCAGTTTGACTGGGTCTATGCGGATCTGCACGAAAAGTATCAGCCCGATGCAACTGCATACGATTGCGTTCTCTTCAATTACCACCCTGGCACCATGCCATGGCTTGACATGCAAGCCGTGCGCGGTATCCAGTGCCTGAAGGGCACGATTATTTTGGAGACGCTGCCCGATTCCTGCTTTCACATGTGTCCGCCCGACGTGTTTGATTTCCACCTGGCGATCGATCCTACCGTCGCAGAAAGTCGAGGCCGGCTCTATGGCTTGCCACGGCCGTTACGGGTATCGACACACTCCCTCGCCGACCCAGCCGAGACAGATGAGCCAACGATTGGCACGTTTGGATTTGGGACCCCTGGAAAAGGCTTTGAACGTGTGGTGGATGCCGTGAACCGGGAGTTTGATCGCGCCACGATACGTGTTCATATTCCGCAGGCCGACTTTGCCGACACGGCGATGCGCCGCATGCACAACATGCCATATGTTGAGTATTTGTTGCAGTTGATGCGGAAAGTGGCCAAAGCAGGCGTGACGATCGAGGCAACGCACGCGTACCACACCCAAGAAGAGATGGTGGCCTGGTGCGGTCAGAATACAATCAACGTGTTTCTGTACGATCGGATTCAGCCGGGCTTGTCTGCCACTACCGATCAAGCGATTGCCTCCGGCCGGCCGCTGCTGGTGAGCGACAATCAAACGTTTCGGCACATTCACACATACATGCCCGCGTATCCCGATTGGACGCTCCGGCAGGCGATTGCCTCGGGTGGCCAGGCGGTTCGAAAGATTCAGGAAGCATGGAACCCCGATGCGTTTCGCAAGCATCTGGAACGGGCCGTGCTCGAAAGCATGCAAGTCCATCGCACGTCGTTGCAGTCGCCGTCTGTTATCAGCTTTCGCCAACAGTCAAAGTTCATGCGAGAAGTCGTACGGTGTACGAAAAAAATACGTGCACTGATTCGGAAAAGAATATTCGGGGCCTCACGCAGCCAACGGCCGGCGTCTCCCGGCGGCATCGAAACACCACTCCATGGCAGCGGCCTAGATGTTCTCTTTGTCAATCATCCTGCGGCACAGTGTGGCGTGCATCAGTACGGGCTCAATATCGCCACGCAGCTTCGCACCATTGCTGGCGTTCGGCTCCATTACCAAACTACCTCATCGGCCAACGACTTTATCGAGGCCTACAAAAGCCTTCGACCCGCGGCAGTGATTGTGAACCACTTTCACGCCACGATGCCTTGGTTCACTCCAGAGGTGGCTCGTGAAATCGCAGTTCCAAGGCTCGGCTTTCTCCACGAGATGACGCCCGATCTGGTCGAAAGCCTCGACAACTCGCTATTCGATGTGCACCTCGTATCGGATCCAACAAACCGAAGCAGTCGCCCGGACGTCTTCCACTCACCGCGCCTCCTACCCGACTTTTGTAATTATGCCGCCGAGCCGATAGTGCCGACATTTGGGAGTTTTGGATTTGGCATTGCCAATAAAGGATTCGAGGAATGCATTGATCGCATCCAAGCCGAATACGATGAGGCAAGGATTATTTTTCAGATGCCGTTCAACGACGTCATCGACAAATCTGGAGCCTATCATGCGAAAGCAACGGCCGAGCGGTGCCGCAAAAGGGTGTTGAAGCCTGGGATCACGTTGGAAATCCATCACTCGTTTCTCAAGACGCGCGCCCTGCTCAAGTTTCTCGGGAGCAATACGGCCAATATCTTTCTCTACGATGAGTCGCTCCACCGGGGACTCTCGAGCGTTCTTGAGTTTGCCGTCGCCGCGAGAAGGCCGCTGGTCATCAATCGCTGCCAGATGTTTCGCCACGTCTCAAGCCTTGTGCCCGGCGTCTCTCTTCACGACCGCACCATCCGTGAGATCGTAGCGGAAGGGATTGCACCGCTGGTGCCGCTGTACAACGAATGGTCGGCGGCAATGTTTCGCAAACGCTGGCGAGAATTTCTCTTGCACGATCTTTCGAATCGGTACTCCAGTGCAAACAAGGGCCAGGGCAACGGTCGCCTTGAGAAAGTCCGCACACTCGCCTAGTAAGGTTTCGATGAGAAGGGACAACAATCCTGCCCCACACATGCGCACGATGAGAAGTGTCAGCCGAGAGGAGTTTTCAGCAATGCATTCCAAGGACAATGGCTGGAGAGTCGTGATCGTCGAACCCAACCCTCTGTTCGCGGGCATGCATCGGTCAACGGGAAATGAGGTCGTTGATTTTCTATCCGTTGACGTCGAAGGATGGGAGATCGAAGTGATGAAGGGTCTCGATACAACGCGTCATTCCGTGGGCGTGATTGTGTTAGAAAACCTGATGCACGAGGCGTCGTACACCGAATATATGCAGAGCATTCATTACAAGCTCGACATGAAAATCGAATACAATTATGCCTTTACGGCAGGTTGAATCGATGGGTGAATGTCGCGATGGGCTGCTCAGTTCGATCCCACTCGCGTGAAAACCTCCCCATAGACTTTCGTGGGAAATCCGCGGGGCGAGGAGGGGGGAAAGCCGGCCGTCAGCCAAGAGCCCGTTGTGAAAGTGCCGTCAACCGGGCTATCCTCTTGTCGAGTTGTGTGATCGTTTGTGGTGGCTTCCTCATGATAACCCCGTAGGCTTTTTTATGGTTCGTAGCCCTCTTCACTGCCCGCGGCGGTTCGTTGGATTCGCCTGCCTCGTGTTGCTCTGCATGGCCGCCGGCCGCACCGCCGCCGATGACCTGACGCCGCGGCCAACGATGGGCGAGATCATCCGGCTCGACGCCGCGGCCGATGCACTCCTGCCGGCCAATGCCACGATTGAGGTGCTCGCCGCGGGCCTCGACTGGAGCGAGGGCCCGGTCTGGCTCCCGAAGGCCGACACTCAGCCAGGCGGCGGCGGATTTGTCGTCTTCTCGGATGTGCCACGGAATAAAGTCTATCAATGGAAGGAGGGCGCGGGTCTGAGCGTGTTCCTCGAGCCCAGCGGCTACACCGGCCTGCCAGGCTACAGCAGCGAGCAGGGGAGCAACGGTCTGGCCATCAACGCAGCCGGCGAACTGATCTCCTGCGAGCACGGCGACCGGCGGGTTTCCGTACTCACCCGCCGTGGTGGCAAGCGAACACTCGCCGACACCATCGACGGCAAGCGGTTCAACAGCCCCAACGACTGCACGATCGACAAGCGGGGCGCCATCTATTTCACCGATCCACCCTATGGACTCCCCGAAGGCGCGAAGGACACGAAGACCCGCGAGATCGCCTGGCACGGCATCTACCGGATCGCGGCCTCGGGCGGCGTGACCCTGCTCTCCAAGGAAATGACGTTTCCAAACGGTATCACGCTGAGCCCCGATGAGAAGACGCTCTACGTGGCCCAGTCGGACCCGCAGGCCGCGATATGGAAGGCGTTTCCAGTGAATATCGACGGCACGCTCGGGCCATCGCGCCTCCTCCGCGATGCGACCACGATGGTGGAGAAGCACCGCGGCCTGCCCGATGGGCTGAAGACCGATGTCACGGGCCACATCTGGGCGACCGGCCCGGGCGGCGTGCATCTCATCTCGCCCGACGGAAAACTGCTCGCCCGCATTGATACGAAGATGGCCTGCGGCAACTGCTGCTTCGGCGGCGATGACGGCTCCTGGCTCTACATCTGCTCCGATGCTTTCCTTGTCCGGGTGCCGACGAAGACCCGCGGCCGCGGGCTCTAGATCGTGGCTCTTGCGGGGCATCCGTCGATCCAACAGTTGCCCCAATTCCGTGAAGCCCTCGCATGATCGGGCACCTTGCAAACGGTATCAATCCAACGCATCTCACTCAAGGTTTGGCTTGCCGATCCGCATGAAACTCCTGCTCGTCAACGCATTCCCAGATCTCGTGCGATCCATCGCCCACAGGGTTGACGGGTTGACCATTCTGGCCAGTCCGCACCGGCAGTCAGAGCACGAGGGGCTGCCGTCGAGTTGCCGCGTCATTCCCTTCGTGCAGCGAGCCAAGGTCGACCCTGCAGCGATCCTCACGCTTCGCCGCATCATTCGCGATGTTCAGCCCGATATCGTGCACGCGTTTCCGCCTCGCTCGCTGGCTGCAGCCGTTCTGGCAACGATCGCGCTGCCCCGATCACCCAAGCTGGTTTCCTATCGGGGGATCGCCCACACGCCATCCTGGCTGGCCCCATCCGATCTCCTCACATTTTTGTGCCCGAAGGTCGCGATCCACTGCTGCGAATCCAACGCCTGCGCCGACCATCTCGTCGAGGCGGGAGTGCCGCAATCCAAGTGCGAGACGATCTATAACTGCGTTCGACAGCAGCCACCGCTCTTCTCGCGCCAGCAGCTTCGAGAGCGATTCAATATTCCATCCACTGCCTTTGTCGTCGGCACCACCGCAACAATCCGGCCTGTCAAAGGCACGGATATTCTCCTCGAAGCAGCCGCGAGATGCGTGGACCTGCCCGACATCTACTGGCTGCTCATTGGGCCTGTGCACGACGCTCGGGTGGAGAAGCTTGTGCGCGCACCGCTCTATGGCGGCCGCCTACGAATGGCCGGCCCTCTTTCCAATGCCGGGGTGCTGGCGAACGCCTTTGACCTGTTTGTGATGCCATCCCGGCAGGAGGCCCTGTGCCAGGCGCTCCTGGAGGCGATGTCTCAGGGTGCCTGCCCAGTGGTCAGCGACGCTGGCGGCATGAAGGAACTCGTACGAGATGGCGCTGATGGCGTCGTTGTGCCACGCGAAAACGTTCAGGCACTTGCCGATGCCATTCGCCTCTTGCACGCCGACCGGGATCGGGTGCAACGCTACGCCAGTTCGGCCAGACAGCGTGTCCAGGAAATGTGTTCGCCGGAGGTCATGGCCGACCGGGTGTTACGGGTGTACGCCAGGCTCATGGGGCCTTCAAGCTAACTCGAGCAGAATCCCGTAGGCATCCAGTATGACGAGGTCATACATAGAGCTGCTCACAGAGCATTCTCTTTCGATTCGATTGCTCCTCATCCACGATGCTGTGCGGCCCGTGCGTAGAGTTGCTCGAGCTTTTCGATGTGGCCGCTAGGTAGAAAGAGGTCTTGCGCTCTGGAGAGTCCCGCACCGCCCTGCCGTCTGCATTCCGCAGGATCATCAAGCAGTTGGATGACGGCCGCAGCCATGGCACTAGCATCGTTCTTTGGCACAAGAATTCCGCCGCCTCCGGCGAGGACCTCCGATACACCCCCACATTGAGTTGCGATCACTGGCACTTTGCAAGCCATGGCCTCGAGGGCAGTCAGGCTAAACGATTCGTTGGTCGAGGGCACCAGCACGAGTGACGCGTGAGGCAGAAGCTCCTGTAAATCGTAACGGTTTCCCAGAAGGTGGGTTCCCTCGAGGCGAATGCCTCGAGGCAATGTTCCAGGGCCGGCAAGTGCCAGAACGGTGGTGGGGTGAACCTTGCGGACAATTTGTAATGCACGAGTAGCCAGCGATTGGCCTTTCTGTCGGCAGAGTTTCCCCGCCACAAGGAGTACGGGTACATCGCTTGCAACACCGAGCAACGGCCGCAGGCGATCGGGGCCGCTTGCAGGCTGAAAAACCGTGGGGTCGACAAAGTTCCAGAGCACAACTCCGCGACCCCCCCATGCGGCCCCACGACGTTGATGCTGCCGCAGCGTGTTGTGTGAGACCGCTATGAGTAGGCGATGAAACCACGCGTGCGCCCGCAGCGAGTTGCTGTGGAGGTGGGCCACGCTCGGAACGCCATGCAACACCTGAAGGAGAGCACCAAAATTGCACGACCTCGTGAGGTGGGAGTGAAAGACGTCGATCCGTTCCTGCTTGCAGAAGGCAGCAATCCTCGCGCACTCATCCAGTGGCCACCGCCGGAAGTCGGTTGCCAAGAGGGTTGCCTCGTTGGCAGTCTCGCCGGCGATCCATGAATGAGGACTGGCTGCCACCCATATCCGATGACCACGGGCCGCCAGCAGAGCCACGATGCGTCGGGCGTAGATCACAGCGCCGCTGTGGCCTGGCGTGGACGCGGCGATCACGATATTCATAGACAGCGCACGCTCAGAGAATCAACGAACACTATACGGTTGCATTCACACGGGCTGTGCAATCCAGCGAGAGAACGATTACGGCACGCTTTCCGTCGGTGAAATACGGGTCGCCTGTGAGGTTGTGCCGAGGAGCCTCTGGCCGACAGGCAACGACTCCTTCCACGTAGTCTACTGCCTCAACCCGATTCGCGCGCAGCAGATCTTCGACGATGTAATCGCGAGACTCATCGACATTGGGGTCCACGCGATGGGTTGTGAGATTCCACGTGTGCGTGGTGAATCGCACACCAATATCCCGGCTGATCTGCCCCACCCATACTGGCCGCCCGGTGAATTCTAGCGGTGTCAGCCAGAGACGCAGGTGCAATCGCTCGTTGATCGAACTACGAATCCGCTGCAATGCCACATCCTGGCTCCGGCCAAATAGATGCAGCGGGCTGACGGGGGAATAGCGATACTCGTCGCCAAAAACAAATGCCCGAAACGTCTTCCAACAAGTGTTTAGTGTGAGTGTTTCGCATTCATCCCAGCGGGCTGTGCATGCACTCAGCACGGTTGTCAATGCACCGATCACCACGAGGTTCACAGGGTCTCCAGGCCGCACGCCCTCTTTGTTGGTCGTCGCTGCCGGCATATCGAGCAGTTTTTCTGCCAACTCGAGTTCGTTGCAGGCAATGGTGGCCGAGGCTGGAAAAAACCTGGAGAAATCTTGATGCAGGGAGTCGGTGGCAAGGCCCGGCACAGGAATGACAAACGTGAGGTCGACAACTTGGCCAACTCTATCGGCGGCTTGATGGGTCAGCCGGACAAGGCCGTCATCGGCCCCGAGGCCGCCGGTGGGAGAGAGCCGGACCCGCACCGTTTTGCTTCCCGCATCGAGCGTCGTGTAGATAAAACCAGTGACGTTTTCGCCTGGCAGAATCGGCCGCAAAGGAAAGGCCTGCGTGGTGAAGCACGCGTCCATGCGGCGATTGGCCCAAGCTCCTGTCAGCAGTTTGAGTGGGAGTAGGGCCACAAGCGGTAGGAAATAGAAAGCAGCGATCCCGAAGGCAGACAGCCGTTTGACGATAGAGAAATGATTGATGCTGGCCGCCTCCAAAGGCGTGTAGTAGTGGGGATCGATGTCGAGGGCATTGAGCCGCAGTGGAGCGGCATGACGATTCACCACGTGCAGAAACACAGGCTGAATGCTGCGACTGGCCAGCGAAACGCCAAAGAGTTGACGGCTCTCCTGCGCGGAGAGCACCGCTACGGTGACCTCAGCCAGTGGAGTTTCTTGCGTGTGTCCTCGCGAAAGAAACGTGCGCAGTTGTGGCTCGGTCGAGTAGCCAGTGGCAAAAAGTCGCTGGAGCACTTCTATGAGTCGGTGGATTACATTCACGTGGGAACTGTCGCGGAAAGGATCGGGCATTGCAAAATTGCACTAAAAGAGTGCCACAAATCGAGCGTGAGGGTATACTGTTCGATCTGGCTTGCGGCTTTCTTGAGTCTACCATTCATTCATTTGGCAACGTACGAACACTGACCTTCATGGAACGCACGCGATCGATCGTTGGGGCATGGCTGGCAGTATGGGCCAGTGCGTGGGCTGTGTGGCTGCACGCACCGAGCGTCGTGGCGGCGGCTTCACCCACAGCCTCGTCGAACGCAACCAACACACAACGGCCTGGCGACGAACCCACGTCAGCGGAGAACCTCGTGAAGGGGATGACGCTTCCAGTGGGCTTTCGGGCCGTGCTGTTTGCGTCTGAGCCGGAT
>Ga0194055_10002723_pt1 | contig 13917 bp, 9 predicted proteins | sample SepL449m_MetaG_FD_155482 | JGI IMG/M metagenome (GOLD analysis project Ga0194055, IMG submission 155482) | Anoxic zone freshwater microbial communities from boreal shield lake in IISD Experimental Lakes Area, Ontario, Canada - Sep2016-L442-9m | ecosystem: Environmental > Aquatic > Freshwater >... | reverse complement strand
GACCTAGAGCGTCGTCGCATCTCGCTATCAATCCGCCAGGCAAATGACGATGTTGATACCGAAGCAGTCGACTCATTCGATGCATCGCTTTACGGCATGAGCATCTACGACGAAAACGGTAACTACATTTACCCAGAAGGTTTCGATCCAGAAACCAACGAATGGTTGCCAGGTCACGAAGAGCAGAAAGCCGAATGGGAAGCCCAGTATGCCAAGGCGCATGCGAAGTGGGAAGCTCACAAGAGTTCTGTTACAGAGTCAAAGAAAGCTGACGCTGAAGCCGATGCTGCTGCTCAGGTAGAAAACCCAACATCATTCTCTTCTGATGGCGCATCTGAAGGTGGCCTAGCCTCCGACGAAGCACTTCAGGCTTTGAAAGATCAGTTATCTGCTGACGAAGCATAAATTTAGCTAGACCTTTGAGCGGGGTCACTGCCTTTGTGGTGGTGGCCCCGCTTTTTATGTGTTGCTCGGTCGCGAGAGTTAGGCTGGCTACATGATTGTTGCGCTAACTGGTGGCATCGGAGCAGGTAAAACCACTGTGGCCGAGTTGTTTGCCGCACACGGCGCATTTGTGGTGGATGCCGACGATTTGGCCCGGCAATCGCTCAGCCCTGGAAGCCCACTCATCGCAGAGGTGGCCGAGCGTTTTGGCTCAGCTGTTGTTGTCGATGGGGAAGTCGACCGCCAAGCCCTGGCCGATATCGTGTTTAACGACGAGCAAGCACTGCGCGACCTGGAAGCCTTGATTCACCCTGATGTTGCCCGTCGCCTGCAAGCAATTCACACGCAACTAAATGGCGAGCAGATTTTGATTTACGCCATCCCGTTGTTAACTGAACTTGGGTTAAAAGACAGCTTTAGTGCAGTTGTAGTCGTTACGTGCCAGATGGATGTGCGCAAAGCGCGGCTGTTGGCTCGCGGGATGTCGCAGGCCGACATCGATGCTCGCATTGCAGCGCAAGCTACCGATGAAGAGCGAAATGCGCAGGCCACATTTCTAATAGATAACTCAGGCGACTTTGCAGCCCTAGAGCAGCAAGTAACAGATGTGTGGGACAGCCTGAGCGCGTACGCTTAAGTCATGGCCCGCCCTGTTACCGACCTTCAGCGCAAAGTTGCGCCATTTGAGGTAATTAGCGAGTTTGTTCCAGCCGGTGATCAGCCCACGGCAATCGCGGAAATCGAAAAACGCATTCTGGCTGGCGAACAAGATGTGGTTCTACTTGGTGCAACGGGCACAGGTAAAAGCGCCACAACTGCATGGCTTATTGAACGCTTACAGCGCCCAACACTTGTGCTTGCGCCTAATAAAACTCTGGCGGCTCAGCTGGCCAACGAGTTTCGTGAACTTCTGCCGAATAACGCGGTTGAATACTTTGTTTCGTACTACGACTATTACCAACCCGAGGCTTACATTCCGCAAAGCGATACCTTCATTGAAAAAGATTCTTCGGTTAACGAAGAAGTTGAACGCTTGCGGCACAGTGCTACAAATAGTTTGCTCACACGCCGCGATGTTGTGGTGGTAGCCAGTGTTTCGTGCATTTACGGTTTGGGAACTCCGCAAGAATACGTAGATCAAATGATCCGGTTACGCGTTGGTGAATCTGTAGATCGCGATACCTTGCTGCGCAAACTCGTAAACATTCAGTACAACCGTAACGACATCGCTTTCACGCGCGGCACATTCCGGGTGCGTGGCGACACAGTAGAAGTATTCCCGGTTTACGAAGAACATCCTGTGCGCATCGAAATGTTTGGCGACGAGATTGAACGCTTAATGACTCTGCACCCAGTAACCGGCGAAATCCTCACCGACGATTCCGAAATGCACATCTTCCCAGCAACGCACTACACCGCTAGCCCCGAGCGGATGAACACTGCGATTGTGGCAATTGAAGACGAGCTTCGGTTGAAACTCCAAGAGTTCAACACCCAAGGCAAGTTACTGGAAGCGCAGCGAATCCAGATGCGCACGCAATACGACATCGAGATGATGCAGAACCTCGGCTTCTGCTCAGGCATCGAAAACTATTCACGCCACATCGATGGCCGCGAGCCAGGTTCGGCGCCAAACTGCTTGCTCGACTATTTCCCGGAAGACTTCCTGGTTGTTATCGATGAAAGTCACGTAACTGTGCCACAACTGGGCGCAATGTTTGCCGGCGATGCCTCGCGCAAGCGCACTTTGGTTGAACATGGTTTCCGGTTACCAAGCGCCATGGATAACCGGCCACTCACATTTGAAGAGTTCAACGAACGCATCGGCCAAACTGTTTATCTCTCCGCTACTCCAGGCCCATATGAGCTCGAAAAAGTTAAAGGCGATGTAGTCGAGCAAGTCATTCGCCCAACTGGCCTGCTAGATCCAGAAATTGTTATCAAGCCAACCAAGGGTCAGATTGATGACTTGATGTTTGAAATCAAAGAGCGCGCTGCCCGTGATGAACGCGTGCTGGTCACAACTCTGACTAAGAAGATGTCGGAAGACTTAACCGACTATTTCCTCGAGCAGGGGATTCGGGTGCGCTACCTGCACAGCGAAGTCGACACCTTGCGCCGCGTTGAATTGCTGCGTGAACTTCGTCTAGGTGAATACGACGTACTCATCGGAATCAACTTGCTGCGCGAAGGTTTGGATTTACCCGAAGTTTCATTAGTGGCAATTTTGGATGCCGACAAAGAAGGTTTCCTGCGCAGCCAACGCAGTTTGATTCAAACAATTGGCCGCGCGGCTCGAAATGTTTCGGGTCAGGTGCACATGTATGCCGACCGAATTACGGATTCAATGCGAGTTGCAATCGACGAAACAAACCGTAGGCGTGAGAAGCAGATTGCCTACAACACCGAACGCGGGCTCGATCCACAACCACTGCGCAAGAAGATTGCCGACATTACCGACCTGATTACTCGCGAAGATGAAGACACCGAAGAATTCCTGGCCAGCATGAATGCAGCTAAGGGGAAGAAGCTGAAGGAATACCAGTCGCTTCCAGCCCGAGATTTGGCCGACTTAATCGAGCAACTATCTGGGCAAATGCACAATGCCGCTGCCGAATTGCAGTTCGAATTGGCTGCCCGACTACGCGATGAGATTTCAGATCTGAAGAAAGAACTGCGCAATATGACTGAGGCTGGGCACTCGTAACTCGGTTTAATGCCCTAAATGATGGCTAATAATTAACAGCGGACGTTATCCAATGTGTAATTGCCGTCGGGCAGTATGTCGGGCCGGCAGGTACGCTGGCTAAATGACCGTTTCTTCCACATTGTGGACCGTATCCATCGTTGCCTTTGTTGCAATGTTCGTTATCGAATTCATCATCATTGAGCGTCGTGCTCACGCTTTTACTATTAAAGAAGCTGTGTCTTGGGTTCTTTTCTATGTAATCGCGGCGGTCGGGTTCGGTGCCTACATCTGGTCACACTTTGGTCACACTTACGGCCAGCAGTTTTTCGCTGGGTGGCTTACTGAATACAGTCTCTCGGTCGATAACTTGTTCGTGTTTGCCGTTATCTTGTCATCATTCGCAGTACCGGCCAATCTGAAACACCGCGTGCTATCAATCGGTATTCTCATCGCAATTGGTTTGCGCGCCATCTTAATTTTGGTGGGAGTGCAAGCAATCCAAAAGTTCGAAGCCTCGTTCTATGTATTCGGCGTATTCCTGCTGTATTTAGGCTGGCACATTTGGAAATCCTCAGATGAAGAACCAGATCCGGACGGTAATGCTTTTGTTCGCTGGATCGAGCGTCGTTTCCCAACCACACGGCATTACGACGGACACAAATGGTTCACTAAGTTAGATGGACGGCGTGTTATCACACCGATGCTGCTTGTGATTTTGGCGATTGGCAGCACAGATTTACTATTTGCAGTCGATTCAATTCCAGCCGTTCTTGGCCTGACTAGCGAGTACTACTTAGTCGTTGCAGTAAATGTGTTTGCGCTGTTTGGTTTGCGTCAATTGTTCTTCATCTTGGATGGCCTGATGGGTAAGGTCCGTTACCTTACCCATGGTTTAGCCGTGATTCTTGGACTTATCGGCGTAAAACTTATTTTGGAAGCAATGCATGCCACCACCGATTTGCATGTGCCACACATTTCAAGTGAATTCTCGCTGGCAGTAATCGTCTCAGTATTGCTGTTCACAATCGGATTAAGTTTGTACAAAGAAAAGCGCGATCCACTGGCCATGGCTCAGGAACTTCAGACCCAGAGCGTTATCGAGAAGGATGCTGGATTGGCGCTGAAAGAACTTTCCGATAACGATAGTGTTCAGAGCAAAGACGTAAACGAAGACACGGGTCAAAACAGCTAAAACTCGAATTCCCCAGAGTAGCTAGATTTCATTGATGAGGCGTTGATAACGAGTGGTTGATCGGCTGATTGTGCGCGGAGCCCGCGAACATAACCTGAAAAACGTAAACGTTGATTTGCCGCGCGATGCCATCATCGTTTTCACTGGACTATCTGGTTCGGGTAAATCATCATTAGCCTTCGACACCATCTTCGCTGAAGGTCAACGCCGATATGTTGAATCACTCTCGGCTTACGCTCGCCAGTTCCTTGGCCAAATGGATAAACCCGATGTTGATTTCATTGAAGGTTTATCGCCAGCGGTTTCAATCGACCAGAAATCGACCAACCGCAACCCGCGATCAACAGTGGGCACAATCACTGAAGTTTACGATTACCTGCGTTTGCTATTTGCCCGCGCCGGCGACCCACATTGCCCTGATTGCTCTCGGCCAATCGCGCGGCAATCACCGCAGCAAATTGTTGACCGCATTCTAGAAATTGAAGAAGGCGCACGCTTCCAGATACTTGCGCCAATTATTCGTGAACGAAAAGGGGAGTACGCCGAACTTTTCCGCAGCTTGCAGAGCCAAGGTTTCTCACGCGCGCGTATTGATGGTGTGGTTTACAACCTTGAAGAAGCACCAAAGCTAAAGAAGCAAGAAAAGCACACCATTGAAGTAGTGGTCGATCGCCTTGCGGTTAAAGCAGACGCAGCTCGTCGTCTTACAGACAGTATTGAAACAGCCCTGCGTCTTTCATCAGGGTTGGTCACGCTCGACTTTGTTGATTTACCTGAAGACGATCCAGAGCGCGAACGCATGTTCAGCGAGCACTTGGTGTGTTTGTACGACGGCAACCAGTTTGAAGAACTGGAACCACGTTCGTTCTCGTTCAACTCACCATTCGGCGCGTGCCCAGAATGTACTGGTCTTGGTACCCAACTTGAAGTTGATGAAGAACTTGTTATTCCAGATCCAAGCCTGACCATCAACGAGGGCGCAATCGCGCCTTGGTCGAGCGGCCACATCATGGATTACTTCCTGCGCCTGATAAAAGCACTAGCTACTGAAGTTGATTTCTCACTAGATGTGCCCTGGAGCAAACTGCCTAAACGCGCTAAAGACGCTCTGCTTTTTGGCCACGATCACGAAGTGCATGTGCGCTACAAAAACCGTTATGGTCGCCAACGCAATTACTCCACCGGCTTTGAAGGCGTTGTTGACTATGTGAATCGCAAATATCAGGAAACTGAAAGCGAATCTAGTCGGGAAAAGCACGAAGGTTTCATGCGCGAAGTGCCGTGCCCTGAATGTGAAGGCAAGCGTCTTAAACCACTTTCGCTAGCTGTAACACTTAGCGGCAAGAACATTGCTGAGATTGCCCAAATGCCTATTGGTGATTGTGCTGAGTTCTTGAAGGCATTGCAGCTATCAGATCGTCAGCGCGCGATTGCCGACCGAGTGTTGAAGGAAGTTAACGAACGCCTCGCATTCTTGGTTGATGTTGGTTTGTCTTACCTGTCACTTGAGCGCCCAGCAGGTTCGCTTGCTGGCGGCGAAGCACAGCGCATCAGGCTGGCAACCCAAATTGGTTCAGGCCTGGTTGGTGTGCTTTATGTTCTGGACGAACCGAGCATCGGTTTGCATCAACGCGATAACCATAGGTTGATCGACACTCTGGTTCGTCTGCGCAACCTGGGCAACACGCTCATAGTTGTTGAACACGATGAAGACACCATCGCAATGGCCGACTGGGTAGTAGATATCGGCCCAGGCGCGGGTGAACATGGTGGCCGAGTTGTTGTAAGTGGTCCGGTTAGTGAATTGTTGGCTTCGGAAGAATCGATTACTGGCCAATACCTATCGGGTAAGCGCTCAATTGAAGTTCCAACAACTAGGCGTAAGCCAGATAAAGACCGCCAGCTGGTGATCAAGGGTGCGCGCGAACACAATCTAGATAACGTCACCGTTGCTTTGCCACTTGGCTGTTTTGTTGCGGTTACTGGTGTTTCGGGCTCAGGTAAATCAACACTGATTAACGACATTTTGTACAACGTGTTGGCTCGCGATTTGAACCGTGCCCGCACAGTGCCGGGTCGCCATACTCGCGTGGATGGCATCGAGCACTTAGACAAAGTTGTGCACGTAGATCAAAGCCCGATTGGTCGCACCCCGCGTTCAAACCCTGCAACTTATACCGGCGTATTTGATCATGTGCGCAAGCTATTTGCTGAGACTCCTGAAGCAAAAATCCGTGGATACCAGCAAGGACGTTTCTCGTTCAACGTTAAGGGCGGGCGCTGCGAATCTTGTTCGGGCGATGGCACGCTGAAAATTGAAATGAACTTCTTGCCCGATGTTTATGTGCCATGTGAAGTTTGTCATGGTGCGCGCTACAACCGCGAAACTCTCGAAGTGCATTACAAAGGCAAAACCATCAGCGATGTGCTGAACATGCCGATTGAAGAAGGTTTGGAATTCTTTGCGGCCATTCCACCGATTGCTCGTCATCTGCAAACACTGGTTGATGTTGGTTTGGGTTATGTTCGCTTGGGTCAGCCTGCCACCACACTTTCGGGCGGCGAAGCCCAGCGCGTAAAGCTAGCTAGTGAATTACAGAAGCGTTCAACTGGCCGAACCGTTTATGTTCTGGATGAACCCACAACTGGCTTGCACTTTGAAGATGTGCGCAAACTGCTATTAGTTCTGCATTCGTTGGTGGAAAAAGGTAACTCAGTTCTGGTTATTGAACACAACTTAGATGTAATCAAGACCGCCGACTGGGTTATCGACATGGGTCCTGAAGGTGGCTCTGGCGGTGGCAAAGTGATTGCAAGTGGCACACCTGAAGAAGTGGCAGCCAACAAGATCAGCCACACCGGCAAATTCCTTGGACCGTTACTCGAAGCCGGGCGCAAAGCAAACGCTGGTAAGAAGTCAGCAGATAAGGCAGATGCAGATTCATTAGCACCAGCAAAGCCTGCACCAACAAACTCAGCACCGGCTAATAAGGCCCCAGCAAGCAAGTTAGCAGTGAAAGCAACTCCAACCAAGGCTGTAGCCAAGAACGCTGCTGCGACTAAGAAGACCCCAGCTAAAAAGGCCACAGCAACTAAATCTGCACCGGCGAAAAAAGCTACCACCAAAAAGCCAGCAACTAAGTCCGCTAAATCTGCTAAGGCTTAAGTCATGCAGCGCGCCGACAAGCCACGAAACGTTCCAACCGATGCTGGGGTGTACCGATGGCGCGATGCCGACGGCAAAGTTATTTATGTTGGCAAGGCCAAGAACTTAAAGAATCGCATCTGGAGTTATTTCGGTCGCGAACTTCATCCACGAACTGCGGCCATGGTGCGCACCGCCCAAAGTGTGGATTGGGTGATCGTTCGCAATGAAGTTGAAGCACTTCAGCTTGAGTACGAATGGATTAAAGAACATGATCCAATGTTCAACGTGCGCTTTCGCGACGATAAGTCGTACCCATACCTTGCTGTTTCGATAAAGGACGAGTTCCCGCGCGTATTTATCTACCGAGGGATTAGGCGCAAGGGGATTAAGTACTTTGGGCCATTTGTGAAAACTTGGTCTATTCAAAACTCGCTCGATCACCTACTGCGTGTTTTCCCGGTGCGCAGTTGTACCTCCGGTGTTTTTCGAAACGCAAAGGCATCGGGCCGGCCATGTCTGCTCGCAGACATCAAGCGTTGCAGCGCTCCGTGCGTTGGCCGAATTGATGAAGCAGGCCACAAGCAGATAGTCCAACAGCTTTCAACATTTATGTCAGGCGAAACCAAAGAGATTATGCGCGACATCGCCACACGGATGCAGCAAGCATCAGATGCGCAAGATTACGAACGCGCGTCGGTATTGCGCGACGACCTGGCAGCACTTGAAGCGGTTAACCAAAAGAGCGCAGTGGTGTTCACAGTAGAAACAAATGCCGACCTAATTGCGGTGGCCAATGACGAATTGCAATCGGCTGTTCAGATTTTCCGGGTGCGGGCCGGGCGAATCGTTGGTCAGTACGGATTCATTATGGAAAACCCTGTGGAGTCCACGCCAAACTCCCTGATGGTCGATGCCCTGATGCATTTGTATCAAGATGCAGCGCCAGGCGAGATAACCACCGAAATTCTGGTGAACATCGAACCCGATGATTTACAAAGTGTTGAAGAGATTCTAAGTGGCGTGCGCGGGGCAAAAGTGAAAATTCGGGTACCCGAACGCGGAGACAAACGAACTCTGCTCGAAACGGTTTACGAGAATGCGCGGCAAGCACTGGTGTCGCACAAGAGCAAGCGTTCAACAGATTTGGTTACCCGCTCGCAAGCGCTTGCTGAAATTCAACAAGCGCTCGACTTAGACGACGCGCTTTTGCGAATTGAATGTATTGACGTGTCGCACATTTCAGGCTCAGACGTTGTGGCATCACTGGTGGTATTTGAAGATGGTCTGCCTAATCGCAAAGAGTATCGACATTTCATCATTGAAAACCCGCGTGACGATACGGCCTCGATCCATCAAGTTGTTACCCGAAGATTTGCCAAACACTCAGAGTCAGAAGTGGCTAGGCGCTACAAACCGTCACTGCTAGTAATCGACGGTGGTTTACCGCAGGTGAACGCGGCGGCTAGAGCGCTTGCCGAAGTTGGCGTTACGAACTTGCCTGTGGTTGGGCTGGCCAAGCGCATGGAAGAAATCTGGCTGCCAGCTGCGCAATATCCAGTGGTGTTACCACGCACCAGCGAAGGGCTGTTCATGCTTCAGCGCCTTCGCGATGAAGCACACAGATTCGCTATTAACTTCCACCGCGAGAAACGCTCGAAGTCCATGATTGATAGTGTGCTCGACGACATCGCAGGGCTCGGCCCAACAAAGAAGAAAGCACTTCTTAACAAATTTGGCTCACTCAAAAAGATGTCACAAGCAACGGCCGAAGAGCTTGCGCAAGTAAAAGGCATCAACTCGGCACTAGCCGACGTTATCGCGCAGACACTTTCGAAAAACAGCGGTGACGTTGCCGTGAACATGACAACAGGCGAGATAATTGAATTATGACCACGCATGAGCCACTAGATGTCTTGTTGGTTACAGGCATGTCAGGCGCAGGTCGCACAACAGCAACCAAGGCACTTGAAGACCTCGGTTGGTACACAGTGGATAACATTCCATCAACTCTGATCGTTGATGTTATTGAAACACTTAGCCATCAAGCTGGCGTTAAGAAAGTCGCTATCTCGGTTGACGTTCGCGGCGGTTCGCAGTTTGATGAATTGAAAGTTGCCCTGGCACAAATCAAAGAGCATGGCTATCCACTGCGCATTGTGTTCTTGGAAGCTGGCGATGAACCTATTGTGCGCCGCTATGAATCTTCGCGTCGGCCACATCCGCTGCAACGCGAACATCATTTACTAGAAGCAGTTGCGGTAGAGCGCGGACTACTCGGTTCACTTCGAGCTAAAGCAGATCTAGTAATTGATACGAGCAACTTGAATGTGCACGATTTGCGCAGGGCCATCGAGAATGCTTTTGGCGACGAATATTCGATGACACTGCGTGTTTCAATTTTGAGTTTTGGCTTTAAGTACGGAATTCCAGTTGACGCCGACTTAGTCGCCGACATGAGATTTTTGCCCAACCCATTTTGGAATGAAGCATTGCGCGAACACAGCGGCCAAGATCAAGATGTAAGTGCCAACGTTTTAGGACAACCTGAAACCGAAAAGTTCTTAACCAACTACACCGAATTAATTCAGATGGTTCGTGAAGGCTATTTGCGTGAAGGTAAGCGCTTTGTCACCGTGGCCATTGGGTGCACAGGCGGTAAGCATCGCAGCGTGGCTGTGTCTGAAGAACTATCGCGTCGGTTGAACGCTGCAGACATTGAAACTCGAGTAGTTCATCGAGATTTAGGTCGCGAGTAAATGAACACATCTCCAGTGCGTCCACCTAATGTTGTGGCGCTTGGCGGTGGTCATGGTTTGGCCGCATCACTTCGCGCACTGCGGCAAGTAACTGCGCACTTAACCGCAATTGTGGGCGTTAGTGACGATGGCGGCAGTAGTGGCCGATTGCGCCAACAGTTTGATGTTGTTCCGCCCGGCGATCTGCGCATGGCTTTGGCGGCGCTTTGTGGTGACGACACCTGGGGCTCAACCTGGGCTCGCGTTCTTCAACACCGATTCAAAAGCGATGGCGATTTAGATGGCCACTCGCTAGGCAACCTGCTAATCACCGCGTTGTGGCAAGAAACTGGCGATGTAGTGGCCGGCCTTGATTGGGTGGCCAAGCTTTTGGATGCACAAGGTCGGGTTTTGCCACTTAGCACCTCCCCGCTAGATATCGAAGCCACCGTGGTCGATGCCAATGGGCAGCGCCGCCAGATTCAGGGGCAATCTAAAATTGCAGTAGTTACCGACCACATCGAAGCCATCAGGCTCATTCCCGAGACCCCAAATGCTTGCCCTGAGGCGATCGATGCTGTGATGCAGGCGGACGTTGTGGTTTTGGGTCCAGGTTCGTGGTTTACCAGTGTTTTGCCGCATTTTTACCTGCCCCAGATGGCCGAGGCGCTGCACACCACTCGGGCTAAACGGATTTTGGTGCTCAATCTTCAGCCACAAACTGGTGAAACTCACGACTATCAAGCGGTGCATTACCTGCGCGACTTGGCCGATGCGCAACCAGAATTTCGGGTGGACTTGGTGCTAGCTGACGACCAGTTAGTGGCCAACCAACACATCGTTACTGAGGCAGCCGGCGTGATTGGCGCGCAAGTTCTATTCGGCCAGGTGGCCAGCGACGACCCACCATTTGATCGTCATGATGCAAAAAAATTGGCTAGTTTGTTCCGCTCGGCCCTAAAACATGGCAATATTGACTCATGGCAATGACAGACGCGGTTAAAGACGAACTCGGACGTCTGCCGAGTAAAAAAACTTGTTGCCGAAAAGCCGAGGTTTCTGCGATTGCGCGCTTTGCTGGGCGAATCATTTCTGAAGATGGCCAGATAAGAGTTGAGTTCGAACTCGATACTTTGCAGGCGGCGCGTCGCTTGGCCAAAGACTTCGAAGAAATCTACGGTCACAAATCCCACATCAACCGCATCGAGGGTTCGGGCCTGCGCAAAGGTAGCCGACACGCCGTTGTAATCAGGGAAGAAGCGGCTAACTTAGCCAAACAGGTCGGCATGGTTGATGGCAGTGGGCGAGTGATTCGCGGTATGTCGCCCCAGGTTGTGAACGGTCCGCTTTGCGATGCTGAGGCCGCTTGGCGTGGCGCATTCTTGGCGCATGGTTCACTTACCGAACCTGGTCGATCTTCGTCACTAGAAATTTCTTGCCCCGGCCCTGAAGCCGCACTTGCTTTAGTTGGCAGTGCGCGCAGATTAAACATTGTTGCTAAAGCGCGTGAAGTTCGCGGGGTGGATCGTGTTGTTATTCGCGATGGTGATGCAATCAGCGCTTTACTTACTCGCCTTGGTGCGCATCAGTCAGTTTTAGATTGGGAAGAGCGCCGCATTCGTCGCGAAGTGCGTGCCACGGCAAACCGCCTGGCCAACTTCGACGATGCCAATCTGCGTAGGTCAGCCCGCGCTGCGGTGGCAGCCGGAGCGCGTGCTGCGCGAGCCATCGAGATTTTGGGCGAGGAAATACCTGAACACTTGCTAGAAGCGGGCAATTTGCGGGTAACCCACCAGCAGGCCAGTTTGGAAGAATTGGGCGCCTTGGCCAGCCCACCAATGACAAAAGACGCTATTGCTGGGCGAATTCGCCGACTTTTGGCTATGGCCGATAAACGAGCCTCAGAGCTGGGAATTCCCAACACTGAAGCGGGCCTCACACCTGACATGTTAGATGCCTAACACCCACTAGGATTAAGTAGTGCTGCACCGGCGCAGCGCCCTAGTCGTCGACTAGAGCTCGCGGTGCTTTTTGCTCCGCGAAATCAGAAAATCTGTATCAGCAGACTTATTTTCGTAGGAGAATCGCATGACCGTGCGCGTAGGTATTAATGGTTTTGGTCGAATTGGCCGTAACTTTTTCCGTGCAATCCAGGCATCAGGTGCCGACATTGAAGTAGTAGGTATTAACGACCTAACTGACAATGCAACTTTGGCTCACCTTTTGAAGTACGACTCAATTCTTGGTCGTTACCCAGCAGAAGTAACTTTCACTGACGACGCACTTGTCGTTGGCGGCAAAACCATCGCAGCACTTTCAGAGCGCGATCCAGCAGCATTGCCTTGGGGCAAGCTAGGCGTTGACATCGTTATCGAGTCAACTGGCCACTTCACCGATGCAACAAAGGCTGCAGCGCACATCGCCGGCGGCGCCAAGAAAGTAATCATCTCGGCTCCAGCGAGCAACGAAGATGTAACCATCGTTATGGGTGTGAACCACGAGTCATACGACCCAGCGAACCATCACGTGATTTCAAACGCATCTTGCACCACAAACTGCTTGGCGCCAATGGCTAAGGCAATCCACGATGCATTCGGTATCGATCATGGCCTTATGACAACAATCCACGCTTACACCAACGATCAGGTAATCCTAGATTTCCCACACAAAGATCTACGTCGTGCGCGCGCAGCCGCAACCAACATGATCCCAACCACAACCGGTGCAGCAAAGGCGATTGCCCTAGTAATGCCAGAGTTGAAGGGCAAGCTTGATGGTTACGCGATGCGTGTTCCAGTCCCAACAGGATCAGCAACGGATCTAACCGCGGTTCTTGGTCGCTCAGTGACCAAGGAAGAAGTTAACGCTGTAGTCAAGGCTGCTGCTGAGGGTGCTTTGAAGGGCTACCTTTCATACACCGAAGATCCAATCGTGTCATCAGATATCGTGACCGATCCTTCATCATGTATTTTCGATGCATCTCTAACCATCGCGATGGGTAACACCATCAAGGTTGTTGGCTGGTACGACAACGAATGGGGTTACTCAAACCGTCTCGTTGACCTAACCAACTACATCGCTGCTTCGCTGTAATCACTATGGCAATCCGCGGAATCGATGAATTAGACGTTGCTGGCAAAACCGTTTTGGTCCGTAGTGACTTAAACGTGCCACTTGATGGCAGCACAATCACCGACGATGGTCGCATCAAGGCGAGCATTCCAACAATTAAGGCGCTTTTAGATAAGGGCGCCAAGGTTGTGGTTTTAGCTCACCTTGGTCGGCCAAAGGGTGAACCAGAAGCAAAGTACTCACTTGCACCAGCAGCAACCCGCTTAGGGGAGTTACTTGGCGCACCTGTGGCACTTTCGCCAGTTACCAGTGGCCCTGGAGCTGCTGCAACTGTTGCCGGAATCGACTTCGGTCAGGTAGCAATGCTAGAAAACGTGCGTTTTGACGCACGCGAAACCAGCAAAGTTGCCGAGGAGCGTGCTGCCCTTGCTGCTGAATGGGCACAGCTTGGCGACCTGTATGTGAGTGACGGCTTTGGTGTGGTGCACCGCGAACAAGCATCGGTTACCGATCTTGCGCGCGCATTGCCACGCGCTGCGGGCTACTTGGTTGAGGCCGAGACAAAGGTATTCACCAAAGTGCTTACTGATCCAGAGCGTCCGTACGTTGTTATCTTGGGCGGCTCGAAAGTTAGCGA
>Ga0194055_10002720_pt1 | contig 13921 bp, 12 predicted proteins | sample SepL449m_MetaG_FD_155482 | JGI IMG/M metagenome (GOLD analysis project Ga0194055, IMG submission 155482) | Anoxic zone freshwater microbial communities from boreal shield lake in IISD Experimental Lakes Area, Ontario, Canada - Sep2016-L442-9m | ecosystem: Environmental > Aquatic > Freshwater >... | reverse complement strand
AGCCGCGGCACCGGCACGCGCAGCCGCCGCCACCCGGCGCGCACCTCGATCCACTCCGGCTCCGTGAAGCTGAGATTGATCACCTCCGCTCCGGCTTCCTTCGCCATGTCGTAGATGCCCATGCCTTTGAAAACCTCGTCCATCGAGAAGCGGTTATAGCCGCCGCTGTCCGCCTCGCCGATGATCACTTTGTAGCCGTGGCTGATGAGGCATTCCGTGACTGCCTTGAGGCAATCCAGCGAGGTCATCACGCCCGGGCGGAATTCAGGAAAAGTCAGGTTCGGCTTGAGGAAGACGCGCGCACCGGGCGCGACGCTCTGGAAAAATCCGATCTGCGCGAGCGTCTCCTCGATCACCGGCGCATAGCCGCCGGCTTCGAGGCTCTTGATGAATACGACGGGGTGTTTGGTCATTTGCGCTTCAGGCATTGCTCATAGACGCCCATGATCCGTTCGACCATGCCATTCAAAGTAAAACGCTCTGCGATCCGGGCGCGACCGGCTGCACCGAAACGATTTCGCAGCGGTTCGTCGCGCAGCAAGATCGCGAGTTTGTCCGCAAGTGCGACGGGGTCGTTTGGCGGCACAAGATAGCCGCTCTCTCCGTCGGCGACTTGCTCCACTGAGCCGCCGATGTTCGTCGCGATCACCGGCAGGCTCATACACATCGCTTCCATGACCACGCCGCCGAAAGGCTCCGGCTGCGCGGACGGCAGCACCAGGATGTCCATCGCCGCGTATGCGGGACGCGGATCGGGAAGTTCGCCCGTGAAGATCACGTCGCCTTCGAGATCGAACTCGCGCACGATCGCATGGAGGGTTTCGAGATGCGATTCGTTGCCGGGGAACGGTGCGCCAACGATGAGAAACTTCGCCCGCACACCCCGCTGGCGCAGCAAACCCGCGGCACGCAACAAAACCTCCTGGCCTTTCCGCAGGAGTTTGATCCGCCCCACGCAGCCGACCACCAGCCCGTTTCCGAGCGCATGTTGCTCGCGAAAACCCACACCGCTCTGGTGGTCGCCAAGCTCGAATTCCGCGATATCGAAGCCGTTGTTGATGACCGTCACTTTCGCCCGATCCGTGAACTGCCCGGCGATGGCCTCCGACACCGCGATGATGCGATGCGAAAAAAATCTCATCCATTTTTCGTGGAAGCGCCAGAAGCTCCGAAACTCCTGAAACCAGTCGCGAATGTGCCAGACATGCGGCATGCCCGCAAGCCATGCTGCGGGGCCGGACGAGAGGATCACGCCGGTGTTCGAGTGGACGATGGCGATGCGTTCGCGTTTCAGGACCGCTCGGATACCAAGCACCGAGCGCGGAATGTTCAGCAAAAAAAAGGGCAGGCGCCATGACTTGAGGACTGCGCGGTCAATGACGCTGAGCCGCGGATAGATGAGCACCCGCACGCTGATCGCGCGCAATTGCTCCGCGAGCGGCCCCTCCGCCGGCAGCAGCACGATCGGCTCGTAGCGCTGGCGGTCCAGCGTGCGCAGCAGACGCACGAGCGAGCGGCTCGCCCCGTAGATGTCGGAGCTGTTGTGAACGTGGAGGATGCGGGCCGGCATGGCTGCTTACTTGGATCGATGCAGATTGCGCACGCACAGGAATTTTCCGCTGTCGGAAACCGGGATGTCCGCCACGCGGCTGACGGTGAGTTGGGCCTCGGGGCCGAGCACTTTTCCGAGATCGCACCGGATGCGCGTCGCCGTTTCGCGGAAGGCATCGTCGTCACACGAGGCATCCATCTGCACCGCGAGCGAATATTGCGCAGAGCCGTGCTGCACAAACTGGAACTTCTGGATCGCGCCCGAGTTATGAACGACGCCGATCAAGTGCCGGATGTAAACGGGGCTCACGTAGGCACCGTCGGTGGAATTGATGAATTCGGAAATGCGGCCCTCGACGCGTTCGAGCAGCGGCAGCGGCGAGCCGCACGGGCACGCGCCGTCCTTGAGCGCACCCACGTCGCCGATTTCGTAGCGGATGATCGGGAGGCGGCGGTTGTGCAGCAGCGTCACGAGAATGCGGCCCGTGGTGCCTGCGGGCACGGGCTGATCGCGGTCATCCACGATCTCGAGATGCACACCGGTGTGGTAAATGTGGAAGCCGCCTGCAGCGCATTCGCACGCCATGTCCGCGCACTCGCGGCTGCCGTACTTGTTGTGGACGCGCGCTCCAAAAACGCGGCCGATAATACTGCGGCTTTCCTCTGTCACGGTGCCGGCGCAGGCCATCACGGATTTCAGCGGACGCATTTTCATCCCGCTTTTTTCAATGAAGCGCGCGAGCTGCTCCGCGGCATCCACGTAGGCCATGAGGTGCATTCGCGATGAGCGATTGATCTTTCGCGCGTAGTCGGCCATGCGCGCTTCATCCATGAGGAAGGCATTGAGCGGACGCACGCGGAGCAGCGCGTTTAGGATGCGCTTTTGCGCGGAGTCCTTCGCCTCGCTGATGTCGCGCATCGAACCCCAGAGCATGAAGAACGGCGTGCCGATCGGGAACCCGCACAGGTGCTGCGAATACAGCCGGCTGGCTCGGCCCCAGTCGCGGAAATCGCGATCGTGGATGACGACGGTCGGCGTGCCGGTCGAGCCGCCGGTCTTCACCTCGACCCACGAATAACCCCGCGGTCGCCGCGGCGCACGATATTCCATGAGCAGCGAGCGCTCCATCATTTCTCCGAAATGCACATGCACGTCGTCTTTTCGCAAAATCGGAAACGCCGAAAGCTCCGCACGCCTCACTCGGTCACGATAGAATGGCACCGTGTCCACCGCGTGCCTCAGCAGAGTCGCGAGCCGCGTCTGATGGACCTCCGCGAGCCGCGCCGACGTCCATTTTTCCAGCCCGAGAAACTCGCGGTAATGCGCGCGCAAATCCGATCCCAAGAGATCGTGCCCGAGTAGGAACGCGTGCTTTCGCCAGTTCATGCGAGTTCGATGTGGTTCCGCCATCCGGGCGGCGGGAGGAAATGCTGGAGCACCGGAATGGCTTCGATGCCGCGGTCGCTGCGCTGCCCGTTCAGCGTCACCGCAAACGTGCAGGGTTCAAAGCCGCTGAACACCGCATCCGGGAAGCGGTGCCAGTTCGCGAGCAGGCGGATTTTTCGGAAGTCGAAACCCATCATCTTGGCCATCGCGAAATCCACGAGGAAGGGGCTGCGCGAAGCGAGCAGCACGCCGGCCTGCACGGGCAGTGGCTGCAGCGGCCCGTTGCCTTCGCCGGCGACGAGGCCGTCCATGATGGAGACAAACTGCCGCTGCGGTTCGGCGCGGAGCGGGCCGCCGTCGGCGTGCGCGAAGCGGATGATCCTATTGAGATCATAGACCATGCGCCAGATCGAGTCGTTCCCGTACCACGAGCCCGAGCCGACGTAGAATGTGCCGGCGAGGTTTTCCTTCGTGCCGACGGTCTTGATCCCACGGAGTTTTTTCACCACCTCCCAGCCGCTCTTGAGGAGCTTGAAAAGCAGGCGCGATTTTTTTTGGAAACGCTCGCGCAGCCGTGCCTGCCAAAGAATCCAGCGCGACACATCCTCGGGGAATTCATCGCCGCCCGCGGACGGGAGACCGAGTTGGTGATGCACGAGGTAGGCCTTCGAGCCGTTGATGCCGACCAGGTTTTTGAGCGCGCCGGTGACGCCGGTTTTCTGGTGCGTCTTCATCTTCGGCAGATTGATGACGAGGTCGGCTTCGAGCACGGTGCGCGCGATGAGGTAGCGGTGCTGGCCCTTGCGATGCACGCTCACAGTCTCGGACGGATCGTAGTCGGAGACGCGGAAGGAGGCGGCATTGTGGCTGACTTCATCGAGGAGGCTCGTGTCATCAATCATGATCTCGCTGTAGCCGAGCGGATCGCCGGGATGCGCCGCGTCGAGTTCCATAAAGCCGCCCTCCGGCCGCCATCGTTCGCGGCGCAGGTCGAGGAACTGGATGACCGGCTGCGCATGCCCGCGATATTTTTCAATGAGCCGATCCACTCCCGTCTGCGCGAGCAGCGCGGCCCAGTCGCACGTCTGGAGCGGGACATCGCCGACGGTGATTTTTTCCAGCCGCGGATATTTTTGCAGGCACGCCTGGATGCACTGTTCGATCAGCCCCGTGCTCGTGACCAAAGCAGTGATCGGAAAATCCGCGTGCTCCTGATGCTTCACCCAGTTCGGCTTGATCACCACCTTGCGGAAATCGCCCTCGGGCAAATTGCGCGCGATGAAGCCGAGTGCTTCCTCGGGACGGGCGATCAGCACATCGAGGAACAGCGCGGGATCATTCGCGGTACGGCTCAGCGGATCCATCGAAAAGAGGGTTTGGCGACGTGAAAGGAAGTGCGCACGGCTGGATCGAGAAAGACGGAATAGTCGAACGGCGCGTGGCGGTACGCGCCATGGAGCAGCTTGCGCAGCCGGTAGTGCGCCAGGACGAGCGGGCGCAGGGTGCGGGCCCAGCGGGGCGCGGATGCGATGAGCTGCCTTTGCTCGCGCACACCGCGCTCGGAGAGCATCAAATTGGAACCGTGGTCGAGGAACGTGGAGGTGATGTGCGGAAGGATGCCCATCGAAACGCCGCTGTCGATCAAGCGCATGATCCATTCGCCATCGCCGATCGCGCAGCGCTCGGGGTTGAAGAGCAGCCCTCGTTCGACGATTGCCTTCCGTCGGAAGAATGTCGCGCAAGTCAGGATCGCAAGATTGCCGCTCACCCACGTGTGGATTTTTCCCGGCAGTATCGCCTTGCGGAGGCAAAGGCAGCGGCCCTGCTCACCAATCACCAGCGCGTGGGCGAAGACCACATCAATGGCCGGATTTTCGGCAAAATATTTACCGACCGCAGCCAGCGCCCCCGGGAGATACTGCTCGTCGCAGTTCAGATACGCGGCGATTTCGCCGGTCGCGCGATGAAGGCCGCGGTTGATCGCGTCATACATCCCGGCATCCTTTTCCACGAATAATCGGAAGTCACATCCGGTTTCATCCGCGTGCCTTTCAATCGCAAGATGAGCCGCCGAACTGCTGTGCGCCTCCCGCCATTTCGCAGCCCACGCCTCAAGCTCCGGCCCCGTTCCGGCATCCTGCACGATGTGCTCGACCGTCACCCCCTGCTGATCCGCGACCGAGGCTGCCGCAAGCTTGAGCCAGTCCAACTGTCGAAAACTTGGGGTGATGATCGAGAGCTTCGTCCGCATGCGCACGGCTACAGTGAGCGCGGCCGCGGAATCCCGCAAGGCAGCGCTCATCGCCCAACAGGCAGGCCAATGTGCTCCGTCCCTTTGGACTTTACCGCCTTCGCGTCCTGCCACTACGTTCCGCGGTCCTTCCGCAGCCGCTCCCGTGTGGCTGTGCATACAGGCTGCACAAATTCCCACCACACCCATGAGCGTCGCACTTGTCACCGGTTCCGCGGGTCTTGTCGGCTCGGAATCATGCAAACGATTCCATGCCGAGGGGCTCGATGTCGCCGGGATTGACAATGACATGCGGGCGCAGTTCTTCGGCCCGGAAGCCTCGACCGCCTCCACCCGCAAGAGTCTCGAAAAGGCGCTCAAGAATTATTCCCACGCCGAGGTGGATATCCGGGATTTCGATTCCGTGAAGCGTGTCTTCCAGAAATACGGTGGAGCGATCCGGACTGTCGTCCATGCTGCGGCCCAGCCTTCGCATGATTGGGCTGCACGTGAACCGCACACCGACTTTGGAGTCAACGCCACCGGCACCCTGAACCTCCTCGAAGCTGCGCGGCGATTTTGTCCGGAGGCGGTTTTTATTTTCACCAGCACGAACAAAGTTTACGGCGACACGCCCAATCGTCTGCCTCTGTTCGAGCTTGAGAAGCGCTGGGAAATTGATCCATCGCACCCGTATCGCGAAGGCATAGGCGAAACCATGTCGATCGACCAGACACAGCACAGCATCTTCGGCGCATCCAAGGTCGCGGCGGACATCCTCGTACAGGAATATGGACGCTACTTCGGGATGAAGACTGCGTGTTTCCGCGGCGGCTGCCTCACCGGTCCCGCCCATGCGGGCACCGAACTTCACGGCTTCCTCGCCTACCTGATGAAATGCACGGTAACAGGCAAACCCTACCGGGTCTTCGGCTACAAAGGAAAACAGGTGCGCGACAACATCCACAGTCATGATCTTGTCGAAGCATTTTGGCAATTTTTCCAAGCCCCCCGGTCTGGAGAAGTGTATAACCTCGGCGGCAGCCGCCATTCGAATTGCTCGATGCTCGAAGCCATTGCCCAGTGCGAGCAAATCAGTGGCCGGAAGCTCGACTGGAGCTATGTGAACGACAACCGCATCGGCGACCACATTTGGTGGATCAGCGGCGTGCGGCGATTCCAGTCGCACTACCCGGCGTGGAAATACCGCTACGATCTGCCAGCCATTTTACAGGAGATCCATGATGCCTGCTCCGGATAAGCTGATCGCTGTAGCACCACTCACCCTTCTTTCCATCGTCATCCCGGCACGCGATGAGGAAGGCTGCATCGCGTCCACTGTCGAGCACCTTCACGTCGAACTCGAACTCCGCGGCGTGCCGCACGAGATCGTGGTTGTGGACGACGGCAGCAGCGACAAGACATGGGGAATTCTCGATTCGCTCCGAGGCCGCATCGCGCAGTTGCAGCCGGTGAAAAATGAAGGACAGCATGGCTTTGGCCGCGCAATCATCTGCGGGCTCGGCCACGCAAAAGGCGACGGCATCGTCATCATGATGGCGGATGAATCCGACGACTGCCGCGACGTGGTGCGCTACTGGCAAAAGCTGAACGAGGGCTACGACTGTGTGTTTGGCAGCCGCTTCATGAAAGGCGGCGGCGTCATAGATTATCCGCGCTTCAAGCTCTTCGTGAACCGGCTCGCAAACTTCTTCCTTCGCGTCCTTTTCCAAATCCGGCTCAACGACACCACCAACGCCTTCAAGGCTTATCGCCGCATCGTCATCGAAGGCTGCCGCCCGCTCATCGCACCGCACTTCAATCTCACCGTCGAACTCCCGCTGAAGGCGATCGTGCGCGGCTACTCGTGGACCGTGATACCCATCACCTGGCGCAACCGCCGCTTCGGCGAAGCCAAGCTCAAGATCAAGGAAATGGGCAGCCGCTACCTCTTCATCTGCCTCTACGTCTGGCTGGAGAAATACTTCAGCCGGGGCGACTATCGAAAGCAGCAATGACCGGCAACGAACCAGCAGAACTGCGCAGCATTTACCGGCTCCGCTTTGAGAAAATGCGCGCCTACCGGGCACGCGTTTGGGAGGTGCTCATCCGCGAAAAATTCCAAGCCTGCGTGAAGCCGGACGACGATGTGCTCGACCTCGGCTGCGGCTATGGCGAATTCATCAACCAGATCCGCTGCGGGAAAAAATACGGCATGGATCTGAACCCCGACTCGCGGAAAAACCTCGCTCCCGATGTCGAACTCATCGAGCAGGATTGCTCCGCACGCTGGCAATTTCCCGACGGCACACTCGACACGGTTTTCACCAGCAATTTCTTCGAGCACCTCCCGAGCAAAGCCGCGTTGAAAGCCACGCTCGACGAGGCACACCGCTGCCTCAAGCCCGGAGGCCGGATCATCGCCATCGGTCCGAACATCAAATATCTGCCCGGCAGGTACTGGGATTTTTGGGATCATCATCTGCCGCTCTCGGAAGCCTCCCTCTCCGAGGGGCTGGTCAGTTGCGGCTTCATCATCCGCGAGTGCGTGGACCGCTTTCTCCCCTACACCATGGTGGATGCGCGTGAATACCCGATGTTCCTCATCTCGGCGTACCTGCGGTTTCCGCTGGCTTGGAAAATCCTAGGCCGCCAGTTCCTGGTGTCTGCCGTGAAGCCGGGTATGGTTAAAAAGTAATGTCGGCTTTCTGCACGGGATTATTCACCGTCCGAAAATCACGAAACCATCGGCGGCTTCCCGTTTCCGGAATCCAGCGGACTCCAGCCAATCCAGCGATTCTGGTTGCGGAGCACTTGCGCCCCGAAAGCGGTTGAACACGTCGTACCACGTATCGGGCTCCGTGGGCGGCGGCATGGTGACGATGGCGTATCGTGCCCTTTCCAGTGCGAGCCTTCGGTAGGTGTCCGGCGTGTTTCTGGTCCAGACAAAAGTGGGTCGTGCCGAGTAGTAGGCTGCGACCGGGTTGTACGGATAATCGGCCAGATCATACCGATGGTTCGGTCGGAACAAGATGACATCCCCGGGCAGAGTGTGCCCGTCCGCCCAGCGCGAGGCGTCCAGTATTCGTCGGTCCTGTTTAAAAAGATACGTGACCACCGGGATGCTGGACAGCAGCAGGAGCAAGACGGCCATTACGGCGGCAGTCCGGCGCCAGCGGGCGGTCTTCGCCCAAGCGAGCACGGCGCTCATCCCGAATCCGAATAGCGCGCACAACGGGGCCATCGCCGGCAAGTTGTAATAGCTTTGGGCGGAGGCAGCATTGCCAAACCACAATACGTAGAACACGGCGAGCGAGAACAACCAGATGCCGAGCAGCGGCAGCCGCTGCTGCTTCCGAACGAAGACCCACGCTCCGTAGGCCGCTGCCAGCGCGGCCGGCCCCGTCACTGCGAACGCACTGAGATAGGCGAGCACCATCGCCCACGGTTTCAAATGAAACCGGCTGCTCAGCGGACCGATGAACCCACGCAGTGCTTCTTTCGAGGTCCACTCTGGAAGGAAGGCCATATTGACGGAGTCCATGTATGCGCTCCATGCCTTCATGCCGGTTAAGGTCGCCGCGGCCGCGACTAAATATCGAGGGCGGAATACTTCCTTCCAGCCGTGTCGACGGACGATGAACACCACGGGGATTAGATAAAGGTGGGCAATTTCGGGGAGCTTCACCAGCAGTCCGATCAGCCCGACGGCGGCGCAGGCGACCCATCGCGCGAGGGTCGGCGCTTCGTCATAACGAATCGCGAGGAGCACGAACCCGAACGCCAGCATCTGCACGAGCATTTCTGGCATGAAGGCCTGGCCGTAGAACACCTCCAGCGGTGCGAAGACAAAGAGCAGATTCGCCCAAAAGGTCTGTTCCCTGTCGAGCATCCGACGCCAGATCGATTGCAATAGACCGAAGGAAATTGCCCAGAGCAGGATGGATGTCATTTTGCCGCTCAGGTCGAGATTCCCTGTCAGCCGGTGCACGCTCATCACGAGATAATTGTACACCGGGAGTTCGAGGATGAAGTGCGCATCAAGGTCACCCAGCCACGGAATCCGCGCCGTCAGCGGGAAACCCGGTTGCTCAATCATGCTCTTCGTCGCAGCCGCTGTCTGGCATTGGCGGAGCAGGTGGGCATCCACCAGTGGCTGGTTGAGGGCGACGCTGCGTAGGAGGATTCCCAGGATGAGAAATATCCAGTACGAGCGCGCCGATTTCATCGAGGATGTGGGTCGCGGAGAAGCCCGGACTAACTGGAAATCTCCAGCCATTCCGGATTTTCGGATGTGTGAATGGCGATCTCCTCAAGCGTCTCTTCGAGGGAAATTTCCGGCCTCCACTGCCACTGCTGCGCGGCGAGACTCGCATCCATTACCATCCAAGGAATGTCGAAGGGTCGCTCCTTTGCATCGGCGGCGACAGCGTGCGTTCCGAAGCGGCGCTCGCACCATCTGCTCAGTTGCCGGAGTGAAATCGCATGATCAGCGCCGCCAGCCACGTTCTGTGTCCGGTTCACAGGCCGGTGCGGGTCGTGCATTTGCGCGAGGACGAGCCGCGCCAGATCGCGAACGTGAAGACAATCGCGGACCTGATGGCCCGCGCCGCCAAAGCCGATGTATTTCAGCGGACGGCGCTGCGCCCATGAGTGAATCCAAAAACTGAAGATCCCCTGATCCGCGCGGCCGAATTGCCCCGCGCCCGCGAGCACGCCACAGCGATCGATCCACACCGGCAGATCGAAGGCATCAGCGTATTCCAACGCGAGCTGCTCGGAGCAAAGCTTCGTGCTGCCATAAAGTGAAACTGGCGCGTGGGTCGGGAAGCTCTCGGCCACGCCGGCAGACGTGACGCCGGGCGGGAGTTCGCGCGCTGCGTCGAGCAGGAATGCGTCCGCTTCCACCCGCATCGGCAGCGACGCGAGCGGCGGGATCGAATACACGCGGCTGGTGCTCAAAAGCAGAAAACCCGCACGGTGCGCCTTGCAGTATTCGAGCATCTGCACGGTGCCGCCGAGATTGTGTTCGATGATCTGCCGGCTGCTCATGCGGCCATCCATGCCGGCGAGCACGCTCGCATTCGCCGCCGCGTCAATGACCCACTCGGCCGCCGGGAGCGCATCAATGTCGCTCTGCACGCGGAGATCGGCGTGCGAGACCTTCACGCCGAGAGCCTGCAGCTTCCGCCGGTTCGTCTCACTGCCTGCGCGGATGAAATTGTCGAAGCCGGAAATCTCGATGCCGGAATCCTGCTCGATAAGATAACGCGCAAGCGAATTGCCGACGAAGCCGCAAATGCCAGAGATGAGCACTTTCATCGGCTCGGCCTCAGCGGTTCAGGGTCAAACGGGCGGGGCATTTGCGGGCTGTCTAGTCGGTCGCCATGGTACGGTCAAGCGCCCGGCACTTGTGATCAGGCAGGCGGTCGGGTATCCTGCGCGCCCCATGCCGCCCGGTGCCCTACGCAAACGTCCCCTCGATGTCGTGACCGCCTGCCGCGCGGCGGACGTGCGCATCCTCCGGCTGGCTCTCGACGGCTTGCGGCTCTTCGTTCCGTTCAAGCAACTGCACGTCATCACGGCGCGGTCGAATTTTTCCCGCTGCCAGCGCGCCCTCGGCGACGGGGTGGAGTTGCTCGACGAAGATGCGCTGATCCCCGGCATGACGTTGCAAAGCCTTCGTCCGCTCTCGCTGCCGGGTTTTCCAAAAGGCGCGGGCTGGTACTTTCAGCAGCTCCTGAAGTTTGCCGTCGCCTTTCGCGAGCCGGGCGATGACTACTGCCTCATCTGGGACGCGGACACGATCCCCTTGCGGGCGCTGCAATTTTTCGATGCGCAAGATCGGATGCTTCTAACCACGGCGGACGAAGAGCACCTTCCCTACTTTGATACTTATCGCCGGCTGCTGCGCGAAGAACCGCGGCGCGAATGTTCCTTCATTTCACAGCACATGATCGTGCAGAAAAGCGTGCTGCGGGAAATGCTGGCAGCCATCGAATCCAATCTGCCCGGCGAGGATCATTGGGCGTGGAAGATCATGAAAAATCTCGAAGGAAGCAGCACGAATCTTTTCAGCGAATACGAGATGCTCGGGCATTACGTAAAAAACCACTATCCCGAACGTGTTGCTTTCCGGCAGCTCCCCTGGTTGAGAAATGGTTCGCAGGAGACGAAAGGCGTGCCATCGTCGGCGGACTTGCCGCGGCTCGGCGGGCATTACGCATTTGCCGCCTTTGAATCCGGGCAGATGCCGTTGCGCAGCTTCGTCCGCAAACTGCGGGCCTGGCTGGGTGCGAAGTGATTCGCCGAAGGGAGGTGGCGTCCAAGCTCTTGTCACCGGCCTTGCGACACGCGCTTGCGGAGCGATGCGGGCATCGCTTGCAGGAGGAGCGCGCACAATTTCCGGGGCAGCAGCCGGCCGAGCAATTCGACGGGCTGCAAACGCATTGCGCGCAGTTTGCGCGCGGCAGCGTTGCGGCTTTCGGCGGATGGGAAGTCATGGATTTTCACCGCAGTCAGCAGCCCCTCGACACTGATGTCGTGGAGTTCGACTTTCCAATTGTCCAGCAACTCGACGTAAGGCCGCAGCCATTTTCCCTTCCGGAGCTTGGCGTCGTGCGCGAGGAGCTGGCCGCCGACCGGGATGCGATCGGCGAGCAATTGGAACTCGGTGATTTGCTCCATCGGATTGTCGCCGCCATCGAGGAAGGCGACATCCACAGACGCCTCCGCGCCGATTTCCTCCAGCCACCGGGGAATCACGTCCTGGGAAAAACCGAAGAGCGGCGTGAACCGGTGGACCGCGTCGGGAACAGCGCTGCGGATATTCTCGATCATCCGGTCGTAGATGGAACGATCCGCCTCGACACCCCAGAGATGGCCCTCGCCATTTTGTTGCAGTGCCTTGAGAAAATGCAGCGTGCTGCCGCCGCCAAGCCAGGTGCCGATCTCGATGACGATGCGCGGTTTCCTCGGAGCATCGAGGATCGCCGCGGTGAGGATGCGCCGCTCCTCTGGATTGAGCTGGCCGGAAATTTCGACGGCGGACATGGGGCGAAGTGAATTACGGATTCCGCACCGCACCGGCAAGCACTTCATGGTAAATCTCAACGTGCCGCCGCGCGATGACCTCGGGGTGGTAGCGCCGCTGCATCTCCGCGGCAGCGGCAGCCGGGCGCGGTGAGCCGGCCCGCAGCCACGCAGCAATCGCCACCTGCAACGCATCGCGATTTTCCAATGCGAAAAGTTCCGCGCCATCCACCCCGGTGGCGATGTCGCGGATGCCGCCGATGTCGGTCCCGAAGAATTTGAGATTTCGCGCCAAAGCCTCCGCGACCACGAGGCCGAACGCTTCCTCACTGGGAACGTGGACCAGCGCCGATGCGGCATCCAATGCAGTGATCACTTCGGCAACAGACTTTGTCCCCAGGTACTTGGCGAACCCTTCGCATGCGGCATCCTGAATGCGGCTCAGAAACCGCGCGGCATAAGGATCGCCGGGGTCGGCGGCACCGATGAACTGCATTTCAAAATCCAATCCCGCGCCGTGCAATCGTTCCGCCACTTCGAGCAGTTCGAGTTGCCGCTTGTAGGTGCAGACGGAGCCGATGTTCAGCAAGACGGGCCTTGGCGGACGCGCCGTGGTCGGCGGCGCGGAGAAAAAATCGGCACGCAGAGCATTCGCCACACGCCATGTCCGCCGGGCGCGGGGGCGGACGATGGATTCCGTATATGCGGAGTTGCAAAAGACGCCGCCCGTCCGCGGCAATGCAAAGTTCTCGAGGCGTGCAGCCAGCCAGTAATAACCGCCGAATGGAGCACGGACGCGCTTTTCGACCTGCACCATGTTGCCATGAATGGTGACCACGTTTGGGAAGCCAGAAAAGATTGCACTGAGCGCGCATTCCCGTTCGGTCCCCTGACCGTGAACGATGTCAGGCCTCAACTCGCGGAGCTTGCGGCGGATGGCACGGATGCAGCCCTGGTAACCGGTGCGCAGCCAGCCAAACTTGGGAACATGCAGGAGGTGAAACCAAATGTTGCCGGCCAGCTTTTCAGGCGACTGCATCGGCCGCTGGGTGCATGAAACGACATGCACTTCCAGGCTCTGCTGGCTGGCCAGTCCTTGGACGACCGCTTCAATCGCGGCGCCGAACTGCGGTTCGGGCAGTTCGTAATTGCGATGATGTTCGCGGTTGTCCGTGGTGAGCAGGGCGAGGCGCATTCCTTCGGGAGCGTGACAGAGGGCTGGAATGCCGTCAAAGTGCGCGTTGCCATTTGGGATCCGGCGGGTGTGATAAATCAATCAAAGCCACCGGGGCCGGAAACAACTAGGACGGCGAACACTACTGGCAGGAGCAGGTTTTCAACTCCGTTAGATCGGAGGGTTTGGCATTTTCCGCTTCAGCCTGCGGTATAACAGCGCGATCAAAAAGTGATGCAGCGGACAGGCGACGGCCATGAGCGGTTTGATGATTCGCTCTGCGCGCCATTGGTCGCGGATCGTCACGGCGGTCCCGCGGAGGAGTGAGTACAGACCGTAGCGGATCGGGCGCCTGCGCAGGCGGCTCCAGAATTCCGGCCACGCCGCACTCTGGCAGCGCCAGCGTGGGAGATCCAGCGGGCTGCCGAGCAATGATTGGGCGATGACGCGCCGCCAGGCGTAGCCTTGTTGGCGGATGAGGATGTTGCGCAACCCATAGGCTTTTCTCCCCGGTTCGTGCCGCAGGACGAACGGCAGCGGTTCATAG
>Ga0194055_10002717_pt1 | contig 13927 bp, 11 predicted proteins | sample SepL449m_MetaG_FD_155482 | JGI IMG/M metagenome (GOLD analysis project Ga0194055, IMG submission 155482) | Anoxic zone freshwater microbial communities from boreal shield lake in IISD Experimental Lakes Area, Ontario, Canada - Sep2016-L442-9m | ecosystem: Environmental > Aquatic > Freshwater >... | reverse complement strand
CCACCGACGCCTCGAACGAGGCGTCGGTGGTGTGTACCAGGAGCAGGACGAGCGCACCCAGCGGCACGATGTAGTTGCGCAGCAGTCCGACCGGGCGGGCCAGAAAGCTGCCCCGGCGGCCCAGCGCGTGTTGCAGTTCGGTCAGCAACACCAAAATGGTCGGCAACCCGACGGCGATGATCACCGACCAGTAGAACCAGGGCGCGGTAAAGAAAGTCATCGCGGGATCCGCCGTCACGGCCGGTCTTCGGACAGCCGCCAGGTGGGTTCCTCCCGGTCGGCGATGGTGACCGTGCCCGCCTGGGCGTAGTGCCGGGTGTCGCGGGTGGCCTCGTAGACGTGATCGCTCACGTAGATGCCCGGCTGCCCGCGCCGCATCTTCGAGGCGAGATGCACCGCGCCGCCCCACAGGTCGTAGACCAGCCCAGCACTGCCTACCAGGCCGCTGGTGACCGGACCGGTGTCGATTCCGGCCCGCAACTGGATATCGCCCCCGGTCTCGGCGTTGAAGCGGTTGACGATCCGCTGCATCTCGAGGGCGAAGTCGACGGTCCGGTGGATGTTGTCCAGCCGCGGCACCGTGAGCCCGCAACTGGCCAGATATCCGTTGTGGGTGTTGCGAACCCGTTCAACCCCGTTGCTCTGAGCCGCCGCGTCGAACTGGCGCGCCAGTTTGTTGATCACCGCCAGTGACTCCTCGGCCACCATTCCGCCGGACAGTTCGTCCACGCCCACCAGATCGGCGTAAATCACCGTGACGTCCTGGTGCTCCTCAGCGATGTTGTGCTCGCCGTCGCGATAGCGTTCCACCACCGACTCCGGCATCAACGACGTCAGCAGACGGTCATTCTCGGCACGCTGTTCGGCCAGCAATTCGTCCTTGGCGGCGAGATTGCGGCTCATGTCGTTGAACGCGACGGCGAGATCACCGAATTCGTCGTTGGAGTCCACCGGCAACTGGACGTTGTAGTCGCCGGTGCTGATCTTCTCCGCACCGTCCTCCAGGCGCCTGATCGGCCGGACGAACAGCTTCGACCAGAGCATCGCGGCCAGGCAGGCCACGAAGATGATGAATGCCGTTGAGCGAATGAGCTTTTGGGCAAAGTTCCGTTGCGGGGCGAAGGCCTCGTCGGAGTTGATGGTCGCTACGACGACCCAGTCCAGCCCCTTCAGGGTCACCGGCGCGTAGGCCTGCAGTGCGCGGTGCCCGAGATAGTCGGTGGCGACCAGTGTTCCGGTCTCGCCGCGCTGAGCAAGCTGGGTCGCCTTGGTCCCCACCGGCTGGACCAGCACGGTGGTGCCCTGCTTGAGGGCGCGCTCCGCCACCGCCGGGGGTGTGCCCGCGTCAATGACGTCTTTCTTGTAGGCCTCCGGATCCTGCAGGAACAGCCGGGAATCCGACCGCATCAGATCGTCCTTGCCCACCACGAACGTCTCCCCGGTTCTGCCCATGCCGGCGCGCTCCCATTCCCGGCCGCCGGTCATCAGGTCGCTGACGATGGTGGCCGAAAACTCCACGGCCATCACGCCGGACGCCCGCCCCGGCGGTCCGATCGGCATCACCATCCACGCGGTCGGCCGACCGGACGGCAGGTACGCCGAGAAGTCGGTGGTGTCGATGTAGTCGATGTCGTTGGACGCCATGGCCTTCTGGAAAGCCCCGGGCAGGAATCCCTCGCCGCGGTAGGGCCCGGTGAGGACATTGGTGCCCAGTTCGGTGCCTTTGTCAGCGCTGTAGACCACGTCTCCCTTGGCGTTGATCAGGAAGGCGTCCCGGAAGCCGAGTCTTTTGACGATATCGGCGAAGTAGCCGTCATAGCGGGCGTTGGTCCCCGACCAGATGCTGCCGTTGCGGGCGTCGGAGAGGCCGGCCGGCTGGTCGCGGTTGGCGTTCGGCACCGTGTAGTTCGCCTGCAGATAGCGTGCCGCCGGTGAGGTGGGCACCAGCGCGCTGATGTCCAGTTTGCTGTCGGGGGTCCGCTCGAACGTGGTGTTGTAGTACTCGGCGAGGGCGCGGTCCTGCTCGGGGGTCACGGTGGCATCGGCGAGTTGCTCGAATCCCGCGGTGAAGGCGTTCAGCGCGCTGCTGACGATGTCGCCGCGGGAGAGGACCACCAGCGAACCGGTGATGTTGTTCAGCCCCATCTGAAGCACCCGCGATTGTGCTTCGCGGACGCCGGTGAGACGGTCGAACACCGACGCACGCAACGACTGAGTGCCGGACTGGAAACCGATCCCGCCGGCGATCGCCACGGCCAGCACGCTCATGGTGAGAAGCATGAGCATGAGCTTTGACTGAATGCTCACCCGTTCGAACAGGCCGCGCTTGGATCGGCGCCGCCGCAACCCGTCGTTACGAACGGACCGGGGTTCCGGCGTGTCCCCATCGTGAGTTTGCTCGGGCGGTGCCGACATCGATGTCCTTCCCTGTGGATTCGAGCCACGCCGAGGTTAGCCTGTCGGGGTGGTCGACCCCCGTAACCTGCAGCGCCGGGCTCAGCGAGGGCGCAGGATCAGCCAGCCCTGCGGGGCGATATCGGTGGCGCTGAGCGTTTCCGCCGGTGGCGCTCCCGCGCCGGCCAGCACCTCGGCGGGCCGGCCGATCAGCTCCTGCACCGGCAGGGCGGCGGGAGCGTCGTCGAGGTTGAGCGCAACGATCAGGGAGTCATCGCCGCAGCGCGTCTCGTAGACATAGCAGAGGTTTTCCAGGTGCAGCGCCGACGTCCGCGCCTGATGCAGCCACGGGTGACGGCGACGCAGACCGATCAGGTACCGGTGCAGCGTGCGGATATCTCCGGCGCTACCGTCCAATTTTCCTGGGGGAGAGCCGAATTCGGGGCGCACGGCGTCGTCCCCACCGACCCGGTCCTCCTTGATGCCGAGGTATCCCAGTTCGTCGCCGGCGTAGACCGACGGCACCCCGCCAGTGGTGAACAGCAACACGAGGGCATGGCCGAGGTGCTCAGCCCGTTCCAACTTGCTGGTAATCCGGGTGACGTCGTGGTTGCCGACGAACGTCAGGGGAGCGAAGGTATCCTGAAAAGTGTTGTGCCGCTGCAACGCCCAGTCGAGTTCGTGGAAGTTGCCGTCATTGAGGCTGCTCCAGACGGCCTTCCACAACTCATACTGGGTGACCGAGTCGACCCCGGAGCCGGCGACGAAGGCGCTGTAGTCGCCATGGATGACCTCGGCGACGAACCAGGCGTCGGGATAGGCGGCGCGCACCCGGGGGAGTACCTGCGCCCAGAAGGACTCCGGCACGGCGTAGGCGGCATCCAGCCGCCATCCGTCCGCGCCGCGGCCCAGCCAGTGCGCCATGACGTTGACGGTGTAGTCGACGACGGCGGGGTTGCGGTGGTTGAGCGTGATCAGGCCGTCGTGGCCTTCGAACGTGTGGAAGCGGCCGGGCCGCCCGCGGAACCAGGCGGCGGCGTCCGGGTCCTGGGCCTCGACGGCGGCGCGGTAGCGGGGAAAGTCGGTCCCGACGTGGTTGAACACGCCGTCGAGGAGCACCCGCAAGCCGCGCTGGCGGGCGGCGCCGATCAGCCCGTCGAAGTCGGCGTCGTCTCCCAGCCGCGGGTCGATCCGGTAGTGGTCGGTGGTGTCGTAGCCGTGGGTGCGGGAGGCGAACACCGGCCCCAGCGCGATCCCGGACGCGCCCAGGTCGATCGCGTGGTCCAGCCAGTCCGTCAGCCGGCCCAACCGGTGCTCGTCGGGCCCGGGCGGTTGGTCGGCCGGGAAAGCGCCGACGAACCCCAGCGGGTAGACCTGCCACCAGATCGCGTGACGCACCCAGTCGCTCATGGCTTTGAGGTTAGACACCATCGGCCCCGCCGTGTTGTAGTGCAGACATGCTGGAGTTCACCGTCGAGGACTGGTCGGCCGAGGACGTCGCGCGACTGCGGGCGATCTACCAGCCACTGGCCGAGTCGGTGCGCGACCTCGTCGACGCCACGATCCGCACCGAAGCCGACGCCGAGACGGTCGCCGAGGTGAAGCGGGAGATCGACGCCGCGGTGGCGCGGCTTCGCAGCCGCCAGATCGACGGTTCGTTCGGGGTCCGGGTCAGCGCCGACGGCCAGGGCCTGAGCTGGGGTAACGCGGTCATCGGTGTCCGCAACGCGCTGGCCCCGCCGGTCGTCACCCGCCGTGACGAATCGGGGCGGATGGCGGCCGACTTCGTCCTGGGGGCGGCCTACGAAGGGCCGCCCGGGCACGTCCACGGCGGTGTTTCGGCGCTGATCCTCGACCATCTGCTCGGCGAGGCGGCCAGTCCCGATCACAAGCCGCGGTTCACCGGCAGCATCACGATGCGCTACCTGCGGGCCACGCCGCTGGGAGCGCTGCGCGCCGAAGCCGTCCAGACCCGCACCGACGGCGTGAAGACCTACTGCACCGGAACCATCGCCGATGCCGCGGGTATCACCGTGGAAGCCGAAGGCGTGTTCATCACGCCGCGCTGGCTGCGGAACTGAGGAGGCCTCGGTGGAGAAAGTGATTGTGACACTGCGGAATTCGTCGACCGACGATGCCTGGGTGGACGCGTTGTGCGGTCCGGTCGCCGGCGAGTTGCTCGGCCTCGGGCTGCCGGGGGTGACGGTCAACGTCCGCGATGCCCCGGTGCGCGCCTCGCTGATGACGCTGACCACGCTCGACCCGCCGGTACAGGCAGTCGTGAGTCTGTGGGCCGATCAGCACTACGGCCCACAGGTGCGCACAGCCCTGGAGGTGCTGCGCCGGCACGCCGACATGGTCGCCGCCTACCTGGTCACCGAATCGGTTCCGATGCGGCCGCCGGCCGTTGCCCCCGGGCAGCGGGCACCCGGCTTGGCGAACATCGCGCTGCTGCGCCGGCCCGCCGAGCTGGACGAGACGACCTGGCTTCAGCGCTGGCTCGGCGAGCACACCGCGGTGGCCGTCGCCACTCAATCGACGTTCGGCTACACCCAGAACTATGTGGTGCGCGCGCTGACCCCGGATGCGCCACCGGTATCGGCCATCGTCGAGGAACTGTTCCCGATCGAGGCGGTGGGCAGCCTGCACGCGTTCTTCGGAGCGGCGGACGACGCCGAGCTGGCCGACCGGATGGGAAAGATGATCGCCAGCACCTCGGCATTCGGCGCGAATCAGAACATCGACACCGTGCCGACCGGGCGGTACGTGTTCGCCACCCCGTTCTCATCCAATGGGTGAGCGCGCCGGGCCATAGGCTGTTCGGCGTGACGCTTCTCATCGCCGACGCCAACCGGATCCGCATCTTGACGCTGAACCGGCCCGAGGCACTCAACGCCTTCAACGAGGCCTTGTACGACGCCACCGCCGAAGCGCTCAACGCCGCCGCGCAGGACGCGGACGTCTCCGTCGTCGTCATCACCGGAAACGGCCGGGCGTTCAGTGCCGGACAAGACCTGACCGAGATGCAGGCCCGCATCACCGATCCGGGCTTCGTAACGGGCAAGCACGGATTCCCCGGACTGATCGACGCACTCGCGAACTTCCCGAAGCCGCTGGTCTGCGCCGTCAACGGCCTCGGCCTCGGTATCGGCGCCACCATCCTCGGCTACGCCGACCTGGCGTTCATGTCCACCGACGCGCGGCTGAAATGCCCGTTCACCAGCCTCGGTGTGGCACCGGAGGCAGCGTCGTCGTATCTGCTGCCGCAGCTGGTCGGCCGGCAGAACGCGGCGTGGCTGCTGATGTCCTCGGAGTGGATCGACGCCGCAGAGGCGCTGCGAATGGGGCTGGTGTGGAAGGTCTGCGAGCCAGACCATCTGCTCCCCGAGACGCTGGGCCACGCGGAAATCCTTGCGGCCAAACCAGTCTCGAGTCTCGTCGCGGTCAAGCAATCCATGGCCGCCCCGATCCGTCCCGGGATCGCCGACGCGCGGGCCCGGGAGGACGCCTACTTCGCCGAGATGATGGGCGCAGCCGCCAACACGACGGCGCTGGCCGAGTTCCACCGCGGACGGGCGCACTGACCGCGGGGGCCGACCCGGAATCGCTGGCCGCCGGCATCGGTCCCCAGCGCCGCAACATGGTCTTCCTCGCCGTGCTGCTCGGCATGCTGCTGGCCGCCCTCGACCAGACCATCGTCGCGACCGCACTGCCGACCGTGGTGGCCGACCTCGGCGGTGCGGGTCATCAGTCCTGGGTGGTGACCAGCTACCTGCTCGCCTCGACCATCAGCACCGCCATCGTCGGCAAACTCGGGGATCTGTTCGGCCGCAAGGCCGTCTTCGAAGCGTCGATCATGTTTTTCCTGGCCGGATCGGTGCTGTGCGGCATGTCCTCGACGATGACCATGCTGGTGGCTTCCCGGACCCTGCAGGGGATCGGCGGCGGCGCGATCATGGTGACCGCCATGGCGGTGATCGGCGAGGTGATCCCGCTGCGCGAACGGGGCCGCTACCAGGGCGCCTTGGGGGCGGTGTTCGGTGTCACCACCGTGATCGGCCCGCTGCTGGGCGGCTTCTTCACCGACCACCTGAGCTGGCGGTGGGCGTTCTGGATCAACGTGCCGGTGGCGCTGGTGGTATTCGCCGTCGCCGCAGTGGCGATCCCGTCGCTGGGGCGCACCGGACGGGCGGTCATCGACTATCCGGGAATCCTGTTCATCGGCCTGGCCGCCACCGGACTCACGCTGGCCACCAGCTGGGGCGGCACCACCTACCCGTGGTCCTCGCCGGTGATCGTCGGGCTGTTCGTCGCCTCGGCAGTCGCCCTCGCGGTGTTCGTCGCGGTCGAGTTGCGGGCCGCCGAACCGATACTGCCGATCCGGCTGTTCGCCAGTCCGGTGTTCAGCGTGTGCTGCGGCCTGAGTTTCGTGGTCGGCTTCGCGATGCTGGGCGCGCTGACGTTCCTGCCGACATTCATGCAGTTCGTCGACGGCGTGTCGGCCACCGTCTCGGGCATGCGCACCCTGCCGATGGTGGGCGGATTGCTGCTCACCTCGATGGGCAGTGGTGTGCTGGTGGGCCGGACCGGGCGCTACAAGGTCTTCCCGGTGCTCGGTACCGCGATCATGGCGGTGGGGTTCGTGCTGCTGTCGCAGATGACGGCGGCGACGCCGGTGTGGCGGCAGTCGCTCGATCTGTTCGTCCTGGGCACCGGGATCGGCCTGTGCATGCAGGTGCTGATCCTCACCGTGCAGAACACCGTCGACTTCGAGGACCTGGGCGTGGCCACCTCGGGGGTGACGTTCTTCCGCACCATCGGAAGTTCCTTCGGCGCTGCGATTTTCGGCTCCCTGTTCGCGAACTTCCTGGGCGATCGGATCGGCCCCGCCCTGGCCGCCAGTGGCGCGCCCGCCGAAGCCGCAGCCAAACCCCAAGTGCTGCATCATCTTCCGCCGGAGATCGCCGGACCGGTGATCGACGCGTATGCCGATTCCCTCGGGCGGGTGTTCCTGTGTGCGGCACCGGTGGCGGTGATCGGTTTCCTGCTGGCGTTGACGCTCAAGGAGGTGCCGCTGCGCGATCGGGACGCCGCCGCGGATCTGGGGGAGGGTTTCGCGATGCCGTCCGCGGAGAATTCCGAGGAGATCCTGGAAGGTGCGGTGGGCCGGATGATGCGGCACTCACCGGAGTTGCGGCTGCGATCGCTGGCCGGCCGTCCGGGCTGCGACCTCGACGTCGGCGCGCTGTGGGGGCTGCTCCAGATCTATCGGAACAAACAGGTTTTCGGCTCGGCGCGGCTCACCGACATCGCCGAACGGCTGCGAGTGCCGTGCGAGGTGCTGGAGCCGACCTTCGACCGACTGATCGGCTCCGGCTATACGCTGCGTACCGGCGACGAACTGTGGCTGACCCAATCCGGGATGCGCCAGGTCGACGCGGCCTCGGCCGCGATCGTCGCCGGCATCCAGGACAAGCTCGGCGCGTCAGCGGGTTTCGACGGACGCCCGGACCGGGCGCAGGTCGAAGCGGCACTGGAACGCATCGCCCACCGGATACTGGTGCAACGAGAATGGGACCGCGAGGAGATGCGGACGCCGGGTTAGGAACCCCACCCGAGGAAGCTGACGGTCTCCGCCAGGGGAGCCCGGTCCATCCGCACCGCGTTGGCGGGATGCTCAGGATCTCGGTATCCAATCGCCATGCCGCAGAACAGCATCAACTCCTCGGGCGGTGCCACCACCTCGGCGACGCTGCGGTGGTAGACCGACCAGGCCTCCTGTGCGCACGACGAGAGTCCCTCAGCCTCGAGCAGCAACATCACGGTCTGCAGATACATCCCCACGTCGGACCACTGCGGGCTGCCCATCTGGCGGTCGATGTAGCAGAACGCGCCCACCGGGGGACCTCCCGGTCGGTGAAGGCCCGCACCGACGCCCGCTGGTCCACTGCTCGGTAGACATCCATGACCGTGGCCCTCACAGTTGTCGGTGGCCCATCGAGGCCGCGATTGGCAGGAACGACCGATCATAAAGCCGCTCCCGGGAACTACCATCGCTGCATGAGCCGGATCGGGAATTTCGCCGCCGACGACGTGGCGGGCTGGATCGGGCTCTCGCCCGAATTGGGCAGGGCGATGGCGGGGTTCAGTGCGGCGGTCTACGACGGCACCCGCAACCGGCTGCCGATGCGGGTGCGCGAGATCGCCAGGACGGTGATCGCCCACGACAACGAGTGCATGGTGTGCGTCAACACCCGCGACGCGGACGGTCCCGCGGCCGGCGTCGACGAGGACCTGTACACCCATGCGGCACAGTGGCGGACCTGGCCCGGATACACCGAGCAGGAGCGGCTGGCCGCCGAGTTCGCCCACCGGTTCGCCACCGACCACACTGGTTTGCGTGCCGACGACGAGTTCTGGCAGCGCTGCCACGAGCAGTTCTCCGACGAACTGCTGGCCGACCTGGCGATCTCGTGCGCCATGTGGCTGGGCATGGGCCGAATGCTGCGCACCCTCGATATCGGTCAGGCGTGCCGGCTGACCCTGCCGAGCCGGGCGTGACCACCGATGAGCGCTAGCGCGAAGAGCACAGACATCAGCGAAACCGACGGAGGCGTCGTCATCGGGACGATCGTCAACGCGGCGGGGCTGACCCTGGCCAAAGTCGTATCCGACAGTGCCGCAGCACGATTCGCCGATCCCGGTCTTGGCGCCAGCCCCACCTGGCACGCATTCGCGATTGACCGCGCCGGAATCGCGTTCACCGACGCGATCACCGTCGTGGGGGACCAGCGGCTGCGCATCGACCGGCATGCCCAGCGGCGCATCGCGGACGGTCTGTCATGGGCGCCGGGCGTCGTTCTTCGATCAGGACGGCAACCGGGTGCCCGAATGCACCCGCGGCATCCTGGCTCGCATCGAGGCGGAGCTCGACGCCGAGGGATACCAGGCCCGGGTGGGACACGAGATCGAATTCCTCGTCGTCGATCCGGCGGGAAACCGGCTGCCCGGACAGCTGTGGGCGCAATACGGGCTGGCCGGTGTACTCGAATACGAGGCATTCATCCGCGACGTGCTGGCCGCGACGGCCGCCGCCGGCGTGGGTGTCGAACAGTTCCACCCCGAGTACGGCGTCAACCAGTTCGAGATGTCGCTCGCCCCGGCATCGCCGGTGGATGCCGCCGACCAGCTGGTGCTGGCCCGGATCGTGATCGGCCGGGTCGCCCGGGCACACGGCATCCGGATCAGCCTGTCGCCGGTTCCGTTCGCGGGCAGTGTGGGTTCCGGTGCGCACCAGCACTTCTCGCTGCACCGCCAAGGTGCGCCGCTGTTCTCCGGGGGTTCGGGTCAGCACGGGCTGACGCCGCAGGGCGCCGCCGCGATCGGCGGCATCGTGACCGGACTGACCGACGCGCAGCTGATCTTGTGCGGGTCGATCGTCTCCGGATTGCGCATGCAGCCCGGCAACTGGGCCGGCGCCCACATCTGCTGGGGCACCGAGAACCGTGAGGCGGCAGTGCGTTTCCTGCCCGCCACCCACGGCAACGCCCACGGCGCGAACGTCGAGGTGAAGGTGGTCGATCCGTCGGCCAACCCCTACCTGGCCACGGCGGCCATCCTCGGCCTGGCGCTGCGCGGTATCACTCACCACACCCCGCTGCCACCGGAGGTCGCCGTAGACCCCCAGACGCTGCCCGAGGGTCACCGGGTGGCCCGGCTGACCGACCAGCAGGACGTGGCCATCGCCGCAATGGACAACTCGGCGGTGATGCGGGAGATCCTCGGCGATCCGGCGATCGACGCGCTCGTCGCCGTACGTCGTTACGAGCAGAACAACTACGGCGACCTCAGTCCGGAGGAACTGACCGATAAGTTCCGGATGGCCTGGAGCCTGTGACGGCGTCCGATCGTCCGGCTCTGGCCGAGTGCATCGCCGCGCTGGAGTTGATCGACAACCACGTCCACGGCTACTGGCTCGACTCCCCGGACCGGCCGCGCTTCGAGAACGGCCTCAACGAACCCAACACCGAGCCGCTGGCCGACTTCGACTCCGGCTTCGACACGGCGCTCGGCTTCGCGCTCCGCGCGCACTGCGCCCCCCTGCTCGAGCTGCCCCGCCACGCCGGCCCGGACGACTACTGGGCGGCACGAAGCGCCCGCACGCCCGGCGAGCTCGCGCGGATCTTCCTGCCGGCGGCGGGTGTCGGCGACTGGCTGGTGGACACCGGGGTGGCCGGCGTCGCGGGAGTGGCGGACATCGCCGCCGCCGGATTCGGGCGGGTCCACGAGGTGGTCCGCATCGAGCAGGTCGCCGAACAAGCCATCACTGCCGGCAGCGACTACGTCACCGCTTTCCGCGACATGCTCTGCGCCCGAACGACTTCGGCGGTCGCGACTAAGACCATCCTGGCCTACCGCAGCGGCTTCGACATCGACCTGTCGGCGCCGACCGAGCACGAGGTCGATGTGGCGGCGCGGCGGTGGCGTGACAGCGGGGGAGTGCGGCTGACCGATCCGGTGCTGTTGCGGTTCGGGCTGCATGAGGCGTTGCGGCTCGGCTTGCCGCTGCAGGTGCACGTGGGCCTCGGTGACCGCGACTGCGATCTGCACCGCACCAACCCGATGCACCTGCTCGACCTGCTGCGGAACTCCGGCGACGTGCCGATCGTCCTGCTGCACTGCTACCCCTACGAACGCGAAGCCGGCTACCTGGCGGCGGCGTTCAACAACGTGCATGTCGACGTCGGCCTGAGCGTCAACCACCTGGGCGCCCGAGCCGCCGCATTCCTTGCCCGCACAATCGAACTGGCGCCGTTCCGCAAAATCCTCTACTCATCGGATGCGATCGGCCCGGTGGAACTGCACTACCTCGGAGCAGCGTTGTGGCGCAACGGCATGGCCGAGGTGCTCGGCGGATTCGTCGACCGCGGGCAGTGGAGCCTCGACGACGCGATACGGGTCGCTGATCTCATCGGACGGCGCAACGCCCAACGCGTCTATGCGCTGTGATCGACCGGCAAGGACGCGGCCAGACAAGGATGACCTGATGACGAGCAACTCGCAGAAGACCTTCTGCACCATCTGCACCGCCTTCTGCGGATTCGAGGCCCGGGTCGAGGACGGTGCGGTAGTCGACATGGTGCCCGATACCGATCATCCGATGAGCCGCGGTTTCAGCTGCATCAAAGGCCGCCAGTTCCATCACCTGCTCAATGCCGGGAACCGACTGATCCACCCGATGGCGCGGGTCGGCGGGGAATTGGTCGAGGCCGACTACGCGGCGGTGCTCGATGAGGCGGCAGCGCGCCTCGATGCGGTACGCCGCGAACACGGACCTGAGTCGATCGCGGTCTACTGCGGCAACGGCGTGACGTTCAAGACCGCACCGCTGACCGCGGTCCATGCCTTCATGCGCGGTCTGGGCTCACACCACATCTACTCGTCGCTGACCATCGACCAGCCGGCCAAGATCACCGCCGTCGGCCGCGTCGGGCTGTGGGGCGGCGGGGTGCACGACTTCGAGTCGTCCAACGTCGCCGTGCTGATCGGGAACAACGTCGTCGTGTCGGGCCTGCACGTGCCGGGCGGGGCGCCCGGCTACCGGCCGTCTGCTATCAAGGAGGCGAAGAAGCGCGGGCTGAAACTGATCGTGGTCGACCCGCGACGCACCGCCACGGCCAATCTGGCCGATCTGCATCTGCAGATCCGTCCCGGCGAGGACGCCGCATTGCTGGCCGGGATGTTCAACCTCATCCTCGACCAGAACCGCTTCGACGCGGCCTTCTGCGACGAATTCGTCTCGGGCGCAACCGAACTGCGATCTGCGCTGGCACCCTTCACACTGGACTGTGTCACCCGGCGAACCGGTCTGAGCGCGGCGGACATCGAGGCGGCGGTTGATATGTTCACCTCGGCGGGCCGGGGCACGATCTCCAGTGCGACAGGTCCGGACATGGGGCCGCACGGCAACCTCACCGAACATCTCATCTACGCGATCAACATCGTCTGCGGGCGGTTCAACCGGGCCGGCGAGGTCAACGAGCACCTCAGCATGCTGATGCCCGACCTGCCCTCGGTGGCCGCCGTCGTTCCGCGGGCGTTCATCCCGCCCAAACTCAATCCCGAGTGCAACACCAAACGCTCACGACTCTCGGGGGCGTCGCAGTTGTTCCACGAGATGCCGACCAGCACCCTCGCTGACGAGATCCTCACCCCCGGTGCGGGACAGATCCGCGCACTGATCGTCGCGGGCGGCAGCCCGCTGACCTCGTGGCCGGATCGCGACAAGACCCGCCGGGCCCTGCAATCGCTGGACACCCTGATCTGCATGGACGTCCGGCCGACCGACACCGTTACCCTCGCCGACTTCTTCCTGCCGGGCAGTTACGGTCTGGAACGCCCGGAGTTGAACGGGTTCAACGACTTTCTGTACAACAAGCCCTTCGTGCAGTTCGCCGACCCGGTGGTCGACGCGCCGGGCGAAGCGCGTGAGGAATGGATCTACTTCGCCGAACTCGCCCGGCGGCTGGGGACACCCTTCCGAATCGGCGAGCAGGACCTCGACCTCGACCAGCTGCCGTCCTCCGTCGAGTTTATGACGATGCTGTACCCGCCGGGATCCACCCGAGTTCCGCTGCGCGACATCATGAGCCACCAGGGCGGCAAGGTCTACGAGGAATTCGCCGACCGGGAGATCCTGCCCAAGTTCGACGGCATGGACGACCGCTTCCTGCTCTTCGCCGAGGGCGTCGCGGAAGAGATCGCCGACCTGGTCGACTACGAAGTCGGTGCCGAGGGCCGGTTCGGCGCCCAGGAAGCCTTCACCCACCTGATGATCTGCCGACGCAACGGCAACGTCTACAACAGCATGTGCCACGAACTGCCGAAGACCGCCAACGGCAACCCCGCCTATCTGCATCCGACCGATATCGAGAAACTCGGCGCCGCCGTCGGCACGACGATGCGGCTGGTGTCGGCGCACGGCTCCATCGAGGTGCAGATCGCACAGGACAGCGGATTACGTCCCGGGGTGGTATCGATATCGCACGGATTCGGCAGCCGGGTCGGTGGCGAGGACAACGCCCACTACGGAGCGGTCGCCGATCTGCTCAGTACCGACTACACGCTTGACCGCGTCACCCGCATGCCGATCATGAGCGCCGTCCCGGTGCGGTTCGAGCGGGCCGACGCCTGACGGGCCTAACGGGGAACTGTCGCCGGAGCGCCCAGCCGGACCGGAAGCCGTGCCCAGCCCCGCAGCACGCGGGTGTCGCGGCGGCTTCCCTCGCCGGCGAACTGGGCGTCGGGGAAGCGGGTGAAGAAGTGGCGCAGGCCGACCTCGCCCTCCATGCGGGCCAGCGCCGCACCCAGGCAGAAGTGCCGGCCCCCGGAGAACGCGAGATGCTTTCCGGCGTTGGGCCGGCGCACGTCGAATCGGTGCGGATCGTCGAACACAGCCGGGTCGCGACTGGCAGCAGCCAGGTAGATGACGACGAATTCGCCTCGCCTGACCGGCGTTCCGGCCACCACGGTG